>SXGS01664613.1_pt1 | contig 20059 bp, 13 predicted proteins | sample 3174681 | NCBI WGS metagenome assembly SXGS01 (sample SAMN11356861, study PRJNA531348) | freshwater metagenome | isolation source: freshwater sample F1-80 | place: China: Fuxian Lake, Yuxi | collected 2017-12-25 | reverse complement strand
GACGATCCAGAACTGGTCGAACAACGTTTTCAACCTCGTCACCAAACGAGCGATGGCTTACGGCGACTCGCTGATGGAGTGGGTAGACGGCAACCTCGGCTCCAAGCTGACGATGAAGTACCCTGCCATCTATCTGATGGAACCAGGCGCTCGCGGCGAGACGTTGTCGATCGCGTTCGCGAACAACGGCCAGCATCAAGACGCTGGAGCAAAAATGGTTCACTGTGCTCCGAACACGTCGAGCCGGATCATTTCGAAGAGCATCAGCAAAGGTGGCGGCCGAGCCAGCTATCGTGGCCTGGTGAAAGTCGAAAAAGACGCGGCCAACTGCAAGAGCAACGTCGTCTGCGACGCCTTGATCCTGGACAGCCAAAGCCGCAGCGACACCTACCCATACATCGAAGCCGAGCACGATCAAATCGCCCTCGAACACGAAGCCAGTGTCTCGAAGATCGCCGAAGAGCAACTCTTCTACCTGATGAGCCGCGGCATGACCGAAGCGGAAGCCTCGGCCATGATCGTGACCGGCTTCATCGAACCGCTCGTGAAGGAGTTGCCAATGGAATACGCCGTCGAAATGAACCGCCTCATCGAACTGCAAATGGAAGGCAGTGTGGGGTAGCAGGGACATGTACGTCACCGCCGAAATCATCCGCGAGGTCGAACAGCGCTACGGCACTCCGGTTGAAATCGCGCGACAGTATGAAATGACTCCCGAACAACTCGACATCGTGCGGTTGGGGCAGAAGCATGGACGCTGCCACGACGTGACGCTCGTGATTGTCGATGACGAGCGAAACATCGTGGTGATTCGCAAGCCGAGTTATCCGCTCGGCGCGTATCGCACGCCGTCGGGAGGCGTCGAACTGGGCGAGTCGTTTGACGACGGAGCGATTCGAGAAGCGAAAGAAGAAACCGGTTTAGACATCGTTTTGGAGAAATACCTGATCCGAGCCAACGTCCGATTCCGCTGTGGCTCCAAAGTGATCGACTGGACGACTCACGTCCTGCAAGCCCGCTCGACCGGCGGGACGTTGCAGCCAATCGACACCAAGGAGATCGTCGAGGCCCGTAAAGCGAGTATCCCCGAAATCACCGGCACGATCCGCGAAGCGTTAATCGCGACTGGTTCTCCGGGACTGAGGTATCGAGCAGAGTTGGATGGACTGGCAATTGAATTGATTGAGAAAGGAAGTTCGTAGTTCCGCCTTCAGGCGGCCATCAATGACATAACATCCGGCGAAACTGAAATGCTAAGTTCGCACGCAAAAAGATTGTCCGAACTCTCGACTCGGCAAATTGTCGGGACAAATTTGTTCGCTGTTGGAGTTGTCACGGTCTTTATTGCAGTGGCGATACTGCGTGGACTCCGACTTGCAACTGTCCTTTACTCGCTCTTTGCTGTGTTTACGGTCCTTCGGATTCTTTGGATATCAGTTCGTGAGTTGATGCAACGACGCAACGGGCAAGAAGCAAAACAAAATGACAACGACGACTACGTTTGAAGCAGTAACCGGCTTTAGCCGCACAGCGTTTGAAGCGTTTCTCGATTCGCGGAATGAACCCGATTGGATCGTGGACACGCGGCGCAAGGCGTATGAGCAGTATCAAGATCACCTCGCCGTGCCGCTAGACCCGGAGGAATGGAAGCGGGTCGAAACACGCACGTTTCGGCCTGACCAGTTTCACGTCCGCTCCGAGCCGTCCGAGTCGGCGACGTTCGGCTCACTGATGCAGGATCGGGCGGAGTTCGCCGGGATGGTGACTCACGTCGATGGGCACACGACGCGGGCGACGCTCGATGAGAATTATGCCAAGCAAGGCGTACTGTTCGGCGACCTGAGCACGCTGCTGGTGGAACATCGCGAGAAGCTCGAACCGTACTTTGGCAAGCGCGGCGTGCAGGCGCGGCGAGATCGGTTCGCAAGTTGGCACGCAGCGTTTTGGACTGGTGGGACAGTGCTGTTCGTGCCGCGAGGCGTGTCGATCAATGAACCGCTCAACAGTTTGATCGGCCTGAGCGCGGCCGGGGCGGCGGACTTCAGTCATACGCTTGTCATCTTGGAGGACGGAGCGAGTGCCACGTTGCTGGAAGAAACTTCTTCAGCGACGGCGGACGCGGCTGGGCTGCATGTCGGAGCGGTGGAGTTGATCCTCGGCAAAGAAGCGAGACTGCGGTACGTCCAATTGCAGAACTGGAACGACAAGACATGGCACTTCGCGCATCAGGCGGGGCGAGTCGAATCGAATGGCATGTTGCAGTGGACGGTCGGCGGCCTGGGAGCCAAGCTGGCTCATATTCATCAGGACGTGCATCTCGATGGACGCGGAGCCGAGGCCGAAGTCAACGGCGTGACGTTCGCGACGAACCGGCAAGTCCTGTCGTACTACACGCAGCAGTGGCACAACGCGCCGGATACACGCAGCGATCTGCTCTACAAAGACGTGATCCGCGACCGCGCTCGCGTCGTCTGGCGAGGCATGATCAAGGTCGCCCCGGAAGCACAGAAGACCGACGGCTATCAACGCAACGACGCGCTGATGCTGTCGGACGCCTGCCGAGTCGATGCGATCCCCGGTCTCGAAATCGAAGCCGACGATGTCCGCTGCACTCACGGAGCCACCGCTGGCCAAGTCGATCGCGAGCAAGTTTTCTACTGCATGGCTCGCGGCCTGTCCGAGTTTGAAGCAATGCACGTCATCGTCCAAGGCTTCTTGCAAATCGTGTCCGATCGCATTCCGGTCGAGTTGGTTCGCGAGACGTTGAATCAAGCGGTCGAACGGAAATTGGGAATTGGCTGATGTCCCCGCAAGAAAATAATTCGCATCCCAAATTGTCGCCGAAGATGTGGATCGTCATCGGCCTATTGTGCTATTTGATTCCAATAGTCGTTTTGTGGTTTGAACACGACATGTTTGGTTCGTGGCCCCTAGCTCAGTTTCTTGGCCCAGAAGGGCTGCAGATCGTTCGATTCGTCTATTATCCAATCCTCCGATTGATCTCCTAATGAGAGCCACCCTCTAACCCATTGGTGGGCCGCCCGATGGTTGGCCCACCCTACGAGTGCCACGAATCATGTCCACGTTTGAACGAGTTGCCGCTGTTACCGAAATTCCACCGAACGGACGGAAGTCGATTGTTGTGGATGATGTGCCGGCGTTGCTGGTACGGATTGGCAATGAATTCTTTGCCGTCGAAGATGTTTGCTCGCACGACGGACAGCCGTTGACGGATGGGCCGGTGGCCGATGGGGCGATCACTTGTCCGCGACACGGAGCAAGATTCGATTTGAAAACCGGCAGTGCGTTGTGCATGCCGGCGACGCGAGCGATCCCGACGTTTGCGGTGCAGGTGCGGGATGGCGAAGTCTTTGTCGGCCCGGCTGGTGCGGAGTTGCCGCCGGCAGCGGTGGCCGTGACATCCACTGCGGCTCCGCCTGTCGTGACGGCTGACATCCCTGTCGTCTCGGCGATGGTGTCCAGCGGCGATCATGTGCCGACTCCGGAGCCGGGTGCGGATGATGACATCCGGTTGATCGAGGCACTCAAACAGGTGATCGACCCGGAGTTGATGGTCAACATTGTTGACCTCGGTTTGGTTTATTCGGTCAATCGGGACGACAAGAAAATCTACGTCGAGATGACGCTGACGAGTCCCGCTTGTCCGGCGGGGCCGCAGATCGTGCAGCAGTCGAAGATGGCGCTGGAGCGACTGCGAGACGTGGATGAGGCGGAGATTAAGCTGGTCATGTCTCCTCCGTGGACGCCGGATCGGATGACCGATGAGGCGAAGGACATGCTGGGGATTTTCTAGCCGTAGGTCAGGCTTTCAGCCTGACTCAATGAGACCACATCGCGTCGATGGCCGTTCGGGTCAGCCTGGAAAGGCTGACCTACAGTAGTCGCGTGACGAGCGCGGTCCAACCGGTTTGGTGGGAAGCTCCGCAGCCTCGACCGGTGTCGCCGTGGAAGTACTCGTAGAACAGGACGAGATCACGCCAGTTTGGATCGTTGGCGTAGCGAGAGTCTTCGCCGTGACACGCTCGGCGACCGGCCTCGTCGGGAAGAAATAAGTTCGCAAGCCGGCGTGACAGTTCGGCGGCGACTTCTTTGAGAGTCATCCACTTGCCAGAGTTCGTTGGGCATTCGACTTGGAATTCGTCACCGTAGAAGTGGTGATAGCGTTCGAGAGCTTCGATCAGCAGATAATTGACCGGGAACCAAATCGGGCCGCGCCAATTAGAATTGCCTCCGAACATGCCGGTGTTGGATTCGCCGGGAACGTAATCGACTCGCAGTTCCTGGTCGCCGTTGCCGAACATGAACGGGGCGGTGGCGTGCGCTTTCGACAAGGCTCGCAGCCCGAACGGCGAGAGGAATTCGTTCTCGTCGAGCACTCGTTCCAGTACACGCTGCAATCGCTCGCGCGATGGGATCGCCAGCAGCAGGTGATCGGGGCGTTTTCCATTCGCGACGCGGTCGCGTTCGCAAATCGTGATTTGTCGTGAGAGGTCTTGGCGGTTATGCAGGAACCAGTTCATCCGTTTCTTGAAACCCGGCAAGCGGTCGAGAGTGTGCGGGTCAAGAATTTCGACGGCGAATAGCGGGATGATTCCAACCACCGAACGAATCCGCAGCGGTTGGCCACTCCCCTCCATCTTGAGTTGGTCGTAGTAAAAGCCATCGGTCTCGTCCCACAGGCCGCTGCCGCCGAGCGTGTTCATCGCATCGGCGATCGCGACGAAGTGCTCAAAAAACTTTGAGGCGATATCCTCGTAGCTGGGGTCTTCGGACGCCAACTCCAACGCGATCGCCAGCATCGTCGAGCAGAAGAAAGCCATCCACGCTGTGCCGTCCGCTTGCTCCAGACGACCTCCGGCCGGGAGCGGTTGCGAGCGGTCGAACACGCCGATGTTGTCGAGGCCGAGGAATCCACCGCCGAACAGGTTGTTCCCTTCGATGTCTTTGCGGTTCACCCACCAGGTGAAGTTGAGCAGCAGTTTTTGAAACGCTCGCGCGAGAAACATCCGGTCGCGTTGACCGCGAGGGCCGGTCTGCTTGTAGACGCGCCAGCAGGCCCACGCATGGACCGGCGGGTTGACGTCGCTGAATCCGAACTCATAGGCCGGCAACTGGCCGTTCGGGTGCATGTACCACTCGCGCAGGAATAACAGCAGTTGCTGCTTGGCGAATTCGCCGTCCACCTGAGCGAACGGAATCATGTGAAACGCCAAGTCCCAGGCCGCGTACCAGGGGTATTCCCACTTGTCCGGCATCGAGATCACGTCGCGGTTGAACAGATGCGGCCAATCACGATTGCGTCCCTGTCGTCGTGCTTCAGGTGGCGTCGGCTGGCCTTGATCGCCGTTGAGCCACTGACGGACGACGTAGTGATAGAACTGCTTCGACCACAGTAATCCCGCGAACGCTTGCCGCCGAACTTGAGTCGCTTCGGGAGAGATTTCGTGCGACAACTTCGAGCGATAGAATTCATCCGCTTCCGCTTGGCGAGTCAAAAAGAGGTGTTCGAACTCCGGGCCAAACGCCGTTTCGGGTGTCCACGTCTGCTCCCCACGAGAGGTCAGCCGCAAGCGGATTTCTTGACTCGTGTGAGGTTCCAGTCGCAACTGATACCAAGCGGCCGTCTTCGTACCGATGCCGTCCGGCGAGACCGCCTCAAGCCGGCCCTGTACGACACGATCGTGAAACGCATCCTTCACATGCAGATCGTTATTCGGCCGTCCGTAGAGCCGCTGTGTGTTCGAGACGTTGTCGGTGAAGAGCCACTGCGCTGGCGACGAGGTCGTCTCTGCCGCGAATGAGAACTCACCCAGCGCTTCGTGCCACGCAAGAACGGTTCCGTCCGGTTGAAGTTGCATTCCGGGAAAGCAAGAGGGGGACTCGTCATGGCCGAGCCAGGACCAGGTGTTTCGCATCCACAGCGTCGGCAAGAGATGCAGCGTCGCCGCCTCTGGCCCGCGATTGTGGATCGTCACGCGAATGAGGATGTCTTCCGGGGAAGCCTTCGCGTACTCGGCCACGACATCGAAGTAGCGGTCATCATCGAAGACACCGGTGTCGAGCAATTCAAACTCCGGCTGATCTTTTCCACGCCGGCGGTTCTCGTCCACCAAGCGATCGTAGGGAAACGCCGCCTGCGGATACTTGTAGAGCGCCTTCATGTACGAGTGCGTCGGGGTCGAGTCGAGGTAGTAGTACAGCTCCTTCACATCCTCGCCGTGATTGCCTTCGGGACCGGACAGCCCGAAGAGACGCTCCTTCAGGATTGAGTCGCGACCATTCCACAACGCCAAGGCGAAACAGAGTCTCCCCTGCCGGTCGCAGATTCCCAGCAAGCCGTCCTCACCCCAGCGGTAGGCTCGGCTGCGGGCATGATCGTGCGGAAAGAAAAACCAACTGTCGCCGTGAGCGGAGTAATCCTCGCGGACGGTCCCCCACTGTCGCTCGGAGAGATACGGCCCCCAGCGTTGCCAGTCTTCGCTCCGGGAATGAGCGGCCGCTAATCGACGATCTTCCGCAGTCACGGCCTGATGACGAATTTGCATCGACTCAATCAGTGACTGTCGCATCGTGCATTCCCCGGTCATTCAGTTGAGCAGCCACAGAACCAGGGCCACTCTGAACATCGCATCGCCAACTTAAACGGGTGTGATTTTCAGAGAGTGAGTGACCAGGAACTGCGCCAACTCGGCGGCATTGAACACCCCCGTGGTTGCTCCCGTCGAGCGAACGCAGCTCGCACCCATCGCGCTGCCCAGCCGCACACAGTCGAGCGAGTCGTTTCCTCGAAGCAGACCGAGAATGTAGCCGGACACGAACGCATCGCCGCTCCCCGTGCCGTCCACGAACGGAACGCGATGCGCTTCCGCCTCAAAGCGTCCCTTGTCCGAGACGATTACGCAGCCGTGCCCTCCGCGAGTGATGATCGCCGTGCGAACTCCGGCTGAGCGAAATGCTTCGGCTTGTCGCCACGGATCGGTCTCGCCGGTCAACAACACGCTCTCGTCCTCGTTGGGCATGAACACGTCCGTCAGCGCGAGCACGGGTCGCAGCCGCGGCCAATAATCACCTGGGCCGGGTACGACGACATCCAGCAGCGTCGGAATGCCTGCGTTTCGCGCCGCTTGAAACAGTCGCGTGACGTTTTCGACCGGCGGTTTTTCCGCCAACAGATAACCGCCGAGGAACAGTACTCGGCAATCGCGCACCATCTCCGGTGTGACTTGGCTGGCATCGAAGTCGGCGTTGGCTCCGACGGCGTGGATGAACCGCCGGTCCTCACCCTGCACGTTGACGATCAGCGACTGCGACGTCTGACTGGTGGCGGACTCGCACAACAACCGGCAATCAACACCGGCGGCTTCCAGCGACTCCCGCACATGCCGGCCAAAGACATCCTTACCGACCAACCCGACCACTCCGACCTGCACGCCGAGCTTGGCCAAGTCGGTCGAAACATTCGCCGCGTTGCCGCCAATCGCCAACTCAAACCGAGGGGACAACACCAACTCCCCCGCTCGCGGCAGATGCGAGATCGGCGAGCAGAGATGGTCGGACACGATGATGCCAAAACAGAGAACGTCGAGCATGTCCCCTCACTCCGCCAGAAGCTTCTCGACGAACGGCACAATGTCCTTCGTGTAGGTGAAGTCCTCGCCAGGTTTCGCGTTGTCGTTGTCGAAGCGTTTCGCAACTTTGCCGTCCTTGCCGAAGACGTACACCGCCGGGATCGAGGCAAGTTCGATTTTCTCGAACAGCACGTCCGATTCGACGTTCAGCAGCACGTTTCGGAACGTCGCATTCTGCTTGGTCAGGAATTCGAGAACGTGGTCGCGATAGCTCTCCGGCGGCTTGCTCTTGATGCCGGCGTAGTCGCAACTCGCCGACATGCAGACGAGCTTGTCCCCGTGCTGCTTGTGGAGTTCGACCAGATGCGGGAACTCGATCATGCACGGATCGCACGAGGTGGACCACACGTCGAGCACCACAATCTTGCCTTTGTGTTCCGCGACGAGTTCCTGAGTTTCGTCCCAGTTCTTGATGTCGAGCGTCACGGATGGCGCAGACGTTTTCGGTTCGGCCGCATTCTTGGCGGGCAAGGGTTCTACAGGGGCCTTGGCGGCTGGAACACTCGATGGAGCAGACGACGGAGATTTGGATTCGCAGCCGAATGAGATCAGTACTCCGATAAGCATTGCTGTGGCGAGAACTCGATTCATGGTGTGTCTTTTGAACGAATGAAGGATGGCCGCCCTCGGCCGTCCTGCAGGATGATGCTGGCGAACGCGGACAGCCGAGGGCGGCCATCCTACGAATTACCGTTCGACCTTTTTCAAGCCGCCGACGATCGCGGCTGGCTGCGGGTCTTCATAAGGGAGTGCCTTCAGGAATTCCACCAGATCGTCGAGCTGCTGTGGTTGCAGGTGGCTCGTCTTGCCGTGCTTGTCTCCCGCGTTGTTGGTGGTTAGGAGGTCTCGCAGCGTTTTGGCGGAGCCGTCGTGCAGGTACGGAGCGGACCGATAGACGCCCAGCAACGTCGGCGTGTCATATTTCAACGGCATCTTTTCTGACGGGTCCGAGCGGCCGGTGTTGACGTCGTGCAGAGTCGGCTTCGTCGCGGGGTTCGAGTCGGTGAAATACGGGCCGGAGTGACACGTCGCACAGGCGGTTTCTTTCGAGAAGAAGACCTCTTTGCCGCGTTTGGCCGCGTCGGACAGACCGGCCTTTGCGTGCGGGCTGAGCGGGACGGTGTGCGAGTTCGTGTACGCGGCGAGTGCATCGAGATCGCGTGAGCGGCCTTTGTTCGGCGCCCCGAGCGAATCGGCGACGGGGCCGTCGATCAGTCCCCTGCCCTGCATCAGCAAGCCGCGGATCGTGTGCTCGAAGTCCTGCGTCTCGTCGCGGTCGGCGGACCAGTGTTGCGGGTGTGTCCACGCCAGGCCGACGAGCGGCGGCGTGTTGCGGAGACCTTCCGGGTTTTGCCAGGTACGGCCGTCGGGATCGCTGTCGGGGTGACAGCTTGAGCAAGCGATCCAGCGGCGCGAGGCCATCGGCATCAACGCCGAATAAAACAACCGCTTGCCGCGCAGGATTTCGTCGCCGAGCGGATTCTCGGTGACTCGCACGAGACCGGCTCGTTGCAGAGTCTTCGCGTCGTAGGCCACGACTTCAAAGTCGAGCGCGTTGTAGAGCCAGAACAATTTGCCATCGTTCGAGTATTTCACGGCTCGTGGGTTGTGTCCGATGTTCATGTGCTGGATCGGTGTCAGTTCGCGGTAGTTGTCGTCGCGGACCTCCATCACGAACAGGTCGTCGGTTCCGCCGAAGACGATGACGGCTTGCTGGCCGTCGGGACTGACGGCGACTTCCCACGGGCTTGCGGTGACGAGGTTGCCGATGAACGAGTCCATCGGGATGCGTTTGCGCTTGAGGTCTTGCTCCGCTCGCCTAGTGCTGTCTGGCAAGTCGATCACGCTGATGTACGGGAAGATCGAGCCTTCACCGTGTGCCGCCGTGATCTTGGATCGCTGATGCGGCACATAGGCTTTGGGCCGCGTCGGATGTACGGTGATTTGCCGCGCGAGATTGTCCGTCGCGGAAGCTGGCACGGCAGCGAACTCTTTGCCGGAAGCCAGTTCGATCAGCCGCACGGTCGCGGTGTAATACTCGGTGACGAATGCGGTGCGCTGATCGCTCGACAGAGCAAGCCCGCGCGGAAACGAACCGGCGGCGATCGTCCGCAGCATCTTTCGCGACTTCGCGTCGATCTCGATCAACTGGCCGGGATACTCCAGCGTCACCCAAACACGAGAACCGTCGCGTGTCGAGACCACGGCATACGGCTCGTCGAACACTGCGCAACGGCCGAGGACTTCGCCCTTGTCGGCATCGACGAACGCGACGGCGTCCTCCGCGTAGATCGCGACCGCCAGTTGATGACTGTCGCCGAGGAACGTGACTCCTTCTGGTTTGTGGCCAACGGGAATCTCGCGGAGTTTGGTGAACGTCACTGGGTCCACGATCGTCACGGTGCCGCTGTCGCGATTCGAGCACGCCAGCAATCGCCCATCGGCAGAGATGTCCAGCAAACTATTGGAAGGCCCAGCGACGGCGGTGAGAATTGGCAGCGTGATCAGAAACAGCATCGCGGCAAACTCAACGAAACGGCGGCGGGGTGTCTTGGGCATCAGGCGGTCCTTTCGGCGTGGCGGCGTTGTTTCAACTCGAATCGGCGAAGCCGAGGAAAACGTATCCGTGATGGCTCTGCGTGACGAGTCAGACGCTTCACGACGTCCAATTTTTCCCGAGGATTGGGACGGAAGAAACTCGGCTCATCACGCAGTGCGCCTGTGATTCTTTCACCACTGGGCTTGTCTCAGTGATTCAACCGATTCTGCACGACTGAATTTACCCAAGGTTTAGAGTCGTACAAAATCCGTTAACCGACCGACGCAAGGTCGGTGGCGTAAGATGACAAGCGCGGAGCGATGGCAGCGACGTTCAAAGAAGCCGAGCGACTTCCAGCGGCGCGGCCCAAGAGGCGTACTTGGCGAGGTCGCAGACACGCTTCGATCGGCGGCGCTGCAAGCAGCCGTTCAGCAACTCGCAGATATCGGGTGCCCATTCTGGCCACCGCAGCGAAAAGTCAGGCACCGTCCAGCGATCATGGATGGCCCGCAACTTGTTGACGTCGTGTTCCGGAAACAATGTGTCGCCCGTCAGCAGTTTGTACGCCGTGCAGCCCAGAGCGAAATAGTCGGTGGCCTCGGAAATCTCCCGTCCTTTGAGCTGCTCCGGTGCCATGTACCGCGGTGTCCCGACGATGTGATTATCGACTTCGTTGACTGGCTCCAGTTCATTGATTGGCTTCGCGAGGCCAAAATCCATCAGCTTCACCGTGCCGTCAAAATTGAGCATCACATTGACTGGCTTGATGTCGCGATGCACGACCTCTCGCTGATGAGCGTACAACACCGCGGAGGCGATCTGTCCGAACGCCCTGCGAAAGTCCTCCTGACTCAACGGGCCATTGAGCCGCACCAAACGTTCCAGCGTGATGCCGTCGCAGAATTCCATCACGATGAAATACGACTTGAACGCTTTGAATCGGCCGAACATGCGGACGATATTGGGATGCTGAAACGACTCCACGATGTCCGCCTCGCGGTGGAACCAGACCAGCGAGGCTTTGTCATAGACCAGCCGATGACTGAGCATCTTCAGCGCGACACGCCGACTCTCGTCTTGATGCGCGCCTTCATAAACGATCGCCATGCCACCTCGTCCAAGACGTCGCACAATGCGGTACTTGTTGAACGTCTTGCCCGTTAACACGTCCCGGCGCTGACCTCCCAATCGCTGAGCCAATAATTTCGTCAGCACCTCGCCAATTTCGGGATGCTTGAGTGCGGCCGCATGAAACTTGTCGGAGGGAAGGAGCATCGCGGTCACATCGTCCCGGGCGATCAAGCTGGCGCTACGCGGTTCTTCGGTCAACAATGCCATCTCGCCAAGAACGTCCCCAGAGCCGCTGCGATCAATCTCATGGGTGACACCGCTCTTGTCATCGTTGATGACGATCCCCACCGTCCCCTTGCGAATCAGGAACAAGCAATCACCGGAATCACCTTGCCGCGTGAGAAACTCCGTGGCCAAATACGAACGCTCAAACATTTGAGCTTCCAGCCGATCCACCAATTCCGCAGGGAGCGTGTTGAACGGAAAACACTCGCGCAGCCGACAGTCGGCCGATATGACAGGCTTCTCAGGCGGCGGTGACGGCGTGACCGAGGCCAGTGGCCGAAACGTCGCATCCTCTTTTTCTTCCTCGTCGCGTGACGGCGGCGAAGCCAAAACGCTGGCCTCGACGCACGTCTCCAACGACTCCATTTCAGACTGGGCCAGTTCCGAAGCGCGTGTGACATCCGACAAATACTCTTCAAGAATCTGCTCGTACTGATTACCCGAAGTCACGCTGTCATGATCACCGTAGAGTTTTCGGAGCAGGTCGTTTCGCATTGTCGGAAAGCGGTCCACAAATTCGGAAACGGATTGGAAACCCTCTTGCAGGCAGTATTCACGAGACAGCAGTTTGACCAGCAGAATGCGATCGTTTTCGATTTCCGGGCACAACCGCAGGTAGTCCTCGACAGTGCGTCCCTCGCCGTTGGACCAACTCCGAGTCTGATCGAGCAACAGCAATCGGCCACGTTGAGCCGGGGTGATCTCCGCATGTCTTTGCAAGAACTCGATCAGGTCCGGAGGCGCGACGTTCGCATTCCAAATTGCGGAATATTCGCCCGCGAGAGACCACTCGGACTCTTCGAAATCCGTCAATTCTCGCGATCGCGATTCACTGGTCATTGCTCGGAACCCTCGTGCATCCTCAAAAGTTGTTCGCGACACACGAGAGGGATTATCTGGCATTGTCCCCGCCTCTTCAAGCGGCAGCCGCAAATTCTGTGACGACTTGCGACAGCGGCGCATCGTCCAGGCTGAGGGCTTGCAGCAGGAGCGCGAGCGTGAGAATCGCGTCACAAGTCGGCGCGGCGTCGCGCAGCCACACGCGACCGGTCGCGCCTCCGCCACAGATCGCAGACTCGTGACGCATCGCCTGCCAAATGTCAGATTGAGTCCAGCCCCCCAGCCAGCAGCGGCGATTCTTTGCAGCGATTCGCGGTTGCAGGAGTTCACGGGACACGTTGTCAATCACGACCGCTGCTTCCCTTTGCTCAGCCAGCAGGACATCGGCCAGCAAACACAACAAGTCCCCTGGTGCAAGTAAATCTCCGACCTCATCCAGCACTGCGACGTTCGCTCCATCATCGTCGATCAAGAATCCAAAGTCGGCCGACGAAGTCGCCACGGCTTCGCGCACATGCCGCACGTCGGAGTCATCGTCGTTCAACAGCTCACGGCGGCGGCGTGGAATCTCGATCCAGTCCAGCGTCACGGGCAACTTCTCAAACAGGGCGTCGAGCGTCCGTCGCACGAACCGCTCATGGCACCCGATTGCGATTCGCAGTGGCCGCAAGGCGTGAAAATACTGCAAGAACCCCGCGAGATACGGCACAAAAACCGGGAAGACTCGCTGCGATCCCCCTTGCCGTAGAGGCCTCACGGCCCCTTGGTCACAACGCTGATGAATGTCGTCCAGGCTGATGACTCGCGCGACACCATTGTCATCACGGTTCTCGACACGCCGGCCGGCAACCGAAACCGGACGGCCATGCTTGGTCACGAAATCGAGCCCGGTCCACGACGGCTCGCAGCCGTGGCCCGAAACCAAGATACCACCCGCCGCTTGCATGTGGGCGACAGCAAATCGAAAACAAGGCATCGACGTCTGACCGATATCCACCACTTGGCAACTCATTCGACGCAACGCCGCCGCGACGCCAATGACGATGTCGGGTGACGACGGCCGCTCATCAAAGCCAACGACCACAACCGGACCACTGCGGCGAATCGGCCGTTTCGAGTTCGCCTCGCGCAACTCGCTGCGTCCCGCCAACGGCAGCGACTCCCACAACAGACTCGCGAACGCGGCGGTTAATTTGCTCGCTTGGTGTCGAGTCAGTTCGTTGAGGTAGACGCCTCGCACACCTTCGAGCGTGAATAGCGACCTCTCAGACTCACGCGATTGAGACGACTCGTCCGGTTCAAACTGCGGCTGCGGAAGCTGACCGGTCTCTTGCCGCTGCGGGCACTCGCGGCACTTTGGATAAAACGCCGCCAGCCGCGACAAATGCACCGCGCGCGAGATCGCGTGCGTCTCGCCAGGGCAGACGTATTGAGGTTCAAGCGTCGGGAGAAGGGAGAGCATCAGCGATCAGACTGAAATGATGGGTTTGAGATTTGAATTCCAACTCCTCACACTGGAGTTGGCGTCGAGTCGAGCCTTCTCCCTTCGGGAGAAGGTGGCCGAAGGCCGGATGAGGGATTCGAGCGCGTCAACAACGCTTGGCTCCCTCACCCCAACCCTCTCACAATGGGAGAGGGAGAAAACTTGTCCGAAAGTCTTCACACTGCCGACCGTAGGCCACTTCGGCAAAGTCGGTCAAGAACGATTGCGTTGCTCGGCCCTCATCCTTCGCCCCTAACGCCTCGAACATGCACGCCACCGAATTTCTGAAGGCTCCGCAAGCCAACTCCACCGGCGCGATCGTCGTGCTGTCCGGTGACGAGCGATCGTTGAAACTCGATTCGCTGGCGGCACTCATGCCGCTGGTCTGCGGCGACGGCTCGGATGACTCCGCTGCGACGAAATTCGACGGCAAGGAAATCGATTGGAAAAGCGTCCGCGACGAGCTCCTAACCGTCTCGATGTTTGGCGACCGACGAGTCGTCTTGATCGAAGAGGCGGACGACTTCGTGTCAGAGAACCGGCCCACCCTCGAAAAATATTTGGAGAAGCCCTCCAAGAAATCGCTGCTCGTGCTGGATGTTGGCTCATTCCCCAAGACGACGAAGCTGTTCAAGGCGGTCGATCGGCTCGGCCTGTTGATCGAATGCACCGAATTGAAAGGGGCCGACCTCACCCGCTGGATTCAGGCGTCGGTCAAAGAGCGATTCGGCAAGCAGATCACTCGCGAAGCCGCGATGCTGCTGCCGGAGTTGGCAGGGACGCATCTGGGCCTGCTCGATCAAGAGATCGAAAAGGTCGCGGCCTATGCCGCCGACCGACCGCAGATCGACAGCGAGGACGTCCGCAAAGTTGTCGGCGGCTGGAAGGCTGAGACGACGTGGGTGATGCTCGACGCTCTGCGCGACGGGAACCTTGCCTTCGCCCTGACGAACTTGGACAAACTCCTGACCTCCGGCGAGCCTGCCTTGAAGCTCATGGGAGGCATCGCCTTCACCTTTCGCAAATTGGCCATCGCCACAGAACTGTCGCGACAAGGCATGCCACTCTCGGCGGCTCTGAAACAAGCCGGAGTCTTTCCCTTCCAAGTTGCGGCGGCGGAAAACTACCTGCGACGCATCGGCCGTCCAATTGCCGAACAGATCTCACGCTGGCTGCTCGAAACGGACCTCAACCTCAAGGGTGGCATGCGAACGACCGAGCGAGTGTTGCTTGAACAACTCTTTCTGAGACTCAGCGGCAAATTGGCGGGCTAGCCCGGTATGTTCAAAGGTCGATACCAGCACGACGCGCCAGCGAGTGGTCTCGACCAACATCACTCGCTTGCGCGTCGTGCTTGAAGAAAAGAATTCCGGAAACGTTCATGTCCCCATCGCCTCCACCCCGCCGAGACCTCACGGCCCTGCTCTTCGCGCTCACGTTTCCATCGTTCTTGACGTGGGTCTATTTCATTCTGCTGGCGGAGTCTGCCGCCGGACTGCAACTCGCGGCCAAGTCGATCGGCATGGTGATACAGATTGGCTTTCCGCTGTTCTGGTTCGTCTGCGTGCAGAAGCAGCGACTGAGTCGGCCGCAACCCAAGCGTGACGGCCTGTTGATTGGCGGGTTGCTCGGTCTCGCCATCGTGGCCACGATGTTCGCAGCGTATCACCTCTGGCTGAAACCGAGCGGTGCGTTCGATGCCGCCGCCCCGTCAGTGATCGAGAAGGTCAAAGGCATGGGCATCGACTCGACCGCGAAGTTTGCTGCGCTGTCGGTGTTCTATGCCGTGCTGCACTCGCTGTTGGAGGAGTATTACTGGCGCTGGTTCGTCTTCGCCCAACTTCGCCGCGTGACGACGCTCAGCCCGGCGATCGCGATTTCCGCCCTCGGCTTCATGGCTCACCATGTGATCGTGCTGTCGGTCTATTTCGGCTGGGGTTCGTTCCTGAGCCTGTTCTTCTCGCTGGGCGTGGCGGTCGGCGGAGTCGCTTGGGCGTGGCTCTACCACCGGAGTCGTTCCCTCTTCGGCCCGTGGCTCAGCCACGCGCTGGTGGATGCGGGAATTTTCTTGGTCGGATTCGAGATTGTGAAACTCGCGTGGTGAGTGGAAAACTCTGCATACCTGATTGGGTGGCACTGGTTTGTAAAACCTGCGCGCCGAAGGTATCGCCACCGCTGTTCGCCAGAAGGGTCTAATCCTCCGCGGCCGAGTGAATCTGCACGACGGCTGCTGGAGTCAGCCCACGTCACAGTCGCGACCTGTGAAAGTTCGACGGCGTGAAGTTCGTGAGCGTCTTCGTCAGAATAGTCAGGCCATTTCAACAAACCAAACCGCGGCTCAAACCAGCTCATCAATCGGTTTCTTGGAGGCGAATCATCGTCATGGACAACCTGAAACCTCTCTCGGAAGCCTGCGAACAAGCCCTCGACCGGTTTAACGCCGCTTGGATCAAAGGCCCGGTGCCAGTCCTCAGCGATTATTGGCCAAAGGAGCTTTCCCAGGACGATCGGCGCCGAGTGCTGTTGGAAATGGTGTTGATCGATCTGGCGAATCGTTGGACGAACTTTGCGAGCGACAGTTCGGCGATCGATTCCAAACCTCTGTGCGGTTCCACCGTGGTGGCCGGTTTACCGCGGTGTCCGCTGCTCGAAGACTATTGCCGTATGTTCGTGGAGTTGGGATCGGTGGAACGTCTGCCATTGACTGCGATCCTGACGGAGTACCGATTGCGAAATCGCGTGGGGAGCCCGTCTAGCCTGCGGGAGTATCAGCAGAGGTTTCCGCATTTGTCCGCAGAATTGTCCAGAGAACTGTCCCTGGCCACCGATGCTTCGCAGCCCACGGAACCGATTGAGCGTGCGACACGGGCTCAATCGACGCAAGGCCGATCAGAGACCAGTACCAGTGCTTCGGTCGATCGCAGCACTCCTGAGCCTGTATTGAAAACACTGATCGAGCGACACAGCGAACCAACGGAAACGCTGTCGTTGCAGACGATTCATCCGTGGAAACATGCGCCAGCAAGTGCTCCGGAGTCGCAGGCTCCGTATCAGGTCAGCATTTCCCTGCGACCGCGAGAAGTTTTTTTCAGCGGACGCGAGCGGTTGGAAACGTGGGACTACGAGATCGGTCCGATCTTGGGCGAAGGGGGTATGGGTTCGGTGTTTCGCGCGCGGCAGGGAGGCATCGACCGCGATGTTGCGGTGAAGATGATCAGAGCGCGTTCGCATTCGGGTTCCTTTGGACCGGAGACCGTCGAGAAGTTTCTGTCGGAAGCGGTGATGACCGGTGCTCTGGAGCACCCCAACGTCATCCCGATTTATGATCTGGGACTGACCTCGCGCGGCGAGCCGTTCTACGTCATGAAGGAGGTCCGCGGGAAAGCCTGGAGCCGCACGATCGACTCGACCAGCGAAGACGACAACTTGAACACGCTGCTGCGTGTCGCGGATGCCATCGGTTTTGCTCACGCGCGCGGCGTGGTGCATCGCGACATCAAGCCCGACAACGTGATGCTCGGCGAGTTTGGCGAGGTCTTGGTGTTGGACTGGGGCCTGGCGATGCCCACGCCGCACTTCAAAAACGCGAAAATCGCGTATGCGGAAGGATTAGCGGGGACGCCCGCCTACATGGCTCCGGAAATGGCCGTGGAGTCATCCGGCAAGCTCGGTCCGTTGAGCGATGTCTATCTGCTGGGCGCTTTGCTGTTTCGTTGCCTTACCGGCAAGCCGCCTCATTCCGGCCGCTCGGTCATCGAATGCCTGAAAGCCGCCCAGCGGAACGAGCTCACCGCCACGACCCGGAATGATGAACTGATGCAGATCGCTCGAAAAGCAATGGCCACTCAACCAGAAGACCGCTATCAAACCGCTGGCGAGTTTCAACAAGCACTCAAAGAATACCGATCTCATGCCGAGAGTTATCGCTTGACAGATTTCGCCCAACAGGAACTCAAGTCCGCGAAAGAGAACATCGATTATCAGCGGTTCGAAAAAGCGGTTCTGGGACTGGAACAGGCGGTGGAGTTGTGGAGCGGCAATCAGTCGGCTCGTGAATCACTCGTCACGGCTCGGCTGGAATACGCGCGCACGGCATTCGCGCGGCACGACTACGAATTGGCCGAGCAGCAGTTGGACACGCAGCAACTCACTCACACCGAACTGTTGCCGCAAATTCGCCAAGCCAAACTAGAGCGTGACGCACGTGTCGTCCGCTTGCGGCGACTCAGGAACGTGGCGGTGGGATTGGCCACGGCGGTGCTGGCGACAGTCTCGATCGCCGCCGTGTGGATCAATCGTTCGAGAAATCAGGAGCGGATTGCCAAGGCCGAAGCAATCCGTCGATTTCAGCAGTCGCAAGATGCGATCTCGCGAATCACCTCTATCTCCGACCAGATTCGCCATCTACCACGCATGCAGGCGGTGCGCAAAAACTTGCTGGAAATGGTCGCCGATTATTACCAGGAGTTGACCGACACGCCGAGCCAGAATCCTGACATGCAATTGGAATTGGCTCGCAGCCTGATGCGGCTAGGTGATGTTCACCGATTGTTGGCGGAACACCGTGCTGCGATCTCGGCTTGGGATCAGGCGATTCAATTTGCTAAGAGTCTGCGCTCGTCAATCCTCGCGGACCAAGCGACCGACTTGATCCGGCAAGCTCAACTGCGAAGCGTTTCTAGTCTGATTGCTCAGCACGAATTCGGCGAGGCCGACCATCGGCTGGATGTTTTGCTCGGTGAGTTGCGGCGAGCGGGCCTGTCGTCGAGTCGTGAATTTGCGCAGGCTTTCTTCCAACGTGGTCTGTTGTTTCGCGAACAAGGTCAGACCGATGCCGCGATCAAAGACTTGTTGGAAGCCGAGAGGATTTACGATTTGATCAAGGGAAATGAGCCCGAACATCGCACCGATCCACGCGGAGTTGCCACGACGCTGAGCACACTGGGGCAACTCTTTCAACAACGCGGCGAGTTCCATTTGGCGAATGAAAAGATCCGGCAAGCGTGTGGCGTTTGGTCCAGGCAGGTGATCGGCAATCCCTCGGACACGGAGTTGCGAGAAGGCTACGCCACGAGCGAAATCGATTTGGCAAACACACTCCGCGGCACCGGGCACGAGGAGTCGGTCGCGATTTTGGAGAGTGCGATCAGATCCTATGAGGAGTTGGTGCGTGCTCGTCCGGAGATTCCGCATTACGAATTCAATCTCGCCACCGCACGCATGAATCTTGCGAGTTGGCTGGGACGTCGCGGAGAAACGGAAGCGGCTCAAGAGCTCGCCGTGCAGGCGATCAATCGCATCATTCGGCTGGCGAACGAATACCCCGAAGACGTGCGATACCAGGATCGGGAAGCGGAAGCGCGCCTCGCGCTGGCGGAAGTGCTCCGAGACCGCAACGAGCTTGAGTTGGCCTTTGCGATGCTCGATGAAGCGATGAAGCACCTGGTAGTTCAGCGGGCCAAAAACATCTCGCCGCAATACCAAGAGCAAACCGCATTGGCTGCATCGTTGCGAGCCCAATTGCACGTTCTCAAAGAAGACGCCCCGGCCGCGCGAGAAGCCTTTCAAGCAGCGATCGCCGCGTGGGTTCGTTTGATCGAACAAGATGCCGCACAAGCCGCGCGATACCGAGACTCCGCCGCGTGGGCGCGGTTCCATTTCGCGACACATCTGGCGAGCGTCGGCGATACCGCCGAAGCGAAAGCGCAGATCGACGGTGCAATTCGCCTGCGCGAGCAGTTGCCCGTCAATGCCAATTGGGATGAGAGCTTCGCATGGCTATTGCTGCTCAGTCCGGACCACAAGCAACGTGATCGACAACGCGCTCTGACGCTCGCGCAACGCGCCGTGAATGCCGCCAGTGACAATCCGAGATTCTGGCGAACCTTGGCTCTCGCTCAACTGCGGAATCAGCGCCTCGACGATTGTCAGCCATCGCTGAAACGAGCGTACGAGATCGGCGATGACCATTCGGGCGAAACGCATTTCCTCGAATCGCTGCTGGCGACGGCGTTGAACGATGCCGAGCGTGCCCGAACGCATTTCCAACGGGGGGCTGAGCAAATGCAGAAGACGACTCCCGGTTCGCCGCGATTGAAGGTGCTCAAGACCGAAGCGGCTTCCGTTTTGAAGACGGACTCGGAGAAGTGATACCCGTACTTTGGCGAGCGGGGCGGGGGGGCGCCCCCCCGG
>SXGS01114709.1_pt1 | contig 20068 bp, 18 predicted proteins | sample 3174681 | NCBI WGS metagenome assembly SXGS01 (sample SAMN11356861, study PRJNA531348) | freshwater metagenome | isolation source: freshwater sample F1-80 | place: China: Fuxian Lake, Yuxi | collected 2017-12-25 | reverse complement strand
ACCCAATCGCAGCATGGCGAGCCTCCATCCACCTTGGCCGACACGGATTGGAAGATGTCTTTGCCGTGCGGCCAGGCGGCCGGGGAGCCCCCGGGCATGATGCTCGGGCCGCGGCGCGCGCCTTCCTCGCCGCCCGAAACCCCGGTGCCTATGTAGAGCAAGCCTTTGCTTTCCACATGCTTCGCGCGGCGGTTGGTGTCGTCGAAGAGAGAGTTGCCGCCATCAATCAGGATGTCGCCAGGCTCGAGATGGGGGATGAGTTGCTCGATGAACTCATCCACCGCGGCGCCTGCTTTCACCAGCATCATCACACGGCGAGGACGCTTCAGCAGCCCTACCATTTCCTCGATGGAATGAGCCCCCAAGACATTCGTGCCCTTGGCTTCCTTGGCAAGAAACTCGTCCACTTTGGAGACCGTCCGATTGTATGCAACAACGGTGAAACCGTGGTCGTTCATGTTCAGGATGAGATTCTGGCCCATGACCGCCAGACCGATGAGTGCGATGTCCGCTTTGGCTTCCATTAAGGTTGTAAAATGAATGTCGACGCAGCGCTTACGATACAAAAGCCGGTCCCTCGCGCGAGAAATATTTTGAATGGATGGATTCTCGCGGTGGGGCAACCAGGCTCTGGCGCCGATCCCGCATCCCCTGGTCACGCGATCAAGGCGCTTTCCAATGACGTTCGTAATCGGACGCGTAGTGGTACCATCCTCCCCAGACGCTTTTCGTCCCAACGTGCTGCACCAAAGACGGGCAATGATAGACTATGGGACGTTTCAGCAGGCCGGCCAGCCTGGATATTTTGATGTCCTGCATGCCCTCCACTCGATCCCAGTTCCGCACTATGCAGTCCATCGTGGGCTTGGAGATGAGGAAAGCTTGGCTTCCAAAAATTCGGTTCGGGTTGAGGATCAAGGCTTGGTTGGCGGGGTCACAAGCGCTCTCCCCAAGATGGGGGTTGTAGAGCCCAGCCAGGGTGATGGTTCTATTTTGGAGCAGATTCCAATGGTTGAGATTGTGCCGGATATGCCGGTTGAACGACAGATCGTCCTCAAGAAACAGCAGGTATTCCGCATCGCTTGCCAGTCCCCATTGCAAGGCGCTCAAAGCGGTCGCAGTCTGCCGTTCCCGGGGGTCTGGGGATGGATGCCGATCAATCACGACATGCACCGGTTCCCGGCCCCAGTCCGTGCCGGCGAGGTTGCGGAGCGTCTGCCGGCGCCGGGCCGCCCGCTCCTGACAGGAAATCATCACCGCTCGCATGACCGGAGGCTGGCGCCTTTGGACTCGCTCGCGCAGGAGCCCTTTGACCGCGCTCATGCGGCCATCCCAGAGATGCCGCAATTGGTCGATAAATCGGCGGCACTTATCCTCCAGCCAGAATTCCGAAATTCGCCTGTTGTGAACCAGATTCCAACTGGCGGCGCATCGGTTCTGGAAAACGCGCCGGCCGTCGAACCCATGCTGGCAGATGGCTCCTTCGAGAGACGCGATCGGGACGTCGACCAGAGAGTAAGTCTTCCGCAGTTTCCGAAAGGCGAGTTGCATCGTTCCTCGAACCCCGGGCAAATGACGGCAATATAAATCTGAATTCTCGTTGAGCCAAAGCCAGAACCGCAGAGCGCGCCAGCAGCGGCGCTTGTCGAACACCATCTGGCTGGAGTCAAACTCGGGTTCCTTCGGGCGCCCCAAGCCGCAGCTGTCCCACGCGGGTTGGGTTGATGCGGGGAGTCGTCCCCACCCAGGCCAAAAAATCGCCCCCGTGGCGATGTATTGCGCCGTTTCAAAAAAACTTTCGGGATTGCCCACCGGTGAGTTGTCGGCATTCAGACTGATCACTTCTTGAAAGGGGCAGTGAAGAATGGCGTAGGGCTTGAGGTTCCATCCCCAGGCAGTTCGCGATGGAAATCGTCGAAGCATTCTGCCCGCGTCCACGGACTCAACATCTTTGGATGCGAGGATGGACCGCATTGTCTTGTCGATTTCCCATGGCTCCCGGTGCCAGACCTGGATTGGCAGTTCGCAGCCGAAAGACCGGAGCAGGCAAACGGCCACCCATACATTGGTGAAGTATTCGACATCCTCAGAGATCACGATGCCGCGTCCTCCGAACTTTTCCGGATAGGCTGGGAGGGATTCCACGGCTCGCTCGCACGCCGCAGGGGCGCTGCGGAGTGTAAGCGGTCTTTCGCGAAATTTCTTTGTCATTCGGGGCTCCTCCCGCGCCCGGCCCGCCGCTCTCGAGCGACCGAAAGAAGTTCGTTCGACAGTTCAGTGAATCTGTGGTGGAGCAGCGGCAATCGCCGGCGGGCTACACCCGGGCCCGAGCCGGGAAATGGCCTCAGCGCTGAACACGGGCGCCGCCGCCTTTCACGAGGCTCTCCACTTCTTTCAAGGTGGCCATGGAGGTATCCCCCGGCGTTGTCATCGCCAGGGCGCCATGAGCGGCCCCGTATTCAACCGCCTTTTGGGGGTCGTCGAACGTCATCAACCCATACACCAGGCCGGATGCAAAACTGTCCCCGCCTCCCACGCGGTCCAGAATCTCGAGATCAGGCCGGTGAGTCGCCTCGAAGAACTGTCCACCCGCCCAGCAGATCGCGCCCCAGTCGTTCCGCGTGGCCGATCGCACCGCTCGAAGCGTCGTCGCCACCACTTTAAAGTTCGGGAATTCCCTCACCGCCTTTTCGATCATGGACTTGAAGGCGCTCACGTCGATGTGCGAGATGTTCTCGTCTACACCCTCCACTTTGAAGCCCAGGCAGGCTGTGAAATCTTCCTCGTTGCCGATCATCACATCGACAAACGGCGCGATGCGGCGGTTCACTTCTTGGGCGCGTTTGTGGCCGCCGATCGATTTCCAAAGAGAGGGCCGATAATTCAGATCGTAAGAAACAATGACTCCATGCTTTTTGGCCGCCTGAACCGCTTCGATGACGATTTCAGGCGTCGTGTCCGAGAGCGCCGCGAAAATTCCCCCGGTATGGAGCCAGCGAACCCCTTGCGCCCCGAAAATGTCGTCCCAATCAAAATCGCCGGGCTTGAGCTGGGACGCCGCCGTGTTGCCTCGATCCGGCACCCCAACGGCGCCTCGTATCCCGAAGCCCCGCTCTGTGAAATTCAGCCCGTTGCGCACCGTTCGTCCAACGCCGTCATACGCGCGCCATTGGATGAAGGAGGCGTCCACGCCGCCTTGGAGGATGAAGTCCTCGATGAGACGCCCGATTTCGTTGTCGGCGAACGCAGTGCAGACCGAAGTCCGCAGCCCGAAGCAACGTCGGAGTCCGCGGGCCACATTATACTCCCCTCCCCCTTCCCAGGCGGTGAACAGCCGCGAGGTTCGCACTCGGCCTTCGCCGGGATCTAAACGGAGCATGATCTCTCCAAGAGCAATCATGTCGAATCTGCAGGATCCCGCCGGTTTGACGTTTAAAATAGGCATGGGTGAAATAGTTTGTTTCTTAAAGAATCGGCGCAAACTTTGAAACGCGCCTCGCGGATTTCAATCATTTATTTCGTCTTTGCCGCTAGCCCCCCGCGACGATCCGCACAATTTCCAAGCGGTCGTGTTGGCGGATCAAACGGAGCTTGAACTCGGAGGGAGCGACGGCCTCCCCGTTATGCTCCACGACGACGCTCTTAGGCGGCAGTCGCCGGCCGACCAAGAATTCCTCTATGGAGCATGGCAATTGCGTGGAGTCAGGCTTTCCATTGACGGTGATTGGACCCATTTTCGGTATTTTGCGCAGCCTTGGACGTCTCGTCAACGGGCGGTTGGGGTGTTTTTAGCTTGGGAATTCGATTGACTGCGGGCACCCACTGATTAGAACGTGCGTTGCGTTTGATGATTTGTGGAGCGTTCGGGAGGGGCCGAGTCGCATTAGAATTGGTAACATCGACCAGACTCAATGAAGAATCGGCACGATTGGTTGGCCTTTTGTTGCTTTTCTGGGCCGGATTGTTTAAGTAGGCGGGCTTGTAGCAGAAAATCTAATTCTGTTGACACACTAGCCCAGGAAGATTTAGAAAACTTAAGTTGATGGCAGGGTGTTCAGTTTTCGGAATTGAAGCGAAGGCTCGTTGAGTTGATCACTATCCCTTAGAGGCGATCCGCATGTCTGACATTTTCCCTAGGTGGACAAACAAATTGCCGCTGCAAATCGCAGTGGGCGCCCTATTGCTCGGGACCGCGGTGACCGCGGGCAGTTGGTACTATTTCACCCCGAAATACACGCGCGTGGGTTATCAGCCCGTTCAACCCGTCGGGTTTTCCCATGCGATCCACGCCGACCAGCTCGGCATCGACTGTCGTTACTGCCATGACGGCGTTGAAAAGTCCTGGTATTCCAACATTCCTTCCGCCACGACGTGCCTCAATTGCCACAACACCATTTTGTCGACGGATCCCAAATTGGAGCTGGTTCGCGAAAGCGGGCGCACTGGCAAGCCAATCCCGTGGGTTCAAATCCACAAGACGCCGGATTACGTCTTCTTCAATCACTCGGTCCATGTGAATCGCGGCGTGAGCTGCGTGCATTGCCACGGTCCTGTCAATAAAATGGACGAAGTGAGCCATGCCAAGCCATTGAGCATGTCTTTTTGCCTGGATTGCCATCGAGAGCCCGAGAAGTACATTCGGCATCCTAAGGATGTCTACAACCTGGATTTTGCTCCACACCCGGAGGTCCAGGCAAACGCGGGAGCTCGGTTTGTTCACGAGTGGAAGGTGACCGCCTCCCAGAACTGTTCGGCCTGCCATCGATGAAAACAATCCCTCCTCCTTGCCCAGAGCCTGAAGTCGGCCCGACCTATTGGCGCAGCTTGGATCAACTGGCCGAGGCGCCCGAGTTCCGCGATTGGATGCAACGGGAGTTCCCCGCCGGAGCGAGCGAGCTCCCCAACGACTTCAGCCGCCGCGACTTCGTGAAGTTGATGTCCGCGTCGTTTTTGTTGGCAGGCGTAGGGTTGACCGGCTGCCGAAAACCCGAAGAACACATTTATCCATTCGGAAAAATGCCGGAAGATTATGTGCATGGCGTGCCGCAGCATTATGCGACCGCGATGCCCACTCGGGGAGGCGCGGTACCCCTCGTCGTCAAATCTCACGAAGGCCGGCCAGTGAAAGTCGAAGGGAACCCGCAGCATCCCGACAGCAATGGAGGCACGGACGTCTTCGCCCAAGCATCGATCTTAGGCCTTTACGATCCGGATAGAGCAACACGCTACTGTAAAAGTGGCGCTGGCATTCCGAAAAAACAGGCTGTTGAGGCGCTTGCAGCGGCCGCCGCGGAAGTTCTCGCCACTCGCGGGGCTAGACTCGCCTTGTTATTGGACCATTCCACGTCTCCGACCCGCGCCCGGATGATCGAGATGATCACGAGGCGGTATCCGGGGGCTAAGGTCTATACTTACGAACCCCTCGACCCGACCTTGGGACAGCAGGCCGCCTCCATCGCGTTCGGCACTCAAGGAACCTTGTATCACAGGGTGGATCGCGCCAAAGTGATTCTCTCGCTGGACTGCGATTTTCTTGGCGTTGAGGAAGATCCGCACCGATCGATCCGAGGCTTTGCGAAGGGCCGCAAGATTTCAAAACCAGGCGACAAGATCAACCGGCTGTATGCCGTCGAAGGGCTGATGACTCTGACGGGGGCGAACGCCGACCACCGGTTGCGAGTGGCTCCGGGCCTCATTGGCCGTGTTGCGGTCCAAATCGCCTTGGAAGTTTTGAAAGAGGCGGGCGGAGCGGACGCAGGCCTTGTTCGTGCGTTGGAGGCGGCTGCAGGAGGGGCGATCCCCGGTGTGAATGCCGCTTGGATCAAGGGCTGCGCGAAGGATCTCGCGGCGAACCGAGGGAGCGCCGTGGTCATGGCCGGACAGCGCCAGCCTCTCGCGGTTCATCTGATTGCGCTGGCGATCAATGCGGCCATCGGCAGTGTCGGCAGCGTGGTGGAAGTTCGCGCGGCGCCCCCACTTTTGGGAGGCAGCATATCCGAACTCGTGCAGTCGTTGAACGCGGGCCAGGTGGGAACCCTGGCCATCGTCGGTGGAAACCCCGCCTACAATGCGCCCGTCGAATTAGGTTGGAGCACGGCGGTGGGAAAAGCCAACAGCGTTTTTCGGCTCGGTTATTACGAGGACGAAAGCTTTTCTGGCGCGACTTATCATTTCCCCGCAACCCACTTTCTTGAGTCTTGGGGGGATGCTCGCACCAGCGACGGCACCATCGTGCCTGTGCAACCGCTTGTGCAGCCCATGTTCGAAGGAATGACGGACATTGAGTTCCTGGCGACGTTGGCCGGCTACGCCAGCACCGCCCCTTATAATTTGGTTCGGGACACGATGAAAGGGCTGTCTGGGGGAGGCGTTTTCGACGAAGTTTGGAAGAAGTTCCTGCATGATGGTTACTTGCCCGGCACGGCGTCCGCCGCCGCTTCCGTTTCGTTCAATCCAGCATCGGTGGTTCCTCACTTGGCGGATTTCCAAGGCGCGGCGCCGAGCGTTTCGTCGCTGGATGTGGTGTTTGCCCGGGATTACAGCGTCGATGACGGGCGCTATGCCAACAACGGATGGCTCCAAGAGTTGCCCGACCCGGTGACCAAAATAACTTGGGACAACGCCATTTTGATGAGCCGCAAGACCGCGCGCGAACTGCAAGTGGAGAACACCAACGTCGTGTCGGTCGAAGTGGACGGACGCAAGCTGACGGGACCGGTCTGGATTCAGCCCGGCATGGCGGATTACACCCTGGGACTGCAACTGGGGTATGGCCGCTCGAAAGCAGGAAGAATCGCGGGATTTGGCGGGAAAGCCGTGGGTTATAACGCCTACGCGCTCCGCACAGCGAAGTCGGCCCACCTGGCCCGTGGCGCGAAGGCCGCCAAGACGGGGGGCACCCACCCCATTTCCTGCACCCAAGATCATTGGTCGATGGAAGGACGGCCAATTGTCCGAGAGGCGAATTTAGCCCAATACGAATCCAAGCCCGGTTTTGCGAAGAACATGGATCTGGAGGCGCATGCGGCGCACATCCCGGTGGATAAAAACGGGCACCCCGGGATGATTTACAAGCATCCTTACGTGGCGTCTCCGGCGCTGAAAAGCGACGTTCATCAGTGGGGCATGTCCATTGACTTGAGCACTTGCGTGGGTTGTTCGGCTTGCGTGATCGCCTGCCAAAGCGAAAACAACATTCCCATCGTCGGCAAGGATCAAGTCGCGAAGGGCCGGGAAATGCATTGGCTTCGGATCGACCGGTATTACGCGGGAGATCTGAAGCTCAGGGCGTTGCACCGCGATACCGCGACCGATGAAGCGCAACAACTCCAAGAGTGGATCGACGATCCGCAAGTCGTCAATCAGCCCATGATGTGCCAGCACTGCGAAAACGCGCCGTGCGAGAGCGTTTGTCCCGTGAACGCAACGGTCCATGACGCGGAAGGCCTGAACGTGATGGCCTACAATCGTTGCGTCGGCACTCGTTATTGCTCCAACAACTGCGCCTACAAGGTTCGCCGATTCAATTTCTTCGATTACAACAAACGGCCCATAGAGAATCTGTATAAGGGCCCGCTGGCAACCCGGCCAAAAGACGAGTGGGAGCTCACGAAGCTCGCTAAGAATCCAGACGTGAGTGTTCGAATGCGAGGGGTGATGGAAAAGTGCACTTTTTGTGTGCAGCGAATCGAGCAGGCAAAGATCGCCCAAAAAGTGTTGGCGGGCCCCTCAGACGCGGTCCGAGTGCCGCGGGATTCGATCAAAACCGCTTGCCAGCAGGCGTGTCCGGCCGAGGCGATCGTTTTTGGAAATCTCCTGGATCCGGAGTCGGAGGTGTCGAAGCTGAAACAACAGCAGCGGGATTATTCAGTCCTGGGTTTCTTGGACAACCGCCCGCGGCTCACTTATTTGGCAAAGATCAGAAACCCGAATCCGTCGATGCCTGACTATTACGAGTATCCGCTGAGCTTGAAAGAGTATAGCGACCACATGGGCAGCCCGTTTGAATCCCATCATCCAAGTGGCGGCGACGCCGCGAAGGGAGGGCACTAATGGACACGACGGCCCAAAGAGTGTCGGTGAATGTGGCGGCGCCCCCCGCGGAGTTGGAGCGGGAGCCCTTGGTTCTCAAGCAGCGGTCGCTTGCTTGGATCTCGGACACGGTCGCCGGAATCGCGGAAGGCAAGACGCCAGGCTGGTGGTGGGCGGCTTTCATTCCCAGCTTCCTGGTCATGGCGATGTGTTTCGTGATGATCGCCTACCTGATTTCGACGGGCGTCGGGGTGTGGGGATTAAATCATCCCGTGGGATGGGCCTGGGATATCACGAACTTCGTGTTTTGGATCGGCATTGGCCACGCGGGCACCTTGATTTCCGCCGTGCTATTCCTGTTGCGCCAGAAATGGCGGACCTCGATCAACCGTTCGGCGGAGGCGATGACCTTGTTTGCCGTTGTCTGCGCGGGAATTTTCCCGTTGATCCATGTCGGGCGCATATGGCTGGCTTGGTGGTTGTTTCCCCTGCCGAACGCGAACGGCATTTGGCCGCAGTTTCGTTCCCCGCTCCTGTGGGATGTGTTCGCGGTGTCCACTTACGGCACGGTCTCGCTCTTGTTCTGGTATGTGGGTTTGATCCCAGATCTGGCCACGATGAGAGACCGGGCTAAAAGCGTGATACGCAAGTTTTGCTACGGGATCTTCGCGCTGGGCTGGACCGGCTCGAATCGCCATTGGAGGAACTATGAGAAAGCCTACCTTCTTTTGGCGGGTCTTTCGACGCCCCTCGTGTTGTCCGTGCATAGCATCGTGTCGTTCGACTTCGCCGTATCCCAGGTGCCGGGCTGGCATACGACGATCTTCCCGCCCTACTTTGTCGCGGGCGCCATTTTCTCCGGGTTTGGGATGGTGTTGACCCTTTTGATTCCCCTGCGAACTCTTTGCAAGCTGGAGGATGTGATCACGGTCCGCCATGTGGAGTTGATGGGCAAGGTGATCCTGGCGACGGGTTCGATGGTTGGTTACGCCTACGCGATGGAGTTCTTCATAGCCTGGTATGGGGGCAATCCCTATGAGCTGTATGCTTTTAAGAATCGCGCGTTCGGCCCCTATTGGTGGGCTTACTGGATCATGGTCAGCTGCAACGTCATTTCGCCTCAACTTTTTTGGTTCAAGAAAATCCGGACGAATATCGCGGCGGTGTTTGTTCTCTCCATTTTTGTGAACATTGGGATGTGGTTTGAGCGATTCGTCATCATCGTCACCTCCTTGCACCGCGATTACCTCCCTTCCAACTGGGGTTATTTCAAGCCGACGATCGTTGATATCCTCACTTTCGTGGGCTCTTTTGGGTTGTTCTTCACGTTGTTCTTGTTGTTCATGCGGTTTCTGCCACTCATCGCGATATCTGAAGTGAAAGGCGTGACACCGCTGGCCGACCCCCACCATCCTCTTGGGGGCTCCAAGGGAGGACATCACTGATGAGCGCTGCCACGTCAAAAGCCTACGGAATACTGGCGGAATTCGAGACCCCGGCCGAAGCGATGAGCGCGGCCGAGAAAGTGCGCGACGCCGGCTACAAGAAATGGGATGTGCACACGCCGTTCCCGGTCCATGGGATGGATCAAGCGATGGGCTTGAAAAACTCCGTGGTGGGCTATTTCACTTTCTTCGGCGGAGTGACGGGACTTACCCTGGGCATGAGCATGATCTGGTTCATGAACAAATTTGATTATGCCATCGTCGTCGGCGGCAAGCCTCTGTTCAGTCCTCTGTACGCCTTTCCGGTCAGTTACGAACTCACCATCTTACTGGGTTCCTTCGCCACCTTGTTCGGCATGTTCGCCCTGAACCGACTTCCGCGCCTGCACCACCCGCTCCTGAAGAACTTGCGGTTTCGCGGCGCCACCCATGACAAATTCTACATCGTGATCGAGTGCGAAGATGCCAATTATTCGAGTGCTGAAACGAGGGCTCTCTTGGAAAAGGCCGGGAGCAAGCACATCGAAATGGTTGAGGAGTAACCATGCGATATTTTCTTTTAGCATTCTTGTTGGCAATCGTGGCGACTGTCGGCGTGGCCGGTTTTCGAGGCACCCTGTCGCGCAAGCCGCCGATCGAAATATTCCCCGACATGGACCGCCAGGTGAAGCTGCGTCCTCAGGTGGCCAACGGCCATTTCGCTGACGGACGCAGTTCGCAACTCCCGCCTTCCGGCACGGTGGCTCGCCGCGCCCCGATGGTGGTGGGCCATGAGAAGGTGTATTCGTTCCAGGAAACACCCGTGACGACGGGCCGCATCACTGGAACCACGAATTTCATCGACCTCAACCCTCTGCCCATCACCGCGAGTTTGCTCGCCAGAGGGCAGGAACGTTATCAAATCACGTGCGCTCCATGCCATGGCGCCCAAGGGGATGGCAAAGGATCCGTGAGCAAATACGGCTGGGCCACCATCGCCAATCTCCACGACAAGCGCATTGCCACACTGCTGGACGGCGATATTTTCAACACCGTGGGCAACGGCAAGAACACCATGAGCGGCTATGCCTCCAGCATCGGAATCGAAGACCGTTGGGCGATCGTCGCCTACGTTAGGGCTCTGCAGCTAAGCCGGCTCGCCGTGATCGAGGATGTTCCCGCCGACAAACGCGCGCTTCTGAAAAAGTAAGGGCTCAACAGGTATGGCTTCACAAGGATCGAATCAAAATCACGCGGCGCCCTTGACGATTCCGGGGTGGGTCAGGCATCTGCCACTGTGGCTCATGGGTGTCGGTGGATTGCTTGCCCTGATCGGCTTCGTGGTCAACCCGAAACAATTTGGCTACTCTTACTTGGTCGCCTTCATGGTGTTTCTGAGCCTCTGTTTGGGCTCATTGTTCCTGGTGATTTTGCACCACTTGTTTGACGCAAACTGGTCGGTCCCCATCCGGCGTTTCGTGGAACATATGGCCTGTCTCTTTCCCGTCCTGGCTGTTCTGTTCATTCCCATAGCCCTCTTGGCCAAACAGATTTATCCATGGATGACTCTGGACCCGGCCAAGGATCATGCCCTGCACGTCAAGGCGGTTCTTTTCAACCCCGTTTCCTTTTACGTCGTCGCCGTCGCGCTTTTCGCGATCTGGACGTTTTACGCGCGCGGATTGAGGAAAGCCTCGTTGGAACAGGACAAGACGGGCGCCGCCTCCTGCACAAGGACCATGCGACGTTACGCGGCCTCCGGCATTTTCGTCTTCGCTCTGAGTCTCACATTAGGGGTCATTTTCTGGATGAAATCGATCGAACACCAGTGGTTTTCGACGATGTACGGCGTTTACTATTTTGCGGCCAGCGTTTGGCTCACCCTGGCGACGACCTATGTCATCGCTCTCGTGCTGAAGCGAACCGGGCCTTTGGAGGGGATAGTGGGCAACCGCCAGTTCCACGACATCGGGGTCTTGTTCCTCACATTCACGGTCTTTTACGCCTACGTGAATTTCTCCCAGTATTTCCTGATCTGGAACGCGGCGATTCCGGAGGAAACCTTTTGGTATGTGAAACGGGAGCAAGGTTCCTGGTGGGGCATCGGGATGCTCATTCTGTTCGGGCATTTCGTCGTTCCGTTCCTGTTGTTGCTCCGGATCGATTTCAAATTGAACGCCGCGGTCATGATCCCCTTGTGCATCTGGGCTTGGTTGATGCATTTCTGCGACATGTCGTTCAACATCATGCCGGTCTTGCATCCCGGCGGGTTCCACTTGGATTGGATCGACCTCGCATGCATGGCGTTTTTCGCGGGGGTGATGTCCAAGGCGTTTTTGAAGAGCCTGCACGCGCATCCGATCTATCCTCAGCGGGACCCCCGCATCGCCGAAACCATGGGAGTTTACGTCGCCCCGGCGGCGTCCCACTCCAAATAAGCACAATCGCCCACCTCCATTTTGATTTAGCAGTTTCAACATCATGAGCGCCACACCATCTTCCAAGTTTTCGTGGGGAGTGTATTTGGTGAGTGGGATCGGGGTCTTGCTGATCATGGCGGTCATGGTCCAGCTCGCGATTCGCCATACCCAACCCATTCCCGTTGGCGAACGCCGGGCTGAGGAACGCCGCAAAAATATGGCCGACCTCCGGCAAGCCAACGCGGAAATGCTGAACAACTTTGGTTGGATCGACCAGGCTAAGGGAACCGTGCGCCTTCCCATCGGGGTGTCGATGGAGTTAATGCGTGAGGAATGGCAGAATCCCACGCAAGGGCGCGCCAAGTTTTTGGCTCGGATTGAGAAAGCCAACGCGGTTTTGCCGAACGCGTACGAGTAAACGCGTTCATTGAATCCTCCCACGCACCGATGATTTCGCCCTCCACAGAGATGGCATCAAGCTCCCCGGCGCCCTCCAAGGAATCGGAACGCGCTTCTGTCAGCGACATTGATGCCAGTTGTCGATGGCCGGTCCTCGCCCTGTTGCTGGGCGCATTGAGTTGGCTCGTCGCGGCAAGCGCGCTTCAGTTGTTGGGTTCCGCGAAACTCCTGGTTCCTGGTTTGCTGGCGCAATTCGACTTTCTGACCTACGGGCGAATCGAAGGGGCCGCGCCTTGTGCGTTGGTTTTTGGTTTCTCTATCCCCGCATTGATGGGGTTAAGCGCCTGGGTCTTGTGCAGGCTTGGCGGACAAACCCTGGCCGGGTCTCCTGGCTTGTGGATCTTCGGCTTGGTCTGGAATGTGAGCCTTCTTGCCGCAGTCGCGGGCATTCTCGGCGGCGATGGGGCCGGCTTGGCTTGGTTCGAGCTTCCGATTTATGGCGCAGCACCGATGGCGGCGGCGTACATTGTCGGCGCTGGGGTTCTCCTGCTGAACCTGGAGATGCGCGCCAATCGGGAATTGCAAGTCTCGCAATGGTTCATGCTGTCGGCCCTTGTGTGGTTCGGTTGGGCGTTCACCGCCGCCATCATCCTGAATCGCGCCTTTTCTTCCGGATTGATTCATTTGGTGGTGGGGTATTGGTTCAAGCAGCAACTCCTGTTCATGACCCTCATCCCCGGAGGGTTGGCCCTGGTTTTCTACGTGGTGCCTAAATTGATCAGTGGTCCGGTTCGCACACGCTCGACGGCCCTGTTCGCCTTTTGGACGCTGGTGTTTATCGGTCCTTGGGGAGGCATGCCCCAGTCCGCCCCTCTCCCGGCTTGGATGGTCGCTGTGGGAGTCGTGGCGAGCACTCTTTTTCTGGCACCCGCTTTGGCAGTGTTGCTCACTCTTCGAGAAACGGTTGCCGGGAACTGCGCGCCTCTGAGAAACTCCGCCGATGGCTCCCTCGTCCTAGGTTCCGCGGGGGCTCTGGCCTTGTTCGCGTTGGTGAACTGGGTTCGCCATTGGCCAAGCATCGCTGGTGTGGTCGAGCTGAGCGTCTTTTCAAAAGGCGTCTCGCTGCTCTTGGTGCTTGGAGTTTGTGGCTTGGCGATTTTAGCCGGCATCCACCACGCGGTTCCGAGATTGACGGGCGCCAGTTGGACCCGCCCTGGCTGGGCTTCCAAACACGGTGTCATCTCGTGTCTCGGGGTGCTGGCGATTGTTGGTGGCTTGCTGGCCGCCGGCGTTTTTCAGGGATTACAGAGCAACCGGATCGGATCGACCGCGTCGGAAGTTCTGGCCTCCGGACGGCCCATGCTGGGGCTGTCCGCCTTGGGTTGCGCGCTTTTCTTTATGGCCCAAGCCGCTTTTCTTGGTGCGGTCTTGCGGCAGTCCTTACTGGCTTGCAAGGCATGTTGCCTCCCCTGCGTGTGCGATTGGATGCAGGCTGGGCATGCCGGAAAAACGGAGGCTGGCCGATGAAGCATTGCCCTTTCATCATCGTCGGTTTGTTCCTGGCTTCCACGGTTTCCTGGTGCGGCATGGTGCTGGGGCCTCTCCTCCAGTGGCTGGATCTCCAGCCACAAAAGGATGAGTCCACGGCTTCTTACTACCCCTCCCGCAGATCGGGTTTGGCGGAACAAGGCGCCGAAGTTTACCGTGCCATGGGTTGTTTCCATTGTCACACTCAGATCGTCAGAGGCAAGGGGCTTGGAACCGATTTGGAAAAGGGATTGGGAACACGACGGAGTGTGGTTCTCGACTATTTGTACGATCACACCGTGATGCCTGGCGAAAACCGTATAGGGCCTGATCTGGCCAATTTCGGAGTGCGATCCAGGATCGCCGGTGACACAAACGGGGTTTTGGCTCGACGGACCATCCTCACGAAGCTTTTCAATCCGCGCGCGGTTCTTCCCAAGTCGAATATGCCCGCTTATCGGGAACTTTTCGAGGTGCGCCGCGCGGGTGCATCCCCTTCGGACGAGTCGCTGACGCTGCCGCCTGGCAGCGGTGTCGAATCTGGATACGAAGTAGTGGCCAAGGCCGAGGCGATCGCGCTGGCCGCCTACTTGTCCAGTCTTGATTGCCAGAAGGCAGTTTTCGAGGCGCCTGTCCCAAAGCCCGCAAAGAAGGAAGCTGAAGCGGCGACCAATGCGGCGCCGAGTGCTGTTAAGAGTCCCAGTGCAGGGGTTTCCAAATAAGGGATCGGGGTTTGTTCGCGACCATGAATAGCTCCTCAGACCATAGGCCAACGTCAGCGCAACCGCTCGAGTCCGAGCCTCGTTTGGAGGCCGGATCATCACGATCGTTGTTTTGGTTAATGGGGTTCCTTGGAATCTTGGCTGTGTGGGGCGATCAGTATCTGGTTCATCGAGGCGGAGACTTCAGCCCCCTGGTCTACACACCTTATCTCTCCTTTCACGAAGTCGACTCGTTGAATCCGAAATCTCCCGGCGATCTTCTCGCGGCGAAGGGCCGGTTGACATATCAGAGTTATTGCCAGCCCTGCCATCAGGCGACTGGCGCGGGGGTGCCGCAGCAGTTTCCTCCTTTGGCCGGCTCCGACTGGGTGGCGGCGCCGAATGCTAACAGGCTGATTCGTGTTGTGTTGAACGGCCTTTCCGGCCCCGTGACGGTCAACGGAGCAGCCTTCAACAATGCCATGTTTGATTTTAAGAAGAGCCTCAGCGACGAGGACATCGCGGCGGTGCTGACATTCGTGAGAGGGAATAGGGAATGGGGCAATTCCGGACCTCCGGTGACTGCGGAGCAAGTGGCGGCCATTCGGAAATTGACTGCCGATCGCAACGAGCCTTGGACGCAAGAAGAGTTGTTCAAATTGCCAGAGAATGACTGACTTCGGTTGAATTCCAAACTCCGCATGCCGGAAGCAACGTCACCAGCAATGGCTCCGGTCCAAGGCGGCTTCCACCTCAAGAATTTAGATTACTCGGTGGTGCAGCAATGCATGCATTGCGGTTTGTGCCTGCCGACCTGCCCGACATACGACGCCACCAAGCTTGAGCGGAACAGCCCGAGAGGACGCATCGCTTTGATGCGATCCATCGCGGATGGCGAACTGGAACCGGGCAAGGTTTTTGCCGACGAAATGTATTTCTGCCTGGGCTGTCTCGCCTGCATGTCGGCCTGTCCGGCGGGGGTGAATTATGCCGAGCTTTTCGAGCACGCGCGGGCGGAAGCGGAACGGAGCCAAGTCTTGGATAACGGCCTCCGGCGGTTCTTGAGAGGATTAACCCTGCGCTGGCTTTTCGGCGATTTGGCGCGGCTCCAATGGCTTGGAAAAGCCATCAGACTTTATCAAGAACTGGGGTTGGAGTCCTTCGTGCGGCGCAGCGGCGTGATGCGCCTCATGCCGGCCCGCCTCCGGCATTTGGAGTCCATGTCGCCTCGGATTTGCCCGGAGTTTTCCGACGACCTTATCTCCCTCAAAACCCAGGCTGACGGACCGCCCCGGTATCGGGTCGCAATGTTAACCGGCTGTGCGCAAGATCTGATTTTCAGCGACGTGAATCGTGACACAGTGGAGGTGCTTGCCCGCAATGGATGCGAAGTCATCACTCCTCGAAACCAGGCCTGTTGCGGATCCTTGCATGCCCACAACGGTGAGTTGGAGTTGGCGCGACGGCTCGCCCGCCAGCAACTCGATATGATTCCGCCAGAGTCCTTCGACGCGATCATCACCAATGCCGCGGGTTGCGGGTCGCATCTAAAGCACTATTCGAGCTTATTAAAGGAAGATCCGGCTTACGCCAGCCGCGCCGCTCTCTGGGATAGGAAAGTCAAAGACATCCACGAATGGCTGGTTGAGATCGGGATCAAACCTCCCGATATCCCGGCCGGTGATGGGGAAACGATCACCTACCACGAGGCTTGCCACTTGTGCCACGGCCAAAAAATCTCCTCACAACCACGGGAACTTCTGAGGTCCATTCCCGGGCTCAAGCTGGTGGAGCTTCCTGAGAGCACCTGGTGCTGCGGCAGCGCAGGCATTTACAACATCATTCAACCGGAAATGGCCGGCGATCTTCTGACGCGCAAGCTCAACCATGTCCGAGCCACTGGCGCCACAACGGTGGCCACTGGCAACCCCGGGTGTCTTCTGCACATGGTCAATGGAGCCCGCAAGCAGGGGCTCAATGTCCGGTTGGCACATCCGGTGACGATGCTTGCCGAAGCCTATCGCAAAGAAGAGCTCAAAATAGAACTCAAAACTTCACTTCAAAGTGGGGTGAGTGATCCACGTTCCACCGTCGCCGGTTGAATTCTTCGGGACTCACGAAGTCTTTGTTTTTGACGGTGATCACGTGTCCATCCGCGAAAGAAAGATTGGCGCCACCGTTGTGGCGTTCAGGGGAGGGAATGCTGCTGATGGAGAGAAGAAAAGCGAAAATGTGGGGGTAACCTGGTTGAGGCATCGAATCCGCAATGGCGATCATGTCGGCGGGGGCGACGACTTCGCTTTCCTTTACCGCCGGCGCGAATTGTCCTGGATTGACCTGGACGCCTAGTCCCAGGTTGGCAGTCCAGCTCACCGAGTCGGCGGAACCAACACCGAATCCATTGTAGCCGTAGCTGACCCCAGCCACTCGCCCCTTCGATGAAGGGCTGCGGTGAAAAGCGTTGCCGAATTCCCAAATGATCGCCTTGTCGATGGGCCATTCCCCTTTAAAAGTTGGGCAAGTCATCGCGTTGCCATTGCTTCCATAGTTCTGCGCGGTCACGGTGTACCAAATGGTGGAGGAGTCGGCATCGACGGTATGGGGGTACACGGCGTTGTCAGAGACATACATCTGCAACGCCAGGCCCAACTGACGGAGGTTGCTTTTGCACACCACGCCCTTGGCGGAAAACTTCGCCCGCGACAAACCAGGTAGAAATATTGTCGCAAGGATCCCGATAATGGCTATGACCGTGAGCAACTCCACCAGGGTGAAGCCGGTGGTCGGTTGCCGAACCGAGGCTAACCGCGGGTGCTGGACCAAAGGCTCGTCTTCTGGGCGAGGACGCATCTCAGTGAGAATCTTATCCGCAAAAAATGAATTTGCAAAATCTGAACGTTCCCCCGGCTCCCATCACCGCTAAATCGGCAATTTGCCATGGCGGATCTTCGCAAGATCCTTGCGATAAAGTTTTTCAGCAGGAAACGTTAGAGGACCAATCTTGCGCTGATTCCGGCGTGATGGCGACGAGAAATGGAAGAACTGAAACTGGCTTGTCGGGCAGGACGAAATCAATGCTGCGAAGAACGATTCCGGCTTTGGAATATCGCACGTAGTTTTGAAAAGACGAATGGTTTTGCCTTGCCGCGGGCTGGCCTGCGGTCGCGCTCCATACCCGTGCTGTGTCGTCACCCGATGCTCGTGGTGGGCAGATCCAGAAATGAAGCGAGTTACTCGGGCCGTTGGTCCAAAAGTTGCCGTCGAAGCACGGACACCAGGACATTGACCTTCGGCACGGAGATGAAAGGCTTGCGGCCGGGGTCAGTCATTAGGTGGGGATGAAGGATTGTTCCTTGTTTGTCGTAGGAAGAATTTGCAGTTACCTGCCGGATGGCTCCACCAGTTCAAAGGCGAAGGGTGGCTTGCGGATGCTGAAATGGTTAGTCTCAAAGCATGATAACTCAGGCCAGAAACGGCTGTCCGGGGAAAACAGTATGGTCCCATGGGTGAGTTAGGAGTGTTGAGCCCTGAATTGTTCGTGAAAAAAACGGGCATCCGGACGAGGAAGAACAGGTGCGAGCTTTGCGGCGGGTGGTGGACATTTTTCGCCCGGCCTTTGACGAAGAGAGTGCCGCGAACCCAGCGCATAACACCCAAATACTTTGGCGCGAATTGTTCGGCCGCGACATTCATGTGCGCGCAACCTTCATTGCGCCAGCTTTGGCCGGACGGCGACAGTCCTGCAAAGGGTCCGCTGGCGGGTTGAAAAACGTCCTGGGTCGCATCCAGCCTTCCGGGGACCATGACTCAAGATCGAGGTGCTGGACGGTCTGCTCATTCGTGCCCTTTGGCCAGGTGGCAGTGGGTAAGGATCCTCTCCCTCCCCTGTCCTTACCAATGTTCCTGGCCTCAACCTAAAAGGCCTATTCAAGTTCGCGAACAAGCGCAAGAATAGGGGCCTCCAGACCGCGTTCCGCCATCAGCTCCCAGGCCCTTCTGGTGGTTTGACGACGGCTAATCCTTCAAACGGCAGTTGAACATAATGTGGATTGGCAACAAATTGGATGAGAAAGGTTTGACGAAGAGGGAGGCCTATCGCTTGTCGATCTGGTGAGTGATTCGTAAAAAAAATTATCGCCAGGATCTTGCGAAGATTCGCCAGGGGCAACTGCCGTTTTAAGGCTTATGGGCAATTTTGCTCGAGGCGGGCCGGGTTGATCTGCGCCGCCGCTATATTGCCCCGATTTTTCTTCTGTACACCGTGAAAGAAATGTTGTAGAAAGAGAATTCGTCTATGTCCGAGATCCACACCTGCGCCGAATGCGGCGTGGTTCTTCCTCCTGACGCCCCTTCCGGTCTTTGTCTAAAGTGCCTTCTGCGACTCTCCATTGATGATACGCCCACCGTCTCGGTTCCCGCGCCCGAGCAATTTGCGCACGGCCAGTTGATGTTTATCCCTTCGGACCCGAATCGCAAATCACGAAGCGCTGCTCCCCGGATCCATTACTTTGGAGATTACGAACTCCTTGAGGAAATCGCGCGAGGTGGGATGGGGGTCGTCTACAAGGCCCGTCAAGTGAGTCTCAATCGGATCGTGGCTGTAAAAATGATTCTGGCTGGGCAACTGGCGAGCGAGGCCGAGGTGAAACGGTTTCACACCGAAGCGGAGGCGGCTGCCAACCTGCAACACCCAAACATCGTCGGAATTCATGAGGTGGGTGAGAAGGACGGGCAGCATTATTTTTCGATGAGTTATGTGGAGGGTCGAAGCCTGGGTGAGGTGGTCAAGACTTCTTCGGTTTCCCCACAGGCGGCGGCGGCTGTTGTGGGGAGCATTGCCGCGGCGATTCACTATGCGCATCAGCGCGGGATATTGCACCGGGACCTAAAGCCGCAGAACGTGATCATGGACGAGGAGGGCCAGCCGCATATCACCGACTTTGGACTTGCTAAGCGAATGGAGCGGGATGTTGGTTTGACCCAAAGCGGCGCCGTTCTCGGGAGCCCGAGTTACATGTCTCCGGAGCAAGCGTCGGCGCGGCAGGACCTGGTCGGGCCCGCGAGCGACGTCTATTCACTCGGGGCGATCTTGTATGAGTTGCTGACAGGGCGGCCGCCGTTTCAAGGGGAGACGCCGATGGAAACCTTGCTCAAGGTGCGATTGGAGGAGCCCATCGCGCCAAGGAAATTGAACGGCAACGTGCCCGTAGACCTGGAGACTCTCTGTTCGAAATGTCTGGAAAAACAGCCGGAGCGCCGTTTCCCTTCGGCGCGCCTGTTCGCGGAGGAGTTGCAGCGGTTTGTGAACCACGAACCGATTCTGACCCGCCCGGGGACTCGAACCAGGAAGACATGGAACTGGCTTCAACGGCACCCGTGGACTGTTGCGGCTATTCTGTGTCCCTTCGTCAAGGGTGATGTGCACAACGGGGAGACTCCCGGGTCTTCCAGCGGCCGCTGAGGGTTCACACCCATTTTTTCAGCCAAGCCCAGGCTTCGGTCTGCATTTCCACGTTGAACTCGTGCGGTGTATCGTAGAGCCGTGTCGCGCAACGTTCGGGTATGT
>SXGS01604926.1_pt1 | contig 20077 bp, 22 predicted proteins | sample 3174681 | NCBI WGS metagenome assembly SXGS01 (sample SAMN11356861, study PRJNA531348) | freshwater metagenome | isolation source: freshwater sample F1-80 | place: China: Fuxian Lake, Yuxi | collected 2017-12-25 | reverse complement strand
AGTGATACCCGTCATTGCTTTCTTCTGGCTAGTGGTTGCGCACGAACGCATGCGTCGCGCCGCACGCCGTGCGCAACGTGCGGTCCTTTTTTACGAAAAAGGGCTTGCACGCTTGGAAGATCGCTGGCATGGCACTGGCGAGCCGGGCACGCAGTTTCTGGACGGCAATCATCCGTATGCTGCTGATCTTGATCTCTTCGGGCGTGGTTCGTTGTTCGAGTTACTGTGTATGGCACGGACCCGAGGCGGAGAACAAATGCTGGCGGATTGGCTGTTGGCACCGGCGACCGCCAAGGAGATTCGCGAGCGACACGCGGCAGTGGACGAACTGCGTGGTCATCTCGACCTGCGCGAGAAGCTGGCGCTGCAAGGCGAAGACATCCGCGCCGGGCTGCATCCAGATGCGCTCATCGCCTGGGCGCACGCGCCGCTGCGAGTGTCGGCGCTCGGGTGGCAGCGCCTCCTGGCGGCGGGGCTGGCGCTCGCCAATGTCACAACGTTGGCGTGGTGGGCGTATTCGGGAACCGCCCTGCTGCCGTTTCTTGTGGCGTTGCTGGTCTCCGGCGGTTTCACTTTGCGCTGGCGTGCGCAGATGACAACAATTCTGCACGAGATTGCGAGTGCCGGACGGGACTTGCAATTACTTGCCGACATGCTGGCCGGTGTCGAAGGCGAACAGTTTACGTCGGCGAAGCTCGCAACATTGCAGGCGGCATTGCAAACGCAAGGACTGCCGCCCTCGCGACAAATCGCGCGGCTCGGGCGGCTCATCAATCTGTTGGAGTCGCAGAACAACCAAATTTTCATTCCGTTCGCCGTGCTGCTGCTGTGGATGCCGCAGATGACGTTAGCCATTGAAGCCTGGCGGCAAGAGGTCGGCCCGGCGATTCCGCGTTGGCTGAAGGCGTTGAGTGAGTTCGAGGCGCTGAGTGCGCTTGCTGGCTATGCGTATGAGCATGCCGCAGATCCTTTCCCAGAGATCGTCTCCCAGGACGCGTGTTACGACGGCGAAGCTCTTGGCCATCCACTGCTGCCCGAGGCACGTTGCGTGCGCAACACTGTCAGTCTTGATCGTGTCGCCCAGGCGCTCATCGTGAGCGGTTCCAACATGTCAGGTAAAAGTACTGTGCTGCGTACCGTCGGTATCAACGCCGTGCTGGCATTAGCTGGTGCGCCAGTGCGGGCGCGGCGGCTGTGCATCTCGCCGCTGGCGATTGGGGCCACGCTGCGGGTGCAGGATTCGTTGCAGGACGGAAGCTCGCGCTTCTACGCAGAGATTACCCGACTCAGTGTGTTGGTCAAACTCACAGCAGAGCCTTTGCCTCTGCTGTTTCTCTTGGACGAAATTCTCCACGGTACCAATTCGCATGATCGCCTGATTGGTGCCGAAGCCGTGGTGCGCGGGCTATTGGCTCGCGGTGCCATTGGTTTGGTCACGACCCACGATTTGGCGTTGACGCGTGTGGTCGAGACCTTGGCTCCACATGTAGCTAACGTCTGTTTCGAAGATCATTTCACTGATGGGAAGTTGGTCTTTGACTATCGCATGCGCCCTGGTGTTGTGCGCAAGAGCAACGCGTTAGAGCTGATGCGCTCGGTTGGGTTGGATGTCTGATCCAGTATCTGCCCCTTGCGGTCAAGCTCAGCTTTCTCTCCGCAATACCTCGAGTGGTGAGTGCCTGACCACGCTGCGATTGCCGATCAGTCCGGTGAGGATGGCCACACAGGTCACCACCACGACGGCAAGTAGCGCCGGTATCAGCGGCGGGGCGAAGACAGCCTCGAACCACCAACGCGACAGCGCCCAACTGGCGAAGACGGCGAGCACGGTGCCGCTGAGTGCAGCAAAGCCGCCAAGCAGCGCATATTCGGCAACGAGAATGCCGGCGATCTGCCTGCGTGAAGCCCCCAAAGTACGCAAGAGTACGCTTTCTTTGAGGCGCTGCTGGCGACTCGTCAGCACGGCATTCACGAGGACGAACAGCCCGGCAGCGATACTGAATAGTGCCATGAAGCGCAGGGCAAAGACGATCCTGCTTAATAAGGTGTCTAAAGTTTGTAGCATCGAAGTGAGGTCAATGGCCGAGACGTTGGGGAATTTGCCAACTACGGCGCGTTGCACGGTGGCCGACACTTCGCTCGACGGCGTGCGCGTCACCAGTAAATACGTCTGCGGTGCGCCTTCGAGCACCCCGGCGGGAAACACGACAAAGAAATTCGGCTTGATTTGTTGCCAATCGACTTTGCGAATGCTGGCAATGGTCGTCTTGATCGGTACGCCTTGGATGTCAAACTCCAGCGGGTCGCCGACGGTGACTGACAAAGCTTTCGTGACTTCTTCTTCGAGCGAGATCGGAACCTGTTGCGCGAGAGACTCGGACTTTCCCTGCCAGGTTCCGGCCACGAGGGTTTCGGTGTCGATGAGTTGTTCCCGGTAGGTGGCGCGATACTCATGCCGCAGCGCCCATTCGTCGATGTCAGGGCGTTTCTCATTGCGCAAGGTTTCTACGGCAATGCCTTTGACGGCGGTGAGTCGCATCGTCACCAGCGGCGCGTGCTGCGTGGTCGGCAGTGAGAAAGAACCAACAAGCCGTGTGAGTGCTTCGCGCTGGTCGGTCTGAATATCGAAGAAGATGAGATTGGATTGATTGGCATTGTGGCGGCGCGACACTTGGTCCACCAGCGCCTGTTGCACGAACTGCAAGGTCATGAGCAAGAACGCACCCAGGCCGAGCGCCAACAAGAGCATCAAGGTTTGGTTATGAGGGCGGTGTAAATTGGCGAATCCCTGACGCCACACGTATGGCCAGGACGGAGACACCATGGCGCGAGTGGCGGCCATGATTGCCGAGGCGATGACTGCGAGCAGCAGGAATGCAGCCACCAGCACCGCGCAAAATAGAAAGCTCTGCCACCAATGTTCTGTATGCAAGAGCGCGAAAAGAAAGACGCCGAGGAGAATGAGGGCGATGACTCCAGCCCGCCAGGGATCACGCCGGGGTGCGAGCTGTTCGGCCAGAGATGAACGGAGCACTTGCAGCGGCGACACATGGCGGACGGCCAGTAAGGGCAGCAGGGAAAAAAGAAAGACAATACCGACTCCAGCAGTCAGGCTTTGCCCTAACGCGCTCCACGAAAGAGTTGTCTCAATACGGACTGGTAAGAAGTCGTGGAGTAAGCGTGGCAGTGTCTGCTGAATGCCCACACCGCCTGCAGCTCCAAGAACCGCACCGAAGATTCCTAGTGCTACGGCTTGCACGAGGTAGATGGCAAAGAGGCTTTGCTGTCGCGCTCCCAGACAGCGCAGAAGCGCGACGGTCGCAAGCTTCTCGGTCATATAGACGTGGATAGCGCTGGCGACGCCGATGCCGCCGAGTAGCAGCGCGACGAAGCCGGTCAGGTTCAAGAACCGCGTCAGGTTCTCCAGCATTTTGCCGACGCTGGCCGCGCGTTTCTGTACGGTGTCGCCCTCCACGTTGTACTTGTTCAGGTGTGGACGAAGCGTGTCGAGCAGTCGGTCTGCGTCGGTTTCTTTGGGCAGCTTAAAATAGACGCGATACGTGACCATGCTGCCTTCCTGCACCAGGGCAGTCTGCGGAAGGTAGGCGAACGGGATGTAGACACGTGGGCCGATGAGCGAGGCTGCTCCGGCTTCACCAGGGATTTTCAGTAAGCGACCGGCAATCGTGAATGAGAAGTTACCAATGGTAATTGCGTCGCCGACCTGCGCGTCGAATTGATAGAGTAGGCTATCATCCACCAGCGCGAGCGGCCCAGCAGCAAAGGTGTGCGTAGCGTCCGGCGGGGTGGTTTCTAGCGTGCCGTAATAGGGAAAGTGGCCGGCCAGCGCTCGTACCTGCACGAGGCGTGTGTTGCCGGATTTGGGGAAATAGGCCATGGAGTTGCAGCGGACTTCGCGCGATTGATCGCCGCCGAGGGTCGCAATTTCAGCCTCGGTTTCCGTGCCAAACGGCTGGCGGCTGCTGAGTACGAGGTCTGCGCCGAGCAGGATCTTGGCTTGATTATGCACCGCTTCCCGCACATTCGCGCCGAAGGAGGCAATGGCAACCAGTGCCGCCAAGCCGCAGGCGATAGCGGTTGCTGCGAGCAGGAGCCGCCGCCGGCTGCCGCGACTGTCGCGCCACGCCATGCTGAGAAGCCAAGTCATAATGGTTGCTGTTCAGGAAGTCGCGGTTTTCTTGTAGCGAGAACGGTTGGTCGCGCTGTCCTCAATCATGCTGCCACCCTTTAATCGGATGATGCGCTGCGTTTGGCGAGCAAGCTCCATATCATGGGTGACGAGTACCAGCGTCGTGCCAGCGTCGTGGTTCAAAGAAAAAAGCAGTTGCACGATGGGTGCGCTGGTGTCTTCATCAAGGTTCCCAGTCGGTTCGTCGGCAAAGAGAATGCGAGGGCGATGGACAAAAGCACGGGCCAAGGCGACGCGCTGCTGTTCGCCACCCGACAGTTGCGTGGGATAGTGCTGCAAACGATCTTCGAGTCCAACGCGCTGTAGCAGTTCCACTGCCGCTGCGCGTGCCTGTGCGCTGCCACGTAGCTCTAACGGGATGCTCACATTCTCTAACGCCGTAAGGGTCGGGATCAATTGGAACGACTGGAACACGAAGCCCACCGACCGGCAACGCACATCGGCAAGTTCGTCTTCACTGAGTTGGTGCAAGGGGTGGCCAGCCAAATGCACTTCGCCCGAAGTGGGGCGATCCAACCCAGCACACAGCCCGAGCAAGGTTGTCTTGCCACTGCCTGAGGGGCCAACGATGGCGCAGGTCTCGCCGCTCTCGATTGTCAAAGACAGGTCATGTAACACTGTCAGAGGGCGGGTACCGTTCCGATAGATCTTGGTCACGTGATGAAGCGCGAGGATGTCATGGTGCGAGGGAGTCATTGAGTGAAACATAGCATGCGTCTGTTGGTCTGCTTAGTCCTGCTGGCAGTTTCTACTGTGGGGAGGGCGGAGGAGGAGCAGGGGAAAACGATCCTCTTTTTTGGCGATAGCTTGACGGCTGGGTATGGGATCGATCCCGAGCAAGCGTTTCCTGCGCTCATTCAGGAGAAGATCCGCGAGAAAAGCTGGCGGTTTCGTACGGTCAATGCTGGGGTGAGTGGAGAGACCACGGCTGGAGGATTACGCCGCATTGATTGGGTGTTGCAACGTCCGGTGGATGTGTTCGTCCTTGAACTAGGAGCGAACGATGGGCTGCGCGGTCTGCCGCTCGACGCCGCGCAGCAGAACCTACAAGCGATCATCAACCGGGTGCGCATGAAATACCCGCAGGCTCGCGTGGTGCTGGCTGGGATGCAAGTGCCCACGAACCTTGGGCCTGAGTACACGAATCGTTTCCGCTCTATGTTTGCGACCCTCGCGCAAGCGAACGAGGTGGCGCTGATTCCGTTTCTTTTGGCGGGAGTAGGTGGCGATCCTCGCCTCAACCTGCCCGATGGCATTCACCCGACGCCTGCTGGCCACAAAATTGTGGCGGAGAATGTGTGGCAGGTACTGGAGCCGGTGCTACGGGAGATGGCGCAGGAAAAATTTACGTCTGATTCGAACACCCTTAGGCATCCACAGAAGTGAGCACCAATCTTGCCGCTTCTGGTAGCTCGATAGGAGCGAACATTGAGGCAGGATAGAGATAACCGTCAGGCTCCGACGTATCCTCGTCAAGCACGCGCAGCATCCCATGCGCCTCCGCCTCGGGATCTGCGAGCGTAGGATACACTTTGCCAACAATCAGGCTGGCCGGATTGTTCTTGTTGTTGATACAGACGACAAAGTCAACCATCGGCTTTGAGCGGAAGAAGACGAACCCGCACCTGTCCTTCCGAGACGCTAATCATCACGCCTTGCTCAAGGACTTCTCTATGTTGGGCGAGAAGACTTTGCAGAATGCCATTGACGCGGTCGGGGTGCATATTGCGGAGGCGAAACGTGATCACACTTGGCAATGCGGCTCCACTTGCGGCAACCAATTCCCCGAAGCCGAGGTCGTGAACCAATAGAATACGCCCTTCTTGGCGGGCTTTGGTGACAATACTTGGGTCTGGTAACTGTCCTAACCCCTGATCCGAAAGATGCACTGCGTCATGCCCAAGTGTGTGGAGGAAAACCACAGTCTTGGGGGAAATGCCCATATCCGCCAGAAATTTCACGGGTGGACCGGCTCCAGCGGATAGACAGTCTCTTCTGCAAGCCATGCTACATAGTGCAGGGCTTGCGGAATATCCTCCGGTTCCAGATAGGGATACGCCTCGATGATCTCGGCGACAGTCATCCCATTGGCCACCAGATTAACCAGCAACGACACGGTGATCCGCATGCCGCGAACACACGCGCGGCCACCCATTACTTGCGAATCAAAGGTGATACGATCAAACCCTAGCATAGTCTTCCCCAATGTTTTCTTGTCGTAGATTTGCTGGGAGGCGGTAACACCGCCTCCCAGCCTACGGTCTTCTCTATAAACCGTATAAACCTCGACTGTCAACGATTCGCTCCGCTCCAAAGACAGGCCGTCCCCTGTTCCAACTCGGCGCGTTGTGTATGATGCACCCAGATTTGGGTTGCAAGGAGGAAGGAAAGGATGAAGCTGCGAAAGTTGTGGTTGGTGCTCATGGCGGTCGCGTGGGCCGGCCTCGCCAGTGCACAGGATTATAAGGCCGAGCATCGTCTCGACCTGCGCATCACCGGCATGGTGTTGTCAGCGGAGACGCCACCGCGTGAAGACGTGGTGGTGGTCGATATTTCCGTGCAGGGGAAGCCTCTCAAATTACGGGTCGGCAAAGTCGAAGATCTATCCGTGCGCGAGAAAGAGCAAGCGGCGAAGACCGAGATTTTGCTGCGCCAGATTCGTTTCACTGGAGATGCCGCGCTCATGGAGCACCTGCTGAAGATGGAAACTGCTGGCAAGGTCATCACCATCGAAGGCTGGCTGAATACGCAAAGCCGACTGTTTCAAGTGACGGCAGTCACCGATGGGGCGAGCACCACGCCGGCGACGAAATAAATAGGGGTGTCTGATGGCATTAGCAAAAGAAGAGATCGCCAGTTTTCTCGCTGAGCGGCGTAATGCTGTGCTGGGAACTATCCGTAAAGATGGCTCGCCGCAGTTGAACCCGATGTGGTTTCACTGGACCGGCGAGGTCTTCTACATTTCTACTACAAGAGCCCGCTTCAAATACGACAGCATCCGCCGCGATCCGCGAGTGACGCTGTGCATCGACGACGCCACCGGCTTCAAGACGGTGATTGTCGAAGGCCGGGCGGACGTGATCGAAGATGACATCTGGGGGCCGACGCGCACGATTGTAGAAAAGTATGTGGAGGCTGGCCATGTCGAAGCCCGCATGGCGCGGATGCGGACCGAGCCGCGTGTGTTGCTTGTCATTCGCCCGGAGAAGTGGATCTCGTGGAATATGGCATTGCGAGCTGGTCCGCCACGGTCGTAGCGGCAATGGAGAAGAACGAACCGGGCGCGGCACGGCTGCTCCCGGTTCTGATGACGACGAGGCTAAGCGAGACCGTAGAGTGCGGCGGCATTGCCCGACGTAATCTTCGCGGTATCTCCCGCTGGGATGTTCTTAAACGTTTCGCTGATGAACTCGCGCGACCGTGGCCACGGCGAGTCGGTGTGTGGATAATCCGACGACCACATCATGCGATCCGCACTGTAGCTTTGTCGCGTGAAATCGACGGTTGAAGTTTCAAACTGGAACGTTGCCCACACATTGCGACGCATGTATTCGCTCGGGAGCAAGGGCAGGGTGAGTCCTTCGATGTGCCGCAAGCGGTCGTAGGCGTGGTCGATGCGGTACATGAAGTGGGGAATCCAAGAGACATCGTTTTCAGCCGAGACGATTTTCAAGCGCGGGAAGCGCTCGAACACGCCGCCGGTAATCATGTCGGCGATCGTCAACTGAATCTCTTGTGGTAAGCGCATGTAGCCGAACAACACCTTCCGTCGGCTGAAACGATTGCCAGCTCGTCCAGTGAGGATGTGGAGCGAGAGCGGCATATTCATATCTTGCGCCGCCGCCCAGAACGGGTCGTATTCAGCCGAGCTGTACAGGTGATCTTCTGGTGGCGAACCCCAGATCAATGCGCCACGCAGACCCTTCTTGGCGATGCGTTGCAGTTCGGCCACGCCAGCAGGAATATCTTCTAGCGTGATGGCCCCTAAGCCGGCGAGGCGTTGGGGATACGCACTGCAATACTCTGCCGCCCAATCGTTGAAGGCGCGAAAGCACTCTGCGCGGAGGGCAGCGTCGTCAAGGCCAAAGAGCAACATCCCCATTGATGTGTACAGGGCTTCAGAGCTGACGCCGTCGCGCTCCTGTTCTTTCAAGCGCTCTGCTGGGTCCCACACGCTTTTGGGAGCAACCTCGAAGCCGCGCTTGAGATGTTCGGGCAATTCCTCGGAACTCTTGCCAGACCCGAAGAACCCACCGACTTGCACGGGTTGAATGTTTTCGCACATGAACCATTCGCCGGGGCGTCCTTTGTAGCCCTGTGCGACATAAGGAGCACGATCACGGAAACCCACGTCCACGCGCTCCGCCCACATGGTTGGCGGTTCCACAAAATGGGAATCCGCAGAAATGATGCGTCGATCCGCCATGATGAACCCTCCTTACGACGAAGAGATTGTTCGCGATGTGTGTTCTTTCCCCTCAGCCTCTACCGCGCACACTAGCGTGCTTTGGTGGGGGGAGCAAGGAAAACAGGCGGAGGATAGCGGTGCAGTTTGGTCTTTTGTAGGGGCAAGATTACCTCGCCCCTATCGCTAGCGAGTGGCGAGGTTCTCAGCGCAGCACCCGCAGCAGTGTCTGTGCGATAGTGGGCACCAATCGTGGGCGTAGCAGCCGACGATCATACTGACTCAGACGGCGCTCATTTTCTTGTAGACAGCGGTGCAAAAAATCGCGCGGAGAGAGATCGGCGCTGAAGGACTCGTGTCCTTTCATGGTAAAGTCGTCGGTCGCCATACCGCGTGCGGTTTGCAGCCGACTCCAGGCTTGCACGGTCATGGCTAGGAGGCGACGCAGCAGCAATTCTGGTCGTCGCCACAGTGGCGTCTGGGCTCGTCGATAGGCTAGCCAGTTGACGAAAAAGAGGATGTGCCGGGCTTCTTCTTGCATCACCGGCTCGAACCGGGTCACGAGTGCGGGCGGGAAGAAACCAGAGTCCTTGGCCAGCGCGAACAGCCCGAAGGCAAAAAAAGAATCGAAGCATTCGCCATATTCGGTACGCAGAAACGCCCACTCGATGTTCGGCGGCAGCGGTGCCGGTGGCCGAGGCGGCACGGTAATCTGATACTGAGTCAAAAGGGCGTTAATCAGCGCGGAGTGGCGTTCTTCTTCATAGCCTTGTAGGGCCACGGCTTGTCGCATCAGGGCGTCATGTTCCAAGGCAGCTTGGGCTTTGACTTTGGCGGCAGTGGCGTGTTCCGTTGAGACTGCCTCGTCCCAAAACGGCAACGTCTGTAGACGCTCCAGACTCGATGTATCTAGTTCTGGCCACCGTAGCGTGGCGACCTCGTACGGTTCATGGGTGTCAATAAATTCCCGACACAACAATTCTTTGTGCGCCGTGGAGCCAATAGTTAGATCCGGTTTCACTTCCGTCTCTCCTCTCCTTCGATCGAAATAGTCACTGCCGATGCTTTACGGTGTCGGCGGTGTGGGACGAATCTGTGCAATCGCGGCGAGCAACTCCTCTACCGTGTGATTTGTACCGACGAACTCTTTGACCACCATGCCATTGCCGTCGATAAGACAAGTTAGCAGGCGATGGTCGATGATGCCTTCTGCCCCGGCTTGGTAATCCGCACCGAAAGCCGCTGTGGTCCTGATGATCTCGCCCGTGCTTCCCGTCAAGAATTTCCAACCCGCGAGATTGGCTTTGTAACGCTTGGCATAGTCGCGCAGGACTTCCGGGGTGTCTCGCTTGGGGTCGATCGTGACCGAAAGCAACATCACCTCTTCCCCGAATCGCTCGGCCAACGGCTGCTGTAATTGGGCAAATTTGAGCGACAACAACGGACATGGCCCGGGGCACTGGGTAAAGATGAAATCCAGCAAAACGATCTTTCCTTGCAAACTGGAAAGTGTCAACCGTTGGCCATCTTGGTCAGTCAAGGTGAAGTCGCTGGCGGGATAGGGCATGAACTCTGCTTCTGGTTCTTCTGTTGCTGTGGGTGCCGCCGCTGGTGTTGTGGCGTCCTCATCGCTTGGCTCGTTTTGCGCGGCGTTTTTGCGAGTAATGGCCACGAGGTGGATACTCGTTTGGGTGCGTTCAAGAGTGAATTCTACGGTATCTTCAGCAGCGATACCCGCAAGTACGGCGGCATCGTTGACCTCGAAGTCCATGGTCATGGCTTGCATGAAGCCGGGAATCTCGTCGTGCTTGATGCGCACTTTTTTGCCATTGATCGCCACGGCTTCTACGACACCGTGGCCGACGAAGAGCTGCTTCTCTGGTTGAGAGTGACAAGCCAGCGTTTGCACGAGAAGGAGGGCGCTCACCAGCCGGACGAGGCGATTATTCACGGCGCAGCACCTCAAGGTCTTGGAGAAGATGATTGAAGCCATCTTGATTCGTGACTTGATAATACCCGCGAATATGGCCTGCTGCGTCCACCAATACGAGGCGGTCGCTATGGATAATTGGTTCCGAAGGTGGAGCATCGGTCGCTTCTTCTGCCTTGACGAGGCCGAGGTGAAAACCGCCTCTGATGAGATCGCTCATCGTCTGGTAGGGGCCAGTCACAAACAGCCACCGCTGAGGGTCGGCTCGGTAGCGGGCGGCATACTCGCGCAGGCGTTCTGGTGTATCCCACTCGGGATCGACGCTGAACGAGACCAACCGAACAGGGCGGGTCGTGGCGAGTTGCAGCATCTGTTGGATCGTCGCCATACGGGCAGAGAGGAGTGGGCAGGACCCTTGGCAGCGGGTGAAGATAAAATCTGCCACCCAGACACCGCCCACAAGTTCGGCCCGCGAGAGCGTTACGCCACTGCGTTCCGTGAGTTGAAAGTCGGGTACGGCTCCATAGTCAGGTAGCGACGACGAGGATATGCCGCCGAGCTGTTTACTGAGCAAGAGTAGGCTGGCAGCGCCCATGACGAGAAACAGGACGAGTAAGAGCCACACCCAGGAAGTTGGTGATCGTTGGGTTTGGTGTGTCGATAGTGGTGCCGGTTGTTCTGGCATGGATGTCTTCTAAAAGTTTAGCGCACGGAGAGCAAGGAAGGGGGAAACAATGATGAAGGAGGAATGATGAATGATAAATTACGAACGAACGAGCCACGAGTAGGAGAAAGGGTAAAAGGGGAAAGCGAAAAGGGGAGGGGCGGCGTGCGAATCACCCCTCCTTTCTTGTTTACGACCCGGAAAACAGGTTGAACCGATAGGATAAGCCGGAAGTGACGTTCCAATCCGAGGTCAGTTGAATGCCATTGACCCGGCGATACACAGCGAACTGCATCAAGGCATAGGCAGCGAGTTGATCGGTCAGGTGATAACGCAGCCCGGGACTCAGAAAGATCGTCTCGCGACCGGAATCTTGCTCTTCGACACCTGGTGCGTGCCCGGCATCATCGCGGTCGCGATAATGAAAGTTCACCTGGGCGAGGAGATCAAGCTTGCGGATGAGTGGATAGGCGAGGCCAACACTCAGCACCATTTCCCCGCCGGGGCGATAGCCGAATTTGCCTTCGCCGATGGGGAACTGTCCCCGCACCGTGGCAAAGATCGGCAGGAGGCTGGCTTCGCGGCGCAGTGTCCAGGTCGAAAAATGCTGGACGTAAGACAGCCCGACAATGCCATCCCAGGAGCCATTACCAGGCTGAAGCGTGAGTTCGGCCTCCTTACCCTGGTCGTTATCGACAGTCGTGCGTCCGGTCGGAAGTTTGAGGCCGATCAACAAAGAGAACGCGGGATGCAACGGTGTCTCTGGCTGCACCAGCAGGTAGCGAGCGGTGACTTGCGCATCGCCCAGGTCCATGTAGCGCCAGCGTTCGGTGATAGGTTCGTGGTGTTCGGGATGGTCGAGAGCAAGCTCGTCACCGCGCTCTTCACCGTCATGACCGTCCTCTTCTTCGTTAGCTTGATGCTGATGGAGACGGTCCACAAAAGGCAGTAACAGCCCTAATGAAAGGCGAGGGGTCACGCCATAGTCGAGAAAGAATTTGACCGTCTGATTGCGAGTGAATTGTTCATCGTGATGACGAGGGATCTCGCCGACGCGGGCACTGTCGGTACCAATATACGGGTCGTTCACGTCGATGAATTCATACACGAGGTTGAGTTGGAGTTCGCCGCCACTAGGGTGGCGCTCGGTAGTTGTTGAAGTTTCGATGGGGCAAAATGCTTGGCCGCAGGATGCCAGCACCGGGTGCGCCGAACATGTGAGCCCAAGCGCCACCAAGCAAGCGAGACCGGCGATCCATAGTCGCTGGATCATATACGTAGTCCTCCATAGGCAGGGCACAAGCAAACGAACACCTCATGCCCCGCTGCTCAGAAACAAAATGGCCACTCCCCCTGGATTCCGGCGTGCGCCGGAATCCAGAACTGAGCGGACTGGCGACTATGCTTATCCGAGGAGGGTGAACGCGGGGGGACGCTGAGGCGGGAGAATATCTGCTTCAGGGGTAAATCCCAAAGGCGCAGGAAAGATTGATTCCCCTGGGACTCGGACGAAGGGCAGGGCAGGAGGCAGACCAAGAAATTTTGCCAGAGAAGGGATTTCTCCTCCGAGTCCGTCGTGGTGTAAACATCCATCTGGACACAACGAGATTTTGCCTGAACTTTGCGGCTGACCATGATCGCAATGCTGGCCGTTGGGAGACCACGGACATGACGCTCCAGGCTGCATAGGCTGCATGGGTTGCATTGCCGCTGTCGCGCCGCTGCGGAAGCATCGTGCGCAGCGCGGTTCTGGCGGGAGGGCCAAGCTCGCCCCAGCGAACAGGTAGGCCAAGAACGCGACGATAGCGCCCAAGCGTATCGCAATATTGGAGCGGCACAGCCCTTTCATATCGTTCTGTTCTCTAGCCGAGCGGTTTTCCCTCTGCAACCCCAGTGCCGTTGTTCGACGCGTACTAGAAAAAAATGGTCATACCGCCGCGCAGGTTCAATGGGCTGCCTGGAACGAAATGTATATCTTCGATACCGTCGCCGGAGCCGCCAGTTGGGCAGCGGGGATCTGTGCCTACTTCTCGCGCGACACAGGAAGTCGAGGCGAATTGGGTCTGACGCCAGTCGACATCGGCGAGATTCAAAATCTGCAGCGAGGCTTCGACATTCTTCCAACGATATTTGAGGAGCAGGTCGGCGAGCAGATAACCACGGGCATTGAGGCTGCGGTCTTCGTTCGCAGGGCGGTCGTCAAGATAGCGCAAACGCAGGGCACCGGAGAAGCCGTTAGCAAAAATTGCGGTCATACCGCCGTTGGCTAGGAACGTTGGTGCCAGCGGAATCGCTTGCCCGGTGACGCGGAAACGTGGATCGGAATAGGTTAGGTCCAGGTCGGCGAACAACCACGGCAACACTGGATAGCGTGCCTCGAAATCGACACCCCAACGTCGCGTCGGTCCGCTGGCTTCTGTCGTGCCTTCGTCGCCGACAAAAACCAATTCGCTAGCGAGATCAAGCAGCCAGAGCGCAGCCGCCAAGTCGAGCGTCTCCCACAATCGCGTGCGGAGACCGAGTTCGCCACCGGTGGAGCGGGCCAACGGTTTCCCGCCGGATTGCACGGCATCGCGGGCGTCGTTGGAATGATAACCCATGCCGAAATTGAGAAAGAACTCGGTCTCCCGCCAGACGCTGCTAGGCTTCTGGAACGGAGAAAGGATCAGGCTGGCTTTGGGGCTAGCGATACCGTCGGTTTTGGCACCGTGAATACGGAGTGCCGCTCCCGCGCTTGGAGGCAAGCGATTATTCACTCGGAAAAGAAACACGTCGCCCCGCGCCCCGACCTGTAAACGCAACCATTCACGGAGAAAAAATTCTTGACGGAAATAGCCGCTGAATGATCGCTCGCGAATCGCGACTTTGGTAGTGGTAGCGAATCGCTGTCGATGTTGTTGGCGGAAGAGGCCAACATCGGCTTCGTCGTGACGAGTTTCGATGCCGAGGAGGCTTTCCGTCGGGAGGTCACCGAGAGCCCACAATTTTGCGTAACGCGCTCGTCCGCCGTAAAGAATGCGGCTGTCATCCTGATTAATACCATCTCCACGAATAGGATCGTGCTGAAAAAAGGTGAAGTTTGAGAACAGTGTGAGTTTAGAACGACTGCCATAGAGTTGTAGCAACCAATCTTCTTGCGGGCTGGGAGTGTCGGTATAGATGAGATTGATGTTCTGTCGGTCGGAGCGACCTCCTTCGGTCGGGTCCGCAGCTCCGAAACGATGTAGCCGCCTCGCATGTACTTCGCGTAACGGTAATTGTCCAGAGGCATCCCAGTCGCCGTCGTGAGCAGACAGCCAGAGCGCGAGCTTCGCCGTCGCGGTGAGGGGCAGCGAGAATTTGCCGAAGAAATTATAGCGACGATAATTCTCGGGATGCTTGAACGGACCGTCGCTGAAGTACACTTCGCTGGCGAGGAAAGTCTGGACCGAGCCAATCTGCGGAGAGAGCACTCCCGTGTAGCGCATGGTATTGAAGAAGCCGCCTACTGCCTGAAGCGAATGTTCTGAAGCGCGTTCTTTGGTGATGAAATTGATCGCGCCGGAATTGGCGAGATCTCCCCACTCGACAAAATACGGACCTTTGGAAAATTCGACCCGCTCCACGGTTTCCGGGATGAGAAAGTTCAGGTCAGCGTAGCCCTGTCCGTGGGCGTGGCTGACCATGTTGACTGGAACGCCATCGACGAACAGCGCGATATCAGTGCCGTGGTCGTTGTCGAAGCCACGCAGGAAATACTGCATGGCCTTGCCGCCACCGGCGTGTTGCCCGGCGATCAGCCCCGGGAGATTATTGAGTATTTCTTGAGTCGTGGTGTGTGGGCGCAACTCAAAGTCGCGTGCGCGCATGGTTTCCGACGAGGCGGCTGTTGTAGGCCGGCGTTCGCTTACGGTCATTTCCGGCAAGCGCGTATCGGGTGTTTTCGCGGACACTTCTTGTTTGGAAGGCGGCGTTTGGTCCGGGGAAAGGGGGGCTGTCTGCTCCTGCCCCCAAGCTAAGCCGAGCCAGCCAGCGCAGAACAAGGCGACGGCCATTTTCGACATCAGTGGTTGAAGTGTATTTCTGCCCACGTGCGAGAGGTTCCTTGCTGGACTATTCTTACCAAACTCTGTTTTCTGTACGCAACTGCGCAGGGGAATGGATGGCGATCCATCGGGAAGGTGCCGAGGATCGCCGCTCAGGATGTCGGACACGGACGCTTTATGGTAGGAACACTCAGCAAAATCACTGAGAGAAAGAGAGAGACATATGGCTGGACATGAGCTGTTTGCCCTGGCTGGAAAACGTGGCTATGTGACTGGAGCCGGTTCCGGCTTGGGGCGGGCCATTGCCCTGGGGTTGGCTGAGGCCGGAGCTGCGGTGGTGGTGAGCGATATCAACTTGGCCACGGCGGAAGAAGTCGCCCGTACAATTCAAGCGAATGGAGGGCTCGCGCGTGCCGTGCGCACGGATATTGCGCGGAAAGATGAGGTGGAAGCTCTTGTGCGCACCACCGTCGAGCAGTTCGACGGGCTCGATTTCGCTTTCAACAATGCTGGCATGTTAAAGATCGTGAAGCCGGAAGAATTGAGTGAAGAAGACTGGCGCACGGAGTTGGATGTCGATCTCACCGGCGTGTTTCTGTGCTGCCAAGCTGCGGGGCGTCACATGATTGCGCACGGTGGCGGTAAGATCATCAACACCGCCTCGATTTCTGGACTCGTGGTCAATTCTGGGTTGACCTACTCCTCGGCGAAAGCTGGGGTGATTCAGCTCACGCGCGTGCTCGCCTACCGCTGGGCAAAGCATAAGGTCTACGTCAATTGTTTTAGTCCCGGGTACATCCGTACCAACATGACGGCTCCGCATCTGCAACGGCCCGAGGTCGAGCAAGAGATGCTACGCCAGACGCCGTTGCGCCGGTTAGGAGAAGCGCGAGATTTGGTTGGCCCTGCGTTGTTTCTCGCCTCGGCGGCGTCGGATTATGTGACCGGACAGAATCTGATTGTGGATGGTGGGGTGACGTTAGCATGACGCCCGAAAGGTAAGGGCGGCTCGCCGAGCCGCCCGTGTAGAGACGTGGAGCAGGACTTACTTCCGCACCATCTGGATCTTGTTCGGCCCCGCCCATCCTTCTTTGAGCGGCACCATGAAGTAGGGCAGCAGCGTCATCTTGCGAAATTTCCAGCGACCGTTTTCGCGCACGTACTCGTCGTCGAAGCGAGCGGCGACCAGGAAACTCTCGCCATTGAAGATCGGCTTGGCTTCGAGATAACTCACGCCGGAGCCACTGTCACCGTTCACCGTGATGATGTGGTTGTGGATGAATTGCTTCACGAAGGGCACGAGTTCAGATAACGCTTGGTTGTAGAAGGCTGCAACGTTGGCTTTGCCAACGGCTTTGCCGAGGTGGGCGAAATCGATCTCGCCGTTTTCGGAGAACAGCCCGGGAATCATCTCCGGCTTCTTTTCGTTGACCGCGAGGTGGTAGCTGAAGCGGAGTTCCTGAATTTCGTTGCGGTCCTGCAACTCACGCACGCGCCCTTCGAGCGCAGCGAGCCGAGTTTCGAGATCTGCCATAGTTATGCCTCCTTTAGCACTTCGATGAATTCAACGCCGTCGCGTGCGGCTTTCGACTTGGTTGGCTGGGGGAAATTGATGAGCACACCGGACGAGGCGTCGAGCACCCGCAAGTAGTTTCTGATCTGTGCCTGCTCCTTATGGCCCACGCTCTCCACGGCTTTGAGTTCGATGATGATCTTGAGCCGTCCGTCGCTGACGATGAGGTCGGGTTTGCCTTCCCCGATATAAAACCCTTCGTAAAAGACGGGCACGATGCGTTGCGCCTCATAGGGCACGCCGCGCAGGCGCAGCCCAACTTCAAACGCTTTCTGATAGACGACCTCGTCGAAGCCGCTGCCCAATTTGTCGTAGATGTCTTGCGTCAGCGCCTTCAGCAATTCGATGAGCATGCTCACCCTGCCTCCTCCGAAACTGTCAGGACACTACTCTGAAACCGACCGAACCGTCAAGCGGTGGAAAAAAGTGGTGAGAAGGCTAAAGACTTGAAGAGGCAAAAGCTCAAAGGAGTTTCTCCCATGCATGTCCTCGAACTCGACCATGTTGGCCTTGACGTCTCTGATCTTGACCGTGCCGAACGGTTCTATACCGAAGTCCTGGGCTTGGTAGTGGCGCAGCGTCTTGGTCGCCATCAAGTGGTGCTACGCTGCGGTGGGCTTATGCTGGCGCTGTTTGCGCGTGCTGATCTGCCGCCACGCATCACGGATCGCATCGAGAATCCGTTAGGGAAGGGGCACCATGCTTTCAAGGTCTCTTGGACAGACTTTCAGAGTGCGCGGCAGTCGTTTGCTGAGCACCGCACGCCCACCTACGGCCCCGTAGATTGGGGCGATCATGACTGTCTCTATTTCCTGGACCCGGACGGCAACTTGCTCGAGATCGTCGCCTACCGTTAATCAGTTACTCAGTCGTTCAGTCGAGGAGTCTATCAGTCGGACAGTCGTGGAGTCGCTCAGTCTGTTCTGTGAGGATGAACAAGTCTGCCCTTGTCCCGGCACAGATTGCTCGATACCTTCTGACGATCTTGCTGACACATCGCCACACAAAGAGGTTTATCTATGCAAGCAAAGCTCACTGAGCGTCAACAACGCTTTGTCGCCATGGCGGCTGCTCATGCCGATGATTTCCACACTCGCGTGGCCCAGCACGACCTGGACAGCAGTTTCCCGCATGAGAACGTCGCTGCCATGAAAGCCTCTGGGTATAGCGCACTCGTCGTTCCAGAAGCGCTTGGCGGTGGCGGTGTCACGCCTCTCGATCTCGCACTGGCGCAGGAGCGCTTAGCTTATGGCGACTTGCCCATGGCGATTGCCGTGAATATGCACCATATTGCCGTGGCCCTGATTGCGGATTTCTGGTGGCTCAACCAGAAAGGCCAGGGGCCAAAACTGGCTGCGGTCGAGCCGATGCTGAAGGCCGTGGCCAACAACAAGATTATCTTTGGTGGACCAGTCAGCGACCCCAAGATGAATAGCTCGATTGGCTTTGGCGGGATTAACGATACCACTCGCCACGCCCAGAAAGTGGCCGGTGGCTATGTCCTCAACGGCCGCAGCGGATTCGGCACTATGTCGGCGTGTGCAGATTATCTGTTGACCACTGCTCGCTATAACGATGCCGAGAAAGGGCCACAGTGTCTGCTGTTTTTCCTTCCGTCCAACACAAAGGGAGTGCAGCTCCAAAATAACTGGGACACCATGAGCATCCGCTCGTCGTGCAGCAATGACGTGGTATGGGATAACGTCTTTATCCCGCACAATGCGGTGATTGCTCGCCCCGTTCAAACCTGGGATGCGCTGGCCAATATTACCGCCTCGTGGTGGGTGGCCTCGGGGCCGGCGTGTTACATCGGCCTTGCCCAAGCCGCGCGTGATTATGCGATGAACTGGGTCTCGGGTCGCAGCCAAGAACCTTTCGAGCAACCCATGACCTACTATCCTGGTAACCAACTGCTAGCCGCAGAAATGGAAATCGGCTTACGCTCCGCGCGGGCGTTGCTCCATCAGACTATCGCCTCGCACGATGACATCGCGACGCGGAGTCAGGACGATTTAGTGAGTCTGATCTCCTGTTTTCAGTTTGTTATGGAAAGCTGTGTGCAGGTGGTTGATAAAGCCATGCGCATGGTCGGCGGCGCAGCCTTGTTCAAAAAGAACCCGCTGGAACAGATGTATCGCGACGTGCGGGCCGCGATTATCCATCAACCCTTTGCTGGAACCGAAGGCAAAGCGCTTCTCGGTCGCCGGGTATTTGGCTTGCCGGTGTACGACACCGTGCGGTTTGTGTAAGGGGCAAGGGAAGAGATGAGGAGGCAATAAGCGGGCGAGGCTTCCTCGGTGACACTGAAGCAGATGTAACTGCCACGTCCTAAAAAGCGTCTTCAACTCTCTTTCGAGATGGAGCATACTCACCCATAAACCGCCGGAGAGCATGACCATGCCGCAGATCATGATTGAAGTGCCAGAACAACTGACTGAACGTATTGGCGAAGTGAAAGCACATTTGTCAGAAGAAGTGACACGCTGGTGTTCACAATCGTCGGCAATCCCAGCCGAAGTCTACCGTCATGTTCTGGAATTTCTCGCTCAAAGCCCCTCTCCACAAGAAATCGTCGATTTCAAGCTTGCACCAGCAACGCAAGAACGTATTCGAGAACTCTTGGGAAAAAACCGCGAAAGAGAATTGACCGCAGAAGAGTCAGCAGAATTAGATAATTATGAACGACTGAACCGATTCGTGCGGAAGTTTAAGCTGCAAGCCATGAAAGACTTACGGGCCACTTCGTAATGTCAACGTCTGACACTCGCCCTTTTCGCGCTCAGGTGCGCGAGCGTGCCCAGGGACTCTGCGAATACTGTCGGCTACCTGAAGAAGCGGATGCTATTACCTTTGAAGTCGATCATATCATTGCCGAGCAACATGGTGGTCCGACTGAGCTTGAAAACCTTGCTTACACGTGTTTTGAGTGCAATCGCTACAAGGGTCCGAATCTGGCCTCCGTTGATCCACAGACGAGTGAGATCACCCTCCTCTTCCATCCGCGCAAACAAGCATGGGATGAGCACTTTGCACTTAACCCTGATGGCATGTTTAGTGGGCGTACCTCGACAGGGCGAGCAACTATCCGTTTGCTCAAGCTGAACGACCTGGAACGCATGCAAGGGCGTGCCGATTAAACCTCACTGTCATGCTCACACCCGCGCCGAGGCTTGATGAATCTGGTGCTGGCCGCGCGTGCCGATCACGATACGCACCGGCATGCCAATCGTGATGTTGGTTGCGTCAGCATCGACAATGTTGGTCGTGAGT
>SXGS01296621.1_pt1 | contig 20078 bp, 18 predicted proteins | sample 3174681 | NCBI WGS metagenome assembly SXGS01 (sample SAMN11356861, study PRJNA531348) | freshwater metagenome | isolation source: freshwater sample F1-80 | place: China: Fuxian Lake, Yuxi | collected 2017-12-25 | reverse complement strand
GGCGAGCGACCAGTAGCGCCCGAGTTCCGGCGCCGCCCAATCGCCTCCGGACGCGGCCCGCCGCCGCACCAACTCTCCGCGCGGATCGCCGACCACCAGCACGGCGTGACCGAGCGCCTCGTACTCCGCGGCGCCCTGCATGACCCGCTTCTCGCCGCCGCCATAGGCACGGATCGTGTTCAGCAGGGCGATGCGCATGGACCCAGAGGGCGCAACGGAAACCGTGCGACGACTACTGCAGCACCCGGCGGACCGGGGGCGCGGTGTAGAGTTTGCGCGCCGCCTCGAAGCACTCATCGGGGGTGATGGTGTGGAGACAGGGCTCTAAGCAGCGCGGGCAGGGAGCCTCGTGCCGCAGCACGGTCTTCAGCCGGGTGAAGGGGCCGTACTTCTGGGGGCTGGTAGGCCCGAACAGCGCCACTACGGGGACGGCCATCGCCACTGCCATGTGCATGGGACCCGTGTCGTTTGTAACGAGGAACGCGCACCGTTCAAGGAGGGCGGCCGTGTCGGCCAGACCCGCCCGTCCTGCCGACATGAGGGGCCGCCGCTCCATTCCGGCAGCGATCAATTCCGCTCGGTCCTGATCTTGCGGACCTCCCAGCACCATCACGGGGAGCCCGAACTCGCGACTGAGCCGCTCTCCGACGACGGCGAAGCGTTGGGCCGCCCACCTCTTGGCGTCCTTCGTGGCGCCCGGGTTGAGCCCGATAAAGCGGGTGTCGGCATCAAACCCCTGCTCTGCCGCCAGGCGATCTACGCGATCCCGCGCCGTCTGGGTGGTTGCGAGTTCGAGCACCGGATTGCGGTCCATCGGGCAGCCAAGGCGTTCGGCGATGTCAAGGTACTTGTACACCTCATGCCGGTCCGAACAGATGCTGACGTGGTGCTGATAGTGGCAGCGAGTGCGAGGATGCTCCAACGCCACGGTGACCGGCCTCCCGCGCCGGAGAAACGCGGCATAACGCGTGGCCCAGGCATAAAACTTCGACTTCTCCTGGAGGGAGATGATCAGATCGAAGTCCCTTCCCCGGATGTCGAAGGCAAAGCGAAACTTTTCGGACCACTGGTTCAGGTCCGGGCGGGGCAGAATCCCATCCACGTGGGGGTTGGTGACCAGAAGGTCACGCAGCGAATCCGGGATGGACACCGTGATGTGCGCACGGGGATAACCCCGCTTCAGCGCGCGCAGCAGCGGCGTCGTCAGCAGGCAATCCCCAATGTGATTCCGGTTCAGAACCAGAATGCGCCGGGCGTCGGTGACATGGATGGCGTTCAATCGAAGATCCCTCTCTAGGACCGCATCGCTGCCGGGGCCGCCTCTCCCGGCCCGACTGCGGAGGCTTCCGGTTGCAGCTTCCACCGGTTGTGGAGCCAGCACCACAATTCAGGACGCTCGCGGATTTGTGCCTCAATCGCCCCGGTGAGACGCCCCGTCAGGCGCCGGATGTCCTGGTCACGGTTCCCGGTAGATTCGGGATAGATCGGAGGATCGGCGCGCATCACGTGGGTCCCGTTTGTTTCTCTCAGACAGAATGTCGGCACGAGTGCGGCTCCGGTCTTAAGTGCAAACACCGCTGGTCCGGTGGCGGTGCTGGCCGGGTAGCCGAAGAACGACACGAAGACCCCCCCCTCCGCGGTATTCTGGTCCATGAGGATCGCCAGGATCTCGTTGCGGCGCAGCGCCGCCAGCCCGAGACGCGCCGCCTGCCTGCGTGGAATCTGCCGCAGCCCGCAGCGCGTGCGAATGCTCTCGATCATGCGCTCGGTCGCGGGATCGTCGGCGGTGCGCGACACGGCGCTGACCTGATAGCCGGCGCGGGCCAGGCGAGGCCCCATCATCTCCCAGTTCCCGTAGTGCGCCGTAATCAGGATGACCCCTTTTCCGCGGGCGAACGCCGCTTCGAAGTGCTCCTGGCCCTCGAAGCGCACTCGACGATCCACTTCCTCTCCGGTAATGCGGGGCTCCTGCAGGAAAAACTCCAGCAGCGTGATGCCCAGGTGCCGGAAGCTGGTGCGGGCGGTCGCGTCAATCTGCTGCTCGTCCCACTCTGCCCCGTACACTCGATGCAGATTCGCCAGGGCCACACGGCGATAACGGGGCATCGCACTCCAGGCAAGATCTCCCACCGCTCGCCCCAGCGGCGAGAGGGCAGAATCCGGCAGGATACGCCCGATGCCGCTCAGCACCCGGACCAACTGCCGTGTCAGCCACCACTCCAACGGCTTGGTGACCCGCGGCGGCGCGACCGCCGTCTGCCGACGGACGTCGGTCTTCGCCCGTTCGCCCAAATCGGAAGATTCGTCAGGATTGCGCAAGGCGTTCTCGAAGCAGAGTTTCCAGTTCCAGTTGCCCGCTCAAGAACTCGAGGTCAATCTCGAGGACCCGGCACCGGGCGCCGGCCAGCCATGTCGGATCCAGTTTCACCGCATCCTTTTCCGTGGTCACCACGCCTGCCAGCCCCTCGCGGTCCACCTGCGCGCGCACTCGACACAGATCGTCCGCCGTGTACGGATGGTGGTCCGGGAACCGCCCTCCGGGCGCGGTCCTCGCTCCCAGTTCACTCAGTGTTCGCTCAAACGCTTCCGGCTGCCCGAGGCTCGACAGCGCGAGCCACCGCCCGTCCCGCAGCGCTTCGAGCGGGAGGCGCTCGCCCCCATCCAGATCGCGCAGGCAGATGGGCACATGGCGTGCCTCCGCGACCCGGATCGGCGCTCCCCCGTGAGCGGCGCGGTGAGCAATCCACGCCATTAGTTTCTCACGGCTGCGTCGGTCTGCCCAGGAAGCGTGGGTGATTAACACGGCGTCGGCGCGCCGCACGGCATCGGCAGGTTCCCGCAATGTGCCTCCAGGAAACACCCCGCCTGGACCGAACGGGAGCTGCGCATCAAGGAGAAGGAGTTCCAGGTCCTTTCTCATCTTCCAGTACTGGAAACCGTCGTCCATCACGCACACCGTCGCCCCAAACTCGGCATGCGCCAGGCGGGCACTCAGCACTCGTTTCCGTCCGATCAGCACGGGGACGCCCGGCAGACTGCGCGCCAGCAACTGGGGTTCGTCACCCCCTTCCTGGGCGGACAGGCGGACTCCCTCCGGTCCGGCCACGATTCCGGGGATGCGGGCGCCTCGCCCGCCCGCCCGGTATCCGTAGCTCAGGATCGCCGGCCGCGTGCGCCACTCCAGCAATCGCCGCGCGACCCACCGCACCGTGGTAGTCTTCCCGGTACCACCCACTGTCAGATTTCCGACGGAGCAAATCGCGCACGGCATCTGTTCCGCCTTTCGCAGGCCAAGATCGTACTGGAGACGGTAGCTGCGCATGCCGGCGCCGTACAGGGCGCCGAGGACCCGCAATCCCGCCCGCGCCGCCGGGGCCCAGGGGGCCGGGTGGCGCCCATACACCAGTTCCCGCCAGCCGGTCTCCAGGTCAGCCCCCACCGTGTTCCTCCAGCAAGGCCGCCGCAGCGTGCAGCACCCGGTCTACCGAGAGTGCCCGCATGCAGTCGAAGCGACCGTCGCAGGTAGGATGATGGAGGCACGGGGAGCAGGGCAGATCCTCGCGCACCAGCGCGAACCGCTCGTAATCCTCAAACCCGTGGAACCAGGATGCGCCGCAGAGACCCACTGTCGGAGTCCCGGTTGCCACACTGAGATGCATGAGTCCGGTGTCCACCGCCACGGTGCAGCGTGCACCGGCGAGTACCGCGGCGGCGGTGGTCAGGCTGGTGCGGCCGGTGAGATCCAGGCACCGGTCCCCGGCACGCGCACAGACTCGCCGCGCCAGTGCCGCATCCCCCGGTCCCCCGAGCAGCACCGGATGCGAGCGGGTTTCGGCGGCAATGCGAGCCGCCAGTTCTCCCCAGCGGTCCTCAACCCAATGTTTCTGCGGCCAGGTGGTCGCAGGCACCAGACAGGTGTACGGCGCTCCTGTATCCAACCCGCTCTGCGCCAGCAGGGACGTTGCCTCCGCGCGCGCCGCATCGGTGACGGGAACTACCATGCGCCGGTCGGTGCTTTCGATCCCCAGGGGACGGAGCAAGTCCAGGCAGCGCTGCCGCGAACTAAGATCGGATTGGCTCCGGGCAACACGGACAGTGTAGAGCCGGTGGGCCTGTTCTCGCGCCGGCACGTTGCCGATCAGACACCGCGCGCCGGACAGCCGCCCCAACACAGCCGAGCGGAGCAGGCCCTGACAGTCAATCACCGTGTCGAAACTTCGGTCTCGAAGCACTCGCGTGATCTGAAGGAGTTCCCGGAGTCGGAGGCCCCCCCTCGTGCGCTCCCAGGGAATGACCTCGTCGAGAAACGGATTGTCCCGGAGCACATCCGCCGCGCGCGGCTCCACTACCCAAGCCACGTAGGCCGCGGGAAACGCCTGGCGCAGCGCGCGGGAAACCGGGGTAGTCACAATGACATCGCCAATCGCCGAAAGCCGCACGATCAGGATGCGGCGGGGCGCCGTCATCGGGCTCCCAGCGCCGGCTCTCTGCCTCCACTCATTCCCGGGCGAGCGAGTGAACGAAGCAGTTCGGCGGCGGCGCGGGCAGCCCCGGCATTGTCCGCCAGGAGGAGACGGCCCGCCGCGGCCAGGTCGTCGCAGAAGCAAACGTCAGTGCAGACGCGACCCACGGCTGCGGCCAGCTCGCGGGCGTCCGTCACTTGCAGAGCGGCGCCGGAATCCAGGGCGAGCCGCGCGAGGTCGTGCTGGTTGTGCATGTGGGGGCCGAAGAGTACCGGCCGGCCGTGGAACAACGGCTGGAGGATGTCGTGACCCCCAATCGGGGCCAGACTACCGCCCACGAATACGACGCTCGCCAGGGCGTACACCGCGGCGAGTTCGCCCATCGTGTCCAGCACCAGCACCTCGACGGGTCCGGTCTCGGTGGACGAGCGCCGGTCGGCGCTCCAACCGCGGGCGCGCACCGCCGCCAGTACGTCCGGTGCGCGTTCGATGTGCCGCGGGGCCAGCAACAGCACTAGTTCCGGGGCGCAGGTGTGTGCCTGCTGAAATGCGTCGAGCACCTGATCTTCCTCCCCCGGATGGGTGCTGCCCGCTACCCATACCGGCCGCCCGGAGTCAAGCTCGAGGCGCCGGCGGAGGAGTGCCTCGGTTTCCGCCGGCAGCGCGGAGATGGTTTGCTCAAACTTCACGTTGCCCGCCACACGAAGCCGTTCCGGCGGGGCGCCGAGGAAGAGCGCGCGCTCCGCCGCCCGGGCTGTCTGCACGTGCAGGGCGTTCAAACGATGCAGCGCCCATCGGTAGAGCGGGCGCGCGTGCCGTGCCCGCCGAAATCCCTTGTCGGCAAACTGTCCGTTCACCAGCGCCGCCCGGCAACCCAGCACCCGTGCCAGCCAGAGCCAGTTGGGCCAGATCTCCGTTTCGATGGGGCACACGACCGTGGGCCGGATGCGGAGTAGCGCCGCCAGGGTACAGGGTAGGAAGTCAAACGGAAAGTAGAAGCGGGCTACCGCAGCGGGCAGCAGGCGTTCCGCCTGCTGGCGCCCGGCCGGCGTGGTGGTGGACACGGCCACCTCAATCTTCGGATCCAGTTCGTGCAGCCGCCGCACTACCGCTGCCGCCGCGACCATTTCGCCCGCTGACACTGCGTGGACCCAGATTCTCCCCGCCGCCGGTGGCGGGCCGAGCCGGGGAACACCTCCCCATCGCTCTCCCAACCCCTGCCGGGATTTTCCCTGCACCCCCAACCGGTAACCCAGATACAGCAGCAGCAGCGGCGATGCAGCAAGCAGCAGCAGGTTGTAGAGCAGGGGCGCAAGCATGGCGGAGTTACACCAACTGCTCGCGGTTATCCACGGCCTCCGGAGCCTCTTCCCTATGCAGCAGCGGGTCCAGCGCACGTTGTGTGGGTTCGGGCGCCCGAAACTGTGTGGAATAAAGTTCCGCGTAGACACCGTTGCGTCCGAGCAACTCTGTGTGGGTCCCTGTCTCGACGAGGTGTCCGTCCCGGATCACCAGAAGGCGGTCGGCGTTCCGAATGGTCGAACGCCGATGCGCGATCACCAGCGTGGTGCGATCTCGCACCAGCTTCTGGAGTGCGTCCTGGATGAGCGCTTCCGAATGGGCATCGAGCGAAGAAGTGGCTTCGTCGAGAATGAGGATGCGTGGATCGCGCAGAATGGCCCGCGCAATCGCGATCCGCTGACGCTGTCCCCCCGACAGTCGGGTGCCCCGCTCCCCGATCATCGTGTTCAGCCCCTCCGGCAGGCGCTCGATGAATTCCCATGCATTCGCCATGCGGGCCGCCCGTTCGATCTCCGCCGCAGCGGCGTCCGGACTCCCGTAGGCGATGTTGTCGCGGAGCGTGCCGGAGAAGAGCAGGTTGTCCTGCGGTACAACGCCGATCTGGCGCCGGAGAGATCTCAGCGTGCAGTGCCGGATGTCGGTACCGTCCACCCGGATCACGCCCTCGGTTGCTTCATAGAAGCGCGGAATGAGCGCCGCGATCGTAGTCTTTCCGGAGCCTGTCGGCCCGACCAGGGCCACCACCTCTCCCGGTTCCATCGTGAACGAGATGTCGGCCAGGACGGGAATCCCGGGGCTGTACGCAAACCCCACCCGATCAAACTGGACGCGACCCGCCACACGGGTCAATTCGATCGCTTCAGGGGGATCCTGGACGTCGGAACGAGCGGCCAACAGCGTGAAGACGCGATCGGCAGCCACCCCAGCCGTGCTCAGGTTGACCGATATGCCGCCCAGATTCTTGGCGCCGTCCGCGACCTGGCGCAGGACCAGGATAAAGAAGATGAGCCTCTCTACCGTGAGCTGCCCTTCGCCCCGGATGATCTGCAGGCCTCCGATCCAGAGCACCCCGATGAGGGCGATCGCGCCGAGCATCTCCACTGTGGGCACCATCACCAGGCGTACCCGGAGCGCCCGCAGGATCGAGCGAAACACATCCCGGCTGTGCCGATCGAACCGGCCCTTTTCGTAGTCCTCCGCTCCAAAGGCCTTGACCACTCGAATCCCGGAGAGAGTCTCGTCGGCGTGCCCGGTAATGTCCGCCAGGCTCTCCTGGACGCGCGCCGAGCAGGTGCGCGCCCGCGCAGAGGCGCGCACGATGATCCACGCCGTGGGAGGAAGGCAGAGACACGATACCAACGCAAGCTTCCAGTTGAGGATAAACAGCAGAATCACGCCGCCGACGAAGAGAATGGGCGCAGTGATTGCGTCCTGCACCGCCGCGAGCACGGCATTCACCGCCGGGATGTCGTTGCTGATCGACGAGAGGATTTGACCGGTACGGCGGTGATCAAAGAACGAAATGGGCAGGTTCTGCAGATGCGCGAAGACTTCGTCGCGGAGCCGCTGGGAAAGGCGCTGGGCGGAGTAGGACCAGATGAAATTGTAGAGAAAGTAAAGCACGCCTCGGACCAGAAACACGGCGACTCCGAGCGCAGCCCAGAGGTTGAGCCGGCCGACGTCGTGCGTTCCCGCGGTCACCTGGTGCCGAATTTCCTTGAAGAACATTTCGGCCAGGACGCCGTAGCCGAGGTTGATGCTCGACCAGACAATCGCCAGGATGAGCCCGACGAGCAGGTGGCGCCACAGGGGAACCAGGTACCGTGCGAGGCGGAACAGCGCTTCGCGTCCCCCCAGTTCCCCACGCAGGGGCACGTCACCGAGCGCCTTCAGACGCTGTTGTCGCATCGGGTCATAGTCCCTAGTGTGCAGGCGCAGGGCCGCTCAACGGCGGGACGAGCAGGAAAGCCAGCACGATGATGGCGTATACAGCCAGCAACTGCGCACCCTCCAGCCAGTGTGTCTCACCGTCTTGCGAGATGAAGCCGACCACGGCGGCCGACGCGACCAGCGCGACGAGTTCCACCTGCGTGAAGATCAGCGAGAGATGGTGACCGAAGAGCATGCTCACAAAGACCAGCAACGGCGCTACGAACAGGGCAATCTGTGTGCTCGACCCGACGGCGATGCCGATCGCGATATCCATCTTGTTTTGTGCGGCCATCACCACTGCGGTCGCGTGTTCGGCGGCGTTGCCGATGATCGGCACCACGACGAACCCGACGAAGATCGGCGAGAGTCCGAGGGAGTGTGTCACCGGCTCGATGCTGTGGACCATGAACTCGGACATGAACATGACGCCCACGGTCGCGATTACCAGCACAGAAATCGCCTTCTTGAAAGACCAGTGTGGAACTTCCGCTTCCTCGCCGCCGGTAAAAACGGACCGGTGCGTCTTCAGGCTAAAGAAGAGCCCGAGGAGGTAGATGCCCATCAAAATGACGGAGACTCCAACCGAGAGTTTCTGAACGGCGGGATTGCTGGTTTCCCCGTGAATGTGCGCCAGGTCCGGACGCGCGTGTAGAAAAAGCGCCGGGACCATCAATCCCGCGACCGCCAGGATGAGCAGACTCGCGTGCATGCCCGCCAGTGTGCGATTGAAAGTCTGCGTTTCCCGCTTCCACCCGCCCACGACGATAGCAAGCCCCAGCACCAGCAAGATATTGCCCAGAATGGAACCGGTGATGGACGCCTGGACTACGTCCAGCAGGGTGCGCTGCAACGCCGGGTCGTTGGTCTTGTATGCTGCCTGCATCGCAAGAATCGTGATGATGAGCTCGGCGGCATTTCCGAAAGTGGCGTTGAGCAGACCCCCCAGGTTGGGACCGAGGCGCTTAGCCAGTTCCTCGGTGGCATGGCCCATCCTGCCGGCGAGAGGCAGCACGGCCAGGCACGACGTGACGAAGAGTGCGATCTGAAAAGGAGGCGTGTGCGGCCCGAACAGCTTGAGGCCAAAGCTGATGGGAACAAAAATCAGGAGCGCATCAAGGGGAGTCATGAGCCGCGGAAGAGCAGGGCAAAGTAGATCGCGAAGAACACTCCCATCCAGACAAAGTTCACCCACTCCCGATTCAGCCAGACCTGGCGCCAGGAGAAAGTGCCGTGACCCGGCGAGGTCCGCCCCATCTGCGGGAGGAAACGTGGTACCCGGCGGGAGTACTCCTCATACTCCACGCCGTAAAGCTTGTGCAGCATCGCTTCTTCGGTCGAAACTGCTGCGCCGTAGACGACCCCGAAGAGCGGGACGACAAAAGCGAAGCTTTCCCAACGGCCCGACATCAAGCCGTAGGCGACCGCGTGGAGGAAACTACCCACGTAAAGAGGATGTCGCACGAATGCGTACGGCCCGCCGGTCGTAAGTTGCTCGGTCTTGTGGATGGTCCCGGCGGCCCAGACGCGCAATCCCTCCGCCAGGAGGGCCAGCACGAACCCGGCGGCGAGCATCTCGGGTTTGGGCCGCGCCCAGGGGACCATCGCCACCAATCCCAGCAGCACGATGAAGGTGCGGCGCCGGAAGAAAAACGCCACAATCGGGTGCGGCGTGACGATCTCATCGAATCGAGACCGCGGGAGACGCTTCGACGGCGCGGCGGGATCGGGCGCAACATCGGACCCGGCCGGGGGCTCCGGCTCAGCTACGACCGTGGCGGTGCGTTCCGGTCTGTTCACTTGGGGTGACTCTCTTGCTGCTCCGGACTCGGCGGGAGACGCCCGCGGTTTCGGCAGTTCCGGGCCCATGCCGTATGCGACGCCTTAGGGAGTGCCGCCCCGAGGATCGTTCTGTCTCCCGCCGAAGCCCCGGCGGATGTTGGTGAGAAACTCAAGAAGGTAGTCGCGCTCCTCTGTCTGATCCACTTCGTTGTATGCCGCCTCGATGCCCTGCGACAGATTCAGACCGCTTCGATAGAGAAACCGGAACGCCTGCTTCAGCCCGGCCCGGGCGCGCGGCGAGACTCCCGCCCGGCGCAGTCCCAACACGTTCAGGCCGTTTAGTTCGGCCGGCCGTCCGTCCGCCAGCATAAACGGCGGCACATCGGCTACCACCTTCGACATCCCGCCGATCATCGCAAGCTTGCCGATCCGCACATACTGGTGGATGCCGAGCATTCCCCCGAAGACGACACGATCTTCCACGAGCACGTAGCCGCTGATGCCGACATAATTCGCCATGACGATGTGATTGCCCAGCCAGCAGTTGTGGCCGATGTGGCAATAGGCCATCACCATGTTGTCATTCCCCAGCCGCGTCTCCAGGTCCTCGCCACTGGCCCGGTGGATCGTGACATACTCCCGGATGCTGTTTCGGTCGCCGATGTTCAGGAAACTGCGCTCGCCCCGGTACTTGAAGTCCTGCGGGGCGCCCCCGAGCACCGCGCCCTGACGCACCTGGCACTCGCACCCCAGCCGGGTGTACTGTTCGACAACGACGTGGGACTCCAGGCGGGTCCCCGGGCCCAGCACCACATCCGGACCGACCACGCAGAAAGGGCCGACGTAGACTCCCTCGCCGAGTTCTGCCGAGGGATCTACGATCGCAGTGGGATGAATCTCCATGGGTTTTCCTTCCTGGACCCAGTGCGTCGAACGACGCCACCGGTCAGGGCTCCGGGGTCACGGCGGTCCGAAAGCGCGGCCGTCATTGCCCCCGTGCGGTCGTGGAGAACGCGATCTCCGCCTCCGCCACAAGTTCTCCGTCTACTGATGCCGTACACTGCACGCGGCCGAAACCGCGGCGAGACCAGATGAGTGTCACCTCGTTGACCAGCACATCCCCGGGCACCACCGGCCGGCGAAACCGCGCCTTCTCGATCCCCGCGAGGTAGATGATCTTCCCTTCGTGCTCGTCCAGGCTGAGCAAGATGAGAGCACCCGTCTGCGCCATTGACTCGAGGATGAGCACGCCCGGCATCGTGGGGGCCTCGGGGAAGTGGCCGACGAAGAACGGCTCGTTCACCGAGACGTTCTTCACGGCCCGGCAGTACTTGCCGGGCTTCAGTTCCTGGACTCGATCAACGAGCAGAACGGGATAGCGATGCGGCAGGAGATGGGCGATCTCCTGGATGTTGAGGGTCATGGACCAGTTTCCGAATTTGATGGGCCGCCGCCACGTGGAGCGCGTGTCCCGCCTTGATGCCGATCACCGAAGCCTGCAGCCGGGCCCCGACTAAAGCCATGTCGCCCAGCAAGTCGAGCGTCTTGTGCCGGGCCAACTCGTCCGGGAACCGGAGCGGAGTGCTCGGGCCCCGTTCCCCCAGCACTAGCGTGTTGTCCAACGAACCTCCGCTGCCGAGGCCCGCCGCCCGAATGGCGGCGATCCAGTCCTCGAAGCAGAACGTGCGGGCCGGAGCGAGTTCATCCAGGAACACACTCAGGGGCGTACCCCCTTCCGCCGCGGGTTGCCGCAACTGCGGCAGTAGCCCCGCGCACGGACCCCAGGCCCGCCCGCCCAGTTGCATCGCTTCGAGTGACCGGTGCGGCCCTTCCAGCGAGTAGCAAAAGTTCTGTGGCCCGGCGTACGGGCGTCCGAAGTCCACACACGCACCGACCGTAAGTCCCTCGCCCGGGATAGCGATCACATGCCGATCGCCGTCGCGCACCCACACAAGTTCCGAGAAGAACAGATTGTGCGGAGGCACGCCCTGGGGTTCGATTCCCACTTCGAGTAGTCCGTCGGCAAAAGGACGCGCGCTCCCGTCAAGAGCGGGCGCCTCCGTACCCTCGATCCGGATCTCCGCATTGTCCACTCCCAGCGCATACAGTGCCGCCAGAAGGTGCTCGACGGTGTGGATCACCTCACCCTGATGGGTAAGAGTGGAGCACCGGGTCGTGTCGCCGACGTAGTCCGCCTCAGCAGGGATACGCACGCCGCTCTTGACGAACACTCGGCCGTGATCCGCCGGAGCGGGACAGACGGTGACGCGGCTGAAGCGGCCGGTGTGCAGACCAATGCCGGAAAAGACGACTTCGCCCCGGAGAGTCTGCTGCTGCGGCGGGAGCAAGGCCCCGCCAGGAAGAAACACCGCCATATTGCTGTATCGTATCTCCGGGAGCGCGCTCCGTCACGGGTTCCGCCGATCCGTACCCCGAGTCAAACGTCGGCATGTCCGTCTCAGGGCAGCAACCCGGGTGGAGTAATCTTGCTCCGGTCATGCAAAAAGCCCCGCGGTTCCGCGGGGCGAAATTGCCGGACTAGGACTCGAACCTAGAGTTACCTGATCCAGAGTCAGGCGTGTTACCATTACACTATCCGGCAAAGGGTAACTGGCTGTTCAAAGTAGCATGCGGCGCGGTTCCGTGTCAAGCGAGAGCGACAAAAACCGCCAGGACAAACTCCCGTGAGCGATCCGCTTCTTCCCGTCCTCTTCGACACCGACATCGGCAGCGACATTGACGATGCCGTGGCGCTCGCCTACCTTCTGCGCCAGCCCGCCTGTCGTCTGCTGGGGATTACCACTGTCACGGGCGAACCGGATCATCGGGCTCGCCTGGCGGATGCGATGTGCCGCGCGGGCGGACGCACCGACATCCCGATCCACGCCGGGACTCCGCTGCCGCTCCTGCTTCCACGTCAGCAGCAGCCGGAAGCGCCCCAGAAGGTCGTGCTTGCCCAGTGGCCGCACCGGGATATCTTTCCCCAGGGGACGGCGGTCCCGTTCCTGCGCGACACCATTCGCGCCCACCCGGGGGAGATCACGCTGCTCGCTGTGGGGCCCTTTACGAACGTGGGTCTCCTCTTCGCGATGGACCCGGAGATCCCGCGATTGCTGCGGCAGTTGGTAGTGATGGGCGGAGTGTTCACTACCAGGATTCCCGGCGCGCCCCGCACCGAATGGAACGCAAAAGGGGATCCGCATGCCACTGCGAGGATGTACCAGGCCATACCCGGCCGCTCACTGTCGTTTGGCCTGGACGTGACCCTTCGCTGTCGCCTGGCGGCGGACGAATGCAGGAAGCGCTTCCGGGGCGGGCCCCTCGAACTGGTGCGCGAGATGGCCGAGGTGTGGTTCCGGAACAACAAAGAGTTGACGTTCCACGACCCTCTCGCGGCGGTGGCGCTGTTTCATCCGGACATCTGTCGCTATCAACGCGGCCAGGTGGACGTAGAACTCGCGAGTACGCAGGTTGCGGGGATGACGCACTGGCGCCGGGAAGAGAACGGCCCTCACGAGATCGCCGTGGAAGTGGACCCCGAGGCGTTCTTTAGACACTATTTCGAAGTCTTTTAACGCCACGCAGGAGCCCACCCCAATGGCATCCGACGCGCCGAAACTGAGCCCCGCGCGCATTCTCCAGATCTCCTGGGGCTACGCCCCACCGTTGATTCTGGAAGCCGCCATCACCCTGGGATTTCTTGATCTGCTGGATGCCGGACCGCTCCCGATTGAGGAGGTGGCGACCCGAACCGGCTGCTCGGTGCGGGGCGCCCGCGCCATCTTGAATGCGCTGGTGGGTTTCCAGTTTCTGACGCGGGGCGACGACGACAGGTTCGCGCTCACTGAAGAGGCGTCCACCTTTCTCGTGCGCGGCAAACCGACCTTCTATGGGGGATTCCTCCTCCATACGTCCCGCCAGGCGCTGCCGAACTGGATGCAGTTGAAGGACGCCGTAAGGACCGGACGGCCCCCGACCGCAGCCAATCAGCAGGAAACCGGCGAGGCATTCTTTCAAGAATTCGTCGCGGATCTGCTCACGCTGAACTTCCGTGCCGCCGAGGTGCTGGCGTCGGCGGTGCTCCCTGTGCCTCCGGACCGCCCGTTCCGTGTACTGGACATCGCGGCGGGCTCCGGCGTCTGGAGTCTGGGGTTTGTGCGGCGCTCCCCGCTGGTGGAGGCAACTGCTCTGGACTGGGAGGGCGTGCTGGACATCACCCGCGCCACGGCCGAACGGTTCGGCGTGACGAGCCAGTACCGGTTTGTCCCGGGAGATCTCCGCACCGCTGCGTTCGGGGAGGACTTCGACGCGGTCATCCTGGGACACATCCTGCACAGCGAGGGGGCCGCCGGTTCACGTGAACTCCTTACGAAAGCGTTTGCGGCACTGCGCCCGGGCGGAACGGTGGTGATCGCTGAATTCAACCCGGATGACGACCGGCGCGGGCCGCTGCTCCCGCTGTTGTTCGCCGTCAACATGCTGGTGAACACAGATATGGGTGACACGTTTACGGTGGCGGAACTGCGCACCTGGCTCGAAGCCGCCGGCTTCGCGGACGTACGGGCAGTCGAGGCCCCGGCGCCGTCCCCGCTGCTGCTCGCGCGACGACCGATGGGGTAACCTCGCAAAGAACCTGCAACTGCGTCTCCCGTGATGTGTCCCACCAGCGATAGGGCGGGGTTTTGCGTCTGCCTGCCGAAGAACCTTCAGGGAGAGACCGATGATAGACATCCTGGGTCCGGCCACCCACTTGTGTGACGGCGTCCACCGGCGTCAATTTTTGAAGCTGGGCTCCCTGGGAGCGCTGGGATTGACCCTGCCGCAGGCACTATCGGCCGAAGCGGCTCAGCCGGACAAGATTCGCACCGCCAAGTCCTGCATTGTGCTCTGGCTGCAAGGCGGACCCAGTCAGATTGACACGTGGGATCCGAAGCCGGACGCTCCCTCCGACATCCGGGGGCCCTTCGAGCCGATCGAAACGAACGTATCCGGAATCCGGATCGCGGAACTCTTCCCGAAGTTGGCGCGCCGGGCGCATCAGTACGCAGTGCTGCGTTCGGTCCATCATCCGAGCCCGGCGCACATCGTGGGTCATCAGTATATGCTCTGCGGGATGGGAAACGGCGCCGTTGCCTATCCCAACATGGCCGCGGTGGTGAGCCGGCTGCGCGGCGGCAACTCCCTGCTGCCTCCCTGGGTGCTGTTCCCGAACATCGCCTACGAAACGAATGCGACGCCGCAGCGGCTCTGCCAGACCGCGGGCTATCTCGGCTCCGAATGGGACGCGGTTGTGCCGGAAGGGGATCTGGTCAAGGGCACGCTCACTCTCCGCAATCTGGACCCGCCGGCGGGGCTCGACTCGACGCGCGTGGGACGGCGCCGGAAGTTGCTTGCGTCGGTCCCTTCCCGGGCGCTCTCCGCAGTCGAACCGACCCGCACGGCCGATGCGGTGTACGAACGGGCGTTCAGCCTGATGGACTCCTCTGGAGTCCGCCGGGCGTTCGACCTGCGGCAGGAGAAGGACGATCTGCGGAATCGGTATGGGCGGAACCACGTGGGGCAGGGCGCTCTGCTGGCTCGGCGGCTGGTGGAAGCGGGGGTGCGGTTCGTCACCGTCAACTGGCCCAACCGTCTCGCCTGGGATTCTCACACCGATCTCGCCGGCCAGATGCGCAATCACCTGGCTCCTACCCTGGACCGGGCCCTCTCGTCGCTCCTTGATGACCTCTCGCAGCGTGGCCTTCTCGATTCCACGATGATCGTGGTGATGGGCGAAATGGGCCGCACTCCTCGGGTGGGCGATGGAGATCCTCGTTATGCTGACGGCCGCGATCACTGGAGCTCGGTGCTCTCGGTCCTGATGGCCGGCGGCGGGATTCGCGGGGGGCAGGTGATCGGCGCCAGTGACTGGCAGGGAGGCTATCCCGCCGACCGACCCGTCGCCTCGCGCGACGTGGTCGCGAGCGTCTACCACGCGTTCGGGATTGGCCCGGACGACACCGTCGAGGCGGTGGGGGGCCAGCCGAAGAAGGTGCTGGACGACGGCACTCCGGTGCTCGAACTGTTCGGATGAATCCGTTCATTGATTCAAAGTCCGGCGTCGAATTCGTCCCCGTCCCCGGGGGCGATTTTCGCATGGGCAGCGACGAAGAAGACGACGACGCGCGTCCCGTTCACCGGGTGCGCATCCGGCCTTTCTGGGTTTCTCGTTTTGAAGTCACGCAGGGGCTCTATGCCCGGTTTCTGGCTGCCTCGGGACGTCCAGAGCCGGCACACTGGACGAACCCCCGCCAGGTCGGGCCCGATCGCCCCGTAATCGGGGTGACCTGGGACGACGCGCTGGAGTTTTGCCGGTGGGCGGGCGGGCGTCTTCCCACAGAAGCGGAGTGGGAATTTGCGGGGCGCGGTACCGACGGGCGCCGTTATCCCTGGGGCAATGACGATCCGGATCCCAGCCGCGCCACCCACCACCTGGACATCGGCTTCGCAGGGACTCGCCCGGTGGGCGCCGCTGCGGCCGGCGGCAGCCCGTTCGGCGCCCTGGACATGGCAGGGAACGTCTTCGAGTGGTGCCAGGATTGGTACGATGCCGGTTACTACGGTCGCAGCCCGGAGGACAACCCCACCGGGCCGGCTGCCGGCCGGTTTCGCGTCGTGCGAGGGGGCGCGTGGATCAGCCTGCCCGATGCCTGCCGTTCGGCCTCGCGGTCACAATTTGCCCCGACAGGCCGCAGCGCGCTTCTCGGTATCCGTGTCGTCCGTACCGAAGGCCCGAAGTAATGCCTGCGTCTCGGCAGGCCGAGTTTGAAGCCCTCCTCTCGCCCTTGCTGGGCGCTCTCTTCGGCACCGCACTCCGGCTGACGCGCAACCGAGACGATGCCGAGGATCTTGTCCAGGAAGCTGCCGTCCGTGCTTTCCGCGCCTTTGAGAGTTTCAAGCGGGGAACTAATTTCAGGGCCTGGCTGTTTCGTATTCTGACCAATCTCTTCTATGAGCGCTATCGGAAGCAACAACGGGAGCCGGTGCGGGCCGATCTCGAAGATGCCGCCGATCTGTTCCTGTACGGGCAGTCCGAGCAATTGGGGCTGCGGGCTCGTTCCGAGGATCCGGCCGCACTCCTGATGGATCAACTCACCACTGACAATGTGGTGGAGGCGATCAACGCACTGCCGGAGGAGTATCGCATGGCGGCTACTCTCTATTTTATGGAAGAGTTCTCCTACGAAGAGATTGCCGCCATTCTGGAGTGTCCAATCGGCACAGTGCGCTCGCGCCTCCACCGCGGACGTAAGATGCTCCAGAAGGCACTCTGGCACATCGCAGAGGCGCAGGGGATTGTTGAGGGCTTGCGGACGGCAGCCGGGAAGACGGGGTAGGGCAAAATGGCACGACTGGATCGCTATACATGCGAGGAAGTATTTCGACGCCTGGACGACTACGTAGATCGTGAACTTGGTTCCGAGGAAATGACGCAGATGCAGCGACATCTGGAGACGTGTGTGGTGTGCGCTCGCGAGTACAGTTTCGAGATGAGCCTGGTCCGGCAGGTGCGCGACAAGCTCCAGCGAGTCAGCGCTCCCCCCAATCTGCTGGGACGTATCTCCGCCGCATTGGAGGGCGCCGCAGAGAGCTGACGGCGCGGCGCGTGGGGGACGCGCGCGCCGCCGCCGACGGAAGTGCGATCCGGCGTCAGGCGGCCGACCGGCCGAGCGCGCCTGGAGAGCCATGGATCTGGCATTCGCAGCACGGTGCGAGGCGAAAAGCAGTTTCACGGTCTCGGTCTGCAATCCGCCTCGATCCCGATGCCGGGCGGGGCATCGGCGCAGGTGAGTGCGGTCGAGCGCCGCAAATCACGGCCCACCGCGAGGATCAGCGCGGCACAGCACGCTGCGGGCTACAGCAGCCGCCCGACCCTCCCGCCCTGATAGGTCGCCTCTTCCACGGTCTTCGGGTAGTTCGCGTCGCCGATCACGTGCAACTCCGGAACCTGGCCGTCCAACGCGAGTGCCAACTCGTTCACCGGTTCCGAGCCTGCCGCGATCACCACTGCGTCCACCCCGCTGATTCGTCGCGTCTCCGCCGTCAGCACGCGGCGGACCAGCAGTGCGCCGCCCACCCACCCCGCCGCGTCTTCACCCGGGTGGAAGGTCACTCCCTCGATCAGGAGACGGGCGTGCAGTTCCTCGCGCGACATGCTGTTCAACTCGGGGCTGACGGAGAGAAACGGGGTGAGGAACACCACCTCGATCCCCTTCGCGCTCAGGGCATCCGCCACGACCACGGGCCGCGTGAACCCCTCCCGATCCACGATGACGACCCGCTCGGCCCCATCTGCCGCCCCGTCCAGCGCTTCGTGGATGGTGAGGGGTGCCGGTCCCTCCCCGGGTAACGTCGCCCGCCGAGGCCGGGAGCCGGTGGCAATCACGACTGCGTCCGGGGCCAGCGCGAGGATCGCGTCGAGTCCGGCGTCCACGCCGTGCCGGACCGAGAAGGCGCCGCGCGCCGCCGCCCGCTCGTAGAACTCCCAGATGCGCCCGAACAACATGCGGTGGGGCGACCGGCTTGCGTAGCGCACCTGCCCACCCACCTGCTCCGACTTCTCGAGAACGATCACCTCGTGGCCGCGCCCGGCAGCGGTGATCGCCGCTTCCATCCCGGCCGGTCCGGCGCCGACAATCACTACTCGCTTCCGGCACGCCGCCGGCGCCAGAGTCGCCCAGGTAGCCTCACGGCTGGTGACCGGATTGTAGATGCAGGTCATCGCCTCCATTTTGCCCACACAGCTCTGGAGGCAGCGGGTGCAGTAACGGATCTCGTCCCGCCGGCCTTCAGCGACCTTGCGCACGAAGTGGGGATCGGCGATGTGGCTCTTGGTCATCAGCGCCACGTCAAGTTTCCCGGCGGCCAGAGCTTCCTCGGCCATTTCAGCAGTGGTGATGCGTCCGGCGTGCATCACCGGAAGCCGGGTCCGTGACCTCAGGCGGCCGATCAAGTCCAACCATTCGCCGTCCGGGCGAGGGAACGGACCGTGGTGCATGGCACCATCTCCGCCGGTGAGGGAGAAGTAGTCTACGAGGCCCGAAGCCTCGAGGAGCCGCAGCACTTCCGCGTACTCTACCTCCCCCATGCCTCCCTCTGCCATGTCATCCGCCTTCAGGCGGACCCCCAGCGGAAAGTCCTGTCCTGCCCGGTCGCGGATCCCTGCCAGGGTCTCCATCAGGAAGCGAAGACGATTCTCGAATCCGCCCCCGTACGCATCTGTCCGGCGGTTCCAGAGGGGGCTGAGCATCTGGGCGTGGAAGAAGCTTTCATGGCTGTGGATCTCGATGCCGTCCGCGCCTCCTTCCAGTGCGCGCCGGGCCGCCTCGGCGAAGCACCACACCAGGTCCTTCAGGTCTTCCACGGTACGCAGCGGGGGGAGCGGCATCCGGCGCGCAGGGGGGAGGGCATCGGACCGCGGGGGGTCGGCGATCACCGCAAGGCCGGGGAGGGGCCGGTCCCCGCAGTGGATGAGCTGGGCGAACAGCTTCGTCCCGTGCCGGTGCGCCGCTTCGACCAGCATCCGGCAGCGCGGGATCGCGCAGTCGTCCAGGTTCTGCATCCAGGTAGGCCCACCGTCCCACCGGACCGCCGTGGCGCCCACCACGAAGAGCCCGATGCCTCCCTTCGCCCGTTCCTCAATGTACGCCGCGAAGGCCTCGGTGGGCAACCCTTCGTCCACCCACCATCCGGCAAAGTGCGCCGAGATGCCGACACGGTTCTTCAGTTCCACCCCGCGCAGGCGGAGTGGACGAAACAGGTGCGAGTACATGGGGCTGGCTCCGGGATGCGAAGGGCCGAGGCAGATTGGCCACGTTAGCTTGCCTCAGACACTGCGGCCTGCGCCTGCACTCGTTGTTGGGGTGCGACTCGCAGGAGAAGGCCGAGCCGTGAAGGCGCCTGCGCGAACGGAAGGAGTTCCTCGGGTCCCCCCTCCGGTCCCAGCGCGCGTGCGGCCAAAAACGCGTCCCTCCCAGGCCGCGACCACAGCAGTCTGGTTCCGTTCAGCCGGGTCTCACCGAGAGCTTCGGCGGAGCCGAGGATGATGACTCCGTGCGTCTTCCGGCAAATGCTGCACGCATCCCGCACCGACCGATAGACGGACTATCCCGGAGCCATCCCGCTCAGTTCCTGCTCAAAATCCGCCACGGTACCCGCCTGTACCACTGCCAACAGCAGCCGGTCGAGTGCCTCCGGCGCCTGCACGGCCGCCACCCGTGCTTCAATCGCTTCCGGCAGTGCAGCGAATTTTTGCCGCAGTTGGCGGATCAAGGTATGTGACAGCACCTGCTGGGTGACCTCCTGGGTGACCTGCTGGGTGACCTCCTGGGTGACCTGCTGGGTGACCTGCTGGGTGACCTCCTGGGTGACCTGCTGGGTGACCTGCTGGGTGACCTGCTGGGTGACCTCCTGGGTGACCTCCTGGGTGACCTCTTCCTTGAGCACGGGAAGGAGTTCCTGCCGAATTTCCCGGCTGAGTTCCGGCCGCACGCGCGCCACTACCTTGCGCTCCCAGGGGGAGTAGAGTTCCTCAAACTTCTTCTTGGTCATCTCCTGTACCTC
>SXGS01174632.1_pt1 | contig 20079 bp, 13 predicted proteins | sample 3174681 | NCBI WGS metagenome assembly SXGS01 (sample SAMN11356861, study PRJNA531348) | freshwater metagenome | isolation source: freshwater sample F1-80 | place: China: Fuxian Lake, Yuxi | collected 2017-12-25 | reverse complement strand
GCGGCGATGGCGGCCGCCCGCAATGCGACCTCGGTCTTGCCATAGCCGACATCGCCGATCACCAGCCGGTCCATCGGCCGCCCGGAGGCCAGATCGCTGCGCACCGCCTCGATCGCGGCGCGCTGGTCGGGGGTTTCCGAGAAGGGAAAGCCCGCCGCGAAGCGTTCATAGGCGGCGGGTTCGGGATCGAGCACCGGTGCGGTGCGGTCGCCTCGCGCTTCGGCCAGCGCGGTCAGCCCGCGCGCGGTGTCGGCGATGGCGGCATCGATGCCGATGCGCCGCTCCTGCCAGCTCTTGCCGTCCAGCGTGTCGAGCGTGACCGCGTCATCCTCCGCGCCATATCGCCACAGGCGGTCGGCATCGGCCACGGGGACCAGCCGCACCGCGTCGCGCGCATAGGTCAGCTTGATCGCGTCGCCGCCCGCCGTCGCATCATCGCGCGCCAGCCGTTCCAGCCCCGCGACGATGCCGATGCCATGATCCTCGTGGATGACGGTGTCGCCGATGCGGATGTCGGCGGGTTGCAGCAGCGCGGGCTCGACATGCGGCACGACGCCGTCGGATCGGTCGGCCCGGCTGCCGATCAGGTCCGCCGCGGCGATGGCGAGCAGGCGCTTGGCGCGAAATCCGCGATCGGCGGGCGCGGCAAGTGTCAGCAGCGGCCCCGCCGAGCGCTTGCGCACCGCCGACCAGTCGGTGGCCGGGGTCGCTTGGGTTGCCAGCGCCTTTTCGACCCGGCGGGTCAGGAAGCGCAGGTCGCGCTCGCTGCCGATCAGGACCACGCGCTCGCCCGCCCCGATCGCCGCCTTGCCCAGTGTGGCGAGGCCGCGCATCGGCGCCGCTTGCTCGACGAAGCGGGGCGGCGGATCGCCGGCGCGGTCGATCGTCACGACCTGCCGCGCCGCGATCAGCGCGTCCCACGCCTTCTGGTCGATCACCTCGCGCGCCGCCCGGCGGGCACCGCGTCGCGCGGCATCGGCGCTCAGCAGCAACAGGCGTCGGCGCCGATCGTCCGCAGCGGGGGGCAGGACGATCGTCGCATCGGGCAGATGGTCAATCAGCGCGCAGCGATCCTCGCCCAGCGGCGGCTCGGCCACCCGGCCCAGTTCGCGCCGCTCGATCTCGGCGGTGGTGCGCTGGTCGGCGGGGTCGTAGCTGCGGATCGACACGACCTTGCCGTCCTCGACCTCGATGCGCAGCGGCTGTTCGGCATCGGCGGGAAAGACGTCGAGCACGCGACCGCGCAGCGCCAGTTCGCCCGGCTCGTCGACGCGCTCGTCGAGGATATAGCCCAGCCCGGCCAACGTATCGAACAAGGCCGGCAGGTCGCATGGCTGGCCGACCGCGACCTGCGGCGGCTCGGCATCGAAGGCGGCGGGGGGCGGATAGGCACGCGCCAGCGCCTCGCCCGTGGTGACCAGCGCGATGCGCGGGCGCTTCGCCTCGCCCAGCATGCGCCGCAGCCCGCGCAGTGCCGACACGCGCTGGCCGACATTGGCGGGGGAGGCGGGGGCCTCGTCCCCCGGCAGCGCGTCGGTGCCGGGACACATCCAGACGCTCGCCGTCGGTATCAACGCGGCGAGCGCCCGCGCCACGGCGGCCGCGCGCGTCTCGTCCGCCTCGACCGCCACGATGTCGTGCTTAGCCAGGCGTTCGGCGAGCGCCGCGGCGGTCTCGACGACGCCGAGCACGGGATGCGGCGTGCCCGTCTGGGGCGCCAGCGTGGCAATCTCGGCAGCGGTCAGCGTGCGCATCACATGTCGTATTCCGTTGGGTGACAACGAGAAACGGCTGCCCGACGCGCCCGTTCCCCGGCTCGTCTCAAGGCGATGTTTTTAGCCGGTGGTCGGATGGAGTGGTGCGGTCATCATCATGTTTCACAAGCATATCAACTCTTTATGCAAATACGCCCATGGTTCCTTATATCATTAACAATGTGTTTAAATTGCAAGGATCGTGTCAATAAAGGATATTTAAATATTCTGTCGTAGCAAGGTGCCCACATCACAGGTGGGGAAATTAATGAAGATGAATTCGACGCGCTTCTTATTGAGCGTGGCACTTGCTTGCATTCTGATATCGACCGAAGCACGCGCGGCAAATGACGTCAAGGCGCCGGGCGTCGAAGACAAGTCCGTCGAGAATATGGATTCTTCGACATCGTCCACGAGCACTGAAAAGCGTGACGGGATCATCGTCACCACGACGGCGCAGAAGCGTTTCGAAAATATCCAGAACGTACCGCTGGCGGTCCAGGTCATCGCGCCTGCGGAACTGGAAGCCCATGGCGTGCGTCATTTCCAGGAACTGGGCAAGGTCAGCCCTTCGCTGGTCATCCGTCCCGCCGATCAGCCGGTCAACGCGACCGTGTCCATCCGTGGTCTAGGCACGCTCGCTTACGGTATCGGCGTCGAGACCAGCGTGGCCATCACGGTCGACGGCGCCGCGCTGCCCTTCATGGCGCGTGTCTATACCGATCTGCCCGATGTCGCGCAGATCGAGGTGCTGCGCGGACCGCAGAGCACGCTGTACGGCAAGGCCGCCTCGGCGGGCCTCGTCAAGATCATGACGGTGCAGCCGACCGACGACTTCCACGTCCGTGGCAGCGCGACGGTGACCGGTGACCGCGAATATGGCGCGAATGTCAGCGTGACCGGGCCGATCAGCGACACGCTCGGCTATGTCTTCTCGACCACTTATTCGAACTGGGACGGCAACGTCGACAATCTGTTCAACGGCCGGAAGTCCAATGGCCGCGAAAACGTCAGCACCCGGGGCAAGCTGCGTTGGAAGGCGACGCCCGACGTGACCTTCACATTGTCCGGCAATTATGTGAACGGCAATACGACGCTGGGCCGCCCCTTTATCCGGGTCGCACCTGACGCCCTGTTGCGCGGCGTCGCCGGGCAGACGCCTGCGGTCGCGTTCCCCGGCGTGACGCCGACCGAGAACAATCAGGCGATCAGCAACAACTATACGGCGCGCACCAAATATTCGGGCGGCGGCGCGCTGCTGCGCAGCGAGGCCAATATCGGCAAGATGAACCTCTTGTCGCTGACCTCCTATGACCGGTTCCGCTTGGACGATTATGTCGACCAGGACGATACCTCCTCCCCCGCGGCGGTCGGCAGCAATACGCAGATCGGCGCGTTCCGCTCGCGGCTTTTCACCGAGGAGCTTCGCCTGCTGTCGCCGGGCGAGGACACCTTCCGCTACGCGCTGGGTCTCTATTACGCCAATACCGGCTTCAATCGGCCGTTCCAGCGCGGCCCCGCCTTCTCGCTCGCCAACTGGTATGCCACCGCGAGTTCGCGCCAGATCGCCGCGTTCGGTCAGATCGACTGGGAATTCGTCTCCCACCTGACGGCGACGGTCGGTGGCCGTATTCAGAACGAACGCGTCAAATACACCTTTCAGGATAATCTGGCCCGGACCAACTATGCCGGCAGCGCGGATGATACCGCCGCCACCTATCGCCTGGGCCTGACCTATCAAGCGACGCCGGACGTCATGGCCTTCGCCAATTATTCGACCGGCTATAAGGGGCAGACCTACGACCTGACGACCGGCTTCAACCAGAACCGGGCCGCCGCCGGGCCGATCAAGCCGGAGCGGTCGCGCGACCGCGAACTCGGAATCCGCACGCAATTCCTCGATCGGCGTCTGACCTTCAACGCCACTCTGTTCGATACCGACTATACCAACCTTCAGGCACAGACGATCGAGACTTTGGCGGACGGCACCAGCAACTTCCGGCTGACCAATGTCGGCAAGTTCAACACGCGCGGCGTCGAAGTCGATGCGGAGGCGCGCCTGGGCCGCTATATCGCCATTCAGGGCGGACTGACCTATCTTGACGCGAAATACACGTCCTTCGCCGCTGCCCAATGCTATCCGATGCAGACGGCGGCGCTGGGTTGCGCCGGGTCCCCGGCGCGTCAGGACCTGACCGGCGCGCGTGCTCCGCAGGCCCCGGTCTGGAAGGGCAACTGGTCGGTCGGCTACACGCCTCCGGTCACCGACCGCCTCGACGGCATTTTGCAGCTCAGCAGCGAATTCCAGTCGAGCCTTTACTATGTGGCGAAGGACCCGCAGACGTTCCAGCCGGGCTTCTCGGTGTATAATCTGCGCTTCGGCGTCCAGTCGCACGATCGTCGTTGGGATCTGACCGCGTTCGTCAACAATCTGTTCGACAAGCAATATTACGCGTCGCTGGTCAACACGGCGGGCAATTTCGGCGGACGCATGGCGACCCAGGCGGTGCTGCCACGTGATTTCCGACGCTATGCCGGTGTGCGGTTCGGCGTGAACTTCTAATCCCCAAGCAACCCCCCGGCGTGTCGGGCGGCGTTATCGCCCGACACGCCAATGGCGCACCATGTCGCTGTACGAGCCGGGCGGGGCACCGCAGCAGAGGCGTCCCGGCCAACGCACCCGCCCATCGGTGGTTGACCCGGCACCGTCCTGCGCCCAGCATCTGTCCGACATAAAAAGGGGAGGGATGCCGATGGTCACCCATATCGTCTCGGCCGCGATGATCGCCGCCGTCATGGCCGGGGCCGCGCCCGCCGCCGCGCAGGAAGCGCGGCCGGTTGCGATCACGGTCGATGCCGGCCGGACGACGGGGGCGCTGCCGCCCGTCTGGCGCTTCTTCGGTGCGGACGAGCCGAATTATGCGACTATGAAGGACGGCCGCAAACTGCTGCTGTCGCTGGGCAAGCTGCGCAAGGGGGATGTCTATTTCCGGGCGCATAACCTGCTCAATACCGGCGATGGCACGCCGGCGTTCAAATGGGGCAGCACCAACGTCTATACCGAGACCAAGGACGGCAAGCCGGTCTATGACTGGGCCGTGGTCGATCGCATCATCGACACCTATCTGGCGCGCGGCGTCCGCCCCTATCTACAGATCGGCTTCATGCCCGAGGCGATGTCGACCGCGCCGTCCGGCACGCCCTATCAGCATGGTTGGCGCCCCGGCTTCGACTATAATGCGATCATTTCCGGCTGGGCCTATCCGCCCAAAAGCTACGACAAATGGCGCGAGCTGGTCTATCAATGGACCCGACACAATGTTGAACGCTATGGCCGGGCGGAGGTCGAGCGTTGGTATTTCGAGGTGTGGAACGAAGCGAACGGCGCCTATTGGGAAGCGCCGCGCGAGGAATTCTACAAGCTGCATGATTATGCCGTCGATGGGGTGCGTCGCGCGCTGCCGACGGCGCGGGTCGGCGGGCCGGATTCGGCGGGGGCGGGGGGCGCGTTCATGGACGGCTTCCTGCGCCATGTCACCAGCGGCACCAACCATGCGACGGGCAAGACCGGCACGCCGACCGACTTCCTGGCCTTTCACGCCAAGGGGCAGCCGAGCTTCGTCGATGGCCATGTCCGCATGGGGATCGCGACCCATTTGAAGGAAGTCGATCGCGGCTTCGTGAAGGTTACCGCGATCCCCGCACTCGCTACCAAGCCCGTCGTGATCGGCGAGAGCGATCCCGAGGGCTGCGCCGCCTGTCCCGGCCCCGAAAACGCCTATCGCAACGGGACGATGTATTCGAGCTATACGGCCGCCAGCTTCGCCCGGATCTGGGAACTGGCGGCGCGGCGGCGGGTCAATCTGGAGGGCGTGCTGTCCTGGTCTTTCGAGTTCGAGAACCAGCCCTGGTTCGCGGGCTATCGCCAGCTGGCGACCAATGGCGTGGCCTTGCCGGTCCTGAACGTCTTCCGCCTGTTCGCGCAGCTGGGCACCGAGCGATTGGCGGCGGAGAGCGATGCGCAGGTGTCGCTGGATATGGCGATGACGCAAGGGGTTCGCGGTGCTCCGGATGTCGGGACCATCGCGACGCGGACCAGCGACGGCCGGATCGCGGTGCTGGTCTGGCATTATCACGACGATGACGTCGCCGGTCCGCCGGCCGCCATTCGATTATCCCTGCGCGGCCTGAAGGGGGCGGCGCCCGCCTCGGCGACGTTGTGGCGGGTCGATGGCGATCATGCCAATGCCTATGCCGCATGGAAAGCGATGGGCGCCCCCCAGTCGCCCAATCAGGCGCAATATGCCCAATTGGAAGCGGCATCCGAAATGCGGTCTGAGATGCTGCCCATCGCCACACGTGGTGGCGTTGCGACGACGGCGCTATCGCTACCACGGCAGGGCGTCGCATTGGTGGTGCTGGGCACACGCTGATCGGCGCCTTCGCCTCCGATGGCGGAGCGATGTGCGTCAGGGCTTGTGTCCTTTCGCCAAGCGCGGCACCTTGGCGATCCGATGCCACGGCCAACAGGCCGGGCGATGATCATGAGGGAGGATGACCGATGAGGATGCTGAGCGCCGCGTTGCTTACGGCGATGATAGCGGTATCGCCACTGGCCGCGCAGACGATCGCGCCAGCCGCGCCGGCATCGGTGGTGGAGGATTTCAAACCCTCCACGCTCAACCAGCCGGGACAGGCCTATCCGCAGGTCAATTCGCAGGGCTATGCCCGTTTCCGCATCGTCGCGCCCGACGCCAAAGCGGTGAAGGTCAGCCTGGGGCTGGGCGGGCGCGGTGGTACGGTCCTGACGAAGGCGCCGGACGGGTCGTGGATGGGCACCTCCGAAGGGCCGCTCGATGAGGGGTTTCATTATTATCATCTCACCGTCGATGGCGGGACGTTCAACGATCCGGGGACGCTGAACTTCTACGGCTCGACCCGGTGGGAGAGCGGGATCGAAATCCCGGCGCATGACGCCGATTTCTACGCGCTGAAGGACGTGCCCCATGGCCGCGTCGAGCAGATCCTGTTTGCCTCACCCAGCACGGCCAGCCAGCGGCGGGCCTTCGTCTATACCCCGCCCGGTTACGACCGGAATGCGCGCGAGCGTTATCCGGTGCTCTATCTCCAGCATGGCTGGGGCGAGGACGAAACCGCCTGGGCGAACCAGGGTCACGCCAATCTGATCATGGACAATCTGATCGCCGCCGGAAAGACGCGGCCGTTCATCATCGTCATGACCTATGGCATGACCAACGACCTGCGGCCCGGCGGCCCCGGCGGGCTGGCCGCGTTCGACATCCGGCCGTTCCAGACCGTGCTGCTGAACGAACTGATCCCCTATGTCGACGGCCATTTCCGGACGCTGTCGGACCAGCGGCATCGCGCCATGGCGGGCCTGTCGATGGGCGGGTTCGAGACCAAGCTGATCGCACCCAAGCATCTCGACACCTTCGCCTATGTCGGGCTGCTCAGCGGCGGGACGATGTCGCTCGAGGATGTGAATGCGGCACCGGGCTATCGCGACAAGGTGAAGCTGACCTTCGTCAGTTTCGGCAGTCGGGAACTGGAGGGCGGCCGCACCGGCCCGCCCGGTGGCCCCCGCAGCGATCCGCGTGCCAATGCCGCCGCCCTGAAGCAGGCGGGGCTGAACAGCGTATTCTTCGTATCTCCCGATACGGGGCACGAGTTCCAGACCTGGCGGCGCAGCCTGCACGCGATGGCGCCGCTGCTGTTCCGCGACTAAAGGCCCGGACGGGTACGGTGACGCGCCGTGCCCGTCGGTTCAGATCACACCCGCCACCCGCAGGGTGATCGCATGGACGCTGTCGGTCGCGCAGGCGAACAGCGTGCGCCCGTCGCGTCCGCCAAAGGCGATGTTGGCGCATGGCTTGGGCGTCGGGATCGTGCCCAGCCGCTCGCCACCGGGCGACCAGATGCCCACGCCCTCGGCGATGCCGGCATAGACGCGGCCCGCCCGGTCGACCGCCAGCCCGTCCGGAATACCCTTGTCCAGCCGTGCGAAGACCCGCCGGCGGGCGAGGCGAACCCCGTCCACCACGTCGAAAGCCAGGATTTCGCGCGGGCCGTCGGGCTTCAGCGCGCCGCCCGTCTCGCTGATGTAGAGTGTCCGGCTATCGGGCGAGAAGGCGATGCCGTTGGGCTGATCCATCTCGCCCTCGACGACCGTCAGGCTGCCCGAGGGATCGATGCGATAGACGAAACGCCCCGGCTGTTCGGGTTCGGCGCGAATGCCTTCATCGGGGACGGTGATGCCATAGATCGGATCGGTGAACCACACCGCGCCATCCGCCGCGACGGCCAGATCATTGGGGGAATTGAGGCGCTTGCCCCGGTAGCGGTCGGCGAGCACGGTCATCCGGCCATCGGCCTCCTGCCGTACCACGCGGCGGGTGCGATGCTCGCAGGTGATCAACCGGCCGCGTGCGTCGAAGCCATTGCCATTGGCGTTGTTGGACGGTGCGCGAAAGACGCTGACACGCGCGCCATCGATGCGCAGCATCGTGTTGCGCTTGACGTCGCTGCAAATCAGCATCCGCCGCCCTGGGTCCCAGGCGGGGCCTTCCATCCAGCGTCCGCCGCTGTGCAGCGTCCGCAGTCGCGCGGCCGGATCGATGACATCCGACAGTGACGGCGCGGCGGCGGCGCGTGTGCCCATCAGCAGCAGCGAGGCACCCGTCCCCGCCATCATGAACCGTCGGCTGATGCTGTCGTGAGAGGGAAGCGGCATGGCATGTCCTGTTGAGTCTGGAGCGACCGATGCGGACGTAACGTTCGGGCGGGCAAGCTGGCTCCTGCCCGTGCTTTGATCAACCAGGGGGCATCATTCGACCGATCGTGACATTTCATGTCTGGCCCGCCTTACGGGATATATGGCCATTTCGGGCGGTTCTGATGGCCGACGCAGCCGGGAGCCATCATGACCAAAACCGCCTTTCTCCACCTCGCCCTCGCATCGACCATGATCGCCGGGGCGGCTTATGCCCAGACGACGCCCAAAGTCATAGGCCTGTCGCCCCAGCCCGAACCCTATGCGACGGAGTCGGTGATCAACCATCCGCGCACCATCGGCTGGCCGGAAGGGCGCAAGCCCGTCGCGCCGCGCGGCTATGAGGTGGTGAAGTTCGCTGGCGGTCTCGACTATCCGCGACAGGCGCTGCTGCTGCCCAATGGCGACGTGCTGGTGTCCGAGGCGCGGACCAAGCCCAAGCTCGACGCCGATCCGGAGGTTCAGCGCGGGCAGGCGCTGTCCAAGACCACCGGATACAGCGCCAACCGCCTGACGCTGCTCCGCGACGCGGATCGTGACGGCGTGGCCGAGCAGCGTTTCGTGCTGCGCGACGGGCTGAACCAGCCATTCGGTATGCAATATGCCAATGGCCGGCTCTATGTCGCGAATACCGATGGCGTGGTCAGCTTTCCCTATAAACTGGGACAGACGCGGATCACCGATGCGCCCCGGCCGCTGATCTCGCTGCCGGCGGGCGGCTATAACAATCACTGGACCCGCAACCTGCTGCTCAGCCCCGATGGCCGCACGCTCTATGTGTCGGTCGGCTCGGCGTCCAATGTCGGCGAATATGGCATGGATGAGGAAAAGCGGCGCGCCGCGATCCTGGCGGTGGATGTGAATACGGGCCGTGAGCGCCTCTATGCCTCAGGCCTGCGCAATCCGGTCGGCATGGCCTGGGCACCGACCAGCGGGACGCTTTGGACCGCCGTCAACGAACGCGACGAGATCGGAGACGACATCTCGCCCGACTATCTGGTCGGCGTGCGCGAGGGCGGCTTCTATGTCTGGCCGTACAGCTATTATGGCAAGCAGGACCCGCGTCACGTCAACGAGCGGCGCGATCTGCTCGCGACGACGCTGATGCCCGATGTGGCGGTCGGTGCGCATTCGGCGGCACTGGGCATCGCGTTCGACAAGGCACCGGACGCACAAATGGCCTATGTCGCGCGCCATGGATCGTGGAACCGATCGAGCTTCCTCGGCTATGACGTGCTGGCGGTCCCGTTCACGCAAGGACGACCCTCCGCCGAGCCGCAGCCCTTCCTGACCGGCTTCGTCGCCGATGCGAAGAAAGGTGATGTCTATGGCCGCCCGGTCAGCATCCAGACGCGCGAGGATGGGGCGATCTTCGTGGTCGATGACGCCGGCGATACCGTCTGGCTGGTCCGCCGCAAGGCGTGACCCCTCGACCTTGGGCCTATGCGATGGCCGCGGCGATGAGCATCCTCGTCGCGGCCCCTCTTCATGCTCAGACGATCCCGTTCGCCGATACCGAGGACGCCACGCTGTCCGAGGTCGACATTCGTGACGGCGCGCGCACCTGGCATCCGGTCATATCCCTCGACGTGCGTAACGGCGACTATGCGCGCGGTGCGCTCGACGATAACGACGCGCGGCTCGACAGGGTGCCGGTCCATGGCGCGATCGGCGGCGCGGTCGTGCTGCGCCGTCGGGAGGACGGGAGCGGCGAGCTGTTCGCCATCGGGCAAAGCTCGAACGGCTTTCATGCCCCGCGCGCGGCGGACCGTGCCTCGCCGCGTGCCTGGTATGAAAGCAACAATCTCCTCGGGCTGGCATGGCGTCCGACCGAGGGGCTGACGACCGCCGTCACCTATGCCATCAAGACCAGCCCGAACGGCGTCGCGGCGACGACGCATGAGGCCAGCTTGAGCATCCTATATTCGGCGGACAAGGGCTGGGGTCGGTTGAAACCGCGTGCGGCGGTGACCCGCCGAACGCAGGGCGATGGCGGCTTCTACACCATTGCCGGGATCGCGCCGTCCTTCGCACTGACCCGGCGCGAGGATGGCCCGACGCTGGCCATACCGGTGATGGGCGGCATCGGCTGGGGCGGCTTCTACGGGCCGGGCACCGGCAACCGTGCCTATGCCAGCGGCGGGCTGACGTTGGCGCAACCCGTCCGTTTGGGTGGCAGCGCCGCGACGTTGCAGGCGGAGGTGCTGGCGCTGGTCCGCGACGACCGGTTGCGCCGGCTCGATGCGCCGGACGGCTCGACGGCGGCGGTGATTCCCTATGCCACGCTCTCGCTCGTCATGGCGTGGTGACGCGGCGGCATCGTCAGTCGGCGTCGACCGCCACGGTCCGGGTGATACCGATCGCATCGAGGAAGCGCCTGTCATGACTGACGACCAGTAACGCGCCGTCGAAGCCGCGCAGCGCGGTTTCGAGAACCTCGATCGACTCGACGTCGAGGTGATTAGTCGGCTCGTCCAGGATCAGAAGCCAGGGCGGGCTTTCCCCCGACAAAAGCGCGGCAAGGCCGGCGCGCAGGCGCTCGCCGCCCGACAGCGAGCCGACGATCCGCTGCGCGTCGCGGTTGCGGAACGCGCAGCGGGCGCAGGCGGCATGCACCGCTTCGTCGTCGAGCATCGGATGAAGTCGGCGAAGATTGTCGGCGATCGTCTCCGTGTCATCGAGCAGCGTGACATGTTGGTCGAGCATCGCGATCCGATCGGCCCGCCGCCGCACCCTGCTGGCGTAGGGCGTGAGGTCGCCGGTCACGAGGCGGAGCAACGTCGACTTGCCCGCGCCGTTGCGTCCGGTGACGGCGATCCGTTCGGGGCCATGGATGGTCAGCGACCACGGCCCCAGGCATCGCCCGCCACGCTCGACCGTCGCCTCCTCGATGACGAGCAATTCGGCCTGGGCGGGCAGGCCGGTCGCGGGCAGATCGATGGTCAGCGGGGTCAGCACCTCGATCCGCGCGCGGGCGGCGTCGCTCGCCGCTGCGGCGTCGGCGATCAGACGCTCGGCGATCTGGCGGGCGTGGCCGCCGCTATTCTCCGCACGTTCGGCGCGCGCGCCCAGCAGGATCTTCGGTTCGGACCCTTTTGCGGCGAAGGCGCGTCCGGCCTTGTCGCGCCGGTCCTTGGCCTCCCGCGCCGCCTGCGCGGCAAGGCGGGTGCTGCGCAAGGTCGCATCGGTGCGCTCGCGCTCGGTCTCGGCACGGGCGCGTTCGGCGTCGCGAAGGTTGGCGAAGGCCGACCAGCCGCCGCCGACAATGCGGATGTCGATCGGGTTCACCTCGACGATCCGGTCCATGCCCTCCCGCAGCGCGCGGTCATGGCTCGCCACCAGCACGCCGCCCCGCCACCCGGCGATCAGCCGGGCGATGGCGGCGCGCCCCTCCCGATCGAGATTGTTGGTCGGTGCGTCCAGCAGCAGCAGGTCGGGCCTGGCGATCGCCAGTCGGGCCAAGCCGATCCGAGTCCGCTCGCCACCCGACAGGCTGCCCATCGGCCGGTCCAGCGCGACGCCCTCCAGACCGACCTGCGCGAGCGCCGCGTCGATCGTGGCGGGCAGCGTCCAGTCGGCGGCATCGAAATCGGCCGCCATGCCGTCGCCCGCCTCGATCCGGGACAGGATCGTAAGCGGTGTGGCGACGCCCAGCGCCTTGGCGATGCTGTCCGCCGGGTCATGGGTCTGGACGAGCATGCCGACCGTACCGGTGCGATGGATGGTGCCGGATGCCGGCTTTGCCAACCCGGCCGCGATGCGCAACAGGCTGGATTTGCCCGATCCGTTGCGCCCGACCAGCCCGATGCGCTCGGCACCGACCGACAGGGTCAGATCATGAAAAAGCGTTCGGCCGTCAGGCGCGGCGGCGGAGAGATGCGAGAAGGTGATGAGGCTGGACATAGGCACCGTGACGGACGGGGAGGGCAGGGCTGGTGGCGCTGATCTTCCGGTCGTTCACGGGCGTGGCTCCTTCTATTCGCGGCGCGGATATAGCCGATCGCGGGCGATCACGCCACCCGGGGCCGAGCCGGGCGGCATTTCGTTCAAAAGCGCAACGGCTGGGAGCCGTGATCGCCTCGATGCGTTTCAGCCCCGAAATGAAGGAGCGACGCATGTATAAGCGACTGGGCACGCCATTTGTGTTGGGAATGCTGCTGGCGGCCTGCAGCGGTCAGACGGCGTCGGACCAGAACACCGCCTCTCCGGTCGGGGAAACCGCCGGTCCCGCGACATGGAGCGACCGGACCAAGTCCCAGCTGCGCCAGGCGATCGATGCACGCGCCGCCCATGGTCTCGATCAGATGGCCTTCAATGTCTCGGCGAGCGACGATAACGCTTTGAACGAACAGGCGCTGCGCTTCGCCGGCGCCCTGGCGCGCGGGGCGAGCGATCCGACGAAGCTGTACGAGGTGTATACGGTGCCCCGGCCGTCGCCCGATCTGAAGGCTGGACTGGCCAACGCGTTGCGGGCCGGTGATCTCACCAAATGGCTGGACAGCCTCGCGCCGCAGGACGGCAATTACAAGCGGTTGTCGGCCGCCTATCTCAAGCTGAAGCAGCAGCCTCAGGCGCCCGAGGGGCAGATCGCGGACTCCGGAGAGGCGATCAAGCCGGGTGCCAGCGACCCGCGGATTCCCGCCATCATCCGCGAACTCGTCATCCTCGATTATCTGACCCCCGATGCCGCGCAGGGTAACGGCTATGCGCCCGCCATCGTCGAGGCGGTTCGCCGGATGCAGGCGGATTACGGGATGAAGCCGGACGGCATCATCGGCGACGAGGCTCTGGCCATCCTCAACATGTCGGACGCCGACCGCATGCGCGCGATCGCGGTGGCGATGGAGCGTCTGCGCTGGCTGGAACGGACCCCGCCCGCGACCCGGATCGACGTCAACATCGCGGCGGCGCGACTGACCTATTGGCGCGACGGCAAGATCGTCGACACCCGCCGGGTCGTCGTCGGCGAACCGGATACCGAGACGCCGCAGCTCGGCTCGCCCATCTTCCGCCTCGTGGCCAATCCGACCTGGACCGTGCCCCGCTCGATCCAGAAGAACGAACTGGCGCAGAAGGGCGCGACCTATCTGCGCGCCAACAATATGGAGTGGAAGGACGGCTGGATCGTCCAGCAGCCGGGGCCGAAGAACTCGCTTGGCCTCGTCAAGTTCGACATGCAGAACGATCACGCCATCTATCTGCACGATACGCCGGCCAAGGCCCTGTTCGCCATGGTCCAGCGTCAGCGCAGCCATGGCTGTGTCCGCGTCGAGGACGCGCTCGGTTTCGCCGAGATGCTGGCCAAGGACGAAGGCGTGGTCGACGAATGGCACCGGGCGCGCGAAACCGGCAAGGAGACGTTCGTCAAACTGCCGCGCGAAATCCCCGTCCGACTGCTCTATCAGACGGTCCTGTTCGACAAGGATGGCGAGCCGATCGTGCGCAACGATCCCTATGGCTGGGACGATCGGGTCGGCTCGGCGCTGGGCTTCAAGGCCGGCAAGGCGCTGCGCGTTCAGACCGGCGCGGCGGATGTCGGACCGTAATCGTGACGGGTGAGCGATTGTCGCTCGCCTGTTAGCGATAACGGGCTATGATTGCTCCATAATCACCGGACATCAGGTGGGGAGGAGCAGGGATGCGTTTCGACAAGTCATGGCTGGCGCTGGTCATCATGGCGACACCGGCATGGGCGCAGGACTCGAAGGAGCAGGCACGGCAACTGGCGGGTGAGCCGGTTGCCGGTGCTCAGACGCTGCGGCTGGTCGATATTCCCAAGGCGACGGGCAAACCGATCGCGTTGTTCGACGGCCGCAGCCTGACGGGCTGGACACCGTGGCTGGGCTATGCCGACCCGGCGATCACCTATCGCGCTAGTACCGGTGACACGCCGATCGGCGTCGGTCGTGACACCAGCGGCGATTTCGCGGTGCGTCAGGTCGACGGCGCGCCCGCCATCTGGGTCAAGGGGGAAACTTGGGGCAGTCTGGTCCACCGCGCCGATCTTCGCGACTATCACCTGCGCCTGCAGTTCAAATGGGGCGACAAGACCTGGGCACCGCGCAAGGACCAGCCGCGCAACAATGGCCTGCTCTATCACAGCCACGGCGTGCCGGGCGAGGTGTTCGGCACGTGGCGCCCCTCGGCCGAGTTCGAGATCATGCGGGGATCGACCGGGATGATCGTCGCGGTCGGCGGCAAGATCCGCGGACATACCGATGTGGGGTTCGATCCGTCGCTGATCGCGCCGCATCTGCGCTACCGGTTCGGCGGACGGCAGATCGACATCGTCAACGGCACCCCGACCTGGAATGTCGAGGCCGCGATCGATGCCGAGCGACCGATCGGTCAGTGGAACACGCTCGACCTGTATGTCGTCGGCGACCGCGCGGTACATGTCGTCAACGGCGTGCCGGTCGCCGAAGTGCGCGACCTGGCGACCATCGCCGCCGATGGTAGCCGCCAGCCGCTGACCCACGGGTATATCCAGCTTCAGTCGGAAGGGGCCGAAACCTGGTTCCGGGCGATCACGGTCGAGCCGATCAAGGCGCTGCCCCGGATCGTCGTGGCGAAATAGCCCTGTAAGCTGATCGTCGGCGTCCTCGTGTTCGCGCGCGACGGGCGCCGGATTTGGGACCGGCGATCGCTCAGCGAAAAGCGAGCCAGCCGATCAGCCCGAAAAGGCCCAGCGCACACCAGCCGCCATCGGTGCGGATCAGATAGACCGTGCCCATGATGCCGATGGTCGCCATCGCGACCAGCATCGGCTGGCCGTCCGCCACCTGGCCGAGTAGGATCAGCCCGCCGACCAGATTGGCGACGGCGTTGGTCGCGATCCACAGATAGGATAGGACGGGGCCGATCGACCCCAGCAACGGCATCTTGATCGTCGCGAAACCCCGCATACTGCTGGGAAACAGATCGGCCGCCAGATGAAGCCCGATGCCGAAGCCCAGTCCCGCCGCGACCGGCCAGGTGCGGGGATCGAGCGTGGCGACGAACAGTGGCAGGATGCTGTGCAGGATCGCGCTGCGATGGCGCAGGCGCAGCGGCGTATCGAGGTCGGGAAGCAGCGTGCCGGCGGTCGCCGATGCCACCACCGTGGCCGCGACGATCCAGGACGCCCCCCCTCCGGTGAACGCCATCACGACTGCCAGCAACAGGAAAAGTAACGCCGCCACTGCGGCGACCTACGCACGGCGTACTCCTTTTGTCCATGGCCCAACAGGCTCGTCGATTCCGAAGATTCCACTTTTCGTATCGGCGATAAGCGATTGGAATCCGACAGAGTCATTTTTGCCACGCTTTGGGGATGAAGGCCGGCTTCAACCCCGCCTATCGCTGCGCACAGATTTTCTCATCCCTGTCAGGGACATAGGTGTGCCTATAGACGCCGTCCGGGTCACGCCGGATAAAAGAGGGAATCCAAACGGTGCACACCATCCGCACGGCCGCCTTGACCGGCACCATTCTTGCCGCCCTGATCGGCACGCCCGCCTTCGCGCAAACGACCCCGACGCCCGCATCGGGGACGCAAGGCAGCGAGCCGGCGGAGACCGCGCCAGCCGGCGCCGATGTCGCGACCCGCGCGGATCAGCAGAATGACGTGATCGTCACCGGCACCCGTGTCGAGGGGCGGACCCGGCTGGACAGCATCTCGCCGGTCGATGTGCTGAGCGGCGCCAGCCTGCAGCGGCAGGGCACCACCGAACTCGGCGCGGCGCTGGCGACCGTCGCCCCTTCGATCGATTTCCCGCGTCCCTCCGCCAATGACGGCACGGACTCGGTCCGCCCTGCCACGCTGCGTGGTCTGTCGCCTGACCAGACGCTGGTCCTGATCAATGGCATCCGGGGGCATACGTCCGCGCTGTTGAACACCAACGGCACGGTCGGTCGCGGTTCGGCGGCGGTCGACCTCAACACCATCCCCACGGTCGCGCTCGACCGGATCGAGGTGCTGCGCGACGGTGCGTCGGCGCAATATGGTTCGGACGCGATCGCGGGCGTCGTCAATCTGCGGCTGCGCAAGGCGCGTTCTGGCGGCGGCGCGCAGGTCAATTACGGTTTCTACGACACCCAGGTCGACACTGCGCGCGGCAGCCGGCACGTCACCGGCGAGCATGCGGTGACCGCCTCGCTGTGGCAGGGTTTCGGCTTTGGCGAGGACGGCTATGTCACCGTGTCGGGCGAGTATCTGAACCGCCGGCCGACCAACCGCGCCGATTTCGATCCGCGCGTCACCCCGACCCGCATCACCGGCCGCTATGGCGATCCCGAGGTCGAGCAGTATACCGGCTTCCTCAACGCCGGCACGACGCTGGTCGATGATTGGAGCCTGTACGGCTTTGTCGGCTATCAGGACCGCGATTCCCGCGGCGCGGCCTTCCCGCGCCTGCCCAGCGCGGCGACCCGATTGGCGGGCTATCCCAATGGCTTCCTACCGATCATCAACACCAAGTCGCAGGATCTGAACTCCGCCGCCGGGATCAAGGGCAATGTGGCGGGCTTCGATGTCGACCTGTCGTTCAGCTATGGCCGCAACAGGATCGCGTTCCGCACACTCAACTCCGCCAACTATGCGTACGGCGCGGCGACCCCGAAGAATTTCAACGACGGCGCGCTGATCTACGACCAGTATGTCGCGGGGCTGGACGTCACACGCCAGTTCGACGTGTTCCAGTCGCTCAACCTCGCTTTCGGTATCGAGGGCCGGCGTGAAGGCTATAAGATCGTGGCGGGCGAGCGGGCCTCGTACGACTATCCCGAAACCGGCGCGGTCGCGGGGGCATCGCCCGGCGCGCAGGGCTTTGGCGGCTTCGCGCCGCGTAACGAGATCAAGCGCAGCCGCCGCAACGGCAGCGCCTATCTCGATCTCGAAGCGCAGCTGACCGACAAGTTCCTGGTCGGATTGGCCGGGAGGTTCGAGGATTATTCGGACTTCGGCAGTACCGCCAATGGCAAGATTTCGGCGCGCTATGACGTGGCCGACTGGTTCGCCCTGCGCACCACCGCCTCGACCGGCTTCCGTGCGCCGTCGCTGCAACAGCAATATTTCACCCAGGTCGCCTCTGTCGTCACCAATGGCGTGCCGATCCTGACCGGGACCTTCCCGTCGGTGTCGCCGGTCGGGGTGGCGCTGGGCGGCCTGCCGCTGGAGCCGGAAAAGTCGACCAACCTGTCGATCGGCACGGTCATCCGCGCGGGCGGGTTCGACCTGACGGTGGATGCCTATCAGATCCGGCTGCGCAACCAACTGGGCCTCTCGGAGAATATCCAGGCGACCTTCAGTCCGCAGGTAGCCGCGCTGCTGGCGCCGTTCAACGTCTCGGCCGCGCGCTTCTTCATCAACGGGCTGGCCTCGACCACGCGTGGTATCGATGCGGTGGCGCATTATCGCTGGCGGACGACCGGGGCCGGGGTGTTCGACTTCACCGTCGCGGGCAATATCAACGATGTCGACGTGACGCGGGTACCGACCTCGACCGCCGTGCTGAACCCGGCGCCGACGCTGTTCGCGCGCAGCCGCATCCTGACGCTGGAGCAGGGGACGCCGCGCGAGAAGGTGACGGGCACGATCGACTGGTCGCTCGACCGGCTCGGTGCACTGGCGCGGGTGACCTATTATGGCAACGTCATCCAGCCGGGCACGACGCCCGCCGCCGACGTGCCGACCGGGCGGCGCGCGATCACCGATATCGAGTTGCGCTACACCGGCGATCGTGGCGTGCAACTGGGGCTGGGCGTCAGCAACCTGTTCGACGTCTATCCGCAGCAACAGATCGCGGCGAACAATTCGACCGGCGTGCTGGGCTTCCCCTATTACTCGCCGTTCGGCTTCAACGGGCGCTATCTCTATGCCCGGGCCGGGGTGAACTGGTAAGGCGTCTTGGGGCCGGATAAGACGTCCGGCCCCGACGCTTGGAAACGGGCCTCCTGGCTCAGGCCCGGCAGCGAGCCGCTCGCGGGCCTCAAGGGGCTTGCGTTTCGAGCGGGGCTTCGTCCTGGACGAGCATCACAAGCCGGCCCTGCCACTCCTCCGCCGCAACCGTCTCGGCCGAGCGGACGATGCCGCGTGTCAGGGCGGGGATGACGGATACGCGGAAGCCGCGTGCCATCAGCCCTTCCACCGCCCAACGAACGCAATAGTCCGCCGCGACACCCACGACCGTCACATCGTTGATGCCCCCGGCCCGCAGATCGGCGAAGAAGGCCTCGCGTTCGATCGACGCGCCGCCATCGCATGGCGCCAGGACGAGGCCGGGCTCCTCCCACATGTCGAAGACGCTCTTTTCCAGCGTATATGTCGGGATTTCCGCATCGACCACGGCCGGGTCGATCGTCAGCGCCCAACCGGGGCCATCCTTCACACAGTGAAGCGGAAACTGCTGCGCCTCGGCCGATCCGGCATAGATTTCCGGTATATGGGTATCGCGCGTGAACAACACGCCGGCGGTATCGCTGGCGGACAGACCGGCCAGCCACTCGCGCATGGGCGCCACGATGGCCTCGGCATCCGGCACGGGCAGGGCGCCATCGGCTGCCACGAAGTCATGCTGCATATCCACCACGATGACGAAGCGCTTCATCGACATTCTCCTCGCATTTGACATATATCCGCGACGCTCATAAGTAAAGTGCGAGATGGATATAAGGTAAGGTCATGGACGAACGTGCCTATCTGGAGCGATATGACGCCAACGCCTATGACCGGCCATCGGTCGCGGTCGATCTGATCCTGATGAGCGTCGTCGATGGCGCGCCGGCGGTGCTGCTGGCCGAACGCTGTCAGCATCCCTTTGCCGGCCATTGGGCTTTGCCGGGTGGTTTCGTGGGGATGGACGAGAGCCTCGACGCCGCCGCGCGTCGCATCTTGCAGGACAAGGCGCATCTGACCGACGCTTATATCGAACAGCTCTATACCTTTGGCGCCGTGCAGCGCGATCCGCGCATGCGGGTGATCAGCGTCGCCTATTTCGCGCTGTTGCCCGTCGAGCACTTCCGGGCCGCGCTTCGCCATGCGCCGGAACTGAAGCTGGCGTCGCTTGGCATGTCGCCGTCAGGAGGCGGGGTCGAGGCGCGGATCGATGGCGGTAGCCCCGTGACCTTGGCCTTCGATCATGACGCGATGATCGCGCTGGCGCTGGAGCGGTTGCGCGGCAAGCTCGACTATTCGCACGTCGCCTTCGCGCTGTTGCCGGAGCGGTTCACTTTGCGAATGCTGCAAGAGGTTTACGAGGCGATCCTCGGGCAGAGTCTCAACAAACCCGCCTTTCGCCGACGCATGCTCGATCGCGGTTGGCTCGAGGCGACGGGTGAGCGCGAAACCGGCGCATCGTTTCGCCCGGCCGAGCTGTACCGCGCCCATATCCCGGAGCGCGACGCTCTATGACCCACCCCCGCTCAGCGTCCGAAACACGGCGCTCGCCTTCGCCGTTTCCCTGCCAAGCCAGCCGATAAAGGACCGACCATGCCCGTTACCGACATCGCCACGCGCGTCTACAATCATGGCTGGCGGCTCGACCCGGTCGTGCGCAG
>SXGS01062377.1_pt1 | contig 20093 bp, 15 predicted proteins | sample 3174681 | NCBI WGS metagenome assembly SXGS01 (sample SAMN11356861, study PRJNA531348) | freshwater metagenome | isolation source: freshwater sample F1-80 | place: China: Fuxian Lake, Yuxi | collected 2017-12-25 | reverse complement strand
GATCGCCGAGGGCTTGTACCGAGCGAGCAGCTCGTCGACGAGTGTGCTGTCGCCGATATCGCCGCGGACGAAGGTGAAGCGCGGATCATCGATCACACTCGACAGACTTGCGAGGTTTCCGGCGTAGGTCAGCGCATCCAACCCGACGATGGTGCCGCCTCCCTCAGCGAGCCAATGCAGAACGAAGTTGGACCCGATGAAGCCTGCACATCCTGTCACAAGCAGCATGACTCGGATCGTATCGGTACATGCTGGAACTCAGGGATCATGCGCACGACCGACCCCGCGAACGCGGGCCGCAGCGACCTCGCGATGAAGTCGCTGAAGTTGTGAGCCAACACGATGATCGTCTCTGGAGGTGCAGTGAACGCGCGCTCTCGCGACACGACCTCGAGACTCGTGCCAGGCACGAATCTTCCCTGCTTTGACGGCGTGTCATCGACCACGCACTCGAGCGCGCCATGGCAGTGTGTCGCATTCAGCCAGACACAGCCCTTGGCGGCCGCCCCAAACCCGACGACGCGCCCCTGTTCGCGCATTCGTGCGACCTGCTGACGATGGAGGGCGAGACGGCCGCGCACCTCGTGACCCCACCGCATGAAGTCGAACGCTCGCTCCCGCTCGATGAAGGGTTGATAGACACGAGGATCGAGCACAGGCTTGTTGGTCGAGATGATGCGCAGCGATCCCCCGTGCATGTCCACCTCGTTCACGCTCAGCATCGTCAAGCCGTGGCGGGCAAAGAGGTCAACCAGTGGCGTCACGAGCCAGTAGTAGTAGTGCTCGTGGTAGATCTGGTCGAACTGCCCAGTCGCGACGGTCGTGAGGACGTACGGACACTCAAGAAGCCAGAGGCCATCGAGGTGGCGCGCAATGCCGGCAAGGAACTTCTCGATGTCAGCTGTGTGTTGGAAGACATTTGTCGAGGTGATGACCTCGGCGCTGCCCACATCCTCGTCGCCCCAATACGAGTTGACGAACTCGATCCCGGCACGCTCGTTGTCCTCGCGCATCGAACGGGACGCATCGACATTGGTGAGTTTCAGCTCGCGTCCGCTCGCGGCGCGGATGGACTTGAGCAGCGTTCCATCATTGCCGCCAATGTCAATGATGCGCCGAGGATTCGCTGATTTCACGGCGTTCCACATGCCGCGGCAGTGCTCGGCATACGGCGCATTGACTCCCGAGCGGTAGTGATAGGTCTTGTACATCTCATCGGGCGGTACCGGATGGTCGAGGTGGACCGTGAGATCGTCCTCTAGGAGGACACGCAGCGGATAGCGCGTCGCCGCGATGGCCTCGGCCGCAGTGGCGTGGAGGTTGTTGACCAACGGCATCGGACCAAGGTCAATGATCTCGCGCGCAGCCATCGCCGCAAGCGTACTGACAGAGCGTTCCTAGACTCATGGCCCATGGCTGCAACGGGCGACCGCGTCTTCGACATTGTTGTCGCGAGCTGGAACAACCTCCCGTACCTGAGGTGTTGTATCGAGCGCATCCGCGCACACTCGGAGCGCACCCACCGGATCTTTGCTCATGTCAACGAGGGAGCCGACGGAACCCGCGAGTGGCTCCGTGGCGAGGGAATCCCCTTCACCGAGTCGGTGGCGAATGTCGGTATCTGCCGCGCGTTCAATCAGGCCGCGCGACTCGGACGCGGCGACCTCGTGTGCATCATCAATGATGACATGGTGCCGTTGCCCCGATGGGACACGGCGCTTCTCGACCGGATCTCGCGCCTCGGCGACGATCGGTACATGGTGTCTGGGACGATGGTCGAGCCGCGCGACACTCGAAATCCCTGCGCCGTCGTGCGTGACTTTGGCACTTCGCTAGAAGCATTCCGCGAGGTCGACCTGCTTCACGGACAACCGAGCCTCAACGCCAATGACTGGTTCGGCTCGAGCTTTTGCCCATTGGTCATGTCACGGAGCTTCTGGGACGAGGTCGGCGGACTGAGCGAGGAGTTCTCGCCCGGCCTCAGTAGCGACCCCGATCTCGCGATGAAGTGCTGGACGAGGGGCTGCCGTGTCTTCCTCGGAGTCGGCGACTCGCTGAGCTACCACTTCCAGTGCAAGTCGACCGGGCGCGTCGTGCGCAATCCAGGCCCGCAGCAGTTCCTGGAGAAGTGGGGCATGACGCAGGCGTTCTTCAATCGGTACTACCTGCGCAAGGGCGAGCGTGCCCATACCGAGCGACTTCAGGATCCCCGTACGACGCTTCCGTTCGTCTGGCATTGGCTGCGCGGCAAGGCGAAACTCGTCGCGCGGCGCGTCACAGGGCGGCGCGCCCTACCGTAGTCGCGTCTCACGGTGCGGCATCACCGAGAGGGCGATCATGATCGCGCCCACCGTGAGGAAGACGCCGCGCGTGTTGAAACTGTCGAACGCCGCCGCGGTGAACCACACGATCGCTCCGCCGATCGCACCGATCCGAACGGGATCGTCTCGGAGCATCGCGATCGCTCGCCCGAAGAACACGATCGCCCAGAGCACGAAGAGTCCGAGTCCAACAAGACCACACTCTGTGAGAATCGTCACATAAGTGGAGTGCGGCGTCGTGAACTCGTGAAGCGTGGCGTCCTTGAACGGCACCACGATCGACTTCGTCGCGTCGGCGTATCCGCCGAGCCCTCGGCCGACGACTGGACTCGCGCGCCACGCCTCGAGTGACATCGTCCACAGCGCCATGCGTGCTTCCATGATGACGGGCGTGTCGCCGCTCAGGGACTGCGATGCCTCCTTGGCGGCTTGATTGATCTTTGTGACGAGTTGTTTTCCCGACGCGGAGTAGACGACAAGGAGGATGGCAAGACCGATCGTGCCGCGAATGAGTGCACGCTTCACCCAGCCCGCCGCCACAACCGCCAACAGCGCGTTGGCCACGGCGATCTCGGCGAGAAGTCCGACGAGCGCCGCTCGCTGGCCCGCCCAGAAGAACCCGAACGCGCAAAGCACCGCCATCGGAAGTGAGAGAAGCGCCATGCGCCACCCCGACACCACGGAGAGGAAAAGCCAGCATGAGAGCGCGATCGCGTCCCACATCCCGGCCATCGTCGGATGTCGCATGCCCGCCATCACGAGCATGCCCTTCTTGCGCACATCGAAGAAGACGCCGCTGGCCTGAACCCCTTGGAGGACAAGCGTGGCAAACAGAAACGACCCGAGCAGCCAGGCCCAGTGCCGGTGCAGCGGCCACAAGAGCGGAATCCAGAGGAGGAACTTCAGATTCCAGAGTCGGTCAAGGCCTGTGATCGGATCAGGGCTCCACGCGATCGAGAGCGCACTCCATGCGATCCACACCAAGAGAAGCTTCACCCACGCTTCGCGCCACATCGAACACCAGATGGGCCAGAGAACGCCAGCGCGGAGAATCCCCACGGCACAGAGAGATGCGAAGCCGACGCTTGCGGTCGCCGTGGAGATGGACTCCATCGCCATCGCAAACGAGGCCACGAGCAAATGTGGGCCCTCACCAAGGAAATCGCGTGTGGCTCTGGCGTCATTTCGCCAGCCTTCCTCAGTGTCCCAAGGATGGATCGATGCCACGGTCACAATCGCGGCTCGTCAGACTCCGACCGCGGTAGCGGCGCGCCGTCCGACGAACGCCACGACCTGCTCGGCGACATGGCGCAGTTGCTCGATCGAGAGCTCAGGGAAGATGGGGAGCGCGATGGTCTCAAGGGCCGCCGCCTCCGAGTGGGGAAGCGATCCCTTGCGCGCACCCAGATACTCGAAGCACTCCTGAAGGTGCAAGGGCACGGGGTAGTAGATCTCGGTGCCGATCTTCTGCTCGGTGAGATGCGCTCGCAACTCATCCCGCAGTCCCTGCGGCACCCTGAGCACATACTGGTTGTAGATGTGTCGAGCCGGCGAGGGCAGGCGATACGGGAAGCGCAGCGCGAACCCACCCTTCGCAAGGGGCGTCCGTGAATCGCTCGCACCGGCTTGCGTGAAGGCATCGTCGTAGAACTTTGCGTTTCGGGCTCGCCCGGCGTGCCACGACTCAAGATGTCGAAGCTTGACGCGCAGGACGGCTGCCTGCAGCGCATCGAGGCGCCCGTTCATCCCGACATGGGTGTGCATGTACTTGATCTTGCTGCCGTGCACGCGAAGCATCTTGAGGGCATCGGCCAACTCCGCTGAGTTGGTCGTACACATTCCGCCGTCACCAAATCCGCCGAGGTTCTTCGAGGGGAAGAAGCTCCATGTCGCCATCGTGCCCTTCCCGCCAACCGGAATCCCCTGCGCATCCTTGGCACCGATGGCTTGCGCGGCGTCCTCGATGACGGCCACCTTCAATCGTGTGCCGAGCGCGGCAAAGGCGTCCATATCAGCGGCCTGCCCGTACAGGTGAACCGGCATGATGGCCTTGAGTGAACGGCAACGGCCGGCCGCTTGCGCCGCGGATTCAGGGCACATGTTGTAGGTCACCGGATCAATGTCGGCCCACACGGGCTTCATTCCCACGCGCGCCACGGCACCGCCGGTCGCGAAGAAGGTGTACGACGGACAGACGACTTCCTCGCCGGGCTTGCCTCCGATGGCCATGAGGGCGAGAACGATCGCATCGGAACCGTTGGAGCAGCCAACCGCGTGCGACACGGAGCAGTACTGCGCGATCTCGCGCTCGAGTCCCTCGATTTCCGGCCCGAGGATGAAGACCTGACTGGCAACCACGCGCGCGATGGCCGCATCGATGTCCGCCTTGATGGCCTGGTACTGCGGCTTCAGGTCGAGAAGGGGAACCACGGGTGTTGCGCTCATGTCGGCTCCTTGTTGGTGGAACGCGAGCATAGCACGGTGCGGCGTAGACTCCGCCCCCCATGGCCGCTGTCTGCTTCTACTTTCAAGTGCACCAGCCGTTTCGTTTACGGCGATACTCCGTCTTTGATGGCGATCCTTTTTACTTCGACAACGAGGCGAACGAGTCGATCCTGCGGAAGGTGGCGGACAAGTGCTACCGGCCTGCGACACGACAAGTCCTGGACCTCGTGCGTCGCCACGAAGGTCGATTCCGGGTCTCGTATTCGCTCTCGGGCACCGTGCTCGAACAGTTCGAGCGGTGGGCGCCCGACCTCCTCGATCTCCTGCGTGAACTCGCGCAAACGGGCGCGTGCGAGTTCATCGGAGAGACAAGCCACCACTCGTTGTCATTTCTGTTTTCCAAGGGCGAGTTCGATGCTCAAGTCGCGAGGCAGGAAGAAACGCTCCAACGCCTGTTCGGCGTAACGCCGACAACCTTTCGCAATACGGAGCTCATTTTCACGAACGAGCTCGCTGGCCACATTTCGTGGCGCGGGAAGCACACCGCGATGCTGTGCGAGGGGGTCGACCGAATCCTCGGCACCCGATCACCGAACTATCTCTACTCGCCACCCTCGCGCGCTGTGCCTGCCGGCGCACGCGCCGTGAAGCTTCTCCTCAAGAACTACCGACTTTCCGATGACATCGCCTTTCGGTTTTCTGACCGCAATTGGCGCGACTGGCCGCTCACTGCGGAAAAGTTCGCCGGCTGGGTCAACCAGATCAATGGCAATGGGTTCATGTGCAACCTCTTCATGGACTACGAGACGCTCGGTGAACACCAGTGGGCCGAGACTGGAATCTTCAAGTTCCTTGACGCGCTCCCAGAGAAGGTGTTCGACATCAACCCGGGACACAACTCGTTCCTGACACCGTCCCAAGTCGCGTCGACCTTTCAGCCCGTGGGAGACTACGACGCCGAAACGCCAATCTCGTGGGCTGATACCGAGCGCGACACCACAGCGTGGCTGGGGAATCCGCTGCAGGACAACGCCGCCGCCGAGCTCTACCGCCTCGAAGAAGCGGTCCTTCGCCGCCAGCAGGCCGGCGACGAGTTCATCCTCGAGGACTGGCGAAAACTGACCACGAGCGATCATCTCTACTACATGTGCACGAAGTACTGGGCCGACGGTGATGTCCACAAGTACTTCAGCCCGTACGAGAGCCCGTACGACGCGTACATCAACTTCATGAATGTGCTGGACAACCTTCGCCAGCGCGCGACGAGCTAGCGTCGGGAAGTTCCGCGACTTGCTCGCCGCTCGTGCTCGGTGGCCGCGATCGATGCAGCCAGACGGCCAATCGCGTTCGCCAACGCCACCGACCATCCTCGCCAGCCATCGAGCAGCCCCCGTTCGATGATGAGACCCTTGACGAGTGTCGCAGCAGCACCCAAGAACCCCGTCGCCACCGGGCATGCGGTCGCCTTCCGCAGCGGTGCGCCCAACCGCGCGTAGGCGACATTGCGTGAGACGGCGTCGCAGAACCCGTCCCATGAATCGTGGCGGCAGACACCTGCGGCGCGAATCACCGCGCCATCGGCTTCAACGCGCTCGTGGACGGGGCGATCGGCCACGCGAAGCGCACCTCGACGCCCGGCGCGAAGCACCCAGTCAGGGAAACCGATGCGGTGGAGCCACGCCCCTTCGAACCACATCTTTCGATTGATGATGATGCCGCGCACTTCCGCGGACGCCCGTTCGATCGCATCACGCAGCCCACGACGCAAGTCTTCCTCGAGGCTCTCGTCGCTGTCGAGGAGAAGTACCCACTCACAGTCGGTCGCGAGTGAAAGCGCGAACGACTTCTGCCTGGCGTACCCCTCCCACGCATGATGATGCACGACGGCACCGAGCGACCTGCACAAGTCGACCGTCCCATCCGTGCTGCCGCTATCCACCACGATGACGCTCGCGGCGAGGCCATCGACCGAACGCAGACACCTCTCGATCGTGCGAAGGCTGTTGAATGCGGTGACAACGACGCAGAGGTCACACCCGCGACCTCTTCGCGCCGCGCCCGCGTCAGCCATTGGGCATGAGCTCTTTGACCGTAAAGAGGCTCTCGAACGCGATCCCTTGGGCCTCGATGTTCTCCCGCGCGCCCTCGAGTCGGTCGATCGTGGCAATGATGTGTGTGACCGTGGCGCCTTGATCCTGCACGACCTTGGCCGCCTCAAGGGCTTGCCCTCCGGTCGTGGCGACATCTTCAACGATCACCACTCGATCGAGCGCCGTCAGCACCCCTTCGAGCTGCTTGGCGGTGCCGTACTCCTTCTTCTGATTGCGAATGAAAATGCAAGGCAGACCAGAGGCCATGCTCGCGGCGCTGACAAGCGGGATGCCGCCGAGTTCGGCGCCGGCAAGGCGTGTCGTTCCCTTGGGCACACGACAAGCGAAGAGTTCGCCGAGCCCACGCAGCACATCCGGCTGGGTGCTGAAGAGATACTTGTCGAGGTAGAAAGTGCTCGTGCGACCGCTGCGAAGCGTGAAGTGCCCGCGCAAGAGGGCGACCGACGCGATCCGCTGCGCGATAGCTGACCTGTCCATGGCTCGATCCTACTGCGGTGTCACACGACGCACGCGCGAGGCTTCGCGCAGTTCGCGCGCGACAGAAACAGTCGCCACGAGCCCGAGGGGCACGATGAGCGCGAGGTCGATCGCGCGGTTGACGAGGTCAGCCGCGAGTCCGAGATCCTCGGGCCACGCGCCCAACCACGGTCCCGCAAGGGCGACTGCCCACTCGCGGATCCCAAGCCCATTGCCGACAAGCGGGACGAGCGACGCCGTGAGTCCGACGCACGCCGCTGCGGCAGCGCCCTCCCACGGCAGGTCGACCCCGATGAGCGCGAAGACCGCCCAGTACCGCGCCGTCCACGCGAGGACATCGAGCCATCTCCAGAAGACTGCCTCGGCATGCACTTTCCACCACGAGCTGCGCCCTCCAACGAGCGCGAGACCCGCGAGAGCCGGTGCCCCCACCATGATGGCGCCGACCGCGCGGGCGTCGGTGCGGCTGACGACCGTCACCGCGATCGCGAGCCATAGTGCCGTGGCCAACGACACCACGCCCGCTTCCAGAGTGGCCCAAATCGATCGGCGGACTGTGATGCCGCACACCAACTGCTGGTAGGCGACGCGTCCCACGAGCCCGGGCCTCAGCGGCGCGTAGTTGAGCAACCCCGAGGCGGTCACTAGCTTGACCATCTGCCAGAAGCGAAGCGACCCGTGGTTCCTGAGCAGTGCGAAGAACATCCCGCCCGAGAACCCGAAACTCGCGATCGCCGCCGCGAGGGCGACCAATCCGGCGACGAGGCTCGGCGCCGCGAAAGCGCGCCGCACCTGAGCGAGCGCCGGCGCTGAATTCATGATCGCCACAAGGGCACATGCCACGAGTGTCACGCCAAGGGCCAAGCCCAGCGTCCGGCCCACGGACCGAAGTGGCGTCGACCCTGTGACGACGCCGTTCACTTTGGCGCCGGGGGCGCCGACGCCCCTTCCTTGCCAACCTGCTGCGCGGCGTCGCGCGTGCTCCCGACGGACTCCTGCTTCGCCCCGCGCATTCGCTCTTCGGCGCGAGCGGCCTCGCGGAGGAAGCGAGCCTGCACGACGAGTGCGGCCTGCATCGCCCACTCACTCCCCGAGCGAACAGCCGCGGCGATCTGCGCGTCATCGGCGGACCGGCAGTAGTTGAGGAGGTAGGCCGCGCGGACCTTGGGGTTCTCCGTCGCACGGACGACATCGAGGAACGCTGTGATTCCCGTGACACCGCTTGGCAAGGAGATGACGGTCCACTCCTGCGCCGCGGGCGGGAGTTTTGCCCACCCCTGCGCGATCGCCTTCCATGTGGCCTCGAATGCCTCCTCGGGCACGAGCTTGTCTTTCATCGCGAACGCGAGCAGCACCATGTTGATGACATCTTCGTCCGAGTTCGCGCGTGCGGCAGCCTCTGTGGCGGACGCGATCCACTCGGGGGTCACCCGCACACCCTGAACTTCTGTGTTCGCTGTCGTCGGCATGGCGCCGAACACTCCCTCCTTGAATCCTCCGACGGATCCCGAGAAATTCGCCGCGCCTCGAAGTTCAAGGATGGCCCCAGTGACCGGATGGAGCGCCGTCCTGTACCCAACCCCAGTCCAACCAAAATTCCATCTCATGGTCATCGACTCGTGCGGCCTGAGTTCGATGGCGCGATCGAACGCGATGATCTCGGGCGTCATCCGGTCGACGACGAGTGCGCCGGGCATCAGGAGCCTCGGCTGCAGAAGGATATGTTCCATGATGGGCCCCTGAGGCGTGACGGCGAGCGTCATCGAGCTCACATTCTTGAGCGTCAGGGTGTACCAAATGGGTTCGAACGGCCCGACAATGCGAAGGTCCGGTTTGGCGGTGAATGTCAGAGCGGGCAGCTCGCGACGCAGGTATCGCTCGATGGTGGATGGAATCGATGCGACGAGGCCATTGAGCCGCGCGAGGGACTCGGGCGGTGCGAGCCCGCGCGCAATCAAGTCCCGCAGCGAACTCTCGGCGAAGAGCCCATACAGTGTGCCACGACCGCCCGTTGCAACCGCGAGGTACTCGCGCGCGGCACGCTGCGTGTCACCAGTGAGGAGCGCGGCCTTGGCTCGTCCGAGCGCGACCGCAACCGATGACGACTCGAGTTTCGCGAACGCATCTCGCGCGGCGGCACCCTCTCCTGTTGCCAGCAGTTTCCACGCGCTTGCTTGATCGCTCTGCGCCTCGTCGAGCGAGCGGATCGCGGCCGCCGCCGCGAAGCCATCCGTCACGGACTTGACATCGGCCCCGAAGAGTGCGCCGGCAATGGAGCACTCGATGATCTCGACCCTCGCGCGCTCATTGGCACCTGGGTCGGGCGAGGTTGCGATACCCCGCGACTTCCGCTGGCGTTCCAGCGTCTCTTCCTGCTTGCGCCGCTCCGTGGCGATCATGATGAGCCCATTCGCGAGCTCCTTCGCGTCGCTCGCCTTCGTCGCGCTCGCAATGCCGCACCCCACCATCGAGGCGAGGATGGAGATCGGGCCCGGGACGGTGGCAGCCTCCGCCCTCGACAGGCCAGGGTTGAGCGCGGCCACGATGTCGGCGAAGGCTTCTCGATTGACCTTCAGCCGTCGTCTGATCGTCTCGATCGCCTCTGTGTCGCGCTTGGCACCCCAGAGCGCAAGGGCAAGTTCGCTGACTCCGATGTCGATCGTCTCTGTGTAGGCGTCTTGTCCCGTCGCGCAGTCGATCGAAATCTGGCACACGCGGACCGCGGCGTCGTAGGCCGCCTCTTGGAGGAGAAGCGCGGCCAGGCGGCTCCACAGCCGTGGCTCCGTCGGGTTCGCCATTGCCGCGGCGATGAGCAATTCACACTCCGCGATCGGATCGTCCACCCTTTCGGCGATGAAGCCCGCCGCAGCCTCCGCCGCCGCGGGGAAGGCCGGCGACAACACGAGACTGCGCTCAAGCCCTGAAGCGAATCCAGCGGCGTCGCCGATGCGCGACTCGAAGAGGGCCTGATCGAACGCGAGGCGCGACGCCACACGAGCCCCGATGACCTTGACAGCGTCGTCGCCCGTGAGTCGCTCGTAGGCGGCGACGCGCGCCTCGGCCGTCTCACGCCGCTCCACTTCGGCCACGAGTCGCCTGAGTCGCACGACCTCGTCGGCTGGACAGAGCCGCGCAAGATTCTCGATCGCCTCGCGGTTTGCCTCGGCCGCCATCGGGAGCATGGCAGCGGCGGTCGAACTGATGGCGTAGACCACGCGCCAGCGATCGGGCTCGTCGGGGAACATCGTTGCCGACTCGTGGCTCAGGTGAATCGCCGCCTCAACCTCCGTGGGATGGATATCTGTGGGCGACATCATCATGACCGCTTCGCGCATGTACGCGTCCGCAAGCCTTGTTTTTGCGCGATCCGCCATCGTCGGTGCCGTCGACAGCGGCACCGCGGAATCCGACTGTGCCGCGGCCACGGCAAGCCACGCCATCACGACGGTCGCCAGCATCTCGCGAGTGTAGCCCTCCGCTATATTCACCCGTTCGAATGCCCCTTCCCGTGCGCTTCATCTGCGGTGTCTTTGTTGGACTGGCCACATGCGTGGCGTCGGCTCAGGTCGCCCCGGCGATCGCCGAGAAGTCCCTCAAGTCATCCACGATGGATGGGCAGGCCAAGCAAGAGGCGGCCGCGTTCGTACAAGCGGCGTCGACACTCCTCCGCAGCGGCGACCCGACGCAGGTGCGCCGCGGGCGCGAGGCGTACACGCGGACCTTCTCGCGTGCCGATGTGAGCCCGGCGTATCGAACCGCGTTCGCGGCGATGGCGCTCCCGAGCCTCAAGGAAGTCGTGGCGACCGGAAACCCGCTCCAAGGGATCAACGCCATCGAGTCCATGAAGGCCTTCAATAGCCCCGATGCTGTCTCGGCGCTCGTCGAACAGGCATCACCCACGAAGCAGAAGTCGGCGTCGTTGCGGCTGGTCGCGGCGAGCGGGCTCGGACCCGCCATCCGGCAGACCGATCTCAACACGGCTCAAGCTGACTCGATCGTCAAAGGCATCGCCACATACATTGACCGCGAGACCGACTGGATGACGCTTGCCTACGAGATCCAGGCGCTTGAGGTGATGTCGACCTCGCCGCGCACCTCCAAGGATGGGCAGGCCACGGCACGCGTGCTTGAGGCGAGTGCGATCGACGCCCTCGTGAGCAAACTCCGCAAGGGAACCGCGGCTCCCGACACAATCCGCGCCGTGAATCGCTCGCTGTCATTGATCCTCACGGATCAACTTGGGGCGACCGATGCGGCGGCCATGGTGGCCCTCAAGAAGGCGCTCGAGCCGTCGTTCGCGGCGTTGCGAGAACTCGCGAAGTCGCCGCCTGCGGGCTCCGACGCGGCGCCGTTCACTCAGGCCGCCCGACTTGCCGAGACGCTCCAGCGGACGCAACTCGATACGAAGCCCGCCAAGCCGGGTCGGCGTCCGGGCGCGACAAGCAACTCGCCCGCGACGCGGTGATCGGCGCGTACCCTCCTCCTGATGCGATGGTTCGCGCTCGCTGCGCTTCTCGTTGGTGTGGCGCTCGCGATCGTGACATGCGAACGCAGTGCCCCACGCGCCGAAGTCACCTTTTCGAGCGCGGATGTCTTCACGCTGGACGCGCAGCGCATGAGTTACATGCAGGACCTGCGCGTGGCGCGGGCGATCCTCGAAGGACTCTGCACAGTCGACCCTGACACGAATGAACCGCGGCCCGGGGTTGCGTCGTCATGGGAAGTCGCCCCCGACGGAAGGACATGGACCTTCCACCTGCGCGATGATGCACGCTGGACCACGGGCGAGCCCGTCACGAGTGATGACTTCCGCCAATCATGGCGGCGACTGCTTCTGCCCGACACCGCCGCGGACTACAGCGCCCTCTTGTTTGGGATCCGCGGCGCGGAAGAGTTCTTTGCGTGGCGAACGAACGCGCTCGCGGCCCGCTCGGCCCAAGGGCAAACCGATTGGGGGAGCGCGCGCGCCCTCTGGGACGAGTCGCTTGATCGTTTCGACTCGCTGGTCGGGTTGCGTGCGCCGGATCCGAAGACGCTTGTCGTGGAACTCGAGGCGCCGACGCCCTACTGGGCCGACTTGTGCGCGTTCCCCACGCTTTCGCCGATCCACCAACCCACACTCAAGCAATTCGAGCGACTCGATCCTGTGAGCGGTCGCATGGGCTACGAACCTGGGTGGACGAAGCCGGGCACGCTGGTCACGAATGGTCCCCTTCGCTTGGTGTCGTGGCAATACAAGCGAGGCATGCGACTCGAGCGGAACCCGACCTACCACACGCCTCACGCGGTCGAGTGCGAGAGCGTGAGCATCCTCCCTATTGAGGATGCCAACACAGCCGTGCTCGCGTACGAGTCGGGCGCACTGGACTGGGTCAGCGACTTGACTGCGGACTTCCGCGCTGATCTTGCGGCGGCGGCGCGGAAGTGGCTCGACCGCCACCGGGTGGCGTACGACGCGTTGATCGCGCGCGGACTGGGAGTCGATGCGGCACTTGCGGCGCTCCCAGCACCCGAGCCATCGCTCGGAGAGCGCAACGATGTCCACGCACTGAGTGCGTTCGGGACGGACTTCTGGAGTTTCAATTGTCGGCCGAAGCTGTCGGACGGCTCTGTGAACCCATTCGCCGACAAGCGCGTGCGTCGTGCGTTTGCACTCGCTGTCGACAAGGTGGCGCTCACCACGCAAGTGACGCGCCTGAGTGAACCCGTTGCCACCACGCTGGTGCCTCGCGGGTCGATCCCAGGCTACGAATCGCCAACGGGGCTCACGCATGATGTCGAGCGCGCGCGGCGCGAACTCGCGTCGGCGGGCTGGATCGATCGCGACAAGGACGGCCTCGTCGAAAATGAGTTGGGTGAGCCCTTCCCTGTGGTCGACATGCTCTACATGACGGGCAACCCGCGTGTCAAGAACATCGCGATCGCGCTCGCCGCGATGTGGCGCGACGCGCTCGGTGTGCCCTGCGAACTCCGCGGCAAGGACGGCAAGTTCGCCAAGGAAGACCTTCGCCAGGGCAATTTCATGGTGGCGCGCGGCGGGTGGTACGGCGACTACGCCGACCCCACAACATTCCTCGATCTCTCCAAGACCGGAAACGGCAACAACGACCGAGCGTTCTCGAATCGGGAGTTCGACTCCCTGCTCGATCAGGCCGCCGCGGAACTCGACCCCTCGGCAAGGATGGCACTCCTCACCCGCGCCGAACGACTGCTCGTTGAGGACGAGATGCCGATCCTCCCGCTGTGCCAATATGTGACGCTCTACATGTACGACCCGAGCAAGATCCACGGGCTCTCGCGGCACCCGAGGCTGAGCCAGCCGCTGTGGCGGCTTCACCGCGTCGACGCGGATCCGGTGGAGAGTTCGCCGTGACCACGCTCGTCGTGCGGCGACTCCTCCAGGTGCCGCTCGTCGTCGCGAGTGTGCTCGTCATCACCTTCGCGCTCATTTGGCTCATCCCGGGGAACCCGATGGAGCAGGAAGGTCGTCGACCGCCCCCCGAAATCGAGCGCGCGATGGCGGCGCAGTACCAGCTCGACAGTCCGGCTGCATTCCTCGGGGCGTATGCCGCGCGCGTCTCCGGCGTTGGATGGGTCCTAGGTTGGAACGATCGCCCTTTCGACCTCGGGCCCTCCATGCGGCACCCCGACTGGACCGTCAATGAGATCATCGCCGCAGGATTCCCCGTTTCAGCGACCATCGGTCTCGGCGCCATCCTCATCGCGCTGGTCATTGGAACGCTCGCAGGACTCGTCGGCGGACTGCGACCGGGGTCGTGGGCCGACGGCGCAACGCAGTCGGTCGCCCTCGTTGGCATCAGCCTGCCATCGTTCGTGGTGGGAAGCCTCGCGCTCGTACTCGTCTGCGCGAAGTGGCGGCTGCTGCCGGTGGCCGGATGGGGATCGCCATCCCATGCGATTCTCCCGATGATTGTCCTCTCGCTCCCGTTCGCGGCGTACATCTCGCGACTGCTTCGGTTCGGGCTCGCCGAGCAGATGACGACCGACCACCTCCGCACCGCGCGCGCGAAGGGACTCTCGCGATCGCAAGCTGCGTGGCGACACGCGCTCAAGAACGCGCTCCTCCCAGTGCTCTCGTACATCGGGCCAGCGACGGCTGCCGCGATGACCGGCTCGTTCGTGGTCGAGAAAGTGTTCGCGGTGCCCGGCCTCGGTCGCCACTTCGTCGAGGGCGTGCTCGGCAAGGACATCACGCTCGTGATGGGCATCGTGCTCGTGTACGCGACCATGCTGGTCGTCCTCAATCTCGTTGTCGATGTGCTCTACGCGTGGGTGGATCCGCGCATCGACCTCGCCGGCGGCGCAACGACCACGGGATAGACTTGCGTCATGCGTTTGGTGCACAGGGTGTGGTGCGATTCGGCTGTCGCGGCCGCGATGGTCGCGCTGGCGCTCCCAGGTTGCATGGGCGCGCTCACGAGCGATGGGCCGTCGCAGGTTGAGATTGCGCATGAGCAGTACACCGAGGCGTTTGATGCGGCCGCGAAAGCCACGCGTGAGATGGGGTACGAGATCGAACTCGTTGATCGTTCCAATGGCATCATCGAGTCGAAGCCTCGACACGCCGGCGGCGCGTTCGAGCCATGGCGGATCGACAACAGCGGCCCCACCGATGCGGCGGCCAACACCGTTGCGCACCGCAGACGCAAGATCCGCATCGAATTCACGCCCGTCGGATTCACCCTCGACGCGGGTGAACCGGATCCCGTTCTGCGCGGCCCGGCGATCCCGGGAAGTTCGTTCGCACGCAATCGCTTCGACTTGACGACCTCGACGGGGCCCATTGAGATGAAAGTATGGGTCTTCGTCGAACGGTCTTTCCAAGAGGGAGCGAAGCCGAGCCCCTACTCGGGGACGCTCGCCTCCCGGTGGACCAACCCCATCTCCTCAAAGCCCTCAGATGCCTCAGACGCCTCGACAAGGGATCCATCCGTGTGGACGCCTGTGGGGCGTGACGAGGCCTACGAACGGACACTCGGAGGGCGCATTGAGGGGGCATTGTGCCCGCAAGGTGCTGCCGAGACCCCTGGGGCGGAAAAATGATTCTTTCTTCGGTTTTTGACAAAGAGCGCGCAGGTACCACCTTCCTCCTGACCGAAAGGTCTGTTGCCCTGCCATGTGTACTCCACGGCTCGTGATCTATCTGTCTGTGTTCGGAGTCCTCGCTGTCCTTCGGACGGCGGGCGCCGGAACCGGCGACCAAACCCAGGTGCCGGCCACACCGATGGACATGCGGCTTCCGGGCACCCAGCCGAACCCCGACTCCATGTCGTTTGAGCCGGTCCAGCACAGCAACAACTGCTCGTACTGCCACGGCGAGTACAGCCTTCAGGTGGCGCCGTTTGACTCGTGGGTCGTCAGCATGAAGGGCCAGGCCGCGCGAGATCCGGTGTGGCATGCGGCTCTCGCGATCGCCAACCAAGATGTCGCCAATGTCGGCGAACTCTGCATCCGCTGCCACGCTCCGGGCGCGTGGCTCGCTGGTCACGCAGCGACGGGCGACCTTTCCCAGTTCAGTCCCGAAGACTTCGATGGCGTCAATTGCCACTTCTGCCACCGCTTGGTGAACCCGACTGCGGGACCCCTGAGCGCTGTCGGATATCCGAACAACGACGACCTGACGCCGGATCCTGAAGTACTCGGCCCGCTCGCTGCCGCCGGGGACCTTCCGGGCCTGCGCCAGGGAAGTGCGACCTTCGTTGTGGACCCGCGTGATGTGCGGCGCGGGCCATTCTCCGATGTCCCGATGAACTTCCACGGCGCGCCTGAACTCATTACTTCGCCGTATCACTCTGACTCGTCGCTCTGCGGAACTTGCCACGATGTCAGCAATCCCGTGCTCATCAAGGGCACCGACGGCGAGTTCCACCTTGATGCGCTCGGGGTGAAACATGCCACGATGGATCCTGACGACATGTTCCCTGAGCAGCGGACCTACTCCGAGTGGCTCAACAGTTCGTTCGCCACGACCGGCGTGTCGTTCGCCGACAATCGCTTCGGCGGCAATCACCCCACGGGCGTGATGAAGAGCTGCCAAGACTGCCACATGCCAGACTTCGAAGGCGGCGGGTGCGTCTTCTACGACGGCGACCCGACGACGGAGCGCCCCAACATCCCGCAGCACTCCTTCCCAGGCTCCAACACTTGGGTCATTCGCGCCGTCGCATCGCAGATGGGCGACGACGCGGAGTACTACGGTCTGACGCCTGCGCGTGTGGACGCTTCCGTGGCGCGCAACATTCAGATGCTCAAAGACGCTTCCGACATGTCGCTTGCGCAGGCCGGGAGTCAACTCGCAGTGACAGTCACGAACCAGAGCGGACACAAGTTGCCGACGGGATACCCGGAGGGCCGTCGCGCGTGGATCGCGGTCAAGTTCCTCTCGGCAAGTGGCTCGACCGTCGGCGAGGTTGGCGCTTATGACCACGCGACTGGCTCGCTCGATCTTGCGGGCACCAAGGTGTATGAGGTGCGACAGGTCCTCAGCGACGAAGTCGCCATGGCGACGAACTTGCCCTTGGGGACTGGCAACCACCTCGCACTCGCGAGCGTGGTCAGTTTCGACAACCGCATTCCTCCACGCGGGTTCACGAATGCTGCATTCGCCGCTGTCGGCGCGGGTCCGGTGGACTACGCCTACGCCGACGGGCAATACTGGGACACGACGACATTCTCGATTCCCGTTGGCGCGGCGAGCGCCGTCGTGAGCTTCAACTACCAGACCTCAACGCGCGAGTACATGGAGTTCCTCCGCGATACCGCCGCCGATGGATCGGGACTCGTGGCCTACAACCTCTGGGTGCAGCACGGCAAGAGCGCGCCCGTCGTGATGGATCTGGCGACTCTGGATCTCGTGCCATCAACACCGGGCGACCTCAACGCCGATGGCCTCGTCAACGGACTCGACATCACGATCCTCTTCGCCAACTGGGGCGGCAGCGGCCAGGGCGATATCGACGGCGACGGCACGGTCAATGCGGTCGACCTGACCGTGGTTCTTTCGAACTGGAGTTAGTGGACGATTCTCGGGCGACCTAGACCCCGCCCAAGGGCTGAGGCAGCGGATCAGGGTAGGTCTCTGCGTAGTCGGCCATTGCGGCGGCCACGACCTTCGCCGCGCGTTCGTACCCGTAGACATCTCGGATGATGCTCGGGCTCGGCTCGCCAACTCGAAGTTTGTAGGTCGAGAAGTAGTGCTGGAGTCGCTCGACGATGACCGTGGGGATGTCCGCGAGGTCTCGCGCGGCATCCCACACCGGGTCGCCCACGAGCACCGCAATGATCTTGTCGTCAGCCTCGCCCCGGTCGAGCATCTGGAGACCGCCCACGACGCGCACATCAATCGCGATGTCCGATCGGTTGATCGGCCGCTCCGAGATGACGCAGATGTCCAATGGGTCACCGTCGGCGGCGGCCGCGTGTGAACTGAGTTCGGCCACGCGCGCCGCGCACAGCGTGCGAGGGATGAAACCGTACAAGGTGGGCGGTGTCGCGCTCGTTCGCTGCGGGCGGTCCACCCGCAGGTATCCCGACTCTTTGTCGACTTCGTACTTCACAAGGTCGAACGGCGTGATCTCGATGAACGCCTGCACGAGTCGGGGTGGTTCATCGCCGACGCGCAGGCCGTGCCAGGGATGCGGCCGATTGAGGTGGTACCGGATCGGGTCCATGCGAGGGAGGCTAGGGCGCGGTGACCGCTTTCCGCGGCGGGAGCCGTGCCACGAGATTGTCGACGGCAGCGCGCAACTGACGATCGTCGTTGGCGCATTCGTCTTGCGGCGTCTGTTCGACCACAATGTCGGGGACCGCACCGTGGAGTTCCATGTCTGTCCCATCGAGAAGCGACCATCCGCGGGTGGGCATGCGGACGGTCGTGCCGTCGAGCAAGGTGGCTGAGCCGGTCGAGATCACGCCCCCGAAGGTCGGCATCCCGACGAGCGTGCCGCGATGCAGCGTCTTGAACGCATGTGCCGTGATTTCGGCGTTGGAGAATGACTTCTCATTGCAGAGCATGTTGGCCGGGCCCGTGAAGCGCTGAATAAACAGACGATCTTGCGGGTAACCGTCTGTGTGCGATGGATCCGCGCCGCGCGGCAGCGTGTAAGCGTGGATGGGCGAACAGATGGACGCGAGAAGGCGATCAGCCGTCCACCCCCCGCCGTTGTTTCGCACATCAATGATGAGCCCGTCGCGACCGTCACACGCAGCGAAGAGGTCGCGCTCGAACTCGTCGAGTGACTCCTGTCCCATCCCTTCGATGTGCGCGTAACCGAGCCGACCGCCGGACCACTCATCGACAAGGCGTGCGTTTCGTTCCTGCGTGGCGCGGTACCCAAGGCGCGAGATCGCGCCATCACTGACGGGAACGATGGCGGTCTGAAACGAGACCGGCGTCGCATCGGTTCCGACGCGATCAATCGAGAACACGACCTCGCGACCGAGCGTTCCCGCCATTCGCGACGGGAGCGTGTCCGATGCATGGACGGGCTCAAAGTCGATGGCGGTGATGAGATCGCCGACCTTCATCGGCGGCTTCGCGGAGGTCGCCGGAGACTCGGGCATGATCTCGTCCACCCGGAATCCAGTCGGGGTCGACGAGACCTTCACGCCGATGCGCCCTTGCGGGAGCACGGTTCGTCCGCCGCTCGATGGACTGCGGATGCCGAGATGGCTCGCATTCAATTCGCCGAGGAGCCGATTCGCAACATGATCGAACTCCGCGCCCGTGCGCGCGTGCGTGGCCAGTTCGGCGTATCGCGCGCCGACGGCATCCCAGTCGAGACCCTTCATGGTCGGGTGATAAAAGTTCTCCCCCATCAGGCGCACAGCCTCGTCGAACTTCTGCCTTACGAGCGCGGCGCGGTCGACCACGATCGACGAGTCGACTTCGAGGGCGCCCTCGCTCTTGCCTGCATCGGAGGCGCCGCCACCCGAGGGCGACACGAGTTGCCCCTTGCCGCCCGAGAGGGTCACGAGCTTGTCGCCAGTGAGCGAGATGCCCTGCACGCTCGCACGGGCGCCGATCTTCTTCTGACCGGTGCCGTCGTGGCCGATCGAGAAGAGACCGCCGTCGGCCGAGTCCCCGCCGGTGAAGAAGATCTTCTCGCCCGATGGGGTGAGCTCGAGGTTGCCCTCGTTGCCCGGGAGCGAGGTGACCCTGCGCACGCGTCGGTAGGCATCACCGAGCGAGAGCGCAACCGGTGTTGGCTTGGGAGCCGCCTTGTCGGGAGTGTCCGAGGGCTTCGCCGGGGTGGTCGCCAGCGGCTTACGCTTTTTTGCGGCCTCTCCAGCCTCCTTGAAGTACTTTTCGAGCTCAAACTTCGACATTGAGTCGAGGCCCTTGTCGAGATTGACGACCCAGACATCGACCTCCTCGTTGGTTCGCTCGGAGAGGAACGCGAGGATGCGTCCGTCGGCGGACCACCTCGGGGTGGAATCGTTGTCGGGATGCCGAGTCACATTGATCGCCGGCGCAGAACCGTCGGCTGGCACGATTGAAATGTCGGCGTTGAAGTCTCGGTCCGTGTGCGTGTAGGCGAGCCACGCCCCATCGGGACTGAAGCGAAGTTCCACTTCGGGGTCCCATCCATTCGCGACGACGCGCACTTCCTTCGTGGCAAGGTCGAGCATCATGATGTCGCCTCGTCCGCGGCGGAAGGCGAGGCGCTTGCCGTCGGGCGACGGCGTCGGTTGCCGATCATGTGCGGCATCGACGACG
>SXGS01237018.1_pt1 | contig 20096 bp, 16 predicted proteins | sample 3174681 | NCBI WGS metagenome assembly SXGS01 (sample SAMN11356861, study PRJNA531348) | freshwater metagenome | isolation source: freshwater sample F1-80 | place: China: Fuxian Lake, Yuxi | collected 2017-12-25 | reverse complement strand
ACAGCCAGTGGCGGCGTGGATTCGATCTGTCAGCCAGCCCCAGCCGAACCGGAGCAGTGCCGGGACATTCACCTTCGGAAAAACCGCCGCGTGCAGCCGACCGTCATCAAGCGATGCGCCCGGGAAAATATCGAACTCGCCGCCATAACGGCCGCCATTGCCGATGAGCACCAACTCCCCTTCGCAACGCTTCTCCGCCGTCTCGACCACTAGACGCGGCTGCGTCTCCATGACGGCTTCGAGGCCGGCAATAAAATAGGCCAGTGATCCGAAACGCTTCTTGTGCTCCCAGTTCACGAGCTCGATCGATCGGGAATCCAGCCCCACACCGCCGAGTTGTGCGAAGCACCGGCCCTCTCCGGTTGCGCTGAACACGGCCTGAGGCAAATCGATCTTCCGCTCCTCGCCGCGTTCGATGACCTGCCATGCCTCCGCGAGGTTTTTCGGCAGGCGCAACTCCCGTGCAAAGACATTGATCGTGCCCAGCGGCAGGACGCCGAGACGCGCGCGATCCACGCCGGTCGGTTCATCGGCGATGCCGTTGAGCACCTCGTTCACTGTGCCGTCACCGCCGGCTGCCACGATCGTCGCGAAGCCGCTTCGCACTGCTTCAGCCGCCAGGGTCCGGGCGCTGCCGGGCGCGTAGGTGGGCTTGAGCGTGACGTTTGAGCCGAGGGCCGCGAGCCGTTCGCGAAAGGCCTTCGCCTTGTCGCCCCGGGCGGTGGGATTGAAAATCACGCAGATGCTCACAGCGCCGGGAGCATTGAAGGCACGACGGTTAACGTCAACGCTCCGGGAGGCCGCTGGCGGCCCGCCACTTCCGATCGTACCCGATTAGCTGGAGCTCGAGTTCTGGTGCACGACTTTTTGGAGGAACTGCACGGAGACACCTTCCATCGCGAGGGAGACGTCGTTGTAGCTCAAACCCTTTAGTTCGTTTGACCAAAGAATATTCCCGGAAGCGTGATCAAGGCAGATGAGCCGGCCGTTGGAACCGGCAAAGATGAACCCGTCCTTCACCAGGACAGAAACATCTGAACCGGATCCGAGTGTCGTGGACTGTATCTTGGTTCGCCAGAGCTCCTGACCGGAGTTTGGATCGATGGCGGCGACATGGCTGTTGGTTCCGATGACGAGCGGATGTTGCATGACAGGAGTGAACCAAACCACGGCCATGGCCCGCACGCAGAAGTTCACGGAGATTTTTGTAACGGTGGGCCCGCCATCAGCACACGAGAACCCGTTTGCCAGCCCGGCCCAGCCCGGGAAAAGGTAGCGCGTGACTGACGCGACCCCGCCCGACGATTCGTTCCAGCCGCTGCCGTTGTCGTTCTTCGAGCGCGGCACCGCGATGGTGGCTCGGGCGTTGTTGGGACACTGGCTGCTGCGACGCGATGCGGCGGGCATTTCCGGCGGAATGATCGTCGAGACGGAGGCGTATCTGGCGAACGACCCGGCGTGCCATGCGTTCCACGGTCGCACGGCGCGAAACGCGGCGATGTTCGGTCCGGCCGGCCACGCCTACGTTTACTTCATCTACGGCAATCACTGGTGCTTCAACGCCGTGTGCGGCGCAGAAGGCGTGGGCGAGGCGGTGCTGGTGCGCGCGATTCAACCGCTTTTCGGTGTGAAGCGGATGTTTGCCCGGCGTCCTGTCGCGACAGAACGTGAGTTGACCAACGGCCCGGCAAAATTGTGCGCGGCAATCGGGCTTCGCCGTGAGCACGACGCCCTGCCGCTGTGCTCGCAGGACTCGCCGGTGTTCCTTGCTCGCAATCCCCGGCGCTCGGTGGACGTCCGACGGCTTGGTCCGCTGGTGCCAACCACGCGCATCGGGATCACGAAGGCCGCGGACTGGCCGTTGCGATTCCTGCTGACGGGAAGCGCGAGCGTGTCGCGCAAGGCAGGTTGAAGACGTCCTACGTCGGCCAAAGCGGACAGCGCACGGAACGGCTGACGGTGGCTTCCAGAAGTTCCGGCGCGTTCGCGGCGCAGGCGGGTTGAGCCTTCGGGCAGCGCGGAGGGAAGGCGCAGCCGGCGGGCCATGCGCCGGGTTGCGGCACCGCGCCCCCGATGGCCGTGAGGCGTTCGGTGTTCGCGCCGATCTGCGGCACGGAGTTCATCAATGCGCGCGTGTAGGGATGGAGCGGGCGGCTGAGGATTTCGCGGGCGGGGCCGGTCTCGACAATCTGCCCGGCGTACATCACGGCCACGTGATCGGCGAGATCACCAACGATGCCGAGGTTGTGGGTGATGAGCAGGATGCTCATGCCGAGGGTCTGCTTGAGTTCGCGCAGGAGCTCGATGATCTGTGCCTGGATAGTCACGTCGAGCGCGGTGGTGGGTTCGTCCGCAATGAGGAGCGCGGGCTGCGAAGCCAGCGCGATGGCGAGCATGATGCGTTGCTGCATGCCGCCGGAGAGCTGGTGAGGATGATTCTTCAGGCGCGATTCGGGCGCGGGAATCCCCACGATCTGGAGCAGGCGAATCACTTCGCCGTCGTTAGCGGCGTCGGGCCGGTGCAGCGCGAGGGATTCGAGAATCTGTCGGCCGACGGGCATCACGGGGTTCAGTGACGCGCTCGGTTCCTGAAATACGTAGCTGACCACTCCGCCGCGGATGCGGCGCAGTTCTGCGGCGTTCATGCGAAGGACATCGCGGCCGCGCAGCAGGATCTCGCCGCCGGTGTAGCGGGCTGGTGGTGTCGGGAGCAGGCGCGCGATGGAAAGCGCGGTGATGCTTTTACCGGAGCCGCTCTCGCCGACGAGGCAAAGTGTTTCGCCGGCCGCGAGATCGAGGGAGACGTTCTCCACGGCGGGCAGGAACGCGCCGTCCTTGTCGAACCCGAGGCTCAGGTTGCGGATGGAAAGCAGCGGGGCGGGAGTGGGTGCGTCAGCGCGTGATGCGCTGGCCGGCTGCGATGCGAGTGTCATGGGGACGAGATGTTCCAACCCGGCGAAGCGTGCAGAAAGTCACTTGCCGATGCCGCGCGTTCGCCGATACGTTGGGGGCACTATGCGCGCCTGCCTCCTGATCATTCCAGTTTGTTTTCTGGCCGCCTGCAACACGGCGCCGCCGAAGAACATGGCAGAGAGAAAAGCCGCCGCTGAGGCCCGACCCTTGAACATGCATCCCACTGACATCGCCGGATTCCAACAACTCGCCACCCGCTTCAACAGCCTCATCAGCCTGCCCAAACTCGAAACCGCGCCCGGGGACATCGAGCACGCGGTGACGAACACCATCTCCCGCGCCGAGGCCGCGCTCGACGCCATCGCCACCTGCGCGCACGAGAAGCAGACCTTCGGCAACACCATCGCCGCGCTGGATGACCTGAGCTACGACATCGGCCTGACGGCGAGCCGGCTTAGTCTGATCAAGGAGACGAGCACGAACGCGGTCTTGCGCGAGGCGGCGACGCAGGGCGTGAAGAAACTTTCCGAATGGGCCGTGGGCCTGGACTACCGTGAGGACGTTTATCGCGCGGTGAACACCTACGCCAAGACGCTGCCGAAGCTCACGGGCGAAGACGACAAGCTGTTGCGCGAGGTGCTGCGCGACTACCGCCGCGCCGGCCTGGAGATGCCGAAGGCGCAGCGCGACGAGGTCGAGCAACTCCGCAAGGAGTTGACGAAGCTGACGACGGACTTCGAGTCGAACATCACCAAGGTGCAGCATCCGGTGAAGTTCACGCGCGCAGAACTCGAAGGCGTGCCGGAGAGTTTCCTTAACAGCCCTGGCGTGAAGACTGGCGACGACGAGTTCACGGTAATGGCGAACGTCACCTTCCACGTCCTCACCGTGATGGAGAACGCCCGGCGCGAGACCACGCGCAAGAAGCTCGCGGGCATCCAGAGCAATCTGGCGCGGGCGGAGAACGTCCCGCTCTTGCAGCAGATTCTAGCGCTGCGAGATCGCATCGCGCGCAAGCTGGGTTACGCGACCTGGGCGGACTACGTCATCGAGCCGAAGATGGCGAAGACGGCGGCGGGTGCGCAGGATTTTCTGGTGAAGCTCAACGCGGGCTTGCAGCCGAAGTTCGCAGCGGAACTGGAGGAGTATCGCCTCCTCAAGGCGAAGGATGTGGGCGACCCGCAGGCGCGCCTCAACGTCTGGGACTGGCGCTATTACAGCAACCAGTTGAAGAAGGAGAAATACACTGTCGATGCCGAGCAGCTCCGCGCCTACTTCCCGTATGAGAAGGCGTTGAAAGGGATGTTCGATATCTATCAGCACATCTTCGGTCTCCGTTTCCAGGAACTGGACGCGCCGGAGAAATGGGTCGAGGGCTTGCAATTGTTCGGCGTGACGGACTCGGAGACGGACGAACCGCTGGGGCTGTTTTACCTCGACATGTTCCCGCGCGAGGGGAAGTTCAATCACTTCGCGCAGTTCGGCATCATCGAGGGCAAGCGGCTGCCGGGCGGGCAGTACCAGCGGCCCACCGTCGCGCTCGTCTGCAACTTCCCGCCGCCGTCCGCGGACGCGCCGTCGCTTCTGCAACATTCGGATGTCGAGACGTTGTTCCACGAGTTCGGTCACGCGCTGCATTCCATTCTCACGCGGGCGAAATTTTCGCGCTTCGCCGGCACGAGCGTGCCGCGGGACTTCGTCGAGGCCCCGTCGCAGATGCTCGAGAACTGGGTCTGGGACAAGAAGGTTCTGGACAGCTTCGCGGCAGACTATCGCGATCCTTCGAAGAAGATTCCGGCGGAGATCATCGCGAAGCTGAAGGTGGCCAAGCTCGCCACCGTGGCGACGTTCTACCGGCGGCAGTTGTCCTTCGCGCTGCTCGATCTCGCGCTGCACACGCAGGTGCGCGATGGCGAGCAGCAGGACGTGGTGAAGATCTCCAACGACATCCTGAGCAACGTCTTTCTGCCGGTGCCGGAGGACACGGCGTTCGTCGCCTACTTCGGTCACCTGATGGGCTACGACGCGGGCTACTACGGTTACGCGTGGGCGGACGCCATCTCGGCGGACATGGCGACGGTGTTCGAGAAATCCTCGCACGGCTACCAGGACACGAAGGCCGGCCGGCGCTTGCGCGAGGAGATCTACGCCGTGGGCGACTCACGCGACGCGAAGGTGTCGATCGAGAAGTTCCTCGGCCGTGAGCAGAGCATCGAGCCCTTCCTCAAGACACTGGGTATCGGGGGGAAGTAGGTTGCCGTCGATCAACCGCTACTAGACGGAGCACGGCGTTCAGGCACAGCATCGTTCCTGACATGAGCCTGGTTCTCTGCCTTGCATGACGCGCCGCCTCTTTGCCCATTGCGCACACGGGTTGCCTCGAAGGCCGGCCTTCCGCTAGGCTGCGCCTGTGCCACCCGTGAACTTCGGCCACGTCGTGCTCCTGCCGCGCCTCAGCGCGATCTTTGCCGCCATCCTGTCTCTCGTCCTCGGCCTCCCCTCGGCGTTTGGTGCGAGCGAAGACGAATATCTCGTGAGGAATTGGACGACGGTCGATGGCGTGCCGCACAACACGGTGCGTTCGGTGATCCAGTCGCGGGACGGCTATCTTTGGATCGGGACGGCCAACGGCCTGGCCCGGTTCGATGGAGTGCGTTTCACAACCTTCGACTCCGCGAACACGCCGGAGCTGATCAACGACGACATCTTTTCCCTCTACGAAGGCCGGGACGGCACGCTCTGGGTGCGCACCCGGCGCGGTCTGGCACGCCGGACGGAAGGTCGGTTCGAGTTTCTGCCACGCACGAACACGTTCTCTACTGTCCCGTTTGGCAGCTTCGCGGAGGACACGGCGGGGGCGTTGTGGATTCTTGGCATGGAGACAATTGGCCGATGGAACGGACGCAGTCTCGAGACGGTGGAGATCCCGCCAGACGGTCCCGAACGCATCATGTACATGCGTGCAGCGACCGACGATGGGCTCTGGCTCGCTGCGCGGAACGGATTGTGGCGCTACCGCGACAGAGGGGCTAAGCGGATCGTGGAATCTCCAGTGCCGGGATTGCTGGCGGTCGGGGCAGGCGGACAGTTGTGGGGGCTGGTTGCGGGTCGGCGGTTGTTCACGCTTCGCGACGGAGCGTGGGTGCAGGTGACGGAGTTGACCGATATTTGCGCCACGCTGTTCGCAGCACGGAATGGTGATGTCTGGGCCGGCGCGGATTCCCGCAATGCCGCGTTCCGCTGGCGCAATGGGAAGCTGTCCACAATCAGCAGCGCGCAGGGACTGGAAGGTGTGCGTGTCGTCGGATTCGAGGAGGATCAGGACGGGAACATCTGGATCGGAATGAACGCGGGCGGGCTCTACCGGTTGCGCGAGCGGCGGGTCCGCATCGTCGGGCGCGAGGAAGGATTCGAGGTGCCGAACGCGTCGAGTATTGTCGAGCAGCCGGATGGTTCGATGCTCGTGAGCGTGATGGGATCGAAGCTTCATAGCGTCACGGATGCCGGCGCGGAACCCGTCCCATTCCAGCAGGCCGGGCCGCCGCTGGAACATCTGACGGCGATGGCTCCGGCCCGGGAAGGCGGCGTCTGGGTCGGCACGTTTCGCGGTGAACTTTCCCGCGTCGTCGATGGCCGAGTGGTGGAGCGCGTGGGATCGTCCAGCGGGACACGTTCGCTTCTGGTGGATCGCGAGGCACGCCTCTGGCGCGGAACGCTGAACGCTGGAGTTGAGGTTCTCGAGCAGGGCAACACGACGCGCTACCGGACGAACGAGGGGCTGTCCTTCAACAACGTATATTGCCTTGCCCAGGACCGCGACGGCGCGGTGTGGGTGGGGACGGAACAGGGCCTCAACCGCATTGACAACGGGCGCATCACCGTGTTCGGCCCGACCAACGGCCTCGGGCAACTTTTTGTCAGTACGCTGTTCGTGGACTCGCGAGGGACGTTGTGGGCGGGGACGCTCGGCGGGGGATTGAGCGGGTGGACGGGCACGCGGTTTGTCACGTTGACCACGCGCGAAGGCCTGGCGCATGACGCGGTGGATCAGTTGATCGAGGACGACCTTCGGCATCTGTGGCTGGGCACGCGTGCCGGGTTGATGCGGATTTCCGTCGAGCAATTGCACGAGTTCATCGCGGGAAAGATTCGCGTGGTGACGGGCACGCTCGTCGGTCGCGACGAAGGGCTGGAGCGCGCGAATCTCTGGACGGAATACCAGCCCGCGAGCGCGAAGTCGCGCGATGGCCGGCTGTGGTTCTGCACGGGCAGCGGCGTAGCAGTGCTCGATCCGCGCCGCTTCGAGAAGCCCGGGGTCGCGCCGCTCGTTCACATTGAGGAAGTGTCGGTGGACGGCGTCCGGCGGTTTGTGGAACCGCGTATCGAGCCGGTGATCGTGGTGCCGCCGGGTGCGGAGCGCGTCGAGATTCGCTACACGGGGATTAGTCCGTCCGAACCTGCGGAGGCTCGCTTTCGCTATCGGCTCGAGGGCTACGATCGCGACTGGGTTGAGGCCCGACGCCAGCGGGTGGCGGGCTACTCCCACCTGCCGCCGGGGCAGTATCAGTTCCGAGTGAAGGCCGTTAACAACGACGGGGTGTGGAACGAAACGGGCGCGGGCATCACCTTCGATGTGCGGCCGCAGTTCTGGCAGACGCGCTGGTTTCGCGGCGCGATGGCCGGGGCGATGGCCGCCGCGCTCTACGGAGTGTTCCGACTGCGACTCCGGCAGGTGGAATCGCGTCGTGCGGCGCAGGAGGCGTTCTCGCGCCAGCTCATCGCCTCGCAGGAACAGGAGCGGCAGCGCATCGCGGCGGAGTTGCACGACAGCCTCGGGCAGAACCTGCTGGTGATCAAAAACCGCGCGGCGCTCGCGCTCGCCCAGCAGGATCGTCCGGAGAAGATGGCCGCGCAGGTTCAGGAAGTGTCCGCGATGGCTTCCGCTGCCGTGCGCGAGGTGCGTGACATCGCGCAGAACCTGCGGCCGTTTCAAATCGACGAGCTGGGCATCACCAAATCAATCACGGCGATGGCGCGGCAACTGGGCGACGCATCGAACATCGAGTTTGTCGCGGAGTTGGAGAACATCGACGGCGCGCTGCCGCCCGAGTTCGAGATCAATTTTTACCGCATCGCGCAGGAGTGTCTGAACAACGTCGTGAAACATTCCAAGGCCCGACGCGCGGTCATCCGTCTGCGACGGCGCGGCGATGCGCTGCTGTTCACGGTGAAGGACGATGGCCGTGGCTTCACGCGGGCCGACGGCGCGGCACCCACCGGGTTGGGGACGCGAAACATCGTCGAGCGCGCCCACACGATGGGCGGCAATGTGAAAATCGACTCCGCGCCGGGACAGGGCGTGAGTGTGGAACTCGAAGTGCCTTTGCGATGAATGACTCGTTGAAGATCCTGATTGCGGACGACCATCCGATTTTCCGACGCGGCCTTTGCGAAGTTATCGAGACGGACGGCGGCCTGACGCTGTGCGGCCAGGCGGCCAACGGCGAGGAGGCGCTGCGCTTGATCGAGGAACTGAAGCCCGACGTCGCGATTCTCGACGTTCACATGCCGAAGCTCACGGGCTTGCAGGCGGCGCGAAAGCTCATCGCCGCGAAGTCGCCGGTGAAGATTGTCCTGCTCACGATGCACGAGGACGAGGATTTGTTGAACGAGGCGCTCGGCCTCGGCATCCACGCGTATGTGCTCAAGGAGAACGCCGTCGAGGATTTGATTCGCGCGGTTCACAGCGCGGCGGAGGGGAAGACCTTCATCAGCGCGTCGCTCGCCGGGATGCTTGTGCGGCGGCGCGAACGTTCCGAGGAACTGCGACGCGCGCATCCTGGCCTCGATGCGTTAACGCCCACCGAACGGCGCATCCTCGGGCTCATCGCCGCCGACCGGACGACGAAGGAGATTGCCGACGAGCTTGGCAGCGCCGTGCGCACCGTGGAAACGCACCGGCAGAACATGAGCCAGAAGCTCGGCCTGAGCGGCAGCCACAGCCTGCTCAAGTTCGCTTACGACAACAAAGCCCGGCTGTAACGCCGGAGCCACCGCAGGGAGGATCTCCGGCTCGACACCATGACAGGCGGTTTTCTGCAGCAGCGGATCTCTGCTACGAATCTACCCGCTTTTCGCCAATCCGGCCTTCGTCTCCGACTGGAGTGCTTCCAACTCGACCTTGAGCGATTGCTTCGCCTTCGATGCCATGCGGTCAATGAAGAGGATGCCGTTGAGATGATCCGTCTCGTGCTGAATGGCGCGGGCGAGCAATCCGCCGGCCTTGAACTGGATGGTTCTCCCTTCGCGATCCCAAGCGGTGACTTCGACGGACTCCGGGCGTGTGATGTCCTCGTAGATCTCGGGAAAGCTCAGGCAGCCTTCCGGTCCGGCAACGACCTCGCCGAATCCCTTCACCTCGGGGTTGATGAGCACGAGCGGCATGTAGGCCGCGAGGTTCGCGGGCTGGCCGTCGATCTCCATCGTGGAAGGGCGCTCGGTCACCTCACTCACATCGATGACGGTGAGTTGCAGCGCGCGGGCGATTTGCTGGGCGGCAAGTCCGACACCCTCGGCGGCGTACATGGTTTCCAGCATGTCATCGATCAGCTTGGAGACCTCCGGCGTGATGGTGGTGATGCGTTCGCCCTTCTTGCGAAGGGCCGGATGGCCGTAATTGACGATGGGCAGGACCATGGCGAGAGCGGCGGGCGGTTCAGTTTCAGTGTTTGCGATCCGGCCAGTCGCGGAGCATGCCGGCGAGGTCCGGGAGATCAGGGCTCCGGGCGCTGCGGACGTAGAAACCGCTGCACGTCGTGCCGGTCAGCACGGCGCCGGCGTTGTCGAGACCGAGAAGCTTGCCGAGGCAGAAGCCGGAGTTGAAGTGATCGCCCGCGCCAGTGGTGATGAGCGGCTTCTCGACGAACGGCCCGTCCACGATGCTGGGCGTGCCGTTGCTGACCGCGAGGGCGTAGGAAACAGGATGCACGACGAGCGTGTCCACAGGCGCGCGCTTTTGAATTTCCACCGCGAGGGTCGCCAGTCCGTCGCGGGTGCGATCACCGGTATTCAGTCCGAGCACCTTGCCGATCTCGTAGGCTTCCTTCTCGTTCAGGCCGAGGATGACTTCAAAATACTTCTCGAAGCGCGTGATGATTTCGAGGGCGCGCCGGATGTCGCCGGGCGTGCGCTTCTCCGGGTCGGCGAGGTCGAAGAAAATCTTCCGGCGCGGATGCGGCGGCGCCGGGCAGAACTCAGCGAGGAGCGATTCCCACAGGTCGCTCATGTAGGGAATCATCGTCCAGTTTACGAAGCCGACGAGCTCGGCGGTCGAGAAGTTGTCGATGAATTTGTTGCGGCCGTAACGGAGCTGGATGTTCGCCCAGGTGACTTCGTTCAGCGACGTGGTCTTGGTAAGCATCAGCTTGCCGTCCTCGAACTCGAGTGCGTCGGTGTGGCCCGCTTCGGCGATGCTGTGGACTTCCGCGCGTTGGGCGAACTCGGCGAAGACCGGGTGAAGTTGCGGGTAGCCCAGCGCGCCGACGTAGGTCACGCGCACGCCGAGGCGCGCGAGGGCGTTGGCCATGATGGGGCCATTGCCGCCGAGCTTGGTGCGGGCGTTGACGAGCTCGACATTCGTGCTTTTGCCGGCGGCACCGGCGAGGCGTTCAGCCAGCGCGCTGATGGTGGGCAGTCGGCTGAAACGCTCGGCGTTGTCGCGCTTGTCCACGACGTGGATGATTTCATCGACGAAGCCGTCCATGCCGACGAAGGCACGGAGGCGGCTGGCGCGTTCAATGCCGGCAAGCAGACGGGCGGCGGTTTGTTCACGAAGTTCTTCAGGCTGGAGCATAGGCATGGAATGGCGCGACGAGAGGGCGCAGTTGGAAGCAGGGCCGGTTCGCCCGCGAATGATGAACGTCCGTTCTCATGAAACCGGTAAAAGGAGTTGAGGCGTTGGAAATCAGGTCAGCTCGAGTGCGGCAATCAATCCACCGGCACGCCGAGAATCTGGAGAATGCGCTCCAGCTCGTCGTCACTGTAGAAACGGATGTCGAGCGCGCCCTTGCCGGCGCGGTAACGGAGCTGAACCTTCGTCCCGAGCCGCTCGCGCAGCTTGTTCTCGACGTTCGCGACATGCACGTCGCGGATCGGCGCGGTGGCTCCGCCCGCGGTGCGCGAATGTCCGGTGACTTCGACCGCCGGCTGCTGGAGGCGCGTGATCAGTTCCTCTGTCTGGCGGACGTTGAGGCCGTCGTGGATCACCTGCTCGGCGGCGCGTTGCTGGGCGGCGGCATCGCCGAGGCCGAGGATGACTTTGGCGTGGCCGACGGAGAGGCGGTTCTCGCGGACTTGCGCCTGGACAGCGGGCGGCAGCTTGAGCAGGCGGAGGGCGTTGGCGACCGAGGCGCGGCCCTTGCCGACCTTCGCGGCGACATCTTCCTGGCGAAGCTGGAAGGTGCCCATCAACTCGGAGTAACCGAGGGCTTCCTCGATCGGGTTGAGGTTCTCGCGCTGGAGATTCTCGATGAGCGCGAGTTCGAGCACCTGGCGATCGTCAGCTTCGCGGAGGATCACCGGCACTTCCTTCAAGCCCGCGAGTTGCGACGCGCGCCAGCGGCGTTCGCCGGCGATCAGCTCGAAGCGATCGCCTTTCGCGCGGACGACCAGCGGCTGGATGATGCCCTGGGCCTTGATGGAGTCCGCGAGTTCCTGGAGCGACTCGGCGGTGAAATCCTTGCGGGGCTGGAACGGGCAGGGCTGCACGCGATCCAGCGGCACGCGTTGCACGCCGCCGGCGACGGGTGAGCTGACGGGTGAATGCGTCGCTGGAACACTGGAAACTGCGGCAGGGGAGGACACTGGTTTTGCGGAAGGAGAAACCCCGCCCAACAACGCGCCCAGCCCACGGCCCAAAGCTGGTTTTGCCATGAGTTGAGAGTGGAGAACGACCCTGCGGAAGTCAACGGCGGGGGCAGTCGCGCGAGAGGAATCGAGCATTGCCTGCGTGATGGCCGCGATCATAATCCCTGGGGCTTCAGCATCTGGATGGCGGGCGGCGGCATTCGTGCCGGAACGGTTGTCGGCGCGACGGATGACCTCGGCCTTCGCGCCGTTGAGAACCGCGCGCACGTCAACGACATCCACGCGACCATCCTGCACTGTCTCGGGCTGGATCACGAGAAGCTGACCTACCTGCACAACGGCCGCGACGAACGTTCGACCATCAACGGTGGCGAGATCATCAGGCCAGCCTTGGCCTGATCCAGGGATCGCTGCGGACACTGGGCGATCAGTATTCATCCGTTGTTGAACCGCTTTTTCTCTCCGGGTCATTCGTGGTTTTCCTCCGCCTGCGTTTCCGCCATGCTCGACCCGATGGCTGTCATTCAGGTTCAGGATCTCACGAAGACATTTCGCACCTACAAGAAGGAGCCCGGCTTTGCCGGCGCGCTCAAGGGGCTGGTCTCGCGCAAATACGAGACCACCTCCGCAGTGAAGGACGTCGCGTTCCGTGTGGAGGAAGGCGAGCTCGTCGGGTTCCTCGGGCCGAACGGCGCGGGCAAGACAACGACGCTCAAGATGCTCGCGGGACTGCTGTATCCCTCGGGCGGCAGCGCCAGCGTGCTCGGCTACACGCCGTGGGAACGCAAGGACGGCTACCGCCGGCAGTTCGCGCTGCTGCTCGGGCAGAAGAACCAGCTCTGGTGGGATTTACCGGCGCGTGAATCACTGGACCTGAACGCGAAGATCTACGGCATCGACCGCGGCGTGTTCGAGCGCACGGTCGATGAACTGACCGAGATGCTGGGCGTGAAGGAGAAGCTGAACGTCATGGTGCGCGAGCTCTCGCTGGGCGAGCGCATGAAAATGGAGCTCATCGCCTCGCTGCTGCATCAGCCGAAGGTTCTCTTCCTCGACGAGCCGACCATCGGGCTGGACGTCGTCTCCCAGAAGATCGTCCGCGAGTTCCTGCGCGACTACAACGCGCGGCGCAAGACGACCATCCTGCTCACGAGCCATTACATGGCGGACATCCAGGCGTTGTGTGAGCGCGTGATCATCATCGATCACGGGAAGATTTTCTTCGACGGCCGGCTCGCCGAGGTGATCGACCGGTTCGCGGACTTCAAGCTTGTCACCATCCACTGCGACGGCGCGAACCCGGTGCCCGCACTGGAGTTGGCGAAGTTCGGCGAGGTCCTGGAACAGGACCGCCAGACGGTGAAGCTGAAGGTGAAACGCGAGCGCGTGATCCCGGTCTGCAAGGCGCTCCTGGACGAACTGCCGGTGAACGACATCGACATCCAGGAAGTGCCGATCGAGGAAGTTATCCGTCAGATTTTTGCGCGCTGAACGGCCAGCGGTTGCTCGCCTTGGACCAGACCAGGAATGCGATCACGCCGGTCAACACGACGCCCGCCGCGTAGAGCATCGTCGTCTTGCCCGAGGTGGAGAAGAGAAATATCCAGCCCGACAACGCGACCAGCGCCGGGAGCGGGAAGAGCCACATGCGGAACGGCCGCACGAGATTTGGCGCGTTCCGGCGCAGTAAGATTACAGCCCCAATCTGCCCGACGAACTGCACGAGGATTCGCGTGACCAGAAGGCCGTTAATGACATCCAGAAGCGGCAGGAAGCTGAAGGCAATGGCCAGTACCCCGATGAACACCAGCGACACATGCGGGAACTGTTTCGTCGGATGGAGCTTCGCGAACACGGAGAAGAAGTTGCCGTCCTTCGCCGCCGCGTACGGCACGCGCGAGTAGCCGAGCAGCAGCGCGAAGCAGCTCCCGAAGGCCGTCCAGAGCACGAGCGCGGTGAAGACCTTGGCGAACTCCGTCCCATAAACCTTTCCGATGAACATCGAGACCACGGGCGGCGGTGGATCAGGCAACGCCTGGCCCACGGGCGGGACGAATTCGCGCCACGGCACCACGCCGATGATCGAGAGGTTCATGGTGATGTAGATCAACGCGACCGTGAGCAGGCTGACGAGCACGGAGCGCGGGATGACTTTGCCCGGCTCCTTCACCTCGTCACCGATGAAGCACACGTCGTAGTAGCCTAGGTAGTCGTAGATGCCGACGCGGGAAGCCGCACCCAGGCCCATGAGATAGCCGAAGGAGAAATCGAACGCGCCCGGCGGGAAGTCGAAGGCCACCTTCGCGTCGAACGTGAACGCGCCCGTCGCAATCACGATACCGACGGTCAGCATCGTGCCGAGCCACAAACTCACGGTGATCGTCCCGATCGAGGTGATTCGCCGGTAGAGCATGGCGATGGCGAACAGCCCGACGCCAATGACCAGTGCGTAGCCCGTAGCCGGCGACATCTCCGGCCAGATGTAAGTGGCGTATTGCTTGAAGCCGATGAAGCCCGAAGCGATCTCCAGCGGCCCGCTCAACATGAACTGGAAGATGAACAGAAAGGTCATCAGCTTCCCGAACGTCCGCGGCCCGAAACCTTCGCGCAGGTAAACATACGTCCCGCCGGAGCCGGGTAGCGCGGCACCGAGCTCGCTCCAGATCAAGCCGTCTGCCATCGCAATGACCAGCGCCACGAGCCAGCCGAGCATCGCCTGCGGACCGTTCATGGCGGACATAAGCGCTGGGATGGTGATGAACGGCCCGACGCCGATCATGTTCGTCATGTTCAGCGCCGTGGCCTGGAGCATTCCGAAACGACGCAGCAACGGCGTCGGGGAATCGTTCGAGGGAGTCATGCGCGCGAGTCTAGGGACGCGCGCCAGCGTGACGAGAAAAACGTTCACTGCCTGTGGGTCGAGGACGCATCTTGCGGGCGCTGCTGCCGCGATGAGCGCTCTTCAACAGTTGGAGCGCCGCAATCTTTGGGACGCGTTGAGCTTCCTTGGAGGAGGCCGCGATCCGAAACTGCTCTAACGAACCGATGGCCGCACCGGGAGCGCGTTGGTGGCGCGCGAGCCGCTGGCGATCCAGGCGTGCCACGCGGCCTCGAGCTTCGCCACGCCGCCGGGATGCAGCCGTTCGATTTGTCGCGAGCAGGGTTCGGGAGCGTTCGGCCCACGCCCCAACTGGCGTTCGTTCACCAGCGTCACCACCATCTGGCGATAAGCCGGCGTGGACATGAGCATCTGAAACAGCGACCAGCTCGCTCCGTAGGATTTCTCCGACTCCATCGCGCGGAACCCCAGCGCATCCACGTCGAGCAACTGTTCCATCGACGGCAGCGACTTGGCCTGACGCCATTCCGCGAGCTTCGTCCAGCGGTGGCGGATGAGTTGTTGCTGGACCTCGCCCGGCGGATGCAGCGCGAAAGCGAAGTAATCCGCGGAGCCTTCCATCAGCCACATCGGCACGTTCTCGTAATGCGCGTCGAGTATCGCGTGGCCCGCCTCGTGCAGGAGCGTCGTGCCGAGGAAGCCCGCCATCTGCTGCCGCCACGTCACGATTTCCTTCGTCGCCGGTGTGTAGAAGCCGGCGACGTTGAACGGCCGGCCGGCGAGCGACCGGCGGTCCTCGGTGTTTGTCCAATAAAGGCTGAAGGTGGCGTTGGTGTAGTCCGTGTAACTGCCGAAGAGCCGCAGCCGCACGCGGAAATCCGGCCGCGTCTGGAATCCGAACACCGCCCGGTGTCGCTCGATCAACTGGCGGACGGAATGGTTGACCGCACTGTCCGTCGCGGCGGTGAGTGTGAAGCCGTGCGTTGCGAACTGGCAGACGCCCGGGCCTTTGAAATCCGCGTCTGACACCTTCGGCAACGGAGCGGCTACGCTGGCGGCGCAGGCGGTCCAGATGATGATTTGGCAAATCAGGCCGGCGTGAGGGCGACGGTTCATCCGTCAGTTCCCGGCCGGCTTCGGCTGTTGCTGGATGAACTGCAAGGCCACGAGGGTTCCGCAGAAATACATGAACTGCTGGAACGCGCCGTTGAACTCGCCGGTGAGCCACTGGCCGAAGCCGAGTTGCAGGAAGACGAACAGGCTCCACACCGCCGCGAGGGACAGCAGCGTCGCTGCGCCCTGCCGCAGGAACTCCAGTCGGACCAGCGCCGCGAGGGCGAGCGCGAAGGCCAGGACTTCGGACACCGTGAGTATCCAGAAGGTCGCGGGCAGTCCGGGGAACGTCGCGAAGAAGGTCTTACCGAACTTGCCGTCGAACCACGTCGGCATGCCGTCGCGAAGTTTGCTCCAGCCGGCGAAGCCCCAGATCATGAGCAGGAGGAAGTTCACCGCCAGCAATGTGGCGGGGCGGGGGAGGGCGGCGAGGCGGTTCATGGGCATTGAGGATTTGAGATCTGAAATTTGAGATTTGAAATCGACTCGATGTTTCGCCGGGCAGTTGCCCTTCACCGCCCGAGCAAGCCCGGGGGCATGCCGCCCATACGGCCCATCATTTTCTGGAATTTGCCCATCTTGCGCATCATCTGCTGCATCTGTGCGAACTGGTTGAGCATCGTGTTCACGTGCGCGACGGTCACCCCGCTGCCCTTGGCGATGCGCTTGCGGCGGCTGGCGTTCAGCACCTGCGGCTTGCGGCGTTCCTCCATCGTCATGGCGCAGATCATTCCTTCCATGCGCCGGAATTCCTTCTCCTGCTTGCTCATGTCCGTCTGCTTCAGCACCTCGGCGCCGCCGGGCAACATGCCGACGATGCTTTCGAGCGAGCCGAGCTTTTTCATGGCGCGGAGTTGATCGAGGAAATCTTCGAGCGTGAACTCGCCCTTGCGCATCTTCTCCTCGAGCTTCTTCGCGTCCGCCTCATCCACGGCCTCGGCGGCGCGTTCCACGAGGCTGACGACGTCGCCCATGCCGAGGATGCGCGAGGCCATGCGCTCGGGATGGAACGGCTCGAAGTCCTCGAGCTTCTCGCCGACGCCCATGAACTTGATCGGCTTTTGCGTCACGGTCTTCAACGAGAGCGCCGCGCCGCCGCGCGCATCGCCGTCGAGCTTGGTGAGGATGCTGCCGGTAATCTTCAACGCGCCATCAAAGTGCGTCGCGACGTTCACGGCCTCCTGACCGGTGGCGGCGTCGAGCACGAGCAGGATTTCGTCGGGCTGCACGAGGTCGCGCAGACGGACGAGTTCTTGCACGAGCGGTTCGTCGATCTGGAGGCGGCCGGCGGTGTCGAAGATGAGCACGTTGCACTTCTGCGCGGCGGCGAACTCGCGGGCTTCGCGGGCGATCTTGAGCACGTCGGTCTCGCCTTTCTTCACGAACACGGGCACGCTGAGCTTCTCGCCGAGCGTGGCGAGCTGGTCCATCGCGGCGGGTCGGTAAACATCCGCGGCAACGAGGAGCGGCGTGCGGCCCTGCTTCTGGAGCAGGCGGGCGAGCTTTCCGGAGGAGGTGGTTTTGCCGGAGCCGTGCAGGCCGACCATCATCAGGCAGGCGGGGCTGGAGCGGAGTTCGAGCGCGGCGTTCTCGCTGCCGAGCAGGGTGACGAGTTCGTCGTGGATGATCTTAATGATCTGCTGGCCGGGATGCAGGCTGGCGATGACTTCCTGGCCGAGGGCCTTGGTCTTCACGCGGTCGATGAAGTCCTTCACGACCTTGAAGTTCACGTCCGCGTCGAGCAGGGCCATGCGCACCTCGCGCAGGCTGTCGGCGACGTTGTCCTCGGAAATCTTGCTCAAGCCGCGCAGGGAGCGGAAGGCGTTCTGGAGCTTGCTGCTCAGGTTGTCGAACATGCCACGAAGCTAGGAGGCGGGCGCGCGGCTGAAAAGGTGAATCTTGGCGGACGCCGGGGAGCCACACCGATTCCAGAAGGCAGACCGACACGAATTCCATGAATGCTGACGAACGCGAAGTTCCCCATCCGTGCAAATCCGTAAAATTCGTGTCTCTCCTCCTGCCCATCGGAGGTCGGATGCTTTTTCGTTTTGCCCGCAGGCGCGGTTCGTGAAGGATGCGCGGATGCTGACGACTGACATTCTCCGAACGGGCGGCGTGGTTGCCCGGGCCATTGAACTTCGTGCGGGTCCGCTCACGATGTGTTTTGAACCCGAGACCGCCTTCCTCCGCCACCTCCGGCTGGGCGATCACGAGGTGCTGCGCGCCGTTTATGCGGCCGTGCGCGATCAGAATTGGTCAACCATCCTGCCGCGCATCACCATTCGCCGGCAGGAGATTGGCAAGGACACCTTCGCGATCGAGTTCACTGCCGAGTGCCGGCGTGGGGGCATCGACTATGTGTGGGAGGGCGCGGTCACGGGCGCGGCGGATGGCCGCGTGGAATTCAAATTCAACGGCGAGGCGCACTCGGAATTTCTGCGGAACCGGATCGGCATCTGCATCCTGCATCCCATCGCCGAATGCTCGGGCCGGCCGGTGACGGTGACGCACACGGACGGCACGGAGGAAGCCGGCGCGTTCCCGAAGGACATCTCGCCACACCAGCCGTTCTTCGACATCCGTTCGGTTGCCTACGAAGTTGCAACCACGGGCATTCTCGCGCGCATCGAGGCGTCGGGTGACGTATTCGAGATGGAAGATCAACGCAACTGGAGCGACGCGTCCTTCAAGACCTACTGCACGCCGCAGGCCCGGCCGAAGCCACACCAGGTCCGCAAGGGCGATCGCGTGGAGCAATCGGTCGTGGTGACGCTCGGCGGAAAGCTCCGGCCCATCCTCCCGGTGAACCTCGGCCGTCCGCCGCAGCTTTCCATCGCCACGACGCCCGTGTTCCCGTTGCCGCCGCTGGGCCTGTGCGCAGCGAGCCACGGCCGGCCGTTGACCGCGACGGAGATTCAGCGGCTCAAGGCGCTGCGGCTCGCCCATCTGCGCGTGGACTTGAATCTCGCGGACGCGGCCTTCGCTTCGGTGTTGGAACAGGCGTGGGTCGAAGCACAGCAACTCGGCGCATCGCTGCATCTCGCGCTGGGTTTCACCGGATCGGATGCGAATGCTGATGCGCAGGCGACGGCGTTGCTCGGGCACCTGCGGCGCCTCCAGCCGTGCGTCACACAATGGATCATCCTGCATGACGCGCAGAATCCAGTCGGCGAACCGCTTGTGGAACGAGCGCGCGCCGTCCTGAAGGATTTCGCGCCGAATGTGCTCTTTGCTGCCGGCACGAGGGATTTCTTCACTGAGATTAATCGCGACCGTCCGCCTGCCGGCTGCCCGTCCTCGGTGTGTTACTCGAACAACCCGCAGGTCCACGCCTTCGACAATCTGACGATGGTCGAAAACCTCGCTGGGCAGAGCTTCAATGTGGAAACAGCGCGCGCATTCACGCCGCGTCCCGTGGTGGTCTCCCCGATCACGCTGCGCATCCGTGGCAACGCCGGCGCGGCTGCCGAGAAGCCCGGGATGGCGGAGCTGCCGGGCGATGTCGATCGGCGGCAGATGTCGCTTTTCGGCGCGGGCTGGACGCTGGGCAGCATTGCGCGGCTGGCGGAGGCGGGTTTCGTGCAGAGCGCGACGTATTTTGAGACGACTGGCTGGCGTGGGCTGATGGAGACGGAAGCGGGTTCGCTGTTGTCGGTGGCGTTTCCGTCCGAGGCCGGGATGGTGTTCCCGCCGTATCACATCTTCGCGGATATCGCGGAGTTCGGCCCGTGCCAGGTGCTGCCGACGCACTCGACGCATCCGCTGCTTGCGGGTGGCCTGACATTGCGCGATTCCTCGGGACGCCGGCGTGTGCTTGTGGCGAACTTCACGGCGGACGAACAACCGCTGAAGATCAAGAGCGGCTCGGGCAGCGTGGTGGTGAAGTATCTGGACGAGACGAACGCGCTGGAGGCGATGCGCTCCCCAGAGGCGTTTCGAGCCCGCGCGGGCACCGTGGTGGAAGCAGCGAGCGGGAAGGTGGAGTTGAAGCTCGCGCCCTACGCTGTCGCGCGGGTGGATATTGGCGCATGAATCTTCGGTCCGCTGGGAATAGGGCCAGATACGAACTGCACGGATTGACACGGGTTTGGCAGGGCAGGGCGGGTCATTCTCTCCTTCTCTCCCTGTGACGGAACTGGCGACTCGGTTCAGCGGTGTTGCTCGCGTTCGAGTTCGGAACGGAGTTGGGCGAGTTCCTTCTTCATCAGGCCGGTGACGCGGTGCTTGGCGAGATAGACTTGGGCGATGTTCACATCGAGAGTGCGCGCAACTTCGCCGGCACGGTGACAAGTCCGCGCTCGACGAGATTCTGGAACTTGCCGGCCCGCGCCAGCTACTCCGAGACTGGCGGCGTGTGTTCGAGGTT
>SXGS01356321.1_pt1 | contig 20103 bp, 14 predicted proteins | sample 3174681 | NCBI WGS metagenome assembly SXGS01 (sample SAMN11356861, study PRJNA531348) | freshwater metagenome | isolation source: freshwater sample F1-80 | place: China: Fuxian Lake, Yuxi | collected 2017-12-25 | reverse complement strand
GCTGGTGCGCACCAGGTCGACGCCGACGATGTGGGTGTAAACCTTCGCGGGCGGCACCACGCCGATCATCTTCGGCAGGAACGCATCATTGTTCTGGATCAGCTCGACCGGAAGGCGCCCGGCGCGCACGATCTCCTGACGGTGGTAGATGTCGTGCAGGAAGGCGTTGATTGCCCGCACCCGCTGCTCGATGCCCTTGGTGAGCTTCGACCATTCCTTGCCGGAGATGATCCGCGGCACGATGTCGAACGGGATCAGCCGCTCATCTGCATCGGCCGCGCCGTAAACGTTGAAGGTAATGCCGGTCCGGCGGAAAAATGTTTCCGCCTCGCGCGCCTTGCGGCGAAGCCGCTCGGGCGGCTCCTCGGCAAACCAGTCGCAATATCTTGAATAGGGCGCGCGGGGTTTTTCACCGCTGCCGTCCATCTCGTTGAAAAACCGTGGAGTTTCAGCCATCGGCGTATCCTTACGCCGTATTTTGCAGCACTCAACGCCCTTCTCTTAGGCGTTGCAGTGGCGCTGAAGGCGCTCAATTTTCGTGCAAACCCTGCAGCTGCTGCACAAACCGGCAGCTTTTAGCTTATGGAGCGACCGGTACGAGCGGCCAGAAAATCGGAATCACCACTGCTGCAACTGCCACAAATATCCAGTTCAGCGGAGATCCGAACTTCACGAAGTCCATGAACTTGTAGCCGCCGGCCCGGTAAACCAGCGTGTTTGTCTGGTAGCCGATGGGTGTGGCAAAGCTCGCGCTGGCCGCAAACATGACCGCCACCACGAACGGCCGCGGGTCAATCCCCATGCCTTCAGCCAGACCGATGGCCAGCGGCGTGATCAGGATCGCGGCCGCGTTGTTGCTCATGATTTCGGTCACGATCGAGGTGAACGCGTAGACAATCACCAGCAGGATCAGCGGCCCGAAGCCGCCCGAGATGTCGGACAACAGGCCGACCACAAGGGCCCCTGCGCCGGTCTTTTCCATGGCCGTGCCCAGCGCCAGCATGCCGAAGATCAGCATCAGAATGTCCCACTGGATGGACCGGTAGGCTTCCTGATGATCGAGGCAGCCGAACGCCACAACGGCCGTTGCAGCAATCAGCGCCAGCCCGGCAATCGGCATCAGCTCGATGGCCGCAAGGCCCATCACCATCAGTACGGCTGCAATCGCCACCGGCGCCTTGTCGCGGCGGATGGCACGGTCGGAGCTTTCAGTGAGGTTGTTGAGCAGCCCCTCGTCGAACATCTCGCGCATGCCGCGCGGGGGGCCTTCGAGCAGGACCGTATCGCCTACCTCAAAACGCAGTTCGTTCATCTGCTGGGCCATGTTCTCGCCGCGCCGGTGGATGGCCAGAACGTAGACGCCATAGAGGCGCGCAAGACCGAGCCCGGCAAGGCGCCGCCCGATCAGGCGAGAATGGGGGCCAATGACGCCCTCCATGATGACGGTCTCGGTCGTCTGCACAGGCTCGAAGGAGGCCTGATCGCCGGTACGCCCGCCAATAGCGATGCTACCGGCTTCCTTCAGCGTCAGCATTTCCGCCACGGGCGAACGAAGCACGATCCGGTCGCCCGCCTGAAGCACGATCTTTTTCAGGTCAGCGCGCAAAGACACGCCTTCCCGGAACACGTCGATGACGGTGAACCCCTTTTCGGCGGTGAAGCCCGTCTCTGCGATGGTCTTGCCGATGAGATCGGAATTCAGCGGAATGAGGATCTGCGCAATGAAGCGGCGCTCTTTCTGGTTTGGCAGCATTGCCGCCAGCGTTTCCCGCTTGGGCAGGAGGAAAGGACCGAGCAGCGAGGTATAGAGCACGCCCACCCCGGCAAAGATTAGCCCGGCCAACGTGATCTCGAACATCCCGAAGGCGGCCATGCCCTGCTTCTGGGCAACCCCGTCGACCAGGATATTGGTCGAGGTGCCGATCAGCGTTGTCGTCCCCCCGAAGATTGCGGCGAAAGAGAGTGGCATCAGCAATTTGGACGGCGCGACATTGATGGCCTGGGCAAGCCGGATGGCGACCGGGATCAGGATGATGACGACGGGCGTATTGTTGATGAACGCCGACAGGAAAATCACCGCCGCCATCATTGTTATGATGGCAATCGCCGGAGACCCGCCATTGGCAAGCCGGACAACCACCCGGCCGACATAGTCGATCACCCCGGTTCGCTCGAGCGCGGCCGAGAGGATGAACATCGCCGCGACCGTGATCGGCGCCGAATTCGAGAAGACCCCGATTGTCTCGTTGACCGACAGGATGCCTGTCAGCATCAGCGCGCCCATTGCCAGCAGGGCGACGACATCGGCCGGGATTTTCTCCCGGATGAAGCCAAAAAATACAAATGCAACAAGGATCAGGACAAAGCTGATCTGGAAGACTGAACTCTCAAGGATGGGAGCGAGCATGCCTTCGTCCACAGCTGTTGCAGGTTCGTGCAGACAAGCCGGAACTGCGCCAAAGCGCAACCACCTTACACTTCGGCAATTATCACAGGACTGTTGAGAATATACGGTGTCAGGACCTGTGCACATCCCCTGAGGAGCGAACCCGGCGGCAAACCACTGCGCCACATGCAGCCTGTTGGTCTCGCGCGCACCAGTCTGCTAACTGGCGCAGCCCATCACCCTGTTACCCGGACCCTGAACCGCATGACGCCTGACTGGCCCCTCTCCAGAGACCTGGTCCTCATTGGCGGGGGGCACACCCATGCCCTCGTCCTGCGCAAATGGGGCATGAACCCGCTGCCAGGCGCGCGGCTGACCCTGATCAATCCGGGCCCCAGCGGCCCCTATACCGGCATGCTGCCCGGTCACATCGCCGGTCATTACAGCCGCGAGGCGCTCGACATCGACCTCGTCCGGCTCGCGCGATTCGCCGGGGCGAGAATCATCCTGGACGCAGCAACGGGCCTCGATCTCCAGACAAGGCAGGTCCACCTCAAGGGCCGCCCGCCGGTCCGCTATGACATTGCCTCTGTCGACATCGGCGTGACGGCAGAACTGCCCGGCGTGGAGGGGTTTTGCGATCATGCCCATTCGATCAAACCGCTTGGTCCCTTTGCCCGCGCCTGGGAGGCATTCCTCGCAAATCCTCCGCCAGGCTCCGCCTGCGTCATCATTGGCGGCGGCGTTGCGGGAGTGGAGACAGCTCTCGCCATGTCCCATCGCCTTCGCAGCACTGGTCTGAACGCACCAGTCACCCTGATCGAGACACGGGCTGATATTCTGGAAGGCGCCGGCAGGCAGGCCCGCAAAATATTGAAGCGCGCCCTTGATACTGCAGGCATCAAAATCCTGACAGGCACCCAGGTTACAAGCATCAGCGCAACAGCCGTGCACCTTTCAGGCGGTGGAGAACTACCGGCAAGCTTCGTCGTCAGCGCCGCCGGGGCGAGGCCCCATCCATGGATCGCAGAAACAGGCCTTCAGCATACCAATGGATACATTGATGTCGGACCTACCCTCCAGTCCATCAGCGACCCGCATGTGTTCGCAGCCGGAGACTGTGTCCATCTTGCCCATGCGCCCCGCCCCAAGGCAGGCGTCTTCGCCGTCCGCCAGGCCCCCATCCTCTACGAAAACCTGAAGTCGGCCCTGAGCGGAGGAAGCTATCGCAGCTATCATCCGCAGTCTGAGTTCCTGAAGCTCATATCCCTCGGGTCGAAGTCCGCACTGGCCCAGAACCACGGAATTACCCTTTCCGGCCGCTGGCTGTGGAAGGTCAAGGATCATGTCGATGCCAGCTTCATGGCGACCTTGCGGGATTTGCCCGTGATGACCGCCCCGCCTGCGCCCGCCATCCGGGCTTTGGATGAAGACGCTGGCAGCCGTGAGCCGATGCTCTGCGGGGGATGCGGATCAAAGGTCGGCCGCATGGGCCTGACGTCAGCCCTCGCCGGCCTCGCCGCGCCAGAACGCGCCGATGTCCTGACCGGACCGGGCGATGACGCCGCCATCCTGCAGATCGCCGGCCGGCAGCAAGTCATCAGCACGGATCACCTGCGCGCCTTCATTGAAGACCCCTACCTCTTCGCCCGCATTGCCGCCGTGCATGCCCTTGGCGACATCTGGGCGATGGGCGCGGCTCCGCAATCCGGGCTCCTCTCCGTCATACTTCCGCGCATGTCTGACACGATGCAGGCGGCAACACTCTCGGAGATTGTCGCGGCTGCCGGTGACGTGCTGCGCGAAGCCGGGGCTGACCTCGCCGGCGGCCACACCAGCATCGGCGCGGAAATGACAATCGGGCTTTCGGTTACGGGCCTTCTGGACAGGCCCGCCATCAGCCTTTCTGGCGCGCAGGCGGGCGACGCCCTGATCCTCACCAAGCCCATCGGCGCAGGCGTGCTCCTGGCGGCCCACATGCGCGGCCTCGCGCGCGGCGCGGATGTCGAAGCGGCCCTCTCCAGCATGCAACGCCCGCTCAGCGCAGCTGCCAGTCTGCTGGCGCCGGTTGCGCGCGCCATGACCGATGTGACGGGCTTTGGCCTTTCCGGCCATCTCATGAGCCTGCTTGATGCTAGCGGCATGGCCGCCCGCATAGACCTTGCTCGAGTACCATTCCTTCCGGGAGCGGAGCAACTTTCTCGGCAGGGCGTTCGCTCGTCGATCTGGCAGTCAAACGCAGCCCTCGACACCCGGATCGACCGGCCTGCGAGCCCGGCCAGTGATCTTCTCCACGATCCCCAAACCGCCGGGGGCCTGCTGGCCGTAATACCGGCGGACCAAGCGGAGGCTCTCCTCAGCGCGCTTGACGCTGCGGGCGAAACAGCCAGCCTGATCGGCTATGTCGAAGCGGGCCCGCCGCGAATAATCGTCAGCTGATAGCGCCAGCGAAACTTCCGGACAGCGCCATGATCTGCCCGGCAGCGGTTTCCAGCGCGCCGCTGTCAAACCCCTTGAGCCGGACTGTGCCAAGGTCGGGCTGCGTATCCCGCGCGCGCTGGCGGGCGTATTTCGGATCATAATGATGGACCACGAGATCGCGCGCGAGCTCGGCCATCTGTCCGGCGTCGGCGAGCGCCTGCCAGGCTCTGATCAGTTCGGCCCGGTGATAAGGCCGCAACTGGTCGATTGTGGCGCCCAGCCGGCCGCGATCCTCAGCAATGTCGGCATAGACGCGCGACAGATACGCTCCGCGCTGCTCAGCGTCGGCCTCCAGCCGGATCCGGGGCGCCTGGCGCATCTCGCTCCAAAGCCTGTTGGGCAGGCTGAGCCGTCCAATCCGGCTTGATTCGGCTTCGACCAGGATTGGCAGGGCCGGATCAAACTTCACCAGCTGCAGGGCAATTGCACTGTCGAATGCCTTCTGTGCGGGCTGCTCTTCCCGCATCGCGCCAAACAGCGACCCGCGGTGACAGGCGAGCCCTTCAAGGTCGAGGATCTGAGCGCCGCGCGCTGCCATCACGTGCAGGAGCTGCGTCTTGGCCGTCCCGGTATTGCCATCCAGGACAACAAGGCGCGGCGCCAGGGGAAGCGCGTCTTCTTCCGGCGCATAGAGCAAATCCACGACCGCGCGACGGAAAGTCCGGTATCCGCCTTCAAGCGTCTCCGCCCGCCAGCCGATCTGGCTGAGGATCGTCGCGAATGCGCCCGATCGCATGCCCCCGCGCCAGCAATAGACAAGCGGGCGATAGCTGCCCGGCCTGTCGAGCAGGTGTGTCTCGATGTTGTGACCTGCCCGCTTGGCAACAAGCGCCGCGCCGATCTTGCGGGCGGTGAACGGGCTCACCTGCTTGTAGAGCGTGCCCACACGCGCGCGCTCTTCATCGTCCAGCACGGGCAGGTTGATCGCGCCGGGAATATGGTCCTCGGCAAACTCTGCGGGCGAGCGCACGTCGATGATTTCATCAAACGGAAGCGCCAGCAGATCGCGCAGACGAGACAAAGTGTAGACCATGCGTCTGCCTACTCTGTGCGTTCAGGCGCGCAAGGGGGAAGCTGAAACAAGGTCAGGTGGCGGCGTGCAGCAGCCATCCAGATACACGGGCGAGCATCGCTGCCAGCGCCTTTACCTGCCGGGCGCTCCAGTTTGTCGCTTCAGAAACCCAGCGCGCCATGCCGTGTGCGTTGGGCCCGGCACGCAGGCAGTAGTCGAAGGCATAAATCACGAGCATCAGCAGCGCGAGGAGAAGCAGGCCATCAACAATCGGTGGCAGGAAACCAAACCCGCCCTGCGGCCAGGCTACAATGATGGCGTTGCCCACACCGAAGGCGAACAGCGACCGGCGGCCGAGCGTCAGCGCCCAGCCCGGCGCCCTGGCACTTCCCGGAAACACGAGCAGGAACGCCAGCAGGGCAAAGGCCATCAGGCCATATACAAAGATGTAGACCGGATGGTTCAGGTTGCGCAGCTCCATATCGATCAGGGTGATCCATTCCACCGGATAGCCGGGGACTGAAAAGGCAAGGACCGCGCAGGCTCCGAACACGGCCGCAATTGGGGTCTGGATGCGCAGGAAACGCAGTTGCGCGTCTGGTTTTCCCGCGCTTTCCTTGATGCTTGTACCGATCCAGATGCCGCTTAGCAGAAGGACCAGGCTGTGAAGGATCGAGGGCCCGCCGAGGACAGGCGCCGAACCGGCCCCGACAAACAGGTCCATCAGCATCTGTATTGCCGCCACGCCAAATATCTCAGGCGGCGCCGGAACCATCTTCAGGAGCAGGAAGGCGGCATGAACAGCCAGAGACGCGGCAAACAAGGTCCAGAAACTGAACAATCTGAGGACAAGGAGAAGTATGGGCAGAGCCAGGAACATGATCGTGTAATAAACGAGGATCTGCGCATAAGGCATCGGCCCCAGAAACAGGAGCGAGCGTAGCGCATACTTCCAGCCCGATACGTCTCCCAGCCAGATAACGACAACGCTAAGCGAATACAGAAGATAACATTGCATCGCGCTCGTCAGGTATCCCTGTAGTCCTTGCCCGGGCACCGGATTGTTTGTTTGCGGAATATACAGAAGCGGAACCATCACGCCGAACAGCATGATCAGAAGAGGCGTCGCGATCTTTGGGAGGAAATACACTTCAGGCGGATAGGAAACGCCTGATTGCGCAAAACTGTGTGCGAGCAGCGCAAGAAAGATCGCGATCGATCTGGCAAGGTCGAGACCCTGAAAAAAGATGGAGGGGTTGCGAGCGTCCCCGCTTGCAGTATTGGCGTCTTGCTGGTTCGCGAGCTTTTCAAGGTCTCCGACCGGCGTGTTCTCCCAGTTGTCCGGCACATGACCAAGGAATTTCTCCAGGGCGAGGACCATCTGGACATAGGTCAGGGAGTTGCCGCCCAGCTCGGTGAACGTAGCATTCGTATCAGGATTTTTCTGCCCCAGGATCAACGCAATCTGAGCGCCAAACGAGGATTGGGGCGCGGCATTCATTCTGGCAGAAAGCCCGCGCAGGGCCGCATAGTCAGGCTTTCCAGAGGAAAGCCGCGGGATCGCCTCAAGTTCGATGACAGACAGCACCGTTGCGGGCACGCCGAGATCCTTCGGCAGGAAATCTGAAACCTCGCACGTGCTTCCCGCCTTCGTCGTGGCAATCACGATACGTGTGTCATCCCCCGTGACGACCGCCTCGATCCCGGCCGTTGCCAGCCGCCGTTCGATATCGTCGAAACTCAGTCTCAGCCCGAACATCTTGGCAAACCGGCTGCGGCGCCCAACAATCCGGTAATATCCCCGCTCATTGCAGACGGCGATGTCTCCTGTTGAAAGCTCGCCGGGACCTGCCGGCTTCGCAAGATCTTCCGGAGAGAACGCATATCCCATCATCACGTTGGGACCGGTGTAAACCAGCTCCCCGGCGCCTTCCGGCAACCCGGCAACGTCATCCATTGGCTCAAGGCGGAACCGGCCGCCAGGCACGGCAACGCCGATACAGTCGGCATAGGCCTGCGCATCTTCTGGCGGCAGATGGGCCATGCGGGGGGCAGCCTCGGTCTGCCCGTACATGACATGGAAGCGCTTGCCGCTTTGCTCCGCCCACTGAGCGAATTTCCGGATTTTCTGCTCCGCCAGTTTTCCGCCAGCCTGCGTCAGGTATCTGAGATCAGGATAATCCTTCGCCAGGAACCCGCCATGCTCGATCAATTCATAGGTATGGGGCACACCGGCGATGCTGGTCACCTTTTCCCGGGCAACCGTTTCCCAGAACGCTGTTTCCGACACGGAATTGCGGCTGAGAACAACCGTATGCCCAAGCATCAGGTGTGAGTGGAGGACGGACAGGCCGTAGGAGTAGTAGCCCGGCAACGAGGTAATGGCCCGCTCGCCTGGCTGGAATTCGAGATACTCGGCAATCGATTGAGCGTTGCTGCGAAGGTTCTCGTGCGACAGGCGCACGAGCTTGGGGCTGCCGGTCGATCCTGACGTGGACAGGAGGACAGCCAGTTCCGGCGCTAGGGCAATCGGCTCCTTGCTGGCGCGCACAACCTTCCATCGCCGCCCCGCAGGCGCGAAGCTCCAATTGGGTTTGAAGATCGCCGCGATTCGTTTTGCCGCAGGTCCGCCATCGTTTGGGATAACGACATGCCCTGCACGGAGCGCGCCGATATACATCGCAATCGGGTCGAGTTCGTTTTCCAGCTGGATGGAGACCAGCGCCCGCTGGGTGCCAATCTGGCGGGCCGCCATGTCAGCGCGAGCGGCCAGCTGGGTGTAGGTCACCCGCGCCCCATCGGCGCAGATCAGCGCCGGCGCGTCGCCAAATCGTTCAATTCCGGAAAAGAGGTTGCCCGGCAAAATGCGGCCGGGCGTGACCTCTTGCGCCTGCCCCGTTTCAGCAACCATGCATCGAACCTGTGCCACAACAGGACACTGCATGGCTCCGCCGGCACTCAGGCTGGAGAATGACTCCCCACCCGCAAGCATGGTTACGCGTCAGCAGCATCTGAAGTTCTCCGGCAGTCCCGCGCCGCCTATCCCATACGGTACAGGGCCTGCGCCGGTTCAATCTGCATGGAGCGTGCCAGATTTTTCAGCTGCCGCTGACGGGCCCCTGTCAGGCCCAGGTGCCGTGGAAGCCCAGCGGCCACGACCGGTCGCCGCGCCAGATGCAGACAGGCCCGTCACTGACATGCCCGGCATCGAACACGCAGAGATCGGTCGTTCCACTCTTCAGGTTCAGCACCGGCCCGATCAGCCAGCTGTCGGCTTCTCCGGTCCCGCCCTGTTTGGGAACGAACAGGAACTCCTCGACCATCCGGGTCTCGCCGAAATCAAATGCGTCGGTCCGGCCGGTATCCCAGTCATGGACGCAGAGGCCGGTCATGCCCGGGTGGGTGGCTGACTGCCCGATCACCATAGCCGTCAGGCGGCGCGGCAGACCATGACGGCGCGGATCAACCTGCGGGAAATCTCCGTCCAGACCCGTCTCGACAAGCCGTGCATCCCCAGCCGGCGGAATGACAATCTGCGTCAGATCGCTCTTGAAGCGTGCGTCCTTCGGTTTCCATTGCCCGCGGATCTCGTCAGCCCCGCCGCCAGAACCAAGCACCGGCTCACGGTAAAGCGCCGCGTCGATCCGGATCGTTCCGTCCGCTTCCTCCCAGGCCGCGCCGGTGTGATAGAAGGCGCGCGCCGGTCCCTGCGCCCAGCGCTGCCGGGTGAAATCGTTCTTGTCGACGATCAGGAATTTGAAGCCCTCTTCAGGGCGCCACTCGAACCCGTCGACGACCGGCGGGCGCAGCGCTTCATTGATCCAGGGCTGGACGAGGATGACAAGATGGCGCTCCGTCATGGCCCAGTCATGGATGTAGGCAGCCTTGCCGATGTTGAGCAGGCCGAAATCCTTCAGCCCGCCCTGCGCGCCGATCTTGTAGACGCCGATATGCTTGCCGCTCACAGCGAGGTTCCAGACCGTGCTGTCTGGCTCGCGCTTCGGATGGGCGAGGAATGGCATGGCCGCCAGATCGTCCCGCCACGTCTTCACGCCCCTGGTCTCCAGCGTTGCCGCATCCATCTCGACCGCCGAGCCCGCTTCCCAGAGCGCGTAAAGCTTGCCATCAATCACGATCACCGAGGTGTTGGCCGCGTTGACATCATCCGGCCCGGTTACCGGAAAGTCCGGGTGCCCGATCGTTCCGAACCCCGGCGCCATGAACCGGCCTTCGGCCTGCTCGATCCGGCGCTTCACGGTCGCCACGAACCGGCCGGAATGCACTGCCTGCCCATCGGCTATGGCGATCTTCTGGACCATCCCGTCGCCGTCAAACCAGTGGCTGGCATAGTCATCCTTGCCATAGAGGAACTGCGCGGGGCCATTGCGGTAGAGCGCGCCCTCCAGCCCCGCCGGAACCTGGCCATAGACCAGCTTCATCGGCGCCGGATCAAACCCGCCCGCCGGGGCGGACGTATAGCCAAGTCTCCAGTCCAGGCCGGGCTTTGTTTCTCCGAAGGCTGGGGAGAGGCCGAGACCGAACATGGCGGTTCCAGCAGCGCTGGCGGACAGGAAGTGGCGGCGGGAGAGGGTCATGGCGGGCTCCGGGATCGGGAATGGGGGTCAGCGGTGAGAGATCAGTTGAAGGTGATGACCTGGACAGCGCCGTCGGCAGTCACCTCAAACCGGGCAGCGTCCCATTTGGCCGGGCCGAACTGCCCCCTGGCATTGTTGGAGAAGGCGAACGGCTCGGTCGGCATGCCAAAGGGGTTGGCGTTCATTTCGCCGTCGCCGTTCACATCGTGATAGAGCTTGATGCCATACTCGCCAGGCGCCAGGCCCTCGAGCGTCACGCTGACACTGGCTGCATCGACCGGCACGTCGGCCCCGGTCACCGCCTTGCCGGTCTCGTACCCTGCGGCATCATAAACGCCGAGGCGGATCGCGCCTTTCTGCGTCTTGATGTTCTCGAACTTGATGGTCAGCGGGCCAGCCTGCGCCACCGGGGCGATCAGGGCTGCGATGAGGGCGGCGGCGAAGAGGGGCTTGAAGGTCATATCGGTCTCCATGTGTCGGGTCAGCGGCACCTGCCTGCTGTGAGACGGAGATTTGCACCTTTCCCGGCGCGGCGCCCTTGCGCCTTCACGAACCAGCCGGATTCCTGCGTGAAATGACGCCCTTGCAGCTCACGAAGCGCCAATGGCAGGGGCTTTCCCGATGGCGAAACGCAGGCAGATACGGCCAAATCCGGCGCCAGCTCGCGCTCCGCAGGTGGCGCGCGCATTGGGTCAGCCCGCAGGCCACAATAGCTCGGTTTTCAGGGAAAGCGGACTGGAGCGGGTAGACGGAATCGAACCGACATACACAGCTTGGAAGGCTGGTGCATTACCATTATGCTATACCCGCCTGTCGCCAGGCCTTTCAGCGCCAGCGGTGTGCTGCAGGGGTGGTGGAGGGAGCCGGATTCGAACCAGCGTACGCTAGGCGGTCAGATTTACAGTCTGATGGATTTAACCACTCTCCCATCCCTCCACGGGCCCCCGCGAACACACGCCGTTTGACGCCGCCGCGCAGTCGCTTCACAAGGGCGGTTTCCCGACCCGGCTCCACGCTGGAAGCGGCCTTATAAGGACGAACATCATGCGGCGCAACCACCCAAAGCGACGTCAAAACACAGATTTGACGCCGCGCCCCGACCGCCCCGAAAATCAGCGCATGCCGCGCCGTGAGGAAGAAGGTGGCCCCGTCTGGCTGTGGGGAACCCACGCCGTGATGGCAGCCCTGGCCAACCCGGACCGGCATTTCCACACGCTTCTGGCCACCGAAAACGCGGCGCAGAAGCTGCCCTCGGGCCGGATCACCCCCCAGCTCGCCACGGCAAAGGAAATCGACCACCGCCTGCCCCCCGGCGCCGTCCACCAGGGAATTGCCCTGCGTGTCGACCCGCTGGAAGAAGCCGTCCTCGAAGACGTCATCGCCGCAGGCGCAACCCGCATTGCTGTGCTCGACCAGGTGTCGGACCCCCACAATCTCGGCGCAATCTTCCGCTCCGCCGCCGCCTTCGGCTTTACCGGCCTTGTCCTTCAGACCCGCAACGCGCCCCCGATTACCGGCGTTGTCGCCAAAAGCGCAGCAGGCGCCATCGAAACAGTCACGGAAATCCGCGCCGTAAACATTGCCCGCGCGCTGGAACAGCTTGCCGATGCAGGCTTCCACACCGTGGGCCTCGCCGGTGAAAGCAGGCGGACGCTGGATGAAGCGGTCAAGGGCGCCGCAAAGGTCGCCGTCGTGCTCGGCGCCGAAGGCCCGGGCCTGCGCCCTGCGGTCGCCAAGGCCTGCTCCGAACTCGCCCGCATTCCGATCGCGGCGCAGATGGAAAGCCTTAACGTGTCCAATGCTGCCGCAATTGCGTTTTATGAGGCGAGCCGTGGCAGTTTCCCTGCCAGCTGACTCTGTTACACTGATACCTGATGCGATCGGGGAGACGCTGACATGATGCGCTTGATTTCAATACTTCTGGTGATCGCAGGGCTCCTTGCCGCTGGCCTTGGCGCCGCCGCGCTGATGGACCAACAATTTCCGAAGGAAGAGGCGCCCGCAATGGCGTCTGTCCCGGAGTATGCAGAAATGGCAGCATCGCCACATGAAGCCCCTGCAGAATCGGCCGCTGCGGAGACTCCGCCATCTGAGCCGCCCGTACCATCCGCCATAGTTGAAGCCGAAGAGCCCATGCCGGCGCCAGCGCCTGAAGCCGCCGGCGAGACGGACATGCAGGCTGAAACGGCTTCGCCCTCCGAAGACGAGTTCAGCTTCCAGCCGATGATGGAAGAAGCGCCTCCGGAAGCCGCGCCCATGATGCGCTCCGCACCTCCCGAGCCAGCCGAGACCGAAGACCTCGCCGCCGCAGATGCCCCGCCAGAAGCCGTCGACATCGACGATCCGGGCGTCACCGCCGCCGTTTCCGAATCCTTCATCGAGAAGCTGAAGACCGTGCCGGTTGCCCATGAGACGCCGCCCTCGGCCGAATACAAGCGCGCCTTCGATGTCACCTTCGCCATCGACGCAACCGGCGACGCCACCGCCGTGGACGCCCTGCCGGGCCGCGGCGTGGTGCAGGAAGGCGAAGCCCGCGTCTCCGACCGCGTCGAAGTCCGCCTCTCCGGCGCCGCCTTCACCATCAACCCCACCTCGCCCCCGGTCCAGTCGCTCTCGCCGCTGACCGAGAACACCTGGCGTTGGTCCGTCACGGCGCTCAGCGCGGGCGACCATGATCTCACCTTCGAGATCTTTGCCATCGATGAAGACGAAGTTGTCCCCCTGCGCACCTATCGTGACACGGTGACGGTGCGCGTCTCCGGCCTCAACCGCGCGATTGCCTTCGCCGATCAGGCCAACCCGCTCTTCGTGCTGCTGGGCGGTCTCGGCTCGATCCTCGCGGGCGTGCTTGGCGTCGCGCGCTTCGTCCTGAAGAAGTAAGCCGCTTTACTTCAACTCGATCCAGAGCTGCTCGGTCTGCGCCAGCAGCTCGCCGCCAGCGGTAAACAGCGCGCTCGCGGCGCCATGCTTGCGGCCTTCATCATAGAGGTGCCAGGCCGCCACGATAAGCGGGGCGCCTGCCTCGGGCCGCCGCAGCACTTCACCCTTGATCCGTCCCAGCACCATCGGCCGCTCCTGAAAGCCGATGGCAAAGGCGCCAGGGCAGTCGAGCGCCGCCCACAGCACTTCCTCGCGCACCAGCCCCTCTGCATCCGCATAATCAGTTTCAGGCGTCCAGACATCCGTCACGCCCTCATAGCCATGCGGGCGCCCGGTGAAGATGCAAAGCCCGTCCTGCGTCCGCGCTGGTCCGCATACGAAGCAATAGGGAAAGGCATGATCGGCCACCGGCGGGAAATTCTCACGGCCCCGAGCCGCCATCTCCAGCGAGGGCGCAGCCGGTACAGTCCCCAGCGCCTCAACACGCCGCGCGGCACCCACAACCGTCTCCCCGTGCCGGCACTCGCACGCCCCGTCCGCGATCACCAGATCCATCGCTGCCTCAACCGGTGGCGGCGCGCGCAACGACACTTCGACCGCGCCGCCCATCCCGGCTTTGCGCATCTCCCCGGCAATCAGCCCGGCCACATAACCGCCATTGGCCGTATCCGGAGGGCCATTGAAACGTTTTGGAACGAATATCTGAGGCATCAATAGGATTTCGGCAGGCCCAGCACGCGCTCGGAAATGAAGTTCAGGATCATCTCGCGGCTGACCGGCGCAATCCGCGCCAGCATCGCTTCGCGCATCATCCGCTCAACATGATATTCCTTGGCATAGCCCATACCGCCATGGGTCAGCACAGCCGTCTCACACGCCGTGAAGCCAGCCTCAGTTCCCAGATATTTCGCGGCATTCGCCTCAGCGCCGCAATCCTGCCCGGCGTCATAAAGCGAGGCCGCCTTGTAAGCCAGCAGCTCAGCGGCGGAAAGTTCCGCCCACGACTTGGCGAGGGGATGGGCAATGCCCTGGTTCTGGCCAATCGGCCTGCCGAACACGACCCGCTCATTGGCATACCGCGTCGCCCGCTCCAGAGCGGCAAATCCAAGGCCCACCGATTCAACAGCAAACAGCACGCGCTCGGGGTTCAGCCCCTGAAGCAGGTATTTGAAGCCGTCGCCCTCATTGCCGATCAGATGCTCCTTGGGCACTTCCAGCCCGTCGATGAACAGTGTGTTGCACTCCACCGCCTTGCGGCCCATCTTGGGGATCACATTGGCTTCGATCTTGCCCCGGTTGAGATCGGTATAGAACAGCGAGAGCCCCATATAAGGCTTGGCGCACTGATCTTTCGGCGTGGTGCGCGCGATGATCAGGATCTTGTCCGCACGCTGAGCACCCGTCGTCCAGATCTTCCGCCCATGGATCAGGTAGCCGGTGTTGGTCCGCTCCGCCTTCGTCTCGAGGCTGGAGGTATCGAGCCCGGAGTTTGGCTCGGTCACGGCAAAGCACATCTTCTCTTCGCCGGAGATGATCTTGGGCAGGTTCTCACGCTTGAGTTCAGGATTGCCGAACTTCTCCAGCGGCTTTGGCCCGAAAATATTGAGGTGGATCGCCGAGGCGCCCGAATAGCCTGCGCCCGTGCGCGTCACGGTCTGCATCATCAGCGCCGCTTCGGTCAGGCCAAGGCCCGCCCCGCCATACTCTTCGGGAAACGCAATGCCGAGCCAGCCGCCCTTGGCCATCGCGTCGCAGAATTCTTCCGGCCAGTTGCCCGTCTCGTCGGTCTTGGCCCAGTAAGCGTCGTCAAACGGCTCCAGCGTCCGGGCCACCGCGTCGCGGATGGCGGCCTGATCTTCGGTCATCGGCTGGATCACATGCATGGCGTAAGCTCCCTTTGGCGCCGAGACTTAAGGCGCGCGGGCAGGCACGTCCAGCGTCAGGCCGTCGCGGAACAGGCCCGGCGCGTCGTGAACGCTGCGGCAAGCTCGCCTGCATCCTGCCCGAGGATCTGGTCAGCAATGATCCGCGCGGTCACCGGCGCCAGCAGGATACCGTTGCGATAATGCCCCGCCGCCACATAAAGCCCCGGCGTCACCGTCTCGCCAATGAACGGGGCATGATCCGGCGTGCCCGGCCGCACCCCCGCCCAGCTTTCCGTAACCGCCGCCCCCGCCAGCGCCGGGCAAAGCCTTACGCCCTCCATCCGCAGTGCCTCGATCACTTCATCTTCGGGCGTATCGATCACCCGGTCAGGCTCCATCGTCGCCCCGATCACCACCTGGCCATCCCTCGGCACCAGATAAACATGCCCCGCGCGCACCACCCGCTCCGGCGCGCCCGGGCCCGCCACTACAGAGAGCATCTGCCCACCATGGCAGTCGATGTCATCGAGCGCCGTATCCCAGTTCACGAGGCTGTAGAGCTGGCCATGCTCCTCCACCTTGATGATGGCCGTCTCCCATCCCGCCGCCGCCACAACGGCGTCATGGCCCTCAAGATACACGCGGCCCTCGCGGGATTTCAGCGGCGCAGGCCCCGTCACGAACGTCACGCGCGGGCAGGCCTCCAGCGCCGTCAGCAGCGCGCGCACGGTGCGCCGGTTATCCACCCGCGTATCGGTCTCAAGCTCCAGTCCGCCCAGCACATCCGGCGACAGCGCAGGCTCCATCCGCGCGAGCTCCCCGGCGGTCAGCTGCCGGTGCGCCACGCCCCGCGCCGCAAGCACCTGGCTGATCGCGGCCAGGTGCGCGGCCTCGGCAGGATCGAGCGCAACTGCCAAAGCCGGCGCAGCTTCATATCCCGATGACAGGCCGGAAAGCGCCTCGATATCGGCCGAAAAGGCTGGCCACAGCCGGGCGCTCTCAAGACAAAGATCAAACAGGCCGGGATGAACACCGTCTTCGGCTGCGGCTTCAAAAGCCGGCGCAATCATGCCGGCCGCCGCCCAGCTCGCGCCGCGCCCGCTCGCTCGTGTGTCAAAAAGGGTTACCCGTACGCCGCGCCGCAGCGCCAGCTCGAAGGCGAGGCTCAGCCCGATAATGCCCGTGCCGAGAATCGCCACGCGCGGTTGTGAGGTTGGTTTTCGGAGGAAGCCTCTGAACATGAGCGCCTTCTAGGCGCGCCGTCTCAGTAGGGAAAGTGGGCGACCTGAATCCCGGTTTCGGAAACCCAGAAGGTGCAGAAGGCGTCGGCCATCTCGCGGCTTTGGAAAATCAGCTGCTTCAGGCGCTCGCCTGCCGGGCCAAACGCCGTGCGAACCATAAGGTCCAACGAGGAAGCATCCCACTGCCCCATCGCATCCTGCTTTTCCACAAAAGCGTCGATCAGCGCCGCAAGGCGCATGTCTTCGTCAAAAGACGCAACATCGAAGTCGACGATGACATCTGTCATTCCCACCACCCGTCTATTCGTTACCAACTCTTTAACAGGGATTATCCCTGATATGAAGTTTTTTCGCACCTGCAACAAACTTGCCATGTGAAATCCGGATGTCCGGAACGCGTCTGGAAGCCTGTTGCCTGCTGCCGATGCAAGAAACGGGCAAGTCCTGCACAGGTTCCGGGCAAAAGGTCGCGACAGCCAATTGTTGCGATTCATTCTCAAACATGGTTTGGTCGCGCCAAACTCGAAGGAAACAGACACATGAAACGCATTCTTGCTGCTGCAGGCCCCGTATTTGGCTTGGCACTGGCGCTCGCGGCCTGTGGAAATCCCACGCCGCCCGCCGCCCCGGAAGCGCCCGCCGCGCCCGCTGAAGAAGCCGCCGTCGAAACCGGCGCCGCAGGCAGCATCAACGTCTATTCCGCCCGCCACTATGATTCCGACAAGGTCCTCTACGCGACCTTCGAGGAAGAGACCGGCATTCGCGTCAATGTCCGCGAGTCCGGCGCGCCCGAACTCCTGGAAACCATGAAGGCCGAAGGCAGCCGCTCCCCGGCCGATGTCATCATCGCGTCAGACGCGGGCGCGCTCTACCGCTTCCAGGAAGCCGGGTTCACGCAAGGGGTCACCTCCGAACGCCTCAGCGCCGCCATTCCGGCAACGCTCCGGGAGAAGGACGGCAACTGGTTCGGCCTCGCCAAGCGCTACCGCATCATCGCCTATGATCCCCAGGTCGTGTCGCCTGAAGAAGTCGACACCTATGCCGATCTTGCTGAACCAGGCCTCACCGGCGAAGTCTGCGTGCGCTCCTCCACCAACATCTACAACCTCTCTCTGATGGGCGAGATGATTGGCCGGAACGGGCCGGAAGCGGCCGAAGCCTGGGCGCGGGGCACCGTGGGCAACATGGCCCGTGCGCCGCAGGGCGGGGATACCGCCCAGATCGAAGCTGTTGCGGCCGGTGAATGCGCCGTGGCGCTCGTCAACCATTACTACTGGGTGCGCCTCGCCACTGGCTCGCCGGAGGACCGGATGAAGACCGCGAAGACCCAGCTTTCCTTCCCGGATCAGAACGGCACGGGTACGCATGTCAACGTCACTGCCGCGGCCGTCGCCGCAAACTCGGCCTCACCCGATCTCGCCATCCGCTTCATCGAGTTCCTGGCAAGCCCCAAGGGACAGGAACTCCTGACTTCGGAAACCAAGGAATTCCCGATCGTCGCGGGCGCGGCCATGCCCGAAGGCCTCGAACAGCTGCCCGGTTTCAAGGAAAGCGACTTCCCGCTGAGCGAACTTGGCACGCATCAGGCTGAGGCGCAGGCAATCTTCGACCGGGCGGGCTGGAACTGAAACAGGCCGCCGCCGCCTTTCCGATCTCCAGACAGATGCCGGCGCTCGTCGCCGGCATCGTCATTGCTGTGCCCGTCATCATGGTGTTGGCCACTGGCCTGCTGGAAGGGGCCGGGCCTGCCTGGACACACATCCGGGAAACCCTCCTCCTGCGCTATCTCGGCGGAACGCTGTCGGTCCTCGCACTCACCGGCGCGCTCTGCCTCCTCTTCGCGGTGCCCACCGCCTGGCTCGTCACCATGTTCCGCTTCCCGGGCCGGGCCGTGTTTGAATGGCTCCTGATCCTGCCGCTGGCCGCGCCCGGATATGTCCTCGCCTATGCCTGGGCCGATCTCGCCGGCGTGGGCGGCCCCCTTCAGTCCGCCCTGCGCGACGCCACCGGCTGGTCAGCCCGCGACTACTGGTTCCCGGACATCAACTCCCTGCCGGGGCTGGCCTTCGTGCTGGCCTGCACGCTCTATCCCTATGTTTACCTCACCGCCCGCTCGGCCTTCGTGTCCCAGTCGGTCTGCGCATTGGAAGCCGCCCGCAGTCTCGGGGCAGGCCCCGGCCGCAGCTTCTGGTCGGTCGCCCTGCCTGCCGCACGGCCCGCCATCGCCGCCGGTCTCGCCCTCGCCCTCATGGAAGCGGCCGCCGATTATGGCGCCGCCGAATTCCTCGGTGTGCCCACCCTCACCTACGGCGTGGTGCGCGCCTGGAAAAGTTTTGGGGAGCCCGCCGCCGCCGCCCGTCTTGCCTTTGTCCTGATCGGCCTGATCGCTGTCCTCATCTTCGCCGAGCGCTGGGGCCGGGGCCGCGCGGGCAGCCAGCAATCCTCCATCCGCTGGCGTAAGGTTTCGCGCACACAATTGTCCGGCGTGTCCGCAATTGGCGCCAGCCTGGCCTGTTTTGTCCTCTTTTTGGCAGCCTTTGGCCTGCCCGTGGGCCGTCTTGTCTGGCGCAGTATCGAGACAGGCCCGGGCGCCGCGCCGATCTGGGACGCGCTTGGAAACTCCATTATCCTCGCCGGTTCAGGCGCCATCTTCGCCTTTGTCCTCGCCCTGATGATCGTGCTCGCCGCCCGCGCCAAGGGGCCTGCCGCCTTCTTTGCGCGCGCCAGCGCCGTCTCGGGATATTCCATTCCGGGCGCGGTTCTTGCGCTCGGAGCCCTTGCAATCATTGGTCTTTTTCCGCTAACACTCTCTGGCGGCGTCGCCCTGGTCGCCCTCGCCTGGGTCTATGCCGCCCGGTTCACGGCCGCCGGAACCGAGCCCATGGCCGCAGCCCTCGCCCGCGCGCCCGCCTCGCTCTCCAACGCCGCCCGCAGCCTTGGCGCCAGCCCCTCGCGCCAGGCCTTCGAGGTCGACCTCCCCATCGCCCTCTCCGGCGCCGCTGTCGCCGCCCTCATCCTCTTCGTCGAGGCCTTGAAAGAACTCCCGGCTACCCTGATGTTGCGCCCCTTCAATTGGGATACCCTGTCTGTGCGCGCCTATGCCTATGCCAGTGACGAACGCCTTGCCGCCGCCGCGCTTCCTGCACTGCTAATTACAGTCGCAGGCCTCGTGCCGATGATCCTCCTGTCCTGGCAGCTCTCGCGTTCGCGCCCGGGTGAAGCCTCGTGAAATCCGCCCTGTCTGCCCATCAGGTGACCCGCCGCTATGGCGACCGCGCCGTCGTTGACGGGGTCAGCCTCACCCTGCCGCCCGGCCAGATTACAGCCCTCCTCGGCGGCTCGGGCGCGGGCAAATCAACGCTCCTGCGCCTCTTCGCAGGCCTTGAAGGGGTCGATGAAGGCGAGATCCGCATCGGCAGCGATGTTCTCTCGTCTCCCGGCCGCACCCTACCTGCTGAGAAGCGACGCATCGGCCTGATCTTTCAAGACTTTGCGCTCTTCCCGCATCTCACGGCCGCCCGCAATGTCGCCTTCGGCCTGAAGCATCTTCCCAAAGCCGAAGCCGCCGCCCGCGCCCAGGCCTGGCTCGCCCGCCTCGGCCTTGAGCCGCGCGCGAACGCCTATCCGCACGAACTCTCCGGCG
>SXGS01466022.1_pt1 | contig 20104 bp, 15 predicted proteins | sample 3174681 | NCBI WGS metagenome assembly SXGS01 (sample SAMN11356861, study PRJNA531348) | freshwater metagenome | isolation source: freshwater sample F1-80 | place: China: Fuxian Lake, Yuxi | collected 2017-12-25 | reverse complement strand
GTACCCAACGAAAATAAAGGTCACCGATGAAGAGCTCGCAAAGTTGAAGCTGAAACGCGATAATTTCCACGGCGAGTGGAACTACTCGCTCACGCCTCGAGTCCGAAAGTTGTAAAAGTTATTTGTTCACAGGCCCTTAGCCGACGATAACGAACGCGACGGACCTGCATTCAAAATTCGCCGCGACCCTCGAATTACTGCGGTTGGCAAGATCCTGCGAGATACCGGCTTAGATGAACTGCCACAGTTCTTGAATGTCCTGCGCGGTGAAATGTCACTGGTGGGTCCGCGCCCATTACCTGTTTGCGAAGATGCTCAGTGCAGGCCCTGGCATCGCCGACGACTAGACACCAAACCTGGATTAACCTGCTTTTGGCAACTCGCCAAATCCCGCGAAATCCCTTTTGTTGATTGGATGCGATTGGACTTGAGATATTCTAGGCGCCGCAGCCTTTGGTTGGATCTCAAGTTGATATCGCGAACGTTTACGGCCGTAATTCTCGGACGCGTCGGCCATTGAAAGCATGCTTTGCTCGCCAAGATTTTCTTGACACGCACGAGGTTGTTGCCAAATGATCGACCATGGCAAGAAGAATTTGCTGGGTATCGGCATCAGTGCTGTCGATTACGAAGCGGCGGTGGAGAAAATCATTCATGCCGCGCGTCAGCGCGTTCCATTTGGCGTCAGTGCGCTGGCCGTGCACGGTGTAATGACGGGCGTCATGGATCGATTTCAGTGCTATCGTTTGAACCAGTTGGAAATGATCGTGCCGGACGGCCAACCCGTGCGATGGGCTTTGAATTGGTTGTACCAATCGGGGCTGAGAGATCGAGTCTATGGACCAAACCTAACGCTGAAAGTATGTGAGGCAGCCGCTAACGAAGATCTGCCGATATTCTTGTTTGGCAGCGATAACAAAACTCTAGCGATGCTCGTCGAGAATCTGCGCAACCAATTTCCGAAATTGAAAATCGCTGGAACTCAACCATCGTTGTTTCGGCGACTGTCGCATGACGAAAAAAGAGATCTCGTCGCGCGCATCACCGACAGTGGCGCCAGGATTACATTTGTGGGAATCGGTTGTCCGCGCCAGGAAGTCTGGGCTTACGAGTTTCGCGAGGACCTTTCTATGCCGATCATGGCTGTGGGTGCGGCTTTCTCGTTTCACTCAGGCCAAGTTGAACAAGCGCCAAATTGGATGCAGAAACATGGACTGGAATGGTTGTTTCGATTGACGCGCGAGCCCAAACGACTGTGGAAGCGCTACGCAGTCACCAACCCGGCCTACATAAGCCTACTGACTCTACAACTTTGCGGCCTGCTCACACTATCGCCTGATCGAGGACGCGAACCGGCATCGGAGATTCTCTACGACTAAGTTGATTAGAGAAATGAAGTCGCAGCTTTTCAACCAACCTCTCGATAACTTGCGGAGACCTGATGGTTTGGCAAGTTGCCTCACGCTTATTCGCCTGAGGTTGTGGCGCCGGATCTCTTAGAATTTCGTGCTGGCAGCTCCAGACGCGAGCGTCGTTTATCAACCAATTTTGGGCTGGTCAATTGTTGATGCGAGATGTGCGAGATTTCGATTTGCGAATCATGGGATTCTCGAAGTTGTTCGATTGCTTCGCGCCGAACCATTTGCACCGCTCCCAATGGAAACGACGTTGAAGTGGACTCGTGCATATGGTCAGTCATACGATGGGCCCATTGAGTTAATTTTTCGATCAGGCCATTATCGATTCGACGCGCGCGGGTATTGCTGCGCGCGGACAACAGTCGCTTGTCGCTACGCAGCGCCCACAGCTTGCGAAGATCCTCTGGCGCAAACCGAGCACCTTCGACGTTCGCGAAAATCATTTCTCCCTGAGCGGATTCCATGCCTAGTTTGGTTGCGTCATCGGGCAAGATGTCAATTTTTGTCTGCTGAAACCGCAGTTGTGGAAAACGGCACTTCAAGTCTTCAAGTTCCTCGATCGTCGAGTCTTGGGAGTTGATATCGACGACAATTATCTCAAAGCTGCTGGTCAGTTCGGCCAGATGATCGAGCAAGTTCTCGATTTCGCTTCTTAACCACGATTGAGCATTCTTGACAGCCAGCACAACGCTGATCGACTCGTTTAACACAATGGCGAATTCCTGGAAGTAACGAGGCACCGACGAGATGATGTTTGGAGACCTAACAGCTCCTACGTCAGTAAACGAGGCGGGCCGAGACACGACTGCGCGGATTGTCCTTGGCGCGCGGGATCACCGCTCAAGACTTAATCGGTTGCTTGCATTGCCTCAATCGATCGATGGCGACAAATTTTGGAAAATAGCAATTTTGCGGCCACTGGTAGCACGAACTGAAAAGCCGTTCCAATCGTCATGACCGTTACTTGTAATCCACAGGAAAAGCTGTACCCTAGCCAACCGTTTGAGGTTTCTGACCCTAACTGCGGCGATATGCTCAGCACCGTTAAGCATCGCTCGAAAAATAAGTGTCAGGTACCTTTTGTGCGCAGCACCCGAAGGGCGAGTTTCTCGCAAAAGGTACCTGACACGAATGGCACTGTAGCACAGTGCCATTCGTACCTGACACTTATTTCTCGGCTATTCCTAAGGGAGAAATTTGTTGAAAGCCGACGTTCCCGATTTCGCGAAACATGGCGGGCTACTTCCAGCAATTGCCCAGGACGTACATACGGGGTTGGTATTGATGCTCGCGTGGATGAACGCCGAAGCACTGGCAGAAACGCTGGCAACAGGCCGTGCCGTATATTTCAGCCGACGTCGCGGAAAATTGTGGCGTAAAGGTGAAGAAAGCGGACACATCCAAAAAGTAGTCGATGTGCGTATCGATTGCGACGCAGATGCAATCCTCTTACGAGTAGAGCAAATCGGCGCTGCTTGCCACGAAGGCTTTACAAGCTGCTTCTTTCGCTCACTCTCCGCCAATGGCCAACTCAGCCTCATCATGGATCGGATAGTCGATCCGGCAAGCGTTTACCACAGTCCCAATCATTTGACGTAGTACCAGTGACCCTAGAGGTAGAACTGTTATGCGAAGTTCTTCGCCGCTCGCCTAACTAAGCCTATTCGGTAGACATTACGCTACCAAGGCATTGCTTTTTAATCCCCCAAGCCCCCATTGCCTCCCATGTAGCTAAAAATGACTTTACATTGAACTCGTTGGGCAATTATTGTATAACTGATTCAAAACTCCTCTCCTAGAATTGTTTCCACTTCGCGCAAGACTATTTTTGTTACAACTTGAAAGTGTCGACGAGATGCTTCAGATCTTAGGAAAATCCAAACGGTTATGTGACGGGGTAACGCGCAGGAGCGTATTGCAAGTGGCTGGTGCAGGCCTGCTGGGCACCAGTTTGCCGCGGCTGTGGGACGCGGAAGCGGCAGCAGCGGTTTCGGGAGCGCGGGCCAAATCGGTAATGTTCGTTTTTCTGTTTGGTGGCCCAAGCCAATTAGAAACTTTCGACATGAAGCCGGATGCGCCCAGCACCATTCGTGGGCCATTTCAACCCACCGCGTCGAGAACGCCGGGGCTGAGTATCTGTGAACATTTGCCTCAATTGGCTGCCCTGTCCGACAAGTATGCTGTGATACGAACGGTCACCCACAACCAGAATGACCATAACGCTTGTCATTACATGCAAACCGGCCATCCAATGCCACCGGCGCCACGGGGAGCTGCGGGTGTCGATGCAACTGAGAAAGATTGGCCAGCGATGGGTTCGGTCGTCGAGTACCTAGATCGCCAGCAGGATCAGAATCTGCCTCGGGCGCATCGGCGCGATTTCCCCAGCTATGTATATTTACCCAACCCACTAGGACATATTCAAGGCTATGACCGCTCAGGTCAATACGCTGGTTGGTTGGGCAGTTCGTTCAATGCGATGGCCACCAGAATCGACAAGCGAGACAAACAAGATAATCCCTATTTCCGTCCATGTACCGAAACTGAAATGGATTTTCGCGTTCGCGGTTGCGAAGCCTACGCTGACATCACGCTCGATCGTACTTCGCACCGGCTGAGTTTGCTGGAGCAGTTTGAGCAAGCGCGCCGCGACTTGGATCGATCGCCTTTCGTACAAGACTACAGCGGATTTCGGCATCGCGCGATTGAACTGGTGACGTCCGATAAGATGCGCGCCGCTTTCGATATTCGGCGCGAGTCCGAGGCGCTGCGAGATCGTTACGGTCGCCATCTGTTTGGCCAATCTGCTTTGATGGGGCGCCGCATGATCGAAGCCGGAGCTCGCTTTGTTACCGTGCTGTGGGACGCGCCGGATGGCTACAGTTGGGACAGCCATCGGACATCGGATGACGTGCGAAAATATCTGTTGCCTGGCCTCGATCAATCGCTATCGGCGCTGCTGAATGATATGCACGAACGAGGATTGCTGGACGAGACGCTGGTAGTCTGCGTCGGTGAGATGGGACGAACTCCTAAACCAGATACATCCTCATGGGGGCGCGGGCATTGGAGTTATTGTTTTCCGGCTTTACTGGCAGGAGCTGGTGTACGTGGTGGCGTGGTCTATGGAAAGTCTGACAAGCAAGCAGCGTATCCCGTCGAGAATCCAGTTTCTCCAGAGGACTTGGCCGCGACCGTCTTCCAGTCCTTGGGAATTCCTCCGGAAACTCGCGTGCACGATTCTCAAAACCGACCTGTCACAATCCAAGATTCGGGCAAACCGCTAACTAGTCTCTTCGGATAACGCGTTCATGCTGCCGAGAATCGCCGTTGGAGCCATTGAACACGAGACCTGTGGGTTTGCGATTCGAAACAACGCGCCCAGTGAACTTACGCTGGCTGATTTCACGCGAGTTTATCGCGAGGGACCAGAATTTGATACTTTGGGCGACGCGAACACAATTGTGGACGGGTTCGTGCGCGGCGTGCGTCAAGCCAAAATGGAATTGGTCCCGCTGTTGTGGGCCAATGCTATTACCGGACCACCGATTCGGCGCGCCGACTTCGAAGTCGTAGTCGAACGTTTGTTAGACCGGTTGCGAGCCGCATTGCCGGTAGATGGCGTGTTGCTGAGTCTGCATGGATCGTTCGCGGCACAGGACTTCGATGACGCGGATGGTGAAATTCTGCGCCGCGTGCGCTCCGTCGTGGGATCAGATACTCCGCTGATCGCAGTTCACGATCTCCATTGCAATTTGACACAGTTGATGGCCGAAGCTGCCGATGCGCTGGTTGTCGAGCGAACGTATCCGCATGTCGATATGGCCGAGCGAGCCGTGCACGCGGCCGAATTGATGGCCGCAACCGTGAGAGCCAAAGTTCACCCGCGGATGGCTTTTCGCTCGCTACCGATTCTGTGGTCAGCAGCATGTATGATCGACGCGGAGCCGCCGATGAGCGATCTAGTTGCCAAGCTGCGGGAAATCGACGCGCGCCCCCGCGTGGTCTCGGCGAGCGTCGGCGTTGGCTATCAGTGGATCGACAATCCGACCGTCGGTGCAAGCGTTGTCGTGGTGGTCGATGGTGATCACGAGTTGGCGGAGTCCTATGCCGAGGAACTGGGACAGTGGATTTGGCAGAGGCGCCAATGGTGGTGCCGGGAGCCGCTGTCGCCTTCCGCTGCGATATCCCAAGGAGAATCGCTTGGTAAATTCCCAATCATTCTCGCCGAACAAGGAGACAATACTGGAGGCGGCGCGTCAGGAGACGCGACGGAAATCTTGAGGTTGTTCATGCAGAGTCGATTAACTCCCTCCGCAGTTCTGTACATGGTCGATCCAGACGTTGCGCTGCAAGCAGTCGAGGCGGGAGTAGGCAACATGGTCCAAGTTCACCTCGGCGGCAAATCGCAACCGATGGTAGGACCGCCGGTGGAGATGCTAGCGCGCGTGCGCGCGATTTCCCATGGTCGATTTGTGTACGAAGGTCCGATGTGGGCCGGCGTTGTCGGAGAACTTGGCCCGACCGCGTGGCTGGAACAGGACGGAGTGCATGTCGTCGTCGTCAGTGAACGGCACCAACCGATGGATTTAGCATTGTGTCGATCCTTGGGACTCGATTGTAGCCAACTGCGGTACATTTGCGTCAAGTCGACCGGCCATTTTCGGTCAGGCTTTGGACCGATCGCGGGGAGCATTTTTAACGTCGACACTGCCAGCTCCCTTTCGCACGATTTTCGCCGCTTGCCCTATTCGCGGCTCGGCAGAAAAATGTTCCCTCTGCACGATAATGAAGTCTGGTAGTTAAAGCCACTCATCTCGTTCTACTTCGGCAACTGGTACGCGGGAGAACGAATATCATTGCAATAACAGACGCTGGATGTTGCCACACAGGATAGCTTGGCGCTGCGCATCCTCTAGTTCCATTTGGCCAATCAAATGGAGACCTTTTCGGATAAAGCCAGGTCCTCCCTCGGGATCGAATGGCATATCACTGGCGAAGAGCATTTTTCCGGTCCCAAAAAATGTTCGAGCAGCGTCTAGCGGGATTCGCGAACCGAACGACGCCGTATCTGCATAGAACTTGCGAAGTCCATCGACCAGCGATTGCGTCGTGCGCAGCATGGGAGCGTCCTGCGGATTGCGCAGTACACGCGTGTCAATACCGAATTCGATCCGTCCTTCCATCACTGGCGTTAGGCCGCCAGCATGATGTGTGATAATTGCCAGATCGGGCCAGCGATCGAATACTCCAGCGCAGACCAATCGCAACATGGCCGTACTTGTCTCATAGGGCCAGCCAAATGCCCACCACACATCCAGTTTAGAGTGTGTTTCGGTCGCATAGTCCGCAAACGACATCGGGCGTATCGGATGCAACCAAATTGGTTTGCGCAGCGCCGCAATATGCTCGATGATCTCAAGATTCTGCTGCGTATCCAATGGCGCGCCTTCAACGTGGGTATACAGTTGTATTCCCATCGCGCCGAGTTGCATCACGGCTCGTTCAATTTCTCGATGCGCCTGATCCAAATTGTTCATCGGCAGCGAAGCCACAAATCCGGGAAATCGCTGTGGGTGTTTGACCACCAGCTCAGCCATGGAATCGTTTCCCACTCGAGCTAACTCGCCGGAGAAACTCGGCTGGCAAATCGCCTCAACCGTTGGCGAAGCTAGGCTGAGTATCTGTTGGTACTCTGAAAAATCATCCATGACCGAGAACCGTACATCCAAATCCACCATCGCCGGAATCTGGCACGCCCGCGTGTACATCGGTAGCGGTCCTTTGGCGAGCCGGTCAACTGCAAGCCGGTACTCGTGTGGAAAAATGTGACAAAACGTATCGATAACGGTCACGGTATTAAGCTCCCAAGGGTAATGGCGATGACAAATAGTTGTCGATCCAGAACGCTTACAACAACGGGCTCATCAAACGACAAATGTTCTGCGAGAGCCGATTGAGGTAGCTGCGTTGTGTCCACTGTTGGCTGGTCAAAATACGACTTTGTTCTAGATAGCAGTGTTGTTGGAGCAGCAGTTCGCACGTCGATTGCTGGTCGTAGATTAGCAGTGCAACTTCCGCGTTCAGAACGAAAGAACGAATGTCCATATTACCCGAGCTGACCAGCGAGAGTTCGTCATCAATGGTCAATAATTTCGCGTGTAAGAACCTCGTTTGGTAGAGGTGGATCTGCACGTTCGCGTCGAGCAGTTCTTCGTAGTAGGACTTCTGTGCCTGTCCGACCAGGAATTGATCTTCGACTTCGGACACAATCAATTGCACTTCCACACCTCGCATGGCTGCGGTTTGCAACGCATGTAACAGCGCTTCATCTGGTATGAAGTAAGGCGTCGTCATGACCACGCGCTTGCGAGCGTTGTGGATCATCAGTATTACCAGTCGCTGGATTCCTAACGGCGCGGAGGTTGGGCCGCTGGGGAGTATTTGCATCGAAGTCAAACCGGCGACTTCAGGATCGGGAAATATATCGGGCGAATTCAAGACTTGCTCGGTCTCTAGATACCAATCGCCAGCAAACACATACTGCAATTCCAGCACCACCGGGCCAGTCACGCGCACGACCAGCTCTTCATATACGATTCCTCTCTTGAACTGCGAACTGACCAGATTCTGAGATCCAGTAAATCCGATGCGTCCATCGATGACCGCGATCTTGCAGTGATTTCGCAAGTCCGAGCGCACATGCAATTGGCGCAGCAAACCCGTCTTAAGGATCTCATGAATTTCGATACTCGTACCGGTTAGTTTCTTTCGGAGCAGTCTGATATAGCTTCGCGAACCATAGGCATCGACTAGAATTCGACAAGCGACCGACCGCCGACTGGCGCTGATCAGCGCTGCAATAATTCGATCGGTTGATTCGTCGGCTGCAAAAATATAGTACAGCAGGTGAACGTGATGCTGAGCCGAATCGATGTCGGATGCCAACCGATCCAGACTCTCGTGATAGGCACTGATAGGTTCGACCGAGTTAAAACCCAGGATTGGCAATCTCCCAACATTCTGTGCCAACTTGACGATCTGATTTAGTTCAGGCCCTAAATCCGGATGCATGATGTTTGGATGTTTCTGCAACCGGCCAATGATGGGCGCCAGAGCGTCGTCCAAATCGGCCAGTCGCTTGCGCCGCCAACGTGGCATGTCTGGGCGACCGATTAACCAATACAACGATAACCCCACGATCGGCTCGAAAAATATCAGCAATAGCCATCCCTTGGCTGCTTCGGGAGATCGACGCGTCGGAATCCACACCAGCATGATCAACCGCAGTACCCACTCCATCAGGATAACCAACGAAGACCAATAGGAGAGACTACCAAGTTCAAACGGCAGGACAAACACAGCTCGCCTCGCATATTCGCTTTGATCTGACTGAATACTGTGGCATTTGAGTTCGCACGTTCAAAATTAAGTTGGCATGAATAAAACGAAGCGGTACGCAAAACGCTTCCCCGCTAGTTTTGAATTTTGAACCCGCGACCCCATACAATCCATACAGCAGGGTCTACGAATCTTGGCGAGCAGCAGGTACGCTAGTAACAAGCCAAAACGCCGCCCACAGCGATCGGCGGAAAACAATTGATTGATTATGTCAACGTACAGCACACTTGCCCATGTCCATTGTACCTCCCCGCTCGCAAGCAATTACTGACTCGGAAAAACGCCCAGTGGCCGTGATCGACATTGGGGCGACCAGTGTGAGGATGGCGATTGCTGAGATCGACAAGCAAGGTGCCATTCGTCCGCTGGAGAATCTCACCCAAGCGGTTACGTTGGGCAAAGACACGTTTACGCAGCGGAGAATTCGTAAAGCGTCCATCGAAGAATGCGTTCGCGTCTTGAAAAGCTACCGGAGATTGCTGGCCGAGTACGGCATCTCTCGGCCCGACCAAATGCGCGTTGTGGCAACCAGCGCTGTGCGCGAAGCGCTAAATCGATTGGCTTTTCTGGACCGCATTTACATTGCAACCGGGATGGTCATTGAGCCTTTAGACGAGGCAGAAGTCAATCGCATAACGTATATGGGTGTCCAGCCACTGTTGCAGGCCGATCCGAAACTCGCCTCCAGTCGCACTGCGATCGTCGAAGTTGGTGGCGGCAGCACCGAAGTCCTGGTCGTGCGCGGTGGCAATGTGCTGTTCTCAAATACCTATCGCCTCGGCTCGCTGAGGTTGCTCGAGACGCTCGAAAAATTTGATGCTCCTCTGGCTAAACAGCGGGCGATCATGGAGACTCAGATTCAACGTGTTGTAGAACAAATTCGCGAACACGTGCCAACCGACACCTCCCTGGAAATGATCGCGATTGGTGGCGACGTGCGATTCGCCGCTAACAATCTATTGCAGAATTGGGACGGCGAGTCGTTGGGAATTGTTTCCGTCGACGAGCTGAACGATTTCGCTCGACAAATGCTGCGCATGAGCGATGACGAAGTAGTGCAGCGGTTCGGTACGAATTTTCCGGACGCGGAGACGATTGGGCCCGCGCTGCTCAGCTACGTGCTGCTGGCGCGCGGATTCCGCGTGCAAAAGATGGGGATCGCGAGCACTAATCTGCGCGATGGGCTCTTACAAGATTTAGCATTGCGCGATGTTTGGACCGCCGATTTTCGTAACCAGATCGTACGTTCTGCGATCGGATTGGGCAGAAAGTTCGACTTCGACGAAAAACACGCGCGCCACGTGGCCGCGCTGTGCCGAAAAATGTTCGCTGAGCTACAAGCCGAACATCAACTCGATCCTCGCATGGAGTTGATCTTGTACCTGGCAGCGCTGCTGCACGAAATTGGCATGTACATTAACGTGCGCAGCAATCACAAGCATACTATGTACCTAATTCGCAACAGCGAATTGTTTGGGTTGAGTCGTCGCGATGTGCTGTTGGTGGCGTTAGTGGCACGGTATCACCGTCGTAGTAGCCCACAGCCCGATCACGAAGGCTATGCAACACTGGATCGCAACGATCGAGTGGCAGTATCCAAGTTAGCCGCCATCTTGCGCATCGCCATCGCACTGGACGAGTCGCGCAGTCAACGCATTACGGGGTTCAAGTGCCGCCACGAAAACAACCGGTTGGTGATCGCCGCCAGTGGAGTCGAAGATGTTTCGCTCGAACAACTTGCGCTCCGCCAAACCGTGAATTTGTTCGAAGAAGTCTTCGGCGTGCCCGTTCAAATTCGGTCCGCTCGCCGCAGCAACTAGCAACCAAAGGTTCACTTTTTATCTGCCCAGCATGGGGCTAAGCCAGCAGTGCACGACGGTTGGCGTCAAGTCTTCAAGTGAAAGTAACAATGGATGTGGGGCTCACCGCGAAAGTACCATACCATATCGGGGCCTTCGATCTGCCAAGTATCCCAGACCTTGTCGGAACCAATATCGTATTTACCTTCGTACCACGAAACGCTCAGGCGATCGACGATCCCTTTTTGTTCGATCGTTTCAATGGTTGCTTTGACATCATCCTGGCGGAACATGGCCAGCATGCCGCGCATCGTTTCCACGAACAACTTCTTTTGATCTGTGCTCAGTCCCGCGCAATTAAAGCCACGAGCTTCGTCTGTTTTCTTGACGACCGATTCTGATTTTTCACTGCGCGGTTCGCTGGAAACCAAACCCGCTGCCTGCTGTTTGCTGTCCAGGGCTTGCACAAACCGATTGAAGGTCTTTCCTTGATACCAGTACGGGTTACCGGGATGGTCTTTGGTTTCGTTGAAGTTCTCTCGCATGTTGGTAACCGAATGTGGATAGTGGCCATAGAAAATGGGAGCACCGCCAAAACCCATGCCTTGATCCGTGTGCGCGTTGCAACGTCGAGTAACATGGTGACCGGTAAAAATGAACTCAAAGTCTTTATCGTCGGGCGTACCAAAAAAGCCCGCTGCGGGAGCATTCTTTACTTCACCATATTGGTCGATTAGTACCTGTTTGTTGACCGCATCCTGGTGTTCGTCGCTGTGCAGCGAGTCGAAAATCTTTTTGACGAGTTCTTGTTGCTGGGCATTAAACGTACTGGGAATGCGATATTCGGGATGGATGTACCACCAATTGTTGACGTACTGACGTCGTGGGTGATCGATTGGCAAACAGACCTTTTGCCTCTGCGCGTCACTGAGGCTTTTATAAAGTTGCATCGGCAAAGAGTCCGCTTTCGCTTCGCCTGCGAAGACCGGCTGAGCGAGTTTATCGAGCTGTGCCAGAGTCAGTAAACTCGTTGACGCACCAGCCGCTTTGATTAAATCACGACGTGTCAGTTGGTTCATTGCTCACCCTTTCCTAAATATGTGAAACGAACGGTATCGTAGCATGAGCACTCGAAGCATTCAATTAAACAATTATGGGCTGTGGGAAAATGGTTGCGCGTCAGTCACGCGACAATCGCGGGACAGACAGCATCACTGCTCATTGTGGTAGTTCTAATTCCGCGTCCTTGCCGCTAGGCGGATCCGTTTCAGCGTCATTGTCGGAATCTTGCGGTTCAGGGCTCGACGTGGGCAAGTCATCAATGGGCGGACGATGGACGATCTTGCCGATACCGGCTCCGAGCGCTGCTACACATACGAGAGCAGTTAAGTGCATCAGCACGGGAGAAAAATCGAGATCGAGGAACTTCCAATCAACCACTTGGCCCCATATCGCTCGTACCAAGATCAGGCCTAACCATACCCAGGCAGTCGAATCGGAAATGTCAATCGGCATCTGTCGCTTAGATAGAACCAACAGGCAAGCGAGTTGACATATCAAGGCGGCAATTGCAATCTGGCATGCGGTCTGCCAGCCCAACATTGCGCCTGCGACTCCCAACGCTCCGATCCATTGCCGCGCGCTACTCGTCGCACGATCCGAACTCGCCAACGTGCGGTCGACATGGCCATAGATCAGAGGAGCAACGATTCTGGCTACCGCGATTCCAGCGACCAACCCGCAGACGATCGTGACAATCGAATCCAGACGCGCGTCCAGATCGGAAAGCCTACGATATTGTGTCCACCAAGGCACAACGATCAAACCCGGCATCGCGACTGCGCCAACCGTCCATGGCACAATTAACCAGAGATACAGTTGCATCGGCACGGGGCGTTGCTTGATGGCGATTAGCGCGGCTCCGATCAGTCCGCTGACTACAAACAAATACGCGAAAGTTCGCGCAGCCATCACCAAACTGACGTTCGTCCACGCAACTCCATAACCATGGCCGTGCGCCACATTTCCCGGCAGATTCCCACCCGCCCGCGCAAACTCCGTGAGAAAGACACTCAGGAAGACCAGCCCAACCATTAATTCGACGAGCGGATATTGGCTAGAAATTGGTAGATGGCAAGTGCGGCAGCGCCCGCGCAACTTGAGCCATGCCAACACTGGAATGTTATCGCTGCCGGCGATCGGTGTACAGCAATAAGGACAACCAGAATGCCCACCCAATGTTCGCCCAAGAGGCAAACGATAAGCCACGACGTTCAGGAAACTGCCGATGGAGGCGCCAACCGCGAAGAACCACACACCAAAGGTCGCGTCCAAGCAGCGCGCAACAAACGCGGCATACAAATCGGGAATCGCATGAAATCGCAACTCATGCATCGACGAAATCCAGGTCCCAATCGCGACATAAGTTAAGACGGCTCCAATCATGAGCAGCCAAGCGAATCGATAGGGCCAATTCGCACGATGACGCTTGCGCCGGCGCGGCCGCTGCCTTGGAACTATCGGTTCTTCTATATCACTTGCAATACTATCGTCTGGCGATCCCATAATTCCCTTGAGTACCAAGTAGCCAACTAATCCGCCTACAAAGTATGCCGGAAAGTCACCCCATGCAAAAGTGCTGCCCAGCAATGCAGCACCAATCCTAGTTGAACGAACCGGCGATAAGAACTGTGGCTGCCAAAGTTGTAGGAACTCGAGTCCACAAGTAAACAAAGTACAGTAGCCCGCTATGGGCAGCACCAATTTGCGCGACGCGAGCGTTGTGCCCCACAGTAAAACCCAAAATACGACATACGGGATTCCACCTCCATGCTCGCGCCACCAGGCCGGCAGGTCGGGCCGAAACCGATCGTAACCAAGACACGCCAGCACTGCCAGCAAACACGCCAGCAGCGGTATTATCCTGGGACGTACACGAATTGCACTCACGACTGGCCGCCGGTTCAGTAGATGCGTTAGTCGATGTTGTCAGTAGGCACAACAATGGGACAGTTACTGCAGCGCCGCTCGCTGAAAAGTCAACATGCGAAAATCCATGACTTGAGATCCGGGCATGGATCGTGCCTTCAAAGTCAATTCGCCCTTTCCGGCATCCAGATGTATTTGGCCCAGCCGCATCGCCTTGAAATCTTTCATCAGCGATTCCGACTTGCGCGGTACTCGATCATGCTCGGCACCGGTCGCAGGTGGATCGTGAGCGATAACGATCTGTCCCACGAGCTTGCTGGAATTCAAACTCACTTCGATCTGAGCGCCAATATCTGCGGTCGGGCAGGTGTAATGCAGTTCGACTTCGTAAGTATCGGAGACGCCAACTTCGACGGGCCACGTTACCTTGTCATCCAAGCTCTTCCAATTCGTGAAATAGGAACAGTTTGGAGCGGTATCAGATCGCTTCAATCCGCCGTGCGGCCGTCCGTCGCGAGCGGGCAGCGGCGTCCAATGATAGTCGGCATGCCCCACAGGAAATGGTCGTCGATCGTCGCGCAAGCCCGGCAATAGTTTCGCCTTCCAATGGTCCACGGCAGTTCGCAGCTCGCGAGCAATCTCGGGATGTTTGGCAGACACATCGCGCGATTGGCCTGGATCGGCTACCATGTCGTACAATGCTCCGGTATCATCCAAACGAAACTGCTGAGTGCGCGCACTGACTTTGCCGTTCCAATGAGAAAACAGGGTGCGCTCGGGCAATGCAGCGGTTTGACCGGTTAGCAGCGGTTTGAGACTGCGGCCATCCAGCGGCTGAGTGCCCACCGTGGAAATACCGGCTAAGTCCGCCAGTGTAGGCAACAAGTCGATCGCGCCGCTGATCTGAGAAATCAACCGTCCGCCTTCGATCATTGTGGGATAGCGTATCAGCAATGGCGAACGAATTCCACCTTCGTCGGTAGATCCCTTGCGACCCTTCATGCCGCCATTCCACCGATCGCTGTTGGGGCCGTTATCGCAGAAAAAAACCACGATCGTATTGTCAGTCAGTTTGAGCTGTTCGAGTTTCTGTAAAACACGTCCGACGTTCCAATCAACATTCTCGACCATGGCCAGCGCGGCTCGAGTTACATTCAGGTCTTCACGATTAGCCTGCCCAGCTCGCAAGGTGATTGCGCGATTCTTGAAAGTGTCCCACCATCGATCCGGCACTTGCATCGGAGAATGCGGCGTGTTGTAGGGAAGATACACAAAGAAGTTCTCGTTTCTCTTCTGTTCGATGAACGTCATCGCGCGCTCCGTGAAGTCATCCGGCGTAAATCCATTTCCCTTCACCAGTCGCCCGTTGTGTTCCAGCGGTGGAGAAAAGTAGTCGCCCCAATGTCCAGATGTAAATCCATAGTACTCTGCAAATCCTCGAGCATTCGGATGGTAGGGATACTGCGAACCATTGTGCCACTTGCCGAATGCAGCGGTCTGGTAGCCAGCCGCATGGAACACCTGCCCGATAGTTCGCTCGTCCAGGTCCAAGCGTTCGCCACCTGTTGATGTGCTGTACACTCCGCCGCGCGGATGGTATCGTCCAGTTAGAAACTCCGCGCGAGTTGGTGAACATACTGGACAAACAAAAAAGCGATCAAAGCGAGCGCCAAGTCTCCCGATCGAGTCAATGTTGGGAGTCGATAGATTGGTATTTCCGTTCAGACTTAGATCGCCCCAGCCTTGGTCGTCGGTCAGAAATACGATCACATTCGGTCGCTCCGCCCCTTTCGCAACCCAGGCTGTGCTGAGCGTAAATACGATGGGTGCAAAAACGAACAGGGTGGAAAAAACGAATTGGCGAACTCGCGTTCTGTATGAAGGCATTGAACCTGCCATAGGAAGACAAAAGGTGAGCGAACAAAAATAGAACTCAGATTCTCGACGATCCTGCCATCGCGGAGTTATTTTACTTGATCGAACATCGCCATCAGCCGATCGACGATTTTCTCCGATGCCTTGACCTCAACACGATTTGTACCCAGCCAAGTTTCATAGCCACCCAATTCGTGTTGATCCGGAGTGGGCAAATATCCATACGATCCGTTGGCTAACTCGATTGTGAAGGTCGATTTCATGGGCGAACGCTCCTTAATTTCCAAGCCCGTTTCCGTAAAAACTTCAAAGGGGATCGCGGCAATACCCAGCGATCCAATGCGCAGGACTTGAAGCTGGATTTTGATTTCGTCGGGCGAATTGGCAAGTTGCTTGACACGCTCGGCGTAGGTGCGTTCGTGTTGATGGAACGGCTTTTCATCCTTGGGTTTAGCCAAGACGCTGTCTATGTATTTCAGCAGCCCAGCATCGGGCTTGCGAATCCGTAGTGGCAATTCTTCGGCTTTGGCGGCTAACGTAACATTGTCGACGTAGTTAGCTGATTTCAACGAATCGATCACGCGGCTGGCCATCAATTGACCCACTTCGCGCATTTTTTGATAAGGCTCGTAGCGTGGACCTCGCTCGACTCGATTGACGTTGTTCACGTCTCCACTGGTGCCATTGGACATGATGCCTACGAACGGCGGATCTGACTCCGTCGCGCCGAGCAATTTCGACAGATGATTGGCAAAGACAGCGAAATAGTCTCCCGAAATCGAATTGCCAGAAACACCTCCCACATAATGCAATGAGTAATTGCCAAGTATTGCAATGGGACGCCCCGACGCGGACTGTACCGACACAAAAGACATTTGAGGATCGGTGGGTCCAGCCGGTTTGATTAAGCCAGTGCTGCCCGGATTCATTCTTACCTTGTCGACACCGCCAAACGGATTGCGCCGGTCCACTTCATTTTCGACGTACCAACGACGATTAAACAATTGCGAAGGTTCATCGACGGCACCCCAAGCGATCTTGGCCGGCTCCAATCGCTTGATGGCAATGCGCACTCCATCGGCAATGCGCCGAGCAAGAAATCGCTGATAATCATTCAGTTGCGAGTCGTACACCAGCGAATTGGCGCTGCGAGCAGAAATAGCTGAATGCGTATGTGTTGCCGCCATCAGTTGATTCTCAATCGGCAATCCCGTCTTTTCGAAAATCTGTTTCTTGGCTGCGTCAAACACTTCGCGCGGAATACCAACATTATCGCACAGGACAATTGCCAACCTCGTCGTACCGTCGTCCAGCACCAAACAGCGGACATGCAATTCGTCGTGCACCGAATCGGCCGGCTGCGGTGAAAAACCACCCACAACTAATTCGTCCAAAGGAGGCGTAATGTTCGCCGTTGCGGCACCAGCGCGGAAACCCGGTGCTTTGGCCGCCTGGCCATAGGTTGTCATGTTGCTGCAAAGGAAAATCGCGGCGGCGAGAAATAAGCTAGTCAGTCGGCGGATACGCGGAGAGCAATTCATGATCTGTCTCTGTTGGAAGGGACTTGACGGGCAGAACTCACTTGTGGGTTCGCAATTCTACCAAATCGCGCAGCGGTCGCGCTACCAGAGAGAGCTGCCGCGATGCGAGAAATTCGGCTCAGGTTCCGTAGACTTCCTCGATGGGACTCCCGTCCGAGATTCGTTGCGGGCGCGCTTCTAGGTCCAAGTACATGTCGCTGTGAGGGATTCCCAAGGCATTGAACATGGTCGCGGCGACATCCCACGGCCCATACCGAGCCGTGATCGGTTCAGCGCCGAGTCGATCTGAGGCGCCAACCACGGCTCCACGTTGCACGCCCGCGCCAGCCATAACGATTGAATACACGCTGGCCCAGTGCTTGCGACCGGGCGCGAATCCGGGGAAGCCTGGTTCTTTGGCCACTCGCGGTGCGCGTCCGAATTCGCCCATGCAGACTACCAACGTCTGTTCAAGCAACTGGCGCTGATCCAAGTCTTCGATCAAAGCCGAAAAGCTCTGATCAAATCGCGGAATGAGTCGCTCGCGCAATGTACCAAAAATATCGTTGTGCGTATCCCAGCCGTATTCGTCGGTGTCGTCAGGTGAAAAATCCTGGCCACGACTGCAATGATTCCAGATCACATTGACAAATGGAACACCCGCTTCCACCAAACGACGTGCTTGCAACATCGCTTGTCCCGAGCGATGTTCTCCGTAGCGCTGGCGCACCGATACGGGTTCTGACTGCACGTCGAATGCCTCGCGAGCCTTGGGTGTGGCCAGCAAGTCAAGCGCTTGCGAATACCACCGATCCATATCGACGGCACTGGTGGATATGTTCAAGTCACTCGACGAACCATCCAGCGCCTGCTTCAACCGGAGTCGTTCGCTCAGGCGCCCATTGGGCAACTCGCGCTTGGTTTGAAGTGCGCCAAGCGGATTCGGTGAATCCGTATCTCCGCTCACTAGCATGGGTTCGAATGCTCGCCCGAGAATTCCTCCGTACTGCCCCGCCGAAGGTTCGCTCGGCGCGAGCACCGGTCCATTCAAATGCAAGGCATCACAAAAGAAACTGTTCATGGGACGCACTCGACGCATCACTGCGGCCAGAGTCGGTGCATCAGTCGGTCGCGGTGGCGGATTCGACGAACGCCGGGCGTGATAATGTCCGGTCAACGACAAATAAACCGCTGATCCGTGATCGATATCCTGATGCGACATACTGCGGACGATCGTGCATCGATCGAGCACTCGAGATACTTTGGCAAGGTGCTCGCCTACCTGGATTCCGGGCACGCCAGTCGAGATCGCTTGAAATTCTCCGCGCACATCTAATGGTGCATTGGGCTTGGGATCCCACATGTCGATCTGGCTTTGTCCGCCATTGGTGAACACGAGAATCACCGATTTAGCGCGCCCGAATCCGCGCGGGCGGGCGAGATTTTCACCGCGCGTTTGGCGTTGCAAGCAGCTAATCGTCGCCAACGTACTCAACCACAACCAATCGCGACGCGCGAGGTTGCAAGGTTGGAGCTTTTTGGGCCAAATGAATCGGGACATAGATCTAAATGAGTTCGTGAATCACTTCGCCGCTGGGGAGGATCGGAGTTGGCCGACCACGACGATCCAGAAACTGCAGATCGAGCGGAATGTCAAAATATCGGTACAGCGTTGCCAGCAAATCGTTCGGCTGCAACGGCCTGCTGACCGGCTCGTCACCCTTTATGTTCGTGGCTCCTATCGCTTGCCCCATGCGTAGACCTCCTCCGGCCATCATCAGCGACATCGTTTGAGCCCAGTGCTCGCGACCAGGCTGTCCATTGAAATTGCTCAACCTGGGAGTATGCGACATCTCGCCCATGACAATGAACAACACATCGCGCTGCAAACCGCGCGACCACAAATCCTCGATCAATGCTGACGAAACTTGATCGAGCACCGGCAACCGCTGACGCATTTCCTCGAAAATATTCCACACGCTAGCATGATCATCCCAACTCTTGGCCTTTTGACCTGGGACATACGGAAAATCGATCGTCACTAGGCGAGCACCTGCTTCGACCAACCGCCGCGCCAATAGACATTGCTGGCCCACAGTGTGGCGCCCGTAGCGATCGCGAGTTGCCGTGTTCTCTTTCTCCAAATCGAACGCATCCCGAATCGCGCTGCTGGTGAGCATGGTCGCGGCTTTCTGATGAAATGCGTCCAGTGAGTCAATGGTACCGGTGGCGTCCATGATGCGACGGTAATCATCAAACTGTTCTCGCAGATCCAGTCGCTCGCGCAAGCGACTACTGGCGGCAGTTGAAATCCCCAAATTTGGCACTGAGAATTTCGGCGAGTTGGGATCAGCATCGACGTAGAAAGGTGCAATCCCGCTGCCTAGATGAGCGGAACCATAGTAGCGAATGCGTGGCATCGCCACGTGCGGCGGAACTCCCGGGACTTTGCTGCCTCGCATGCGACTTACAACCGACCAGAAATCTGGGTAGTCGGGACTGTATGGCGGCGTTTCGACTAAGTTTCCGGGATAGCCAGTAACCATCGTATGTGTGCTGTTGACGTGACCGGGACTATCATGGTGCAGCGATCGCAGAATCGCGATCTTGTCCGCCTGTTTGGCCAGCAGTGGCAAGTGCTCGGAGATCTCCAGGCCCGGGACATTGGTCTTGATCGGGCGAAATTCTCCTCGATACTCGCTCGGCGCATCCGGCTTGAGATCGAAGGTCTCCATATGGCTTGGACCGCCCCACAGCCACAATACGATGACCGACTTTGCATTCGCTGACAGTGAATGTCGCCGAGTGTCTTCGGCTGCATAGCCCTGCAATCTAAGCAGATCTGCCAAACCAAGCCCGCTCAGTCCGGATATCCCGAGCTTCAGCAGATTGCGTCGAGGCAGAGTACCGATGCACTTGTCCATGGATCTTTTCATTTCGTTCAACGGAGTCACTTGGGTCAACGGATGGTGTTTGCCCCAAACCATGATAGATAGTACTTGGCCCAGTCACAAATGCTTAGGGTCTTTCGTTTCATGCTTTCGATTAGGCGAGCGGCAGAGGAGAGTCTACCGTAACCCGACGCGTGAGCGAGGTGATTCGCGTTGACTCCTCGCTCACGCTTCGGGTTACAATTGGTAACCTTGCATCTGCCGCTCGCCTT
>SXGS01121320.1_pt1 | contig 20113 bp, 15 predicted proteins | sample 3174681 | NCBI WGS metagenome assembly SXGS01 (sample SAMN11356861, study PRJNA531348) | freshwater metagenome | isolation source: freshwater sample F1-80 | place: China: Fuxian Lake, Yuxi | collected 2017-12-25 | reverse complement strand
CCGCGCAGCGTGTTGATCTCGCCGTTGTGAGCCATGAAGCGACAAGGCTGAGCACGATCCCAACTCGGAAACGTGTTCGTCGAGAACCGCGAGTGAATCATCGCCAGATGACTCTTGTAGTCCGGATCGCGCAGGTCCGCGAAGTACGGCATCACCTGCGACGGCATCAGCATCCCCTTGTAGATGATGATCCGCGTCGACAACGAGCAGATGTAAAATAGCAACGCCTGCGACAGCTTCGACTCGTCCCGCAGTTGATGACTCGCCACTTTACGGATGACGAACAACTGCCGATCGAACGCCGTCTGATCGAGACCCTCTTTCGCTCCGATGACGACCATCTCCATCGCCGGTTCACACGCGCGAGCCGACGGACCGATGTTCGCCGCATCCGCACTGGTCGGCACGTTCCGCCAGCCGATCAGAGTTTGTCCTTGCTCGGCGATGATCTTGTTGACGGTCTGCTTGCAGGTCTCCCGCTGCTGCGGATCGCTCGGCAAAAAGACGATCCCCGCCCCGTATCGCCCGCGCGGCGGCAGCGTCGCCTTGAGTTCCGTCTTCGCGACCTTCTCCAAGAACTCATAAGGCAGCGCGGTCAGGATGCCCGCACCGTCACCGGTGTTTTCTTCACAGCCACACGCCCCACGGTGAGTCATGCGTTTGAGCATCTCGTCCGCGTCATCAACGATCTGCCGAGACCGTTCCCCCTTGATGTGCGCGACGAAGCCGACGCCGCAGGCATCATGCTCGTAGGCAGGATCGTAAAGGCCCTGTTTCTTCGGCCAACCGTTGCTTTGAAGTTCAATCGTCATGTCTTGGTCTCGTCTTTTCATTCTTCCATCGGCGTGGCGTTGATCCCGTAGGGATCACAGCCAGTAGCCGGTGGTCGGAGCGCAGCGGAGACCACCGGATACGTTTCAAAACGTCGTTTGCATCCCGAAGGGATGCCAGAAACCTTCTGGCATCCCTTCGGGATGCAACTCTCGATCAATCCTTTCCGGGGGTCTTCGCTGCGCTGCGACCCCCGGCTACTTTCTTTCATCCCTTCGGGATGGAATTCGTCTCTTCGAGATCAAATCAAGTCGCGACTGTCTGGACCGATTTGACTCGGCCGTTCTTGTGGCCGTTGCTGCGATCGACCGGCGGCAGCGAATCGACCGGGGCTTTGAGCAGTTCTGTGAACTTGCTCGCTGCCGTGGACAGCGTCTTGTTGCGGCGATGAATCACGCCGATCGGGCGATGCCACGCGACATCCTTGAAGTGCAATGCGACCAACGTCCCTGCATCAACTTCGCGACGCACGGTCGGTTCCGGCAGGATCGAAACTCCCGAACCGATTTCGACCGCGCGCTTGATATTCTCAATGTTGTCGAACGAGTGAACCATGTTGACCGAGATCTTCTCACCCTTCAGCCAGCGATCCATTTGGCGACGAATCTTCAGCTCTTCGGTGAAGCAGACGAAGTCTTCCCCCTCGAGCGCCTGCGCTGGAACACCCGATTGCTCACGGCCTTCATCGACCAATTTGTGATCGGGAGGAACAACCAGCACCATCGGCTGCTGCTGCCACTCTTGAGCCGTGAACTCGCCTCCCTCTTTCGGGAACGAGACCAACCCCAAGTCCGCCTCGTCGGCAGAGACGCGGCGGTACACTTCGTCGGGATGCAAGTAGTCGATCCGCAATTCCACTTCGGGAAACTGTTCACGAAACTTCGCGACGTACCGATCCATCTCCGACAAGCCGACCGAATAAATCGCCGCGATCCGAACTTTGCCGACAACTTTGTCGACCATCTTGCGGACTCGGTCTTCGAGCTTGCGGTACTCGTCCAGCAGTGTCCGGCAGCCCTCGTGATACACGACGCCAGCCGGAGTCAGTTCAAATGGCCGCTTGCTGCGGTCGATCAATTGCACTGCCAACCGCTTTTCCAACGCCGCGATCGACTGGCTGACCGACGATTGAGTGACATCTCGTTCGGAAGCGGCCTTCGAGAAACTGCGCAGCGCGACCACGTCGCAAAACAGCTCAACGGTGCGCAGCGGCATGACAATTCTTCCTGCTCGCTGAGGCAAGCGAGCATCAATATTTCTAATACAGCATCCTGCCGCCCATAATCCAGGGCGGCAAAATACCCCACGATTCCGTCATCGTCAAGAAACCGACAGGCCAAAGAGTCGCTCAAGCGTTCGGAGATCGCCAGACGGTCATCGCGAATGCTGGAGCATCCGAGTTCTTCAACGGAAACGAACTGACGCGGCGGCAGTGCATGATGTCTCCAAGCACATCACCGGCAATCAGCGTCAGCACTTCGGGAGTCATTCGCGGATCGGCGTATCGCACGCGGATCGACTCCATCCAGGCGGCCATCTCGACGCGAAGCGGATCGGGCTTCGGCGGCTCAGTCGGGGATTTCGGTTCGTCCGCCAGAGCGACCGGCAGACCAACGGTCGCGGCCGCAACAGCGCTCGCAAATCTTCGTCGAGAAATTGACATCGGAGAGGCTCATCTATTCGAGTCCAAACGATCGACAACCGGAGGCTATTTCATCGGCAATCGTCACACAACTCGCCGCGCGAAGCACGTCGGAGACTTGCTGGAATTCTCACAGATCGAGCATTAGGCTCCCTCCCCTTCGTAGGTCAGCCTTTCCAGGCTGACTCGATCAACGATCGACGCCATTTGCCAATTCGGGTCAAGCTGGAAAGCCTGACCTACCAATTCCGAAAGCCTGACGAAATGTCGAACTTAAAGTCGCAAGCGATTGCCGGTGTGGCTGCCGGTTCCGAAACCCAATTGATGACCAAGTGGCCCTCGATTGCTGCGTTGGGCTTGGGCCGCACCCTCGGCCAGTTGATGGCCAGTGTCCCCGCCCGGTTCCTGTTGGCATTGCCGATCGGTGCGCCGGTTGGAGTTCTGCTGTACTTCGTCCAGAAGGTGACTGGTGAGCGATTCACGATCACCAACAAGTCGGTCCAGCGCTGGACGGGCCTGGGTGGCCGCATGATTCAGCGGATCGAACTGAGCGACATCGCCAACATCCAAGTCCGCCAACAATCGGGACAAGAGTTTTTCCACGCCTCGGACCTGCTGCTGCTCAATGCCAAAGGGGACGTCGTGATGCGGCTGGATGGTCTGCCGCACGCCGAGATCTTCAGCGAGAACATCACCAAGGCTCGCGAAGCGAGCGGCCGCACGCAGGATTCGCTCAACACGATCAACGCTCGGCACAAAGCCTAACGTGGTGTTCACGGGCTGGTCCCAGCACGACGCGCAAGCGAGTGGTTCTGAGAAACATCACTCGCTTGCGCGTCGTGCTACAGCATGCGTCCTTCGACGGCGCTGTCGGATTGATTGGGGTCGATCGGCCTGGCCGGTTGTTTGCGGCCGCGACGTCCCGGCTTGGACAAGTCCCCCTCAGTCGTGATCGGTTCAAGGTTGATCGGCGACTCTCCGAGCCAGTCCTCGAACTCTGACCTTGGCTGTTGGACGATCGAACCGGCGGTCATCCTCAAGCGTTCCTCCCAGGCGGAGGACTCAGTCACAAACGTGTCTTTCAAAGCTTGACGTGCTGCCTCACGGTCTCGTTCAGGAAGCAGCAGCCAGACATCGCGACCATAGTTGGTCAGCTTTTCGCTCGACCGATTGTGCTTCAATCCCGCGATGGTGAGCTTCCAGGACTCCAGCAAATCTCCCGCCAGCTCTCGTTCGGCCGCGAGGCTCAGCCAGACGCGCGGCATTGTCGGATCGCGACGCACTGCCTCTTGGAAATGCGGAACCGCTGCGGACAGGTCCTCCAAGCGTCTCCCCTGAAAGGCGTGATAGCTCGGAATCCAGAACGGATGCAGCACTCCAAAAATCGCCAGTGGCAGCAGCGCGTGTGCGGCGACCCACGCTCGACGTCCTTGGTGAGAGTGAGCTGCACGCGCATTGAGCCAGCCATAGCCGACCCCAGCAAAGTGCGCGACGTTGGCGACCGACATGACATCAATCGCCGTCAAGCCAATGCAGAGGAACAGGAACATCCAAATGTTGACGACCGCTTGATCGTGAAGTCGCCGTGCGATCTGTGGATCGTATTGCCGCTCGATCAGACACCAGCCGAACATCGCGCAGCCGACTCCCGATAGCCCGACCGGATAATGTTCCAGGTAGAACTCCGGCACGAGCGGGATCGTGGCCGCAAAGAACCAAAAGCCCAAGTAGGGCACTCGCCGCATCCGCCGTTCCATCATCGTGCCCAATGGCCAGATGAAACAGACATTGCAGACCAAGTGCAGCAAGTTGCCGTGATGAAACGCGCTGGCGGGGATTCGCAGCCATCTCCACCAGGAGCCGTCCCACAAGTCGAAAGGACCATGCACTTCGGGTTCGTACTGCCGGCCGACAACTTGGCCGAGTGTTCGCCGCCATTCCCAAACGTCCTCGCGTGTCGAGGACAACTCCGCAATGAGGAACAGAGCGACTGCGGCGGCCAACAGGCTGAAGGTGATGGGAGCAGAACGAAAGTCACGGCGAAACACAGCGAACATGCGGAATCCTTTCACGCCATTTGCGACACGAGTTGTAGTCGCAAACGCTGAGCAACGTGTAGACCGATGCGGACAACGGCGATCGTCACGTCATTTCCCGGACGACTGTTGCTCCCGCAGAATCGTCAGATCGACCGCTTGGCCGGAGTCGAGCACAACTTTTGCCGCGACCTTCCGCAGGACTTCTTCCAGCGTGTCGAGGTACTTGCGTCGCATCGCAAGCTGCCGTGCCTCGGCATACGGCCGGCGTCCGGATTGCTCCTCGGAGCGCAACTGCGCGATGAGCTTGGAAAAACTCTCCGCCTCCGCCTTTGCCGCTTCCACCGATTGTTGACGGAAGACCTCCGCCGAGTCGATCGTCCGCCGGGCCACTCCACGACCTTCGGCCTCGCGTTGTTCGGAGTACGCCCGCGCCTGATTGATCGCCGTCTCTTTGTCCGCGCGAGCGTTCATCACGTCGATAAACTCCGCCTTCACGCGCAGCGGCGGCGAGACGTTTGCAATTGTGACGTCGTCCACCGTCAGCCCCAACCGCTGCTCGCGAGCCAATCGTTGCAGGTCTGCTGTCATCCGCTCGCGAAGTTCATTCCGCCCCAGCGTGTGCGCAAAATCGACGCCGCTGAGCAGCATCGCATCGGCCAACACGGACTCGGCCAGCGTCCGCAATCGCCGTTCCGGAGAGACTGCCGCGAACAAGAACTCGCCGACGTGGGACTCCGACACCCGATAGCTGACGCTGATCTGCACGTTGAGGATGTTTTTGTCACCGCTCAAAAACTGAGCCTGCCGTGCCGGATCGACGTTGCGCAGAAAGTTGTTCGTGGCCGGAGCGTCTTGTTCCAAGTCCCCGATTTTCAGCGTCCGAATCTCATTCAGATTGATGCGATCGACCGTCGCAAACGGCCACGGGCAGTCGTAATGCCAACCGCTCGGCCAGAGCCGCACCTCGCCGTTCGCGTTTTTCACGATGGCACCGAACCGACGCACGACAGCGGTTTCGTTGCCGCGGACGACGAAGAAGCCAGTCAGCAAATAAACGCCCAACACCAGTGCCAAGTACAAAGTGCAGAGTGCAAAGTGAAAACTGAGGCGACCAGCGCGACGATGATGGACCACCGCCCGCTGCCCTCTGCCCGCACTTTGCACTTTGCACTCGGCAATCTTCACTTTGCACTCCTCGTTCTCACGGAGTCGTTGTCCCATTCGCAGCCGGCTTCGCCTCACCCGGTTTCACGTCGCCGGGCACCCCATCCGAAAGCATTTTCAACAGACTCGACGATGCCGATAGCACCAAAGTCGTCTTATCGTTCAGGATCGTCCGGTACGCATCGAGCGTTCGCATCGTGCGGTAGAACTCCGGGTCGGCGGCGTGTGCTTGATTGAGGATCGACGTCGCTTGGGCCTCGGCCTCGCCACGAATTCGTTCCGCGTCACCGTCTGCCTTCGCGAGCAACTCGGCGTGTTGACGATCGGCGTGGCTGCGGATGACAGTGCTCGCGGCGAGTCCCGCGCTGCGGTAGCGGTCGGCGATCTTTTGACGTTCGGACTTCATCCGCTCGAAGACCGCTTGCTGATTGCCGAGCGGGAAATTGATTCGCTTGACCCGCGCGTCGACGATCTCGATCCCCAGCCGTTCGAGCAGCGGTTCGCCATCCGCGCGGCCTTGTTGCAGTTGCTCGCGAATCTCTCGCGACAGGTCTTCGAGCACTCCCGCTTGATTCGCTGCCGGCCCGGCTTCGGGGTCATCGACTCGCAGCAGGTTGCTCAGTTCAAGCTGTCCGACTCGCGTCGCCACGATCGACCGCAACCGGCTTTCGAGCCGCGCCGCCGCCGCCTCGTGACTTCCGAGCGACCGGAAGAACGTGACGACCGACTGCTTCGCCTCTGACTGCCCGATCCGCCAGCAGACGAAGGTCTCGACCGTGACGTTCTTCTTGTCGCGAGTGAAGATTTCGCGTCCCGGCGGATCGAACAACTGCACGCGAGCATCGAATCTCCGAGCCGTCCCGATCGGCCAGGGCCACTTGAAGTGCAGCCCGCGATCCTCCGGACGGTCGTAGACTGCGGCGATGTGGCCGAGCCGCTCGACGATGACCAGTTCAGTCTCGTCCACCAGCACGACAGAACTGACCGCGGCAGACGCGATCACGGCAAACAACACGATCACGGCGATCGTGCGCCAAATAGTAGCAGGCACACTCCGTGTGCCGTCGCCCACTTCCGCGCCACCCTGTCCCGTAAACGGTCTCTCAGAGCGAGTCGATTGCGTTGGTTGCATTTGTTGTTTCCTTCGGTCTGACAGCACACGGAGTGTGCCTACTTCTATTGATCTCGCCGCCAAAGCAGATACTCGTTTGGATTCAAGCCGGCTTTGGGGCCGTTGTTGGCGATGTAGATTTGAAGTCGTTCGAAGTTATCTGCCGATCGAACCAGATGGTCGAAGCTCTCTTCCTGCCAAAACCGGCCAGCGAGATTCAACCGCTTGTTGAGTTCGCCGGCACTGAATTTCTTCCAAGAGTAGCACTGCTTCTGAATGTCCGTTGTTCCCAGCAACCCAACCAGCAGATGGACGTGATTGGGCATGACCACAAAATCTCCGAGGTAGTAGCGGTCGTTGTCAAAGTGCTTCAAACTCTTGGCCACAATCTCGGCACAACCGCGCTCGCGCAGGACACACGCGCCGTAACCTCGATCGAGACTGTCGAGGTACTCTCGAGAAAACGTGTCGTGATACTCACGAAGAAGCGACTCCGCCTGTTGTTCGAGCCGTTCCATCCAACCAGGTTGTTTGGAATCAATGCCATGCCGTTGTAGCCAATCGAGTCGCTTGCGATGCCAGAGGTCGGAGACCTCTTTGGGAATGGAATCCTCGGTGCGGAACGTGACAAAGTAAGTCGCCCCTGGCTGAAACCAATGCGGCAAGTTGCCCCGGTTGATTCGCAATTCACCCTGCGGATTGAACAATTCAAACATCTCTGCTCTCGCCATGAGTAGCAGGCACACTCCGTGTGCCGTCTGCCTCGAAAGAGTTCATCAAATTCGCGTCTCTAGTTTGTCGTCATCTTTCCACAATCGATTCCGTCGGTCTCGGCGGACGGCACACGGAGTGTGCCTACTACTATTTCTCCGTCTCCGGCATCTCCAACCGTTGCAACGGCGTGTCGCTCGACGGCAGGCGAATCGGCGATTGTCCCGGTTCGGTCAGCCACAGATGCGATTTCCCACGCAAAGCCGGGTCCAAAATCAGCAGCGGCCGAGCGGCCAGCACGCGTTCCATCGTGGTCCAATACAGATGCAGTCCCGTCAGCGTCGGCTGTTCGGCGAAGACTTTCACGACGCTGTTGAACCGAGCGGCCGAGCCGGTTGCCGCTTCGACTTTGCGAGTCTTCTCGCTGCGAGCCTTCAGCAATTTCGCCGCCGCCTCGCCGGAGAGGACTCGGTCGTCGGAATCAAAATTCGCCGTCAGTTTCTGCCACAGAGCGTCATCCAACTTCCAGCCGGTCACGCCGCCGGTGGTCGAGGCGTCGGGCAGCCTCTTCGCCGATTCGACGCTGTCGGTCAGCACGCGGATCGCCTGCTCCCCCGCCGCGCTCAGCACTTTGCGAGCGTAGTACCCCTCGGCCTCGTTGATGAATTGCTCTCGCTGCTCCAACGAGTCGGCCACCTGCCGATACGCCGGCACGACCTGCTGCGGCGGATGAATGTCGAGCAGGCTGAGGTCGAGTACCTCGACCCCGATGTCGTAGGACGTCATCAACTCGCGGATGCGAACCAAGCAGCGTGCCTCGATCTCGCGCCGTCGATTCGTCAGCAGCGCATCGAGCGACTCGGTCGCCGCGACTTCACGAAGCACGCTCTCGGTCACAGCTCTCAGCGTCTCGCTCGGCCGTGACGCGGCGAATGCGAACCGCCGCAGATCGCCGATGCGAAATTGGATCTCGCCGGTCATCTCGATCGGAACTTCCTCGCCGGTCAGCGTGAATGATTCGGGAGCGACCGGCTCGTAGTCGGTGTCGGCGTGCTCGCTCATCCATTCGACCGGAGCACGGAATACCCCGTCGCTCTTCAGCGGCGTCGGAGCCGAACGAAATCCAATCTGAACCGCGCGGACTTCACCCACTCGTTCGCGACGAACCGTTTCCAAGCCGCTCGGCCAACGCCAGTGCCACCCGGCCGAGAGGGTCGTCTCGTATCGGCCGAGTCGCGTGACGACGGCTTGCTCGTCTTCGCTCAACAAAAGAATCCCCGAACAACACCACCACACACCGAGCACCGCCGTCGCTGTTCTCAGCAACGTCGGCCAGTGATCGAGAAATCCAAACACGAGCTTCGTCGGCGAGAGTTTTTCGACCAGCCATTCGGCCATGCTCGCCGCGCCGTTCGACAACCGGCCTAGCCGTGTCTCGTGCCAACGTTCAAACCACAGCAATCGCATCGCATTGAGCATCACCGCCAGCGACGAGATTTCATGGAACACTGCTGCCACCGCCGGATTGATCCAGCCGAGACTCCCCAACACCATCCCCGCCGCGTTCATCCCGAACGCAAACACGAAGATGCTCTGCCGAATGACAAGCACCAACTGCCGAGACAACCGCAGCAACCCCGGCAACGGCCGCAACGGATCGCCCATGAGAACCAGATCACCCGCCTCCGCCGCGAGATCGCTGCCGACTCCGCCAAGTGCGAGTCCCACTGTCGCCGTCGCCAGCGCGGGAGCATCGTTCACGCCGTCGCCAACCATCGCCACCTTGTGGCCAGCCGCGATCAAGTCTTCGATCCGTTTGGCTTTGTCCGCCGGCAGCAGCTCCGCCTGGACGTTGTCGATGCCAAGTTGCTCGGCGATCCGAACCGCCGCCTCGCGGCGATCGCCGGTGAGCATCGCGAACTGCCGGACCCCCGCCTCGCGCAGTTCGGTGAGGACGACTGCCGTCTCCGCCCGCGCCGTATCTCGCAATCCGATCGCACCGAGCAGTGTTTGCTCCAGCGCGACCAGCAGCACTGACTGGCCTTGTTGCTCCAGTTCGCCGATCCGCTGCTCGAACTCGGCGGAAATCTCGACCTGTTGTTCGGCCATCAGCCGTCGATTGCCGACCGTGATCTGAGATTTGAGATTTGAAATCTGAGATTTCAAATTCGACCAAGCACCGAGTTGTTCGTCGCGCACGGACGCGACGACGCCCGCCCCCGGATGCGCCGTCAGATCGTCGGCCCCGGTGAAGACGCAGTGTCTCGCCTCGGCCTCGCGAACGAGCACACGAGCAATCGGATGCTCGCTCCGTTTCTCGGCAATCGCCGCGAGTCTCAGCAGGTCGGTCTCGTCGTGGGGCACGTTTTCAACGTGCCCGGTTTCTCCGGGCGGGCACGTTGAAAACGTGCCCCACGTCACAATGTCCCCGACTGCCAACTCGCCGCGCGTCAGCGTGCCGGTCGTGTCGAAGACGATCGTGTCGATCGAGGCCAAGCGTTCGAGTGCGACTGAGCCTTTCACGACCACACCCGCTCGTGCGAGCCACGCCATCGCGGCCATCACGGCGCTCGGCGTTGCGAGGATCAACGGGCACGGACAGGCGACGACCAGCACGCTCAAAGCGGGCAGATAACCGGCGGACCACGAACCGCTCGCGATGCGCCAGCCGATCATGGTCAACGCGGCGACACCCAGCACGACCGGCAGAAACCAGCGAGCCAGCCGATCCGCCGTCCGTTCCAGTGATGCTTTTCGCTGCGTCGCTTGGCCGACCAACTCGACGATCTGCGCGAGCGTCGTCTGCTCGCCGACTTGCGTGGCCGTGATCTGCAACGCTCCGAATTGATTCAGCGTTCCAGCAAAGACGTGATCGCCGATGGCTTTGTCGGCCGGGATGCTTTCGCCGGTCAGCGCACTCTGATCGACCGCCGATTGCCCGGCCGCGACGAGGCCGTCCACCGGAATTCGTTCGCCGGGCCGAACGACGACCGAATCGCCAACGATGACTTGTTCGAGCGGGACTTCCTGTTCGTCATCACCGACGAGCACTCGCGCCGTGCGCGGACACAACTGAAAGATGCGGCGGATCGCTCGCTGCGCACGATCGACGGTGTAGCCCTCGATACTCTCGCCGCACAGCGCGACGAAGACGACCAACGCGGCGGTCGTGTGCTCGCCGAGCACAATCGCCGCCAGACAGGCAATCGTCAGCGCGAGGTCCGCACCGACTCGGCCCGACAGCAAGCCGTCGAGCGTCTGATACAAAATCCTCGCGCCGCCAAGCACCGCCGCCAGCAAGGCCAAACGAAACCCGAACAACGATTGAGTCGCCAGCAGCTTCGATTGCCAATCGGCATTCGGAGCGACCGTCGGCGAAGTTCCGGGCGTGCCCCAGACGATTCCCAGCGCAACATCGGCCAGCAGCAACAATCCGACCGCCGCCGTCAGCAGATAAATCGGGGCCGAGCGGTAATGAAAATTCTCCACGCGAGAGCCGGAGTTGCTTCCGGCTTCGGGCAAGAATTCGCGTGGCGATTCAGGCGCGTAGTGCATCGCGGCCGACTGACTTAAACGATTGGGATCGCCACCGTGCGGAAAACTTGTAGGTTGGGACTCTGTCCCGACCGGTCGGGACAGAGTCCCAACCTACGTCGCGGCATCCTACTGGTCGCGAACACCGCTTCACAGTTCCGACTCGGCAGCGGCCATGATCAATAGCGAGCACAACCCGCGCGATCGGCACAATCAGTAGCTCGATCTCTCCCAGTCGAGCATCCTGCGGGAAAATGCTCGACTCGGAGAGATCGAGCTACGTTTTGAAACAGCTTCTACGAATTCCAACGCCCCGGAGCGGCAGTTCGGTCATCGCTGTCGAGAAACGCCTGCAACACTAGTTGAGCGGCGACCTTGTCGAGCCGCGACTTTTGCTTCTTGCGGCTGACCTCCGCTTGTTGCAGATACAGCTCGGCCATCGCCGACGAGTACCGCTCATCCCAGAAGACGACCGGCAGGTCGCAGGCGTTTCCGGCCCACTCGCCGAAGGCCCGCGCCTCGCGAGCTTTCGTCCCTTCGTCACCGCTCATGTGAACCGGCAGGCCGACGACCAGGCCGACCGCTTGGTACTCGGTCGCGATCTTCTTGAGAAACGCCGCATCTTCGGTCGGATTGCGTCGCGTGTAATTTTCCAGCGGCGACGCAATCGTCTGATCGGGGGTCGAGACCGCGACGCCGATCCGCTTCGTGCCATAGTCCAAACCGAGCAGTGTGCCGCGAGTCGGGACAGAGGCGTTATCAGTCACGATGCCGAGTTCCAAGGCTTGCTCAATTCACGAAAGTGGCGAGACTGCGGCAGACTAACCCGAAGCGCCAGCGAGGGCGAGCGCTTCACAGACGACCGGACTCAGACCCGTTGGAAGCGTTCGCCCTCGCTGGCGCGTCGGGTTAGTGTCGCGACGGCTTCTATCAATCCGATTGGCGAATCTCCATGCCCGAATTTGCGAGTGAATACGACGTCGTGGTCATCGGCACCGGCCCCGGCGGTGAGGGAGCCGCCATGCAGGCGATCAAGAACGGACGCTCGGTCGCCGTCATTGAGCGAGAGCTGGCGGTCGGCGGCAACTGCACGCATCGCGGCACGATCCCCAGCAAGACGCTGCGCCACGCGATCTTTCAGATGGCCGAGGTCAACAGCAACGTCCTGTTCCGCGAGCACGGCATCACCGCCAGCTTCCTGATCCCGGACCTGCGTCGCCGAGCCAAGTCGGTCATCGAGCAACAAGTCAAAATGCGGACGACGTTCTACGACCGCAACGACATCCCGATCGTGCATGGCGACGCGCACTTCCTCGACCCGCACACGGTCGAAGCGGTCGAGGCCGACGGTTCGCGCTGCGTCGTGCGCGGCAAGTCGTTCGTGATCGCGACCGGAGCGAGGCCCTATCACCCGCCGGAGGTCGATTTCAATCATCCGCGTATCTTCGACAGCGACACGATCCTCAAGGTCGATCTGCATGTGAAGTCGATCACGATTTACGGAGCGGGGATCATCGGCTGCGAATACGCCTCGATGTTCCGCAACCTGGAAATCAAGGTGAACCTGATCAACACACGCGACCGGCTGCTGGAGTTCCTCGACGAAGAGATCGTGGACGCTCTGAGTTATCACCTCCGCGAGCGAGGCGTCATCATCCGTCACCGCGAGGAGTACGACCGTGTCGAGCCGTGCGACGACGGCGCGATCCTGCACCTCAAGTCGGGCAAGCAACTGAAAACCGACGTGCTGCTGTGGGCGGCCGGCCGCACAGGCAACTCGGATGGACTCGGCCTGGAAGCGATCGGCATTCAGCCCGATTCGCGCGGCAACATTCCGGTCAACGAACACATGCAGACGGCCGTGCCGCACATTTACGCGGTCGGCGACGTCATCGGCCCGCCGGCTCTGGCGAGCGCGGCGTACAACCAAGGCCGCTACGCCGCCACAAAAATCATCGGCGAGGAATCGGCTCCCACGCCCTCGCTCGACATCCCAACTGGCATCTTCACCAGCCCGGAAATCAGCTCGCTCGGCAAGACCGAGCGGGAATTGACGGAAGCCAAAGTCCCCTACGAAGTCGGTCACGCGCACTTCAAGAGCATTGCCCGCGCGCAGATCACCGGCCAAACGGTCGGGATGCTCAAGATCCTCTTCCACCGCGAGACGTTGGAGGTGCTCGGCATTCACTGCTTCGGAGCCAACGCCAGCGAGATCATCCACATCGGCCAAGCGATCATGGCACAGCCGATGCCGCACAACTCGCTGATGTATTTCATCAACACGACCTTCAACTACCCGACAATGGCCGAGGCATACCGCGTCGCGGCGCTGAATGGCTACAACCGACTGTTTTGATTTTCGATTTTTGATTTTGGATTTTCGATTTTTGCCAAATCAAAAATCCAAAATCGAAAATAAGGAAAGACCTTCATGCCCCAACGGATTCTGAGCATCTCTGGTCTACGAGGCGTCATCGGCGACGGACTCGATCCGCAGTTCCTGACCGAGTTCGCGATGGCGGTCGGCACAATGGCCGAAGGCGGCACGGTTGTGTTGTCTCGCGACGGCCGATCAACCGGCGAGATGGTGAAACACGCGGTCGTCGCCGGATTGCTGGCGACTGGTTGCAAGGTGCTTGATGCCGGCATCGCGACGACGCCGACCTGCGGAGTGCTCGTGCGGCATCACAACGCGGCCGGCGGTTTGCAGATCACCGCCAGCCACAATCCGATTCAATGGAACGGACTCAAACCGTTCTCGCGCGCCGGGGCGGTGTTGAACGCGACTCAGGGCGAAGACCTGCTCCGCATCCTCAACGGCAAGTCGTTCAAGCTGGTCGGCTGGGAGAAGCTCGGCACAATCGAAGTGCTCGACAACGCTGCGGCTCCGCATATCGAGCGAGTCCTCTCGCTGGTTGATGTCGCGGCGATTCGGAGTCGGCGATTCAAAGTGGTGCTCGACTGCAATCACGGTTCCGGGGGAGTCGCGACGCCGCAGTTGCTCGCCGCGCTTGGCTGCGAGGTGACCGTGCTTGGTGGCACACCCGACGGGCGCTTCGAGCACGTCCCCGAACCGATCGCGGAGAATCTCACCGGATTGTGCGACGCGGTGAAGCAGCTCAAAGCCGCTGTCGGATTCGCGCAAGACCCGGACGCCGACCGTCTCGCGATTGTTGATGAGACCGGCCGGTACATCGGCGAGGAATTGACGCTCGCGCTGTGTGCCGATTTCGTGCTGGCGACTCGCAAAGGCCCGTTCGTCGTCAACGGCTCGACCAGCCGAGTCACCGCCGATGTCGCGGCCAAGCACGGCTGCCCGTTCTTCCGTTCGCACGTCGGTGAAGCGAACGTCGTCACCAAAATGAACGAAGTCGGAGCGGTCCTCGGCGGCGAAGGAAACGGCGGAGTCATCGACCCGCAAGTCGGCTTCGTCCGCGACAGCTTCGCGTCGATGGCATATGTCCTGAATGGGTTGGCGAATGGAAGACCGGTGGATGGCGAAATTGTAGCAGGCACACTCCGTGTGCCGTCGATCGGGGCAGACGGCACACGGAGTGTGCCTGCTACTAATCGCGCGACGCTTTCGGCCTGGGCCGACTCGCTACCGCAGTACACGATCGTCAAAGACAAACTCGAATGCCCGCGCGAGCGAGTCGGTGCGGCATGTGCCGCACTGCGCTCCGAGTTCGGTGCCGCGACCGCTCAAGAGGGAGACGGCTTGCGGCTCGACTGGCCCGACCGCTGGGTACAGGTTCGGGCGAGCAACACCGAGCCGATCATCCGCATCATCGCCGAAGCCCCAACAGGCAACACCGCGCGTGGACTGTGTGCGCGAGCGGTCGCGATCGTCCAACAAGCTGTGAGGTAGTCACATGGAGATCACCGGCCACACGATTCTGATTTCCGGCGGCAGTTCCGGCCTGGGAGCCGCCTGCGTCCGTCGATTGGTCAGCCGAGGTGCGAATGTCGTGATTGCCGATCTGTCCGAAGCGGGCAAGACACTGGCCGAGTCACTTGGATCACAAGCCGCATTCGCTCCGACCGACGTCACGTCCGAAGTCGATGTGCAACGAGCAATCGCGCTCGCCGTGCAACAATTCGGCGGACTGCACGGAGCCGTCGCGTGTGCCGGGATTCTGCAAGCCGAACGAGTCGTCGGCCGCGACGGAGCCGCATCGCTTGCGGCGTTTCAGCGAGTCATCAACGTGAACCTCATCGGCACGTTCAATGTCGTACGACTAGCGGCGGAGGCGATCTCGAAGCTGTCACCTGGCCCCGACGGCGAACGTGGCGTGATTGTGATGACGTCGTCTGTCGCGGCCGAAGAAGGACAGATCGGCCAAGCGGCGTATTCGGCTTCGAAGGGGGGCGTCGCGTCGATGACGTTGCCGCTGGCTCGCGACTTGTCCCGCTATGGCATCCGCGTCGTCAGTATCGCTCCCGGAGTGTTCGAGACACCGATGATGGCCTCCGCCCCGGAAGCGGTTCGTAAATCGCTGGCCGAGCAGATTCCATTTCCGCAACGACTCGGCCAGCCGGACGAATTCGCCGCGCTGGTCCAACATGCGTTCGAAAACGTGATGCTCAACGGCACCGTTTTGCGCATCGACGGAGCGATGCGGATGGGGCCTCGGTGAAAAATCTTTCGTACCGAATGACCTGCCGACCAGAGGCAATCGTTCGGCGGTCAGCTACTCCACCGGTTTATCGAGCTGTCGATCACGGTAGCACCGCAAACAACGCTTTTTGAACGTCTGGCCTAAATAGAACCTCGATGCACCGGATCTCATCGTCCACAAGATCGAGAATGATCATCCCTTCGTGAGATTCTACGACAAAGTTTGAGTGCCCTCTCCCATAGGCACCCGTTGGTTTTGCAGCGGTGTAGAAGGTCGCACAGAAGTCATCCCCGCAACGACAACGATCCACGAGTGGCAACGTCGCAACCTGTGCGGCCAAGTCGGATCGTCCTTGGTGGCGCAACGACTCTTCCAACTCGGCCGTGAAGGTCGGCAGTGCATGTGCAATTGAGAGTTCACTCATCTTCGACAGTCCAACAATTAGCAGAAGGATTCGGAATTAGAGGCCAGTTCCGGCGGCTCGCAACTGCCCGTCGTCGTTGTTGTTCAGGGCCTTCAGCTCGTCGTCGACTCGCCGGGCTGACATCGACAAGAAATAACTCGCCGTTTTCACGCGACGATCCAACTCGTCGGACGGCAGTCGAGAGTCGGTCATCTCGGAATCAATCCGGCTGAGCACACAGGCCGACGCGAACAACTCCATCGCGGTCCAGGCGAGACGCTCGTGATCGAGTTGCCGTTCAACGACCTCTTCGCGATGCCGGAACAACGTGCTTTGCGCAGCGAGTCCAAGCCGATGAATGCGGCGACCGAGTTCATCAGCGGCCGGACGCAGCAACGCCGAACGTACCGAAATCGCTGGCGATTGCAGGCGATACGCGACCTGATCTGAGACAAAGCGACCGATGATTCCCAAGCCGCTCCACGGACGCTTCGCGGCATCAGCCACACTCTTCAATCGCAGGCCCGGACCACGCAGGCCGGTCAGGGCGATGAACGACGTGAGCACTTCGTTCGCCCCTTCGCCGATCTGGTTGATGCGGGCATCGCGCAGCATTCGCTCCAGAGGCCGGTCGGTGAAGTAGGCGGCTCCGCCGTGAATCTGGAAGGCGTCGTTGACCATCGTCCACAGGACTTCGGTGCTGTAGACCTTCAGCATCGCGGTTTCAAGCATGTAGTCCTCCAGGCCCCGGTCGATCAGGCTGGCGGTGATGGTCGTCATCGCTTCCATCGCGTAGGTCCAAGCGGCCATGCGAGCGAGCTTTTTCTGCACGAGTTCAAACTCTCCGAGCGTCCGTCCGAACTGCCGCCGTGTGCGAGCGTGTTCGGTTGCCAGCCGCAAACAGGTCTTCGCCGTGCCGGTGCAGCAAGCTCCGAAGGTCGTGCGGCCAAAGTCGAGCACCGTCAGCGCGACCTTCAAGCCTTTGCCGAGCGGTCCCAGAATGTTCGCGGCGGGAACACGCATGTTCTCGAACGCCAGCCGAGCGGTCGCGGTCCCGCGAATGCCGACCTTCGGCATCCGCGCTTCCACGACTTTGAAACCCGGCATGTCGGGAGTGACGAGAAACGCCGTGACCGATGTCCCACCTCGTCCTGCGTTCGGTGTGCGCGCCATCACGGTCAGCACGTCGGCAATTGCGCCGTTGGTGATGTATCGCTTCTCGCCATTGAGCACGAAGCCTCCGTCGCTGGTCGGTGTCGCGGAGGTCTGCACGTTCGCTGCATCCGACCCAGCCTCCGGTTCGGTCAGCGCGAACGCCGCGAGCTTCTGAGCACTGACGAGTTCGGGGAGCCAGCGTTGCTTCTGCTCGTCGGTGCCGAACAGCAGCAGCGCGCGGATGCCGATCGAGTGATGCGCGTTGACGAAGATCGACGTCGCGCTGCACCGGCCACCGATCTCTTCCAGGACTTTGCAGTACGCCATCTGCGAGAAGCCGCGACCGCCGACGTCTGCCGGTGCCGTCATTCCCAGCACACCCAGCCGCGCGAGGCCGTCGATCACCTTGCGCGGGATGTCTGCCTCGCGGTCGATCCGTTCCGGATCGAGATGCTCGTCACAGAACTGCGTCAGCTCCGACAACGACTGATCGACTCGCGATTGCTCGGCATCGGAAAGTCGCGGGTACGGAAAGATCCAATCGGCGACGAACTGGCCCCAGAACAACCCCTTGCCGATGCCAAGCCGCTCTGGCACCGAGGCGAGCAACTCCTCGGCCTGCTTCATTTGCTGCTCGCGCTGCTGGCGGAATTCGCTTGTGTTCATGGTGTCGTCCTTGTTGATCGAGTCCAACTCGGAGGTCGTTTCTCTAAAAACGCCGCCGCTCCTTCGCGAGCTTCCTCGCTGCGGCGGGCCTGCAAGTGCGACGCAATGAATTCCTCAACTCGCTCGTCCGCTTCGACTTTCGCGTGCAGATTGAGCAGTCGTTTCGTCTGCCGGACCGATTCCGGGCCACCTAGGAGAATCGTCCGCGCGAGCCGTTGAGCCTCGTCGAGCACTTGCTCGGCCGGCACCACGCGCTGCACAAGTCCGATCTCGCGTGCTTGCGTCGCCGAGATTGTCTCGCCGAGCAAAAACAATTCGCGCACATCGCCGTCTCGCAACTTGCCGCACAGCACGGTTGAGACCAACGCCGGCACCAGCCCGCGTCGCACTTCCGGGAATCCGATCTTCAGGTCATCCGTTGCGACCGCCAGATCGCATGCCGCCATCACACCGGCTCCCCCCGCGATCGCGCCGCCGTGCGCCGCACAAATCGAGATCAACGACGTCTCGCGAATGGTGCTCAGCGTTCGCTTCACCCAATCCGCCGATGAGTCGATCAATTGCGGGTCCGCCGCCTCCTGCAAATCCAGCCCCGCACAGAATGCCGTCCCGGCACCGCGCAGGATCACCACACGCTCGCGTGGGTCCGCGGCCAAACTTTGGACCGCTTCGCACAACTCCCGCATCAGCGAGATGCTCAGCGCGTTTCGCCGTTCCGGCCGATTGAACGTGACGATCGAAACGCCCGGCTCCAGCGGTTCGACAAGAACGAGCGGCGTGGTCATTTCTGATCTCCCCAGGGCATCTCCAACAACGCTTGGCCGAGCGCCTTGCCTTGAGCATCGACTCGCAATGGCCGAGACAAGATGCCCTTCACGACAAAATTGAGTGCGTGCAGGTTCGGCAACTCGTAGCGGGTGACTTCGGTCACTCCCATCGAGGCGAAGAATTCACCGACGCGCTCGGCGGTCAAATGAGCGAGCAGAAGTTCGTAGTTGTCCGGCGAGCGAGCCACGACACCGATGTTGGCTCCCGTCCCCTTGTCGCCGCTGCGAGCGTACGCGAGATCGCCAAGTCGTTTCGGCGTGTTGGAATCAGGCGAGCCGGGGTGCGTCAGCCCCCGGACAATTCCGTTCAACAACCTCGACTCATTTCCTGACTTGTCCGGGGGCTGACGCCCCCCGGCTCGCCGAACGGCGGGATCGGCTCGCGAACCGGTCGCCTCCGAAACCAACTCGACTAGCGCGTGGACGAGATCGCGCTCGATCAGACAGGGCCAATATCGAAACACCGGATGCGGATGCGGACGGCCCTCGGCGTAGCCGGTCGTCCCTTGCGGGCCGGCGGTGACCAGCGGCATCAGTTCGCGAGCGAAGCATTCGACGGCGGCTCGGTCGTCCGCTTCGACGGCGATTCGCAGGACTGTTTCCATGAACTGCGATTCGTCGATGCGGCTTGGCACGGCGGGAACGCTCGCCCCCGTGCCGAGACACTCGATGAACGAATCGCGCAGTTCGAACCCGGCGTTGCGAACGCGTTGCAGCACGATCTCGCCGGCGCGGCGAGCTTTCGTGACGGCGTTGCGTCCGAAGATCGTCAGCGTGCCGGCCGCGCGGAAGCCGTCTCGATACGTTGCGCTGACCTTCAACGTTTCCGGTGCCGGTCGCCCCCGAGCACCGATGACTCGCACGCGATCGTTGCCCAAGTCTTCGACGGTCAGCGATTGAAATGAGACGCTGACATCCGGGCTGAGATACTCGTCCGGGTTGCCGATCTCGTAGACGAGCTGCTCCTTCACCGTTCGCTCATCGACACAGCCGCCGGTGTCCGCCGGTTTGGTGACGATGCACGAGCCATCGTCCGCCACTTCGACGATCGGGAAACTGAGTTCCGCCGAGTCCGGCATCTCCAGCCAATTGGTCGAAATCCCGCCGGTAACTTGCACACCGCATTCGATCAAGTGCCCGGCGACGGTTGCTCCCGCCAGCCGATCCCAATCCGTCAGCGACCAACCGAAGTGATGCACACACGGAGCGACCGTCAGCGACGGGTCGGCAATGCGGCCGGTGATGACGATGTCCGCTCCAAGTCGCAGTGCCTCGACGATCGGAGCCGCTCCGACGTAGGCATTCGCCGTGACGAGCCGGTCTCGCACCGATGCGAGCGGCTGACCAGAATCGAGGTTGGCGAATGGTGAAGTGCGGTCTTGCTTTTCTCCCTCTCCCTTTGGGAGAGGGT
>SXGS01504098.1_pt1 | contig 20118 bp, 19 predicted proteins | sample 3174681 | NCBI WGS metagenome assembly SXGS01 (sample SAMN11356861, study PRJNA531348) | freshwater metagenome | isolation source: freshwater sample F1-80 | place: China: Fuxian Lake, Yuxi | collected 2017-12-25 | reverse complement strand
TGGGGCGAGTTCGGCGCGGACGACCAGCGTGGCCGCATGAACTGGGTCACCAAGGAGAAGGTGCTGCAGGGCATCCGCGAGGTGACGGAGGGGCTAACCTTCGTGCTCTCGCTACCGCTCGACTACCCGGGCGGCAATGTGCTCAACCCGCGGCGCCACCCGCCGCGCCTCGCCGCCACCGCGCGCAACGGCCGGCAGAACTTCGCCTACGAGGGGCGCCTGGACGAGCCGCTGCATACCGACGTGTTTTGCGACGACGTCGTGTTGCTCACGCTGCAGTACTCGACGCAATGGGATTCGTTTGCGCACGTGGGCAGCGTGTTCGACGCCGACGGCGATGGCATACCGGAGCCGGTGTTCTACAACGGCTTTCTCGTTGGGAAGGACATCGTCCCGGCGCCTGAGAACCCGGGGGCCGAGTCCTGGAACCGCTACGAGGGCTCGCGCGCTGCCGCGCTTGGTATCCAGAACCTCGCCGAGCACGGCGCACAGGGCCGGGGCGTGATGATCGACCTGCATGCGCATTTCGGCCGCAAGCGCCACGCGGTGGGCTACGACGACCTGATGCGGGTGATGGAAGCCGACCGGGTCGAGGTCGAGCGCGGCGACATCGTCTGCCTGCATACCGGCTTCGCCGAATTGCTGCTGGAACTGAAGAAGAACCCGTCGCCGGAGCTGTTGTACAACACCTGCACCGGTCTGGACGGCAAGGATGACCGGCTGCTGCAGTGGGTGACCGATTCGGGGCTCGCAGTGCTCGCCGCCGACAACTACGCGGTTGAGCTGTTCTCCATGACACCCTGGAAGGCGACCTCGCACGCCGCCCTGCCTCTGCACGAGCATTGCCTGTTCAAGAACGGCATCCACCTGGGCGAGCTGTGGTACTTCACCCCGCTCGCCGCCTGGCTGCGCGTTCACCAGCGCAGCCGCTTCCTCCTCACCGCCCCGCCGCTGCGGCTGCCGGGCGCCGTAGGTTCACCCGCAACCCCGGTGGCTACCGTATGAGTATGAGCAAAGTCGCGATCATCACAGGATCGGCATCCGGCATCGGTGCGGCTACCGCGATCGAGTTGTCGCGCCGCGGCTGGTCGGTGCTGGTCAATTACTCGAAAAGCGAAGCCGAGGCAAAGACGGTGGCCGCGAAATGCACCGGCGCGCTCGTGGTCCAGGCCGACGTCGGCGACGATGCGCATTGCCGCAGGCTGGCGCAGGCGGCGTTGGCCAAGTGGGGCCGCATCGACGCCCTCGTGAACAACGCCGGCACCACCAAGTTCGTCAAGCACGGCGACCTGGAAGGTCTTTCGGCCGACGATTTCCTGCGCATTTACCGGCTGAATGTCGTGGGCCCGTTCCAGATGACGCGCGCCTGCGCCGCCGCGCTCAAGGCGCAGAAAGGCACGGTGGTGAATGTCTCGTCGGTGGCCGCGAAGCTGGGCACCGGATCGTCCATCGCGTATGCGGCCTCCAAGGCGGCGCTCAACTCGATGACGTTTTCTCTCGCGCGCGTGCTCGGCCCGGAGGTGCGCGTCAATGCCGTCTGCCCGGGCTACGTGGACACGCCCTGGCAGCACAATGCGCTCGGCAAGGAAGGCTCGGACAAGGCAGCGGCGCGATACGCCGCGATGGTGCCGCTGCAGGACTTCGCCACGCCCGAGGATGTCGCCGACACCGTCGTCTGGCTGGTCGAGGGCGCGCGCCAGGTCACGGGCGAGACCCTCTATGTCGATGGCGGCATGCACATCACGCCGCCCCGTTGAGCGCGACCATGGACGCAAGCTTCGACTACATCATTGTTGGCGCTGGCTCGGCAGGTTGCGTGCTCGCCAACCGCCTTACCGAGGACGGCCGCTCCAGGGTGCTGGTGCTCGAGGCCGGGCCGCGCGACACGGATCCGTGGATCCACATTCCGCTGGGCTACGGCAAGCTGTTCAAGAAACCCTCGGTCAACTGGAGCTACTACTCCGAGCCCGAGCCACACCTGAATGGCCGGAAGATCTTCACCCCACGCGGCAAGGTGCTGGGCGGGTCCTCCTCCATCAACGGGCTGGTCTACACCCGTGGGCAGGCGGAGGACTTCGACGACTGGGAAACGCCGGGTTGGTCGCACGGCGAGCTGCTGCCCTACTTCCGGAAGTCCGAGGATCAGTCGGGCGCCGCGTTGCGCGGCGATCCGTTGCACGGCAAAGGCGGGCCGCTATCGGTGTCCGACCAGAGCGAGCCGCACGAACTGTGCGACGCCTTCATCGAGGCCGCGGTGCAAGCCGGGCACCCGCGCAACCCGGACTTCAACGGCGAACGGCAGGAAGGCGGCGGCTACCAGCAGCTGACGACGCGGAACGGGCGCCGCTGTTCCACCGCGGTGGGCTACCTGCGTCCGGCGGAAAAGCGCCTGAACCTCACGGTGCTCACTGAGGCGCTCAGCTCCCGGGTCCTGTTCGAGGGGCGCAAGGCAGTGGGCGTCGAGTACCTGGTCGGTGGTGAGAAACGCACGGCGCGGGCGGCACGCGAAGTCCTGCTCTCGGCGGGCGCCATCAACACGCCACAACTGCTACAGCTTTCCGGGGTTGGGCCGGCAGCGCTGCTAGGCGAGCACGGCATCCCGGTGGTGCTCGATCAGCCTCATGTCGGCGATCACCTGCAGGATCATTTCCAGGCGCGCATCGTGCTGAAGTGCACGAGGCCGATTACCGTCAACGACGATCTGCAGAGCCTGTGGCGCATGGCGCGCATGGGGCTGCGCTACGCGTTTTTCAAAAAAGGCCCGCTGTCGTTCAGCGCCGGCTATGCCGGCGGCTTCTGGCGCACGCGGCCCGAGTTGAAGCGCCCCGACGTGCAGACGCATTTCCTCACCTTCAGCCTGGACCGCATGGGCGAGAAGCTGCACCCGTTTTCCGGTTTCACCGCGTCAATCTGCCAGCTGCGGCCGACCTCGCGCGGCTACGTCCGCATTCGTTCGGCTGATCCGCGTGAGGCGCCGGCGATCCGCTACAACTACCTGGACACGGAGTTCGACCGCCGCACCATGCTCGACGGCATGCGGCTGCTGCGCCGCATCCTGGAACAGCCGGCGATGAAGCCCTACATCGCCTCGGAGCACGTGCCCGGACGGCAGGTGCAGTCAGACGGCGAGTGGCTCGGCTACTTCCGCGACACGGGCACCACGATCTACCACCCGACCTGCACCGCTAAGATGGGGGCCGGGGCGGATGCGGTCGTGGACTCGCAATTGCGGGTGAAAGATCTCGGCGGTTTGCGGGTGGTGGATGCCTCGGTAATGCCGGCGGTGGTTTCGGGCAACACCAACGCCGCGGTGATCGCCATCGCCGAAAAAGCCGCCGACCTGATCGCCGGCAAGCGCGCATAATTGACCCCTCCCAGCAGGGAGGGGCGGATGGCGATAGGCGGGAGGCGCGGGCGCGGCGGCGCGTGGTCGCGCCCTCTACTCATTTGGCTTTTCAGGAAGTCGTGTGGGTGATTTTGGGGCCTTTTAGGTGGCTGGCAGCATGCAGGTGAGGATCTTGAACCGTGGGTATTCCTGGTCGCGCAGCCCGTATGCACGGCGCTGGCCCGCAGGCCGCCGCATTTCCGAGCTGCGGGCGGCGATCGCCGCCGGCGCAAAGGAAATGTCGCTCGATCTGCCCGCCGGGGCCGGGGCGGAACTGACCCTTAACAGGGCGGGCGCCGCGCTCGCCGCGCTGAAGGAAATGGCGCCGATGCAAAAGGCGGTGCTGGTCAAGGGCCTGTTCGCGACCGTCAGCTATGACGGCAGTATCCGCCTCGCGGAAGCCGAGCTCATGCGCCTGGCGGGCGCGGTGCTGGATTGCCCGCTGCCGCCGCTCCTGGAATCCCTAGACCCCGCTACACTCGCTGCGTGAAGCACGTCGAACTGGAACGCGCCCTGCGCGGCGCCATCGCGGGCGAGGTTCGCTTCGACGCTGGCGCGCTCGCCGCCTATGCGTCGGACGCCTCCAACTACCGCCAGGTGCCCATCGGCGTCGTGCTGCCGCGCACGGCGGAGGACCTCGTCGCCGCCATGGCCGCCTGCCGCGCGCACGACGCGCCGGTTCTCGCGCGCGGCGGCGGCACGTCGCTGTGCGGCCAGACGGTGAACGTGGCGGTGGTGATGGACGCCTCGCGGCACCTGGACCGCGTGCTGGAGGTGGATCCGGCCTCGCGCACCGCGCGCGTGGAGCCCGGCGTGGTGTGCGACTCGCTGCGCGCCGCCGCCGAGCGCCACGGCCTCACCTTCGCGCCGGACCCGGCGACGCACTCGCGTTGCACCCTGGGCGGGATGATCGGCAACAACTCCTGCGGCCCGCACTCGGTGATGGCGGGCAAGACGGTGGAGAACATCGAGGCGCTGGAGGTGCTGACCTACGACGGCGCGCGCTTCTGGTGCGGGCCCACACCGGAAGCCGAGCTGGAGGCGATCATCCGGCGCGGCGGGCGGCAGGGGGAAATCTACGCCGCGCTGCGCGGCCTTCGCGACCGTTACGCCGACCTTATCCGCCGGCGTTTTCCGAAGATCAAGCGCCGCGTCTCCGGCTACAACCTCGACCAGCTATTGCCGGAGAACGGCTTCAATGTGGCACGCGCGCTGGTGGGCTCGGAAGGCACCTGCGCGATCACGCTACAGGCGCTCACGCGCCTGGTGAAAAGCCCGCGCGAGCGCGTGCTGCTGGTGGTCGGCTTCCCTGATATCTACTGCGCGGGCGATGCGGTGTCTCAGGTGATCGCCTCCGGGCCGATCGCATGCGAGGGCCTCGACACCGGCATCATCGGTGGCCTGCGCGAGCGGGGATTGCGGCTGGAAGACATCGCGCTCCTGCCCGAGGGCAACGCCTGGCTGATGGTGGAGTTCGGCGACGACGTGCGCAGCGAGGCGGTGCGCAAGGCCAAGGTGCTGCAGGACGCGCTGGGGGGCAAGCTGATCGAGGACAAGGCCCTCGCCAATCGCATCTGGACCATCCGCGAGACCGGCGCCTCGGCCACCGCCCTCAACCTGAAAGGAACGCCGGGTCCCGACCCCATTGTCGGCTGGGAGGACGCGGCGGTGGATCCGTCGCGCCTGGGCGACTACCTGCGCGAGTTCCAGGCGCTGGTGGACAAGTTCGGCTATCGGACGTCGCTGTACGGCCATTTCGGCGACGGCTGCATTCACGCGCGCATCACTTTCAACCTGAGGACGCCCCAGGGCACCGCGCACTGGCGTAAGTTCCTGTTCGCCGCCACCGAGCTGGTGGTGAAGTTCGGCGGCTCCATTTCCGGGGAGCACGGCGACGGCCAGGCGCGCGCCGAGCTGCTGCCGGCGATGTACGGGCCGGAACTGATGGAGGCCTTCCGCGAGTTCAAGCGCATCTGGGACCCGCGGGGGCGCATGAACCCGGGCAAGCTGGTTGACGCAACGGGCGAGGTCTACCGCCTGGACGAGAACCTGCGCCTGGGCCCGGGCTACAAGACGGTGCAGATCGCGACCCGGATGGATTTCTTGGGCGAGGTCGGCGACGGCTTCGGCCGCGCCGCCGAGCGCTGCGTCGGCATGGGCAAGTGCCGCTCCGCCGAGGGTGGCACCATGTGCCCCAGCTACCGCGCCACGCGCGAGGAGCGCTATTCCACCCGCGGCCGGGCGCGGCTGCTTTCGGAGATGCTGCGCGGCGAGGTGATCACCGACCTGTGGCAGAGCGAGGACGTGCGCGAGGCGCTGGACTGGTGCCTGGGCTGCAAGGGCTGCCGCAGCGACTGCCCGACGCATACCGACATGGCGTCCTACAAGGCCGAGTTCATGTCGCACCACTACGAGGGGAAATCGCGGCTGCGCCACGCCTACGTCATGGGCCGGATCGGCGAATGGGCGCCGCGCGCGGCGAAGTTCTCGCGCCTGGCCAACTTCTTCTCCGGCACCCCGGGCCTGTCGGGGATCGCCAAGCGCATCGCCGGCATCGCGCCGCAGCGCTCGCTACCGCGCTTCGCTGCCGACACCTTCCGCGCGCGCTTCGAGGACAGTCGCAGCGCGCGCCGCGGCGACCCGGTGATCCTGTTCCCGGACACCTTCAGCAACTATTTCCGCCCGCAGACGGCAATGGCCGCCGCCGATGTGCTCGAGGCCGCCGGCTGTCGCGTCAACCTGCCGCGCGAGCCGCTGTGCTGCGGCCGGCCCTACTACGACTTCGGCATGCTTGACGAGGCGAAGGCGTCGCTGGAGAAGATCGTTGCGGTGCTGGCGCCGCAAATCGAGACCGGCCTGCCGGTGGTGGTGCTCGAGCCCGGCTGCCTGTCGGTGTTCCGCGACGAGCTGAAGAAAATGCTCCCCGCCGATCCGGCGGCGCGGAAATTGTCTAAGCTCGCGGTGTCGCTGGGCGAGCTGCTCTCGGCGCGTGGCTGGGAGCCGGCGCGGGTGGAGGGGCAGGCGCTGGTGCACGGCCACTGCCACCAAAAGGCGCTGGGCGGGATGCGCGAGGACCTTGCGTTGCTCTCGCAGGCGGGAATGCAGGTGGATGCGCCCGACATGGGCTGCTGCGGCATGGCGGGGTCGTTCGGCTTCCGGCCGGAGACTTACGAGACTTCGCTCAAGATCGCGGACCTCGCGCTGATGCCGAGGGTGCGCGGGCTGTCGCGCGCGTCCCTGGTGGTCGCCAACGGTTTTTCCTGCCGCGAGCAGATCGAGGACCTGTCTGGGCGGGAGACGCTGCACCTGGCGGAGGTGCTGGTGAGAGGAATTAAAGTCGGAAAACCGCCTGGCTAGGCGAGCCCCGCCAGCTCCCGGGTCAGCTGCGCCGCGGAGACCTCTTGGCAGCCGGTGGCGTTCTGCCCGGACCACAGCGGCGAGAAGTCGCCGCTACCATTCCTCTCCGCCGCGGCGCGAAGCGGCGCGATCGCGGCGGTGGCGAGCGGGAACGCCGGCGCGGCTGGGTTCATCGGTCCCAGCTCGCCCATCAAGCGGTTCACGATGCCCCTCGCGGGCCGTCCGGTGAAAAGGTTGGTCAAGGCCGTGTTCGCTGCATTCGGGCCCTTCAGCCCCGCGCGGTGCACCGCGCTCGCCGTGGAGTCCGGGCACAGCAGGTAGGCGGTCCCGATCTGCGCGGCGCAAGCGCCCAGCGCTATTGCCGCCGCCACGCCTTTCGCGTCCGCGATGCCGCCGGCGGCGATCACCGGGACCGTCACCGCCTTCACCACCTGCGGCAGCAGGGCGAAGGTGCCCGGCTGCGTGGAGAGGTCCGCCCCCAGGAACACGCCGCGGTGGCCGCCGGCCTCGTTGCCCTGCGCGATGATCGCGTCCACCCCTTGCGCTTCCAGCCAGCGCGCTTCCTCCACCGTTGTGGCCGAGGAGACGATCTTCGAGCCCCAACTGCGCACCCGCGCCAGCAGTTCCTTCGCCGGCAGGCCGAAGTGGAAGCTCACCACCGCCGGTTTGAAGGCCTCCAGCACGTCGGCAGCCTCCTGGCTGAACGGCGCGCGTCCCGGACCGGCGGGGATCTTGTCCGCGTCGATGCCGAACTCCTCGTAGTAGGGCGAGAGCTTCGCACGCCACGCCGCCTCACGCACCGTGTCCGGCGCCGGCGGCACGTGGCAGAAGAAGTTCACGTTGTAGGGCTTCTTCGTCCTGGCCTGGATCGCCGCCAGTTCCTGGCCGATTCCTTCCGGCGCCAGCATGGCGCAGGGAAGCGAGCCCAGTCCTCCGGCGTTCGACACCGCGATCGCCATCGCCCTCGACTGCGAGCCCGCCATCGGGGCCTGGATGACCGGCAGTTCGGTTCCAAACAGTTTCGCGATCGCGGTCATACCTTCCTCTTTATCAGATGATCCAGATCCCGAGCAAGGCCGCCAGCGCGATCCAGATCGCGATCACCACCGCGGCCGCCACCCAGCTCTTCGTCGTTTCGATCTGCTTCTGTGCTGCAATCCGCGCTTCTGCCATCACCTGAGGCGGGATTATCCTGAGGCAAATGATGATGCCCAGCGGCACCAGGATCAGATCGTCCAGCAAGCCGAGGATCGGGATAAAGTCCGGGATCAGGTCTATCGGCGAAACCAGGTAGGCCACGACGATGCCAGCGAGGATCTTGGCCACAAGCGGGGTGCGGGGGTCGCGGGCGGCGTAGTAGAGTGCGAAGGTCTCCTGCTTGAGGGCGTCGACTTTCTGCTTCAGGTATTGCGACAGGGATATCTTCGGGGGCATGGCTAGGTCATTATCTTGCTTTTGGAGATGTTGATGATCGCGGTGATCTTCGAGGTCTTGCCCCACGCGGGGCGGGTGGATGACTATTTCCGGATGGCCGAGGGCTTGAAGGCAGAGCTGGCTTCGATGGATGGGTTCATTTCCGTCGAGCGGTTTTCTTCTGTTTCCACACCCGGGAAGTTCGTGTCGCTGTCGTTCGGGCGGGACGAGGCGGCGGTTCAACAGTGGCGCAAGCTGGAGTCGCATCGTCGGGCGCAGGCGGCGGGGCGGGGTGGGATCTTCGAGGACTACCGGTTAAGGGTGGCTTCGGTGGTGCGGGATTACGGGATGAAGGAGCGGGGGGAGGTGCCGGGGGACTCCAAAGGCGTGCACGGGTAGGGAATGTAATCGATCGGCTACAAACGAACCGAAGGGGCCAGACAGTGAGGCATTGGGTTACGGGTGCGGCCCCCAGGGCGCCGCGAGAAGAAGCTGATTGGCCTGAGTCCTGATCAGGGGGCGGAGCTGGCCCGCAAAGGCCATGAAGTCCTTGTCCGCAAGGAGGTGCTTCCAGAAGGCCCGGCGATCATCGTCGCTGTTGAAGCGCCAGAGGTGAACTAGCTGATGCAGCTCGCCGGTGTCGGAAGTGAAATAGCCAATCAGGTTCTTCGAGAATCCTCCGGCCTCGAGTGCGGGCCAGCCAAGGGTCGAGTACAGATTGACCACCTCCGCCATCTTGCCCACCGTGATGGAGTAGGTTCGTTTCTCGTAAATTGTCGGCATGGCGGGATTCCTTTGGGTTGGAAGGTTCTACAACTGCGCCGCCGCCAAGCCAGGCACGGGGCGCGATCGCTCCGGCCCTTACACCCGGCTGACAGAGCGGTCACTCAAAACGATTGACTGCGGCCCGGAGCGCAGATCGAGCGATACCCTGGAAGGTGCAATGACCCGCAGCGCGCCGGTCAGCGCCGCGGTTAGCGCGCACCGACGGACCTTGATCAGGCGTCCGCACTCCATCGCGATGACTCGCAGCAGCAGGCGCGCTGTGAGGGCGAGGCGGAGGCGGCGGGGAAGCATCCGTGCAATTATGGAGGGTCACTACAAAATTTCAAGCTTAAAGCAGAGGCACGCAGGGGCTAGAATTTCCTCATGAACAAGCTGCTTGCGCTCATTGCCTTCATCCCCCTGCTGGTCCTCGCCCAGGCCGTCACGCCCGAAGAGCGCCTCTTCGAAGCCCTCCACGAATCCAAGCCCCTCCTCGCCGAAGGCATCGTCCTGCGCGGCAAGATAAACCTCGGCGCCCGCAACACGAACGGCGAGACACCGCTGCACGTGGCGATCGAGAAGAGCTACAAGGAGCTCACCGGACTGTTGATCGACTCAGGCGCCAGCCTGACGGCAAGGACGAAGAACAGCGAGACGCCGCTGCACTACGCGGCGATGCAGAGCGACCCGTTCTACGCGGAGCTGTTGCTGAAGTCGAAGGCGGACCCGAAGGTGAGGAACGATGACGGGGAGTCGCCGCTGCAGTGGGCGATCCTGACGGGGAACTCGGACACGGCGCGCCTGCTGGTGCTGGGCGGCGCGGACCTGAAAGTGAAGGACCTTAAGGGCAACACGGTGATGCACGCGGCGGCCGACGGGGGCTACGAGGCGCTGGTACGGTTGCTGCTGAACCTCGGGGTGAGCCCGAGGGAGCGGAACCGCAAAGGGCAGTTGCCGCTCGACCTGGCAAAGGATCGCGGCCACATGGAAGTGGTGGAGATGCTGGAGAAGCTCAGCCGCTAGGGCGCGCCGCCGGTGGGCGGCAAATGTGCACGATCGGTAACATTTACTCCCGCACCAGCACCAGCCGGCCGTCGGTCTCGGCGCGGCGGGTGGGGATGCCGCCGCGGTCCAGGGTGCCCTTCAGGGTCTCGAACAGGTCGCCGCGCGCCTGGTTGTCGCGGTACCTGTCCTTGCCCTAGGTGGCGGCGGCGCGCAGTTCCTTTGACCAGCGCCCCCTTTGAGATCGCTTACTTTTCCTCCGCAAGCTCGAACACCTCCGCCAATCGCTCGTACGACTGCACCCGCGACGGATAGTCCCCGGTGATGGTGAGGATCATGAGCTCGTCCGCCGCATACTGCGCGGCCAGTTCCTCCAGCTTCGCCTTGCAGGTGGCGGCGCTGCCGAAGACGAGGCGAGGCCGCTGGCTGCGGATGTGCGCGACCTCCTCCGCAGTGTAGGCGCGCGCCTCGGCCATCTCCAAAGTTGGCACCGGGGTGTCGAGGTTGTAGGCCATCTCGAGGCGCCGCAGGTCCACCACCTTCGCCATGCGCTCGGCCTCGGCATCCGACTCGCCGCAGATCACGGCGCAGCACAGCAGCCCCTGTGGCGATGGCTCTCGAGCCGAGGGTGTAAAGTGGTCCTTGAAGTAGCGCATGATGACGTCGCCGCCCCGCGCGTTGATGAAGTGCGCGAACGCGAAGCGCAGGCCCAATTGCGCGGCGAGCACGCCGCTGTAGTCGGATGACCCCAGCAGCCACACCTGCGGCGCCCCCGGCCCCTCGGGCTGTAGGCGCACGCGCTTCGAGGGATGGTCGTCGGGCAAATTGTTGTCCAGGTGCCCCACCAGTTCCCACACCCGCTGCGGAAAATCATCCGCGGTGGGGAACTGCCCGCCGCCCACCGCGCGCGCGGTGCGCTGGTCCCCGCCGGGCGCGCGGCCGATGCCGAGGTCCACGCGCCCCGGGTAGAGGGCCTCCAGCATGCGGAACACCTCGGCCACCTTGAACGCGCTGTAGTAGGGCAGCAGCACGCCGCCCGTGCCGATGCGGATGCGCCTGGTTTCTGCGCCCAGGCGCGCGAGCAGCACCTCGGGGCACGGATCGGCGAGCGCGGCGATGGCGTGGTGCTCGGAGAGCCAGTAGCGGTGATAGCCCAGTTCTTCCACGCGGCGCGCGAGCGCAAGCGTGGCGTGGAGCGCCTCGGCGGCGCTGTGGCCGTGGATGATGGGGGACTGGTCGAGGACGGAGAGTTTCATGTCTTGAATGTGTCAGCGAAGGCCCATTGTCGCGTGAAAGCCACCGCGAGCGCCGCGGCGAGGCCCAGCGCGCCGACCGCGTAGAACCCGGCCCCGAGGCTGAAGTGCTGCGCGACCAGCCCAATGAGCAGCGGCGTGCTGAGGTGCGAAACGCCCCAGCCCATGCCCCCCAGCGCCATGGCCGAGCCGCGCATGTCCACCGGCACCGCCTCGGCAATGGTGATCTGGAAGTACACCGTCATCAGGCCCGAGCCGGCGCCCACCGTGAACAGCAGAAACCCGAGCGGGCCCCAGTGGGAAAACAGCGGCGTCACCGCGACCCCTAGCGCCACCAGAATGCCCGCGTAGATCGGCCAGGGACTGGCCGGCCCGGTGCGGATGAACTTCGCCATCACCAGGCCGGCGGCGATCCCGCCTACCGCGCGCAAGGTGACCATCAGGCCGGAGGATTCCTCGCCATAGCCCACCGCCTGCAGCAGCAGCGGGTAGAACGAGACGCTGAGCGAGAAGGGCAGCGCCGAGAGGTAGGCGCACATCACCGCGTAGTACAGGATGCGCGTGCCCAACAGAGGCGCGAAGTTGGCGAACAGGCCCTGGCCGGCGTTGCGCTTGCGCGGCGCCTGGGGCGTCCAAATGCCGGCCACGGCTGCCGCGAAGCCAATGGCGGCGAGCATGCCAAGCGCGGCCTGAAAGCCGCCCAGCGCAAGCACGAACCCCGCCGAGGCGTTGCCGAAGATGTGGCCGACGTTGGTGACCGCATTCACCCGCCCGGTCTGGACCCTGCGATCCCCGGGCAGCTCGGTGGCGATGGACCAGTTGGCCGGCCAGAACGAGGCCCGCGACAACACCAGCACGGCCTGCGCCGCCATCAGCTCCCAGTAGCCCTGCGCGAACAGGAATTGCACCGAGGCCACTGCCATGAGCAGGGAGGAGGCAATCACCACCCGCTTGCCGCCGAAGCGGTCCACGTAGGCCCCGCCGACGACGGTGATCACGATCTGCGCGATGACCGGCGCGGAGAACAGGGTCCCGATCTCGGCCGGCGAGAGGCCCTGGTCGTGCGCGTACAGCGGCACCACCAGCCAGGTCATGCCCAGGCCGTAGTTCCAGGTGAAGGAGCAAAGGAAGAACGGCAGGTTCGGCATGGGCCGCCGATTATCGTTGCCCGGCGTAAGCTGGGGGCGCCCGTTTCGACCCATGGCCATGCGCCTCGCCATCTTCCTCGTCCTCGCGTGCCTGGGGCTCCCCGCCCTGGCCCAGTCCGCGTCCTGCTCCGCCCAGTCGCAGGGGGGCACCACGGCGCTGGTGGAGCTGTATAAATCGGAAGGCTGCGATTCCTGCCCGCCGGCGGACCGGTGGCTCTCCTCGCTGGGGCCGAAGGGCCTGGTCCCGGGCAAGCTGGTCCCGATCGCGTTGCACGTGGACTACTGGGACTACATCGGCTGGAAGGATCCCTACGCCAAGCCCGAGTTCACCCTGCGCCAGGGCTTGCACGCGCAACTGAAGCGCTCGCGCCGGGTCCAGACCCCGCAGGTCATCCTGCAGGGGCAGGATTTCCGGGGCTGGGCGACGGGGGCCTTCGAGCGGGAACTGACCCGGATCAACCCCCGGCCGGCGGCGGCCGAGGTCCTGGACCCAGCCCAGCGGGCTGACGCCGCGCTGTACCTGGCGACCTATGAGAGCCGGCTCCAGTCCGAGGTCCGGGCGGGGAAGAACCTGGGCTGGACCCTGGCGTAGGATTTCGTGGGCTTCGAGTGGCAGGGGTCCTTGGCCCTCGGGGCATCCGGAAAAATGCGTGACCGGCGCTCGTTACCCCTTCTCCCGAAAGCCAATCCGGCCCATTCCGGAGTGGTCGCTTTGGTCCAGAACCGCGCCAGCGGGCAGATCCTCCAGGCCCTGATGAGGCCGGCCTACCCCGGCTGATTCGGGTATATTCCGTTCGGCCCGGCCACAAAAACAGCCTCAAAGGACAGGGACGGCGACATGGACGCAACCCAGATCCGCCAGAAAGACGGAATTTTCTATTTCGCCAGCTACAAGGCGAAGGATCTTCTCGCCCGGGTCCGGTTCATCAGCCGGTTCTACGGCGAGGGCGAGGAAATTGCCGCCTCCCGGGTGTCGCAGGACGACGACATCGCGCAGTTCATCTCCCGCATCGAGCGCACCGATTCGGCCTTCCAGCGCGGCTTGTCGCGCGCCAAGGTGCGCCAACTCACCAATTTCTACGAGACCGCTGTGTCGCAGCCCGCGATCCCGGGTACGGTGCTGCTGTTCACGCGCGAGAAACTGCAGTTCAGGTCCAATGGCGAGGGTTCGGGCAACCTCTCGGAGCCCAGCGGCAAGTTCCTGATCATCGATGGCCAGCACCGCCTCGCGGCGCTGCACTTCTACAACCTGGAGCGGCCGCAGGATGCCGCCACCATCAGCGTGCCCTGCGTCATCTTCGATGGCCGCAGCGAGGACTTCGCCGCAGAAATGTTCGTCATCATCAATTCCACGCCGACGCGGATCAACAAGTCGCACCTCATCGACCTATACGAGCGCGTGTCCTGGGCGGCGCCGGACCGCAAGTTCGCCGCGCGCCTGGTGGAGAAGCTCTACAGCGAGGGCGACAGCCCGCTGCGGTACCGCATCAACCGCCTGGGCGGCCGCAGCCAGCGCGACAAGTGGGTGTTGCAGGCGGAACTGTTCAACGAGATCCACCGCTGGGTGCGCGGCAAGTGGCGCTCCATCCAATTGGCCGGTGGCAGTTCCAAGGAAGTGCCGCGCTACTACGGCATGGTACGCGACTTCTTTAAGGTCGCGCGCACCGTGTTCGGCGAGGCCTGGGGCAAGGACGGCTACATGGTCACCAAGCCTGTTTGCATCAAGGCCATGATCCGCGTCTGTTCGGATCTGTCGCGCAAGGACGGCGACCAGGAAGACGGGCGCCTCGCGCGCTGGGAGGCGCGCCTTGCGCCCTGGCGCGAGATGGCGAAAATCTTCCGCGAGGAGGGCTTCTACGAGCGCTTCCCCGCCAAGAGCGAGGTAGAGCGCGTGGCGCGGGTGCACCTCGACCTGGCGAAGGCCGCGGATATCGAGGTCAGCAAGAAAACCTAGTAGCCGCCACCGGACTCTGGCGCGGGCGCGTCATACGAAGCGGATCTCGAGTCCGCGCACCGCGAAACCGTGCAGATCGGTGCTCCAAGTTTCGCCCGGCTTCACGGGGTGCGCGTCGGTGATGGTGCCGGTGCTGATGATCTCGCCCGCGCGCAGCGGCTCGGCATCGGGTTGGTTTGCCAGCGCCTCGATGAAGTGCGCTAGCGCCATCAGCGGGCTGTCCAGCACCACCGAGGCGATGCCGCAGTCACGCACCTCGCCGTTGCAGGTGAGCGCCACCTTGAGAAAGGGCAGGGCGGCGGCGAGGCCTGAAATGCGCCCGATCTCCACTGGCGTGCCAAGCACCAGGTGCCCGTGCAGGCCGTTGTCCGCGGTGCAGTCGGCCAGGGTGAACTTCCATTCCGGGTGGTGGCATTGCACGATTTCGACCGAATGCGCGATCCACTCGATGGCGCCGAGCAAGGCCTCCGGATTGCGCGAGCGCGGCGGCGAGGCCTTGAGACCGAAACAGATCTCCGGCTCGATGCGCGGCTGCGCGAGGCCGGCCAGCGACACCGTGGCGCGGTTGTCCGTCGCCCTTGTCAGCGTCCGGTCATAGACCGTGCCCCAGATGGGTTCGTACACGCCGTAGCGCGGCCAGATGGAGCGGTTGGTAAAGCCGATCTTGCGGCCCACCGGCTGCCAGCCGGCCTCCCGCCGCTGGGCATGCAGTTGTCGCGCTGCAGCGTAGCCCGAGGTGGGGGTGAATCCCGGGTCGCGGGTGGTGAACGGCGCCGCCAGTCCAGCGCGGGCGTGCAATTGGGCGAGTTCGCTCGCGACGTAGAAGGCATCCATGGTCGAACCATTCTAAATTAGACTAGGGGCATGAACGCCGAACTTGACCCCTCCCTCGCCTGGGCGATCCTCGGCCTGACGCTGGTGATCATCGAGCTGGTCACCGGCACCTTCTACCTGCTCATGCTCGGCGTGGCCGCCTTCGGCGCCGCCGCCGCCGCGTACTTCGGCCAGGACACGCCGGTGCAGGCGCTGGTGGCCGCGGCGATCGCCGCCGCCGGCTGCTACTGGGTGCACGCCTACCGGGTGCGCAATGCCGCCTCGCAGATGGCGCCCATCGACGCCGGCCAGCCGGCCAACTTCGAATCCTGGATTGACGAGGGCGCGCGCCTGGGGAAAGTGCGCTACCGCGGCGCGAGCTGGGAAGCGGTAATCGATGGCGAGGGCTCGCCGCAGGGCGGCTCGCTGCTCTACGTGCTGTCTGCTAACGGCAACACGCTCAAGGTCACCGCCCGGCGCCCGGGCTGATAAAGGGGGTTCCCGATGTTTCCAAAGATGATCGTTGTGCTGGTCGTGTCCATTGCGGCCGCGTTCGTCCCCGCAACCGAGAAGTACGCGGTCTGGATCTTCTTCCTCGCGGTGGTGGTGGCCTTCGTCATGGAGGGCGTGCGCATCGTGCCGCAGCAGTTCGCCTACGTGGTGGAGCGCTTCGGGCGCTATCAAGGCGCCCTTGAGCCTGGGCTGAACCTGATCATCCCGTTCCTCGACCGCGTCGCCTACATGCATTCGCTCAAGGAAGTCCCGCTGGACGTCCCGGAGCAGGTTTGCATCACCAAGGACAACACCCAGCTCGCAGTGGACGGGGTACTGTATTTCCAGGTGACCGATCCCCGCTTGGCCTCCTACGGCTCGGCCAATTACATCGCCGCTATCACGCAGCTGGCGCAGACCACGCTGCGCAGCGTGATCGGCAAAATGGAGCTGGACAAGAGCTTTGAGTCGCGCGAGGACATCAACCGCCACATCGTCGCCGCGCTGGACGAAGCCGGGCGCAACTGGGGTATCAAGGTGCTGCGCTACGAGATCAAGAGCATAACGCCGCCAGAATCCATCCTGCGCGCGATGCAGGCGCAGATCACCGCCGAGCGCGAGAAGCGCGCCTTGATCGCCAAGTCTGAGGGCCAGCGTCAGGAGGAAATCAACCTGGCGGATGGCCAGAAGCAGGCCGCGGTGCTGAAGTCCGAGGGCGACAAGCAGGCCGCGATCAACAAGGCGCAGGGCGACGCTACCGCCATCCGGCTGCTGGCCGAGGCCAACGCGGCCGGCGTGCGCGCAGTCGCCGAGGCGATCGCCGACAAGGGCGGCATGGACGCTGCCAACCTTAAGGTGGCGACGCAGTATGTGGACGCCTTCGGCGAGTTGGCCAAGAAGTCCAACACGCTCATCCTGCCAGCCAGCGTGGGCGACATCGGCAGCATGGTCGCCACTGCGATGACGGTGCTGGACAAGACCCGCGCCGCAAGCACCGCGGCGAAGGCCCAGGAAGCCGGGCCGTGACCGTCTCGGCCTGCAACCACTTCACCATCCTCACCGACAACCTGCCGGCGACGCTGGCGTTCTACGAGGACCATCTCAACCTGGCGGCGGGCGCCCGGCCGCCGTTTACTTTCCCCGGCGCCTGGCTCTATGCCGACGGTGGCAAGGGACCGGACCCGATCCTGCACATTGTCGCCGGCATCGGCAAGGAGCGGCTGGTGAAGGGCGTGATCGACCACATGGCTTTCACTGGCCAAGGCCTCGGCGCTGCGGTGGCGAAGCTGAAGCAGCGCGGGGTCGCCTACGAACTGCGCCGGCTGCCGGGCTACGGCACCTGGCAGCTGTTCTTCTTCGACCCGAACGGCGCCAGGGTCGAGATCGACTTCGACCCGGCGGAAGCCGCGCCGGGCTAGGCCGCGGCCGCCCGGCGGCGCTCCAGCAGCTGGACCAATGCCACCACCGCCAGCAGCGCCAGGCCGATGACGTCGGTGATGAGGCCCGGCTTGATCAGGCACAGCGCCGAGACCACCAGCAGCACCCGCTGCCACATCGAGGCGTGCCCCAGCAGCCAGCCGAACAGGCCCGCCGCGAGTGCGATCACCCCTATCGAAGCCGATCCGATCGCCAGGATCACCTGGAGCCACTGCGCGCCCCAGTCCGACACGATGAGCAGCAGCATCGGTTCGTAGACAAACATGAACGGCACGATGTAGGCGGGTGCTGCTGCGCGCATCGCGGCCCACCCGGTTTCCCACATGTTCGCCTTTGCCAGGCCGGCCGCGGCGAAGATGGCTAGCGCCACTGGTGGCGTGATCGCCGACAGGATGGCGAAGTAGAACGCGAACATATGCGCCGCCGGCGCCACCGTGCCCATCTTCATCACCGCCGGCACCAGCAGCGACACCATGACAATGTAGGCGGGCGTGGTGGGCATGCCCATGCCGAGGATGATGCCGGCGATCGCGGTGAGCAACAGCGCCAGCACCAGCGTGTCCTGCGCGAGCGCGATCACCATCTGGGTGAACACGATGCCCAGCCCGGTAATGGTGACGCAGCCAATGACGATCCCGGCGCAGGCGCAGGCCATCGCCACCGCGAGTGTGTTCTTGGCGCCTTCCTCCAGCGCCTCGAGCACGGTGCGCCAGGTGATGCCCGCCCGCGTCGAGTGTCGCATTAGCGCGAGCGGCAGGCAGGACAGCGCCCCTGCCAGCGCGCACAGCGGCGCGGAGTAGCCCGCCAGCAGGCCCCCGAGCACCACCATGATCGGCAGGAACAGGTGGCCGCGCTCCAGCATCACGCGCTTGAAGGCCGGCAGCTCGTCCTTCGGGACGCCGGCGAGCTTGTAGCGCTTGGCCTCGAAGTGCACGGCGAAGAACACCGCGAGGTAGTAGAGGAAGGCGGGCACCACCGCCCACATCGCGACCTGGGCGTAGGGCACCGCGAGGACCTCGGCCATGACGAACGCCGCCGCGCCCATGACGGGCGGCATCAGCTGGCCGCCGGTCGAGGCCACCGCCTCCACCGCGGCGGCGAATGGCGGCCGGAAGCCGGTGCGCTTCATCAGCGGAATCGTGATCGGGCCGTCCACCATGACGTTCGCCACCGCGCTGCCCGAGACAGTACCGAACAGCGACGAGCTGACGATCGCCACCTTGCCCGGGCCACCCGCCTGGCTGCCGGTGATGGACATGGCGAAATCCATGAACAGCTGCCCAGTGCCGCTGCGCTCCATGAAGGCGCCGAAGAGGACGAACAGCATGACGTAGGAGGCAGAAATCCCAAGCGTCGAGCCGAAAATGCCCTCGGTGGACAGGTAGAGTTGCTCGGCCAGCACGGGCAGCTTGACCTCACTGAATATCATCGCGTAGGCGAGGAACACCAGCGAGGTGAGCGGCAGCGCCAAGCCGATGACCCGCCGCGTCGCTTCCAGAATGACGAGGACCGCGACCACGGAGAACACCAGGTCCCAGTTCGTTATGTCGTCGACGTAGATCATGCGGCTGGTGACGTACTCGTAGTTCAGGAACAGGTACGCCACGATCGCGACCGAGGGCAGGATGAGCGCGAAATCGAACGCCCGCCAAGTGGCGCCGCCGCCCGGCCGCAGCGGATACAGCAGGAATACCAGCACCAGGGCGAACACCAGGTGCGTGCCGCGGAACACGAGCGCCTCGGGTTGCCCGGTGGCGGTGATGTACATGTGGTACATCGACATGACGACCGCGATCAGCGTGACCGTCCATGCCATGCCGCGCCCAGCGGGCGCGATGGCCGCCTTTTCCTCTGCCATGTCTTCTCCCCGAATGGAAACGGGGCGGTATTCGCCGCTCCGTTCGTTCAACCCGCGTCCGTGCCTGCGGTCAGATCGCTTTCTGTTCCCTGTAGAACTTGAGCGCGCCCGGGTGCGTCCGCACACCGACGTCGGCGGCCATGGCCTTGGGCGTCAGGCCGGTCATGGCCTTGGTCACCGCGGCCATGTCGGCGACGTTCTCCGCCATCGCCTTCACCATCTTGTAGGCGATGTCCTCGTGCAGGTCGCAGGCCGCCACCACGTGCGTGGCGTAGCCGATCACGTCCACCGGTTGCGCTTGCTTGGGGTAGGTGTTGGCTGGGATGGTCACCTTCGAGTAGCCCGGGTTGATCTTGCGCATGTCGGCCAGGATCTTGTTGTCAATTCCCAGCAGCTTGATGTCGCGCGCGCTGGCGAGGTCCATCACCGCCGAGGCGGGCACGGTGGTGCCGAGCGTGAACACTTGGGCGTTGCCATCCTTCATCATGGACACCGCGTCGGTGTAGGAAGCGATGAAGTTCGCCTTTGACAGTGACTTGTAGTCGAGCCCGGCGATCTTGAGGATGTGCTGGGTGACGATCTCCGCGGTGTTGCCGCGTGGTTGCGCCACCATCGACTTGCCCTTGAGGTCGGCGAAGGTGTTGATGCCCGAATTCGCCGCCACCACCACTTGGAAGTACTGCGGGTACAGGTTGGCGAGGTTGCAAACGTTCTTGGCCTTTTCCTTGTACGGCGGACGGCCGGCGATGCCGTCCACGGTGGTGATGGTGTTGCCGAACCCCAGGTGCGCCTTGTTGGTGGAAATCGCCACCACGTTGGCGATGCCGGCACCGGGCTGCACGTTCATGCGCAGCGTGGGAACCGCCTTCTCCCACATACCCTTCAAGGCGCCACCCAGGGGAACCCAGACACCGCCCTGCGGGCCGGTCATCATGGTGACTTGCTGCGCTGCGGCAGGCAGCGCGCCGAATGCGCCGACTGCGCCCACTGCGAGCGCGAGAGCCTTGAGTTTCATTCCGTTCTCCTCCAAGAGATTGGGACATCCTAGTGAAAGACGATCATACCCCAGGGATGATCCTGTGCCGGCTCACTTCACCGGCGTCTTGACCGGCTTGCCGGCGAAGTGCAGCCGCAGGTTCTCCACCTGCAGGTTGCCCATGGCGGTGCGTGTCTCCATCGTGGCGCTGCCCACGTGGGGTAGCAGCACGGCGTTCTCCAAGGCGAACCAGGCTGGATTGATC
>SXGS01660393.1_pt1 | contig 20125 bp, 17 predicted proteins | sample 3174681 | NCBI WGS metagenome assembly SXGS01 (sample SAMN11356861, study PRJNA531348) | freshwater metagenome | isolation source: freshwater sample F1-80 | place: China: Fuxian Lake, Yuxi | collected 2017-12-25 | reverse complement strand
GGAATATCGGTCCTGGGCCAAAGCTCAACGTTGCAAGCGAGATCGCACCTTCCCCACCTTCAGAGACTTGATGAGTCGACGCCTCCACCAAGTCGTCGCACTGGCTGCTGGATCCCTAACCCGACTTTAGAACAGCCCTGGGGGCGACCGTGGCCCCTCGGAATGTCCTTGTCAGCCAGTTTGCTTTCGGCTAATCAGGGTTTGTTCCTCATGAAACATTGCGTGGCAAAGACCCGCGTCAACCGCACGGTCCACAAACGTAGGTTAGGAACCCACACTCGAACCACAACCTCAGAGACTACTTAATAATTATGACTGAAGCACAAAAACAGCTTTCCCGCGGCTGGTGGCCTAGTAGCCGCTCGAAGCTAAGACAAGGCCTGCTCGCCGGCATGGCGCTATTTGCCGGCACGATCATGGCGCAGGAACTCATTTATCAGGAAGACTTCGAAACTGACGGCGAAGCGGCCTCACCCAAGCGCTACACGACGATAGGACGCGACGTCTATGAGGTGGCTCGCATTCGCGGTGAGCTGGGCAATCAGGACCAAATCGGCCCGATTTATTTCGCGCACAACAACGAAGTCTCCTACACCGGCGTGCCGGCGCCTACGGGGGGCCGGCGCATGGTCATGGCCTGGGATCTGGCGATCACCGAAGCGGACACGAGCCCGGCGATGCTCCGACTTTTTGATTCGGCCGTGAAATGGCTGCTAAACAACAAGACAGGCGCCAAAATTGTCGTCACCCCGGCGGGCGCGAACCTGGGCGTGCTGGGCGAACGTTTGGTGGCGGCCGGCCACACCTTGGTCGACGACGACACCACGGTTCCGGATGAGCAAATCACCACGCTCGGTGACATGCTGTTCCACGCGTCAGGCGGCAGCCGGGGTGCTCGCGCGGCGTTCCCAATGATTGTCATCAACTCGGCCGATGCCGACGACGTGCTCACAAGCAGCATCGGCACTCCTGCTTTATTCCAGCCTGGCAAGGGATCCGTAAGCGCGGCAAGCCATCCGGGCGCTGGGGGTTTGACCGGTGACTTCGATGTCGCGAAAGCCGCTTTTACGTGGCAGTTGATGGGTGATACCCTCCCTTCCAACGCGACCATTCTCGCCTCGTTCACGCAGTCGGTTCCTCCATCAGTCGCCTCTCTCGCGGATGTGGAGGCCATGGTGGCGGGGACCAAGCAAAGCGCTTCAACCTCCGGAACGATCGCCGCTCTGGACTTCAACGACAACAGCGAAGGCAATTGGCCGGGGGGAGATCCCGTCCCCGGCGGCGCCACCGGAGTCTGGGGCGTCCGCGTCACAGGCAAACTGAACGTCACCACCGCGGGAACTTACACGATCGCGTCCGGCGCCGATGACGGCGTCCGTGTCCGAATCGACACCAACCGAAATGGGCTGGACGTTGCTGACACCATTATTTCCGACCCCGGTCCTCATGGACACACGATCATTTATGGCAACGTGACTTTCCCAGCCACGGGCGCATACGACATCGAAGTCCTGGCTTACAATTCTGGCGGAAACGGGGACATGGAGTTATCCGTCTCTCTCACAGCGGGCGCTGGAAAAACCGGCCTCGATGCGGACACCTCGGCGTGGGAACTGCTCGGAACCCCGGGCGCCGCCTCTCCCGTGAAGGCGCAGGGAGCATTTCAGGTCACGGCCTACACTCCCGCGGGCGGCGACGTGCAACGCACTCTGCCCCTGGTGATGCTGCTCAATGGTCCCAACGACACGCCGCCGGGGTCCGTTTTTGGTGGCGGACCTTTCGTAGGCCAGAGCGGTCAACGGTTCTTCGGTGGAGCTGGAATGAACAAATGGACTGTTCCCGAGACAACCGATCGCAGCGTCACGCTGCGTCCGGTCAGCGTCGCGGGCAAAACAAAGGTCAAACTCACGATCGCCGTCGCGGGCACATTCCTGGACTTCGAACGAAGCGGAGGGACCCGCGGCAGCGCGGATTATCTGGAAGTGGTTGTCGATACGGACGGAGCGGGACCGAAGGACTTTGAGCGCCTGATCTTCTTCACGGCCCCAACCGGAGCCGATAAATTCGTGGATGATTTCACAACCCGTCCCAAAAGCCCGACGCGACTAGGGCTCACGTTCAAAGACGTGACTTATGACATTCCAGCGGGCGCCACCGACCTCATCGTCGAGGTGCGCGCGCTGAGCACCTGGTGGAATGAAATCTTCGCGTTCGACAACATCCGCATTACGGCCGGCGATCTTCCGCCTGCCGGAACACCTGGACAGCCCACCGAGCTAGGTCAGAAGGTAAAGGGCTTCCAAGATGACTTCACTGGCGCGGCACGGGATCCCAACTGGGTGCCGCGCGGGCCTGGCGGGGATCTCTATAAACAAGGGGACGGCTTGCTCCGCGTGACGGTCAAAGCGTCCGATCCGAACCATCTCCTCTACGAAGCGGCTGGCTACAATAACACGGTTCAAGAGGTGCTCGCCCGCATACGCGTCACAGCCTTCGGCACCGGAGACCCGTCCCGCGCGGGCCTCGGCGTGGGTGTGCAAACCACCCCAGCCTCCGAACTCAGCCGCGGCATCAACCTCCACTTCCGTGACAATAACCAAGACGGCGTCACGGGCAAGCAATTCAAACTGCTCGACGACGCGCGGGCCTGGGGACCTGCCGGGCTCAAGGAAGATTGGGCCATCAACAGCTGGTACTGGATGCGCTTGCGCCAGGATCCCAACGCCAACGGTGGCACCGACGATGTCTTCGGCAAAGTGTGGAAGGCCGACGGCAAGACCGACGAGCCGAGCGATTGGCAATTGAAATGGAATTACATCCCGGCGCGAACTGCGCGCACGGGCTTCGCCGGTATCACCGGATCTAGCATCGAGGGGCTTGGCTCGTTTGAAGTGGATTACATCCTCATCAAAGCCGATGGACTGCCTGAGATCACTCCTAAGTGGGATCCCACGGGTCCCGCGGCCACGACCGCCAAGTTCACTGGGCTTCGCGCCGTGAGCGCGACCCAGATCGAGTTGGAATGGGTCGGCGCGGGTGTGCTCGAATCAGCCGACAGTCCCGCCGGTCCTTGGACCGCTGTGGCCGGGGCGTCGAGTCCTCGTAGAATAACCACGTCAGGCGCCGCGAAGTTTTATCGCCTGAAGCAATAGTCAGGCTCGGCTTAAGCCTTGAACACGCAACGACCGGGAGCCCGCTCCCGGTCGTTCGCTTTTCCATGGGCATTCTCCTTGAAACCCTGCTGAAACGAATCATCTTCGTTCAGGTGGGCGCGCTTTGTTTCCCCCCTATTTCGTAAATCTCCAGGCAACGCTTGCAGGCACCCTGTTCCGGGGTCCAACTTGGAAAGTCACCCAAAAGCAGGCTCACGATTCCGGGGCTTAAGGCGCTCGATTCCGCCCATTCGAAGGTGGGGAAATGACAGAGCGGGCATGAGCCGCCTGGCATTGGCGCCGCGGCCTGGCTGAGATCTCGCGGGTCGGCGGCCAGGGAAAGGAGCTCGTCGTGAAGAGGACGGGCGTTGGTCCAATGAAACTCGAAGACCCGGCTTTGCCGCACCTCGATCCAGAACGCGAAGGCCCGATCGAAAGCGGCCTTGTGCGCGGCGCGGCTGCTCGCTGCAAGCGGGTCCGATGGTGCAAGGCGCCCATCAATGGTGATATCCCAAAGCAGCCGATAGCGGTCGCGCACCAGGCGCCGCTGAGTCGGGTTTAGTTCCCCCAGATTCAGGCGTGGCGAATAGCCAAACGCGGGATCAACCATGTCGTGCAAATGCAGGTACTCCCGCCGAAGGAAATGAAGCAGGGCTGAGTCCCGTTCCAACCGCTCCATCCGGAGAGCCACCATCGCATTTCGTCCGTTGCCGGCGTCGACGTAGAGCTCCGCGCCTTCCTCGCTAGGCGCGCGTGCCTGGCGAAAGCCAAGAATGTTCAACGATCCTTCCAGCAACGGATAGTCTGCCAAAAGCCCTCTCAAAAGCGGCTCCAAACCCCATTCTCGAAACCAATCGAAATGCACTTGGAAAAACTCCGCATTTCGCTTGTCGGGGTCGGCAACGGAATAGCAGCGCTCGCGTTGGGCATAGAAGTGGCGGACTTGGAGCGCGGTCGCGCCAGGGCGACGGCCGCTGGCGCAGAGAAAGACGGCGGCTTCCACGAAGTCGTCGTCGTAGCGAAGTTGCATCGGTCAAAACTCCCAATCCCCCGTCGAATGCCTGGAACCGCGGGACCGTTCAAGCCCCCGGATCCTCCATCCTGGTTCACGTTACCGGAAGCGGTCAGAAGTTCACCGCAGTCACCTGGAGATTATTTCATCGAATTCCTTGTCGACGAAGGCTTGCATGGTGCGTGTCCGCACATTCCCGAGAGCGGCCAGCTCCGTCAATAGATGCAATATCTTCTTTTCGCTTTCTGCGCATAAGATGAGCACGCCATCACATTGGCCCATCGTCCAGTATTGTCCCTCGACTTGAACCCCCGCCTTGGCGGCGAGTTGGTCGAAGGCATGAGCGCGGGCTGTCGATTGCTTGACGTGTTTCGCCCCTTGATCGGTGAATTGCAGCAGGGTGATGTATCGAGCCATAACGGTTTCCTTTCTATTTTCGCGGTTTTCGATATGCTTTTTTTTTATTACTCCGAGGGATAATGAACGGCTCCAGGCGGGAGATTGGTGATGCCGCAACTGGCGCAAAGCGATTCGGAAGATTCATCAATGGGCCGGAACAGCAAATCCTCGCTGCCGGGAGCGATGTTCAAGCGGGAGCAATCCTCCGTGATGTATTCCCGAAGGAAACCGGCGAGTGCACCAAGCGGGGTGTCCCCGGCCATGCGGGCAAGCCCCCGGGCGAACGCGGGCGCCCATCGACCAAGATGTTCGCGCAAAAACTTCTTCCGCGCCTCGCGGCACAGGTCAATCTTTTCGTCGTCGAACTGGCGCTCCATCGCGTATGCTTCCTTGGCGGCAAGCACGGACAGGAACTCGAGCTCGATGCTGATATGATCCTGGCGCTCGGCGGCGTCGGGCGCCATCTCCAGACCGAACGCCACATAAAATGCACTGATGTCCGCCAACCGATGAGGTTGAAAGAGGGGGTCGGCCTTGATGTCTGCATACTCAATCTCATTCATCGGGCAGTCGCCGCGAACCGTATGCCCAAAGCATTCGACATACGAGTGATGGAAGTCGTTCCAAGCATCGAGTTCGAACCGCTTGGTGAGTTCCCTTGCGGCATCGGCAAACGAAGCAGGAGCGGCGGGCGCCAACTGGGTCACCGCCAGCCAGAAATCTGACTTTGTGGATTCCCCCGTGAGCCACCTCCATCCCTCTGGATCCGGATCCTCGAAGGCTTTCGCAAGAAATCGGCAGAGGTACGAAAGCGCCAAGGCTGTATCGATCTCCGACTGGATGGGCGCAGCGCGGCGCGCGAGAGGTCTATCATCACTCGAAATGGCCGCTCCATCGACTGGCATCGAAGTCGCCACAATGGAGTCGGACGGATCGGCCGCCTCGTAGTTCTCAAAGATCGATCTGCGGGGCGGGGGCTCGCCGACGCCGAATTCAGAGTTTAGCGGGATGTTAGATGGAGTTGGCATGTTTGTCCGGGCGCACATGAAAGGGTTCCTCGACCTTGGTCTCGATGATCTTAACACCGTCCTGGGAGTAGCCGATGATAGTATCGTCGTACATCGTGAACTTCTTGCCGCGAATCTCCGTCTCGAAAATCTTTGGACCCTCTTTGATCTCGTATCGAAAGCAAATGCGCTGATCCTTGCCGAAAAGCTGCAGCACGGCCAACAACTCCCGATCAGGCGTGGCATAACGTTCGATCGCGGCGTCCACACCCGGGCCGAACATTTGCTTGAGATAGGCTCTGGGCACCCAGCGGGGCGGAATGTAGTATCCATTAGGTTCGGTGCCGAACTGCGGATAGAGTGGGAGAGCAACTTTGGCGACGTGGATGAGGTAGTAGAGCGGGTTGTAGCGGTCTTCTTTCCAAGTGCCTTCTTTGTTGATCTTCACGAGGCCTTGAAGTCGGATCTGGCCGACGCAAGCCGACATGCACCGCGTTTGCATTGGCAGGCCTCCGCTGGATGGGTCGCGGCCCTCGACCCGCGGAAAGCAGCCGATGCACTTTTCGCTAGTCCGTGTGGTGCCACGGTAGTACGTCTTCTTGTAGGGGCATGCTTCCATGCACTTGCGGTAGCCCCGGCAGCGTTCTTGATCAACCAGCACGATGCCGTCTTCCGGCCGTTTGTAAATGGCGTTGCGCGGGCAAGCGGCGAGGCAGGCAGGGTAAGAACAATGGTTGCAAAGCCGGGCCAGGTAGAAAAACCAGGTCTTATGCTGGGGCGAGGTCTCACCCTCTTTGAATGACAGTTGACCCCGTTGACTCTTCTCAGCCCCGGCCGGATTGTCCTCGAATCGGTTCGGAGCGGCCCATTCCTCATCCGTAGGCAAGTAGCCCAGCGCCTTTTGCGCGCCCTCGGGACTGATGTTGGTCTTTGCCGCCTCGAAGATGGTCTTTCCCTTGAATTCGCCGTAGGGGGCTTTCAAATCTCTCGGCGCGCCTTCCCATTTCTGGCCGCCCGGATTGGCCTTCTCGAGCAGATCGAGGGTCTTCACATCCCAATGATGGGGATAGCCTCCATAGGGCTTTGTCTCGACGTTGTTCCACCACATGGCCTCCTGGCCTTTCGAAAATGTCCATGTGGACTTGCAAGCCATGGTGCAACTTTGGCACCCAATGCAGCGGTTTAGATTGAAAACGAAGGCGAACTGTTGATTGGGATAGGCCGCCTCGTAAGGGAAGTCCATCTCGCGTCCGAGCTGCCAGTTAAAGACGGTGCTCATGGTTTATTGAAATGGTTGAGAGAGGTTAGAGGTTCAGTTTCGGGGCAGGGTTGCCAAGCGGGTCCATCGCCGGCGCGTCCGGTCCGTGAGTATATTCCGTCTCAATCGAGCGATTGCCGCAGCCGCTCCCGGCTCCACAGGAGCAACCGGAATCCGACGTGGCGACGCTGGATGGGGATGTCTCCCCGCTGGCTCCCGCCTGCCCCCGGGGATCGGTCGCGGAAGCGGCACCGGGCCATTGAATCGGGCGACCCCAGCGCGCAAAAACCTCCGAGATGATTCCGCGAATAAACGGCTCGCCCCGGTTCTGAAAGACCATGTTGGGACCTGTGTAATGAGGGTTTCGAAACAACCCGAGCACTTGCTTATGATTGTAACCCATCCTCATGAACTCCTCGGTGAAACACTCCACCATTTCAACACTCGTATCCTCCGCCGTGAGAAACACGACGCCGTTCAATTCCAGGGGGTCGTCTAGATCGAACTCGTCTTTCGGCATGGAATCACAGGGTTGCGAGCCGCTCTCATTCGAAGCTCTGGTTTCCCGAGCCCTCACCCATCGTTCCCGCCAGGTATTTCTTCATCGTCTCGTTCTCGACGCCTGGCGACATGCCCTCAAGGCCGGGCTTCCAAGCGCCCCGGCCGCCGATGCCCCCATCCTCAGCTTTCGACACGCGCACGAGGCATTCCTTGGGGACCGTGTTCACGGCGTGGTTGTCCGCTTCTCCACCGAAAATGAAGCTCATGTTGACCTTTGCCTTGTGGAAGAGGGTGTCTGTTTGGTGCATGGGCATGTGCCAGTTGCGGTTGATGGATTGCTGCGAGCCGAAGCGGAAGTTTGAGATGTAACCTTCGTCCGTGAGCGAAAGGCCGTCAGGCCTTGTTTGCTGTGCTTTCACCGTCTTTTCGGTCGCGATGAACGAGCCATGTTTCATCATGATGACGTGGTAGGGATACGCGGCGTTGAAGGTCACACGCAACATGCACCGGCTGACCTTGTAGAACGGATCGCTGGGCGTCGCGCCGAGATAGGGGCGGTCCGCGGGGTTGGCATCCACATACACATAGTCGCCATCCTTGAGGTTGAGGTCCCGCGCGGCTTGGGGATTCATGTGGAGCTGGTGCTCTCCCACGTTCGGCAAACGCTTGTCGATGCGGTAAGGATCCCCGAAGTTTGAGTTCAAAATAAGATGCCAGTCCACATTCGCCCAAGAGGAATGCACAGAATGGCGAGACTTGGGCGTGAGGCAATAGAAGTGAAACCCCTTTTCCCAAAGATAATTCTTCGTGTTCTTGGCCTCTCCCCACGGCAGCTTCACGTTGCGCACCGTGCGATCGTCCCAATGCTCCGCGGCCAGGCCGATACCGAAATCATTCGGGCGGACCCAGGGGTTGGAGCTGATGATGACGTTCGGCAAATACGGCGTGGCCTCCGGGCCTTCGCGATGCACGATGAAGTTCTCACCGCACTCAATCGCCGTCGGGTCGTCGCTGTAGGAGTGGAGCCGGCCGGTGTCAGTGTAGAAGGGATAACTATCATGCACCTGCTCGTAGAACGGGATCCGTGGATAAGTGCGGAAATTCATCAACGCCCCCCCAGGAGGCCCGTACTTTCCAGCCATGATGTCCTCCAGCCTGTAGCCCGACGTCGTCGTTGAGGAATCCAGCAGCCGCTGAAGATACACTTTCCTCTGCCCCTTGTTCTCGAAGTGGAAATAAGCCTCGAACCGCTTGTCCCCCGTCACCTTCGACAATCCTTTGGCTATGCCAGCCAAGATCGAGAGGTCGTCCTTCGAGTCATAGACCGGTTTGATGCCGCCCTTCCAGACTTGCAGGAACGGGTTTGAGCAACTCGCGGTGACTTCGAGATCTTGAAACTCAACCCAGGAGTTTGCGGGCAAACCAAAATCCGCCTGCTCAATCGAGGCTGTCATCTGGACCTCGTTGGACACGATCAGCTCGACCCTCGGGTTCACGTTCTTGATCACCCCATAAGCCCATTTCGCGTTGTTGATGAGGTTCACGTTGGTAAAGAAGATCGCCTTCGTGGGCGTCGGCATGTGGGTCTTGCCCGTGAAAACCTTGCGGCCTTCCTTCGGCGTCTGGACGATCAGCGGGATGTCGCCATGGTTCCAATAAGCCGGCTCCTCGTCTTTGGCGTAAGCGTGGGCGTGGATGTCCCGGCCATTGGCGCGCGGATCCAGATTCGGCTCGAAGGGATCTTCGGCAACCCATCCTTTGAAGCCAGGCCCAGTCAGCTTGCTCCCCTGGAACAGGGCGGCTTTGTAATTTCCCGCCCAGCCATGGCACCCCGCTCCTCGCTCGCCAATGTTGCCAGTCAGCATGACGGGCAGATAAGCCGCCCGATTAGCTTCGGTGGCATGAAACCAGTGGTTGATGCCCTCACCTTGATGGATCGAAACTGGCTTGATGGTCGCGATATCTTTCGCGAGTTGGAGGATCAGCGCCTTCGGACTCGATGTGATCTGCGACACCGAATCCACGTCATAATCCTTCAGATGCACCTGATACTGTGTCCATGCGGTTTTCACTTCGACCTCGGTGCCATCGACGAGCCGGATTTTCCACGAGCCGTCGAGCGTTGGATCGATGCCGGACTTCCTGAGAGTTTCGCCTACCATGTCTCGCGTGAGCGCTTTTGGACCCTTGGTGACGGCGTCCCAGACCACGTAATCCCCGAGCCTCTTGTGCTGATCATCGGTGATGCCTTGAACCTTTTTGCTGGGCCCATCGGCCGGAAGCGTGCTTGAGTAATTCGGGAACACCTCAGCGGCGCGCAATCGCTTGAGTGTGTCCGCCCGAATAAGGAGCGGGAAATCGGTAAAGGCTTTCACGAATGGCTCGTCATACCACCGGTTGTCCATGAGCACCCGGGTCACGCCCAGCCAGAGCGCGGCATCGGTCGAGGGGCGGATCGGCAGCCAGTAGTCGCACTTGGTTGAGGGCGCGCCATACTCAGGGGCGATGATGACGATCTTGGCCCCGCGTTCCATGCACTCGATGAACCAATGGGCATCGGTGATTTTGTTTTCCACGAGGTTCTTGCCGTTCATGATAATGAGCTTCGAGTAGCGCAAGTCGTTGAAGTCGCACTCGGAGTTCTGCAGCCCATGAACCCATGGCTGGCCAGGCGCCTGATCGCCGTGCCACGTGTAGTTCGACCAGTTGCGGCCGGCCTTCGCATCTTCAGGTTCCACACCTCGGACATGCGCGTCCAGCAGCGCCATGGAGTTGCTCAGCCGATACATGCCGTATTTCCCCAGGACTCCGAGCAGCCCCATTCCTCCTCGGAATTTCAGCGTGCGGGTCCCGGCGCCACCCATCTCTTCAATCATCTCAGGGGGATAGCCTTGTTCCTTGAGCAGGCTGGCCCCTGGCTCGCCGCTGTAGCGCGCGGCGATGGCTTTGAGCCCCCGGCCAATGTAGGTGAAGGCGTCCTCCCAAGAAACTTTGGCGAATTTGTCCGTCCCCCGGGAATCGAACTTGTACTTCGCGCGAAGTTCCTTGGTGAGGTATGGAAAGCCGTCATCCGCCCATCGCTTCCACCCCATCCGGACGATAGGATGTTTCAGCCGGAACGGTCCGTAAACAATGCGGTGGAATGTGTAGCCTTTGGCGCAATGGCGGTTTCCCCAGTTGGACGACGCCTTATTCCCGTAGAGATCCGCGTAGGTGCCCACGTCGTAATGCTCTCCCATTCGCACGATGACGCCATGCCGGACGTGCGCGGTCACGCGGCAGTTGTGAGTGTCATTCGGCGCGCAGACCCATGAAAAAGAGTGATCGTAGGAATACTGGTCTCGATAAATCTTCTCCCATCCTCGATTGGGGTAGAAGGCGAGCGGATTGCCGAACTCGTCAGCGGAGGTTTGCGCTTGCAGAAAACGCAGCGGCAGCATCTGAGCGGCCGCCAGACCCGCCCCCGCGAGCCCGCTGCGTTTGATGAAGTCGCGCCGAGAAAGGAAATTGTCGCTCATGTCGTTCCTCTTTGTTTGGCCGTCTCCGATAAAGGGTCCGTTCAGGGGTCCAAGACCAAGTAATGCCAGTGGCTCACGACCTTGCGTCCGTTTCGGTCGCGCTGCTCTCCATTCCATACTGCGAAGGCGACCGGCACGGATTTGCCAGCCTGAAATTTGACGTCGTCCGGGTCTTTCGACTTGAGATCTCGCACGACCACCACGCTCCAGTGGCCATCACGCCACACGCCCAGACCACCGACATTTTGGCCTTTCGGAGGCTGTGTCTTGAAGGATCCAAAACCACGCGCGTTCGCGTCCTCCACCGGAGACGTGATCCTTTGACTGGCCTGTAGATTTCCGGCGGCTTCGGCGGTGCGAAAAAGCGCTTGAGTTTCAAAATACTTATCCACATGCATCGAAGGATAGGCGGTGTTCACATCCCTTCGTTCCCCGGCCACATCCTGTTGCCACCCAGATTTCCACATCCAGATGTTCACCGGGTTGCCCGCGTCTCCCATGCCAAGGAACGGAGTCGTGCCGTTGATGGAAAACTGCAACGCAACGGCGTCTTGAAAATCCTGAACTCGAACCGGCGCGCCGTTGGCGATGCCATCCCGCCACTGCAACAGAATGGCGAGACGCCGGCCGTCGTGCAGCGCGGTGACGGCCACTGCTGGCACCGGATACGGCTCCGGCCAAAGAGGATTTAGCGGAACGCGAACGCTCTCAAACTTTTCCCACGCCACATCCGTGGGGGACGTGACAAGCTTGTGAACACGCCTCGCGTGGAGGTTCGCGTCGGCGGGTTGGAGAATCTCGTTCACCTCGGCGTCTTTGCGCCGCAGCGACTGGATGTAAAGAACCAAGGCCCAGCGGTCCTCCGGCTTCATGATGTCATCCCCGTAAGAGAGCATAGGGGTCCCCGCCATCCCATTGTGAATGCGCAAATATAAATCGCGCCCGGTTGAGCCGCCACGGAAGGAGCCGATCGTGAAATCACGCGGCGGCAAGGGCAGCCCCCAAGTGTCCTTCAGCGTGGGCGCCGACGGACCGTCGCCCGCGCCGGTTTCCCCATGACAGGCATTGCACGCCAGCTTCGTGAAAAGTTCCTGTCCTTTGACCAACGCCTCCACGGTCGCACCAGGTTCGGGAGGCACCGACACCGGAGGTTTTATTTCCCCCGCGGCTCGAGCCAAATCAAATTTGTTGACGCGCTTGCCGTTGGAATCAGTGTCGAATGTGAGCCACTTCACATAACGCACCACCGCGTGGCGTTGCGCTTCGGACAGGTAACTGAAGCCCGGCATAGAACTCCCAGGCATTCCCCGCGTGATGGTCTGGAACAAATCTTCGTCCGCTGGGAGCGATCCCGCGGGTGTTGATTGAACCTTGAATAGACCTGAGTTGAAGTTTCGAGGCTTGGGGAAAAGCCAGACAGTAGCCGGCCCGTTGCCGTCTCCACCGATGCCGTGGCAAGCCGAGCAGTGTTGCTCGTAAACTTGACGACCCAACTCCATGTCTCCAACGGCCCCCGAGCCGCGGTCAGGATTACTGGTGGTTTGAGCCCCGGCTAGCGAAATGACACCCCCCATCGACAGCGTGAGCACCCCGGCAATCGCAGCGGCTTTCATAGGGTGGAATAGTGTCGCCATTCCCCAACCCACGCCTTGATCCGCGTCAACTATTCGAATTTTTGCGGAGGTCCCGAGCTCCTTGGCTTCCGGTGATTCTGAAACACGGGCGATTGCCAGAGGCCGGCTTGATCGATCCTGGCGCTTCATTGGAGGTCACACTCTTGCCCCAAAGCGCCCAACGCACTCGCCCTCCATTGGCAACTTCTACCCCTCTGTTAATCAATCCATCGTTTCGGGACATGATTCATCTCCCACGCCAGCGGTTCTTCTCGCCTAACACAGCACTCGACAAATTTCGCCCGCCGCCTGAAACCCTCGGTCAGCAATGTCTTCGACGTGGCGCGAGCGCGCGTCCCCTCATCAATCGAAGCGGCCATCCCACGCGCATCGCCGCTAAAATTCGTCGACTCCCCCGATTTTCCTTGGAATTCTCTCTCGACTCTTTAGTCATCTAGATGGCATGGAACCTGATACCGAATCCTCCCAGCCACAGACGTCGCTCCCTCCGCCCACTCTGAAGGAGAGCTTTGTGAGGAGGCATCTGCCGTGGGTCCTCTCTGCCGCGCGCCGCCAGGTGTCGACACTTGGCCAAGCCGACGAAGTGTGCCGCGCTGTGTTCGCCGCCGCTGAGAAGTCCAAAGTCTACACCCGCCCGAAGCGTTATGAGGCCGAGTGGCTCTTCCGCGCAGTGGCTGCGGCGGCGAAACATCTGCGCCGCCGCGAGCGAATTCCAGCAAAACAGCTGCTGAAGGAAAACGCGGCTGTGTTGAACGAGCCGGCCGATTCGACATGGCGAAGAGTTTCCGGCACGATCGACCAGATCATCGCCTCGCTCAATCCGCGGATCCGTCGAGTCGCGGTTCCCTCCCTGCTGGCTCAATCGTCAACTCAAGACATCGCTCAAGCTCTTCGTTTCTCGGAGCCCAAGGCAGCTCGTCGAGCCGGAAAAGCAGCCCGCTTAGTCGCAGGCAAGCTGCGAAGAATCGATCCCTCCTTGTCAGCCGGCAATCTCGCGGCGCGGATGGCCGAGCAAACTCCGGCCGACACCGAATATCTGTCAGCACCCATCATTCATCCCATTCACGTCGACGCCTCCATTGACCGTTTAGCAAGGAAAACGTTAAGCACGCTTTGGTGGGCGCATCCCTGGAGATGGTTCCGACGATTGGCCGCGGGAGTCGCCCTGTTCGTGCTTCTGCTGTTCACAGCCGGTTTCGTCTTGGTGAAAACTGGCCGCATGGAGGAATTCGCCTCGTGGGCGATGGAGAAGATCATTTCGGCGCAAATGGCTCGAAGTGATGACGATCAATGGCCCCCGAAATCGCCGTTGCCAGAATGGGCCACCCACGCCGGCAACCCCCGCATCTCGGCAGCCGGAGCGAGCTCTCTGGACGAGTTTTACCAAACCACCAATGTGTGGTCGACGCACTTCGTATTTGATTCAAAGCAGTGGGAAGATCTTGGTCCCGGGCGCGTCCGCCGGGTCACGATGATGAGCAGCGGCGGAGGCATCAACTTAGTGAACACGAATGCTTCAAGGAACGGCTTGGCGGGCGTTCTCGGCTACGAATTTCCTTGGTCTTCAGCGCGGCTCGAACTGGGCGGCATCACGATTTCAAATGTCGGGGTTCGATTCAAGGGCAACGGAACTTACTGGGGCGCGGCGCATCGCGTGAACCGTCCCAAGCGCCCCTACAAGGTCAATCTCGCAAAGCAAGAGCCTGACCAGAATCTGGCGGGCGCTAAAATGTTGAATTTCGGAAACCTGGTTGCGGACGGTTCGTCACTGAACGACGCGCTGGGTTATGAATATTTCCGCGAAATTGGTGTTCCAGCTCCCAGGACCGCGTATGCCTTCGTGAGCATCACAATCGCCGGTCAGATGGAGAGACGCCCTCTGGGACTCTATGTGATGGTCGAAAACCTGGATTCGCCGTTTCTCAAAAAATGGTATGGCTCGAAAAAAATGACCCTTTTCAAGCCTGTCACGCTCACTCTTTTCAAGCACTTGGGCGATGACTGGAAGGCCTACGAGCGGATCTATGACCCCAAAACGAAAGCATCCCCGGAAGCGACACAGCGCGTGATCGATTTCGCTAAATTGGTCACGAACGCGGATGACGCGACATTTGGGGCGCGCGTCGGAGAGTTTATCGATCTTGAGGCGTTCGCGAAGTTCATCGCCGGATTGACCCTCCAATCGAGCTACGACGGCTTCTTAAACAACGGTCAAAACTACTTCATGGTTCACGATCCGGAGTCGAATCGATTCAGCTTCATCCCATGGGATCTCGACCACTCCTGGGGAGAGTTTCCCTTCAACGGCACTCCCCAGCAACGCGAGGAGAGCAGCCTATTCCATCCGTGGGTCGGCGAAAATCGCTTGCTGGAGAGGATGATGCGGGTGGCGGAATTTAAAGCCATTTATCGAAAGGAATTGGAGCGGCAACTGGCCAAGCACTTTATTCCAGCCCGGCTCCTCCAACGAGTGGACGAAATCGCGGCCGCCATTCGGCCTGCGATCCAATGCGAGTCCGCTTCAAGACTGAGCCGGTTCGAGCGCTCGGTTCAAGATTGGGAGTTGCCTCAACCGGAGGGCGTCGGCGGCTTCGACGCTCACTCCGAGCCATTCCGCATCAAGCGGTTCATCGCAGCCCGGGCCGCGTCCGCGCGCGACCAACTGGATGGGAAGACGGCGGGACACGTCATGCCTTTCCCCGGAGGCCCAAAGCGCCCCGACGAAGGCGAAGCGGGGGCAAAGCGGGAGTAACCCTTGCAGCCACTCAAATCGCCGACGCGACCAAGTCCCCAAGCTGACTGGTGGTATGCCCCATCTTTCCAGCCGCCAGGCTCTTGACCTTCTCCCGAGTCACTTTGATGACGGACGCCTCGATCGCTTTGGCGGCCTCGGATTCACCAAGAAAGTCGAGCATCATCGCGCCAGCGCAAATGGCGGCGAGCGGATTGATGACGCCCTGCCCTGTGTACTTGGGAGCGCTGCCGCCAATCGGCTCGAACATGCTCGCGCCGGCGGGGTTGATGTTGCCCCCAGCGGCAATCCCCATGCCCCCCTGAATCATGGCTCCCAAGTCGGTGATGATGTCGCCAAACATGTTGTCGGTCACGATCACGTCAAACCACTCCGGGTTCTTGACAAACCACATCGTCGTGGCGTCCACGTGCGCGTAATCGCGCTGAATGTCTGGAAAATCCTTCTTGCCGACTTCATGAAATGCTCGCTCCCACAAATCAAACGCAAACGTCAGCACGTTGGTCTTCCCGCAAAGCGTGAGTTTCTTATCCTTGTTTCGTTTGCGGGCGTATTCAAAAGCGTATCGGAGGCACCGCTCCACGCCCCGGCGTGTATTGATGCTCTCCTGGACTGCAATCTCGTGGGGTGTGCCTTTGAAAACGAATCCTCCTGAACCCGTGTAAAGGCCCTCGTTATTTTCTCGGACCACCACGAAGTCGATGTCCTTCGGTCCTTTGTCCTTCAGTGGGCAGAAACGCTCGTCATACAGCTTCACCGGCCGCAGGTTGATGTATTGTTCCAACTCGAACCGCAACCGCAGCAAAATGCCCTTCTCCAGAATCCCTGGCTTGACATCCGGATGGCCTATCGCCCCAAGGAGAATTGCCGGGAATCCTCGAAGCTCTTCGACCACGCTGCTCGGGAGCGCCTCGTTGGTTCTCAAGTAGCGGTCCCCTCCCAAATCGTAGTCTGAGTAATTGAGTTTGAAGCCGAATTTGGCGGAGGCAGCCCCCAAGACCTTCACGGCTTCTTTAGTCACTTCCGGACCCGTGCCATCCCCGCCGATCACCGCGATATTATAACTTTTCATGTTCAACAATCGATTCCGTCACATCCACCAAGCACCAAGGACATTAGAAGGGCGCGATGCTAATCACTGGCCGAACGGTGGCAAAGGAATTTTATCGGGGGATATTCGCGCGCGTTCCCCTGAATCCTTCCCAGACGCCAGACTCTAGACTCCCAACTCGCCCGGACCTTTGCCCCCATTGAGAAGAAACAACACCGCCATCCGCACCGCCAAGCCGTTGGTGACTTGATCCAAGATCACGGACCGGCCACAATCGGCAATCTCGCTGTCGATCTCCACGCCGCGATTGATCGGCCCTGGATGCATGATCAAAGCGTCTGGCTTGATCCTCGCGAACCGTGTCTTGTTCAAGCTGTATAAATTCGTGTACTCACCAATGTTGGGGAACATCGTCTTTCGCTGGCGCTCATGCTGGATGCGAAGGAGATTGATGATGTCGGCATCCTCGATGGCTCGATCCACGTTATGCGTCACCGTGCAACCCATCTGTTCAAATGTGCGGGGCACCAGCGTCGAGGGGCCACACAACGTCACCCGAGCCCCCAGCTTCAGCAAAGCCCAGATGTTCGAGCGGGCGACGCGGCTAAACAGGATGTCGCCCAAGATCGTCACGTTAAGCCCTTCGATGCGCCCTTTTTTCTCCCGGATGGTGAACGCGTCCAGCAAAGCCTGGGTCGGGTGTTCATGCGATCCGTCACCGGCATTGATCACGGAAACATTCACGACTCTCGACAGGAAGTGAGGGGCCCCGGCCGCTGAGTGCCTGATGACGATCATATCCGCATTGAGGGCCTCGAGGTTCCTAGCCGTGTCCCTCAGCGTCTCCCCTTTCTTGAGCGACGAGGACTCCACGCTGAAATTCACCACATCGGCTGTCAACCGATGCGCCGCCAACTCAAAACTGATCCGCGTTCTGGTCGAAGGCTCCACGAAGAGGTTCACCACGGTTTTTCCCCGAAGAGCAGGGACTTTCTTGATGGCGCGCTCCCCGACCGCCTTGAATGCCTTGGCGGTATCCAGCACCAACTGAATCTCTTCGGCGGACAGGGACTGGATGTCGAGCAGATGTTTCCTGGACCAATTCATAAGACTTCGAGACTGACCAGATCCTCGCCCGATTCCTCCCGAAGCCGGACCTCGATTCTTTCGGACTTCGTGGTGTCGACTTCCCGTCCCACGAAATCGGGCTGAATGGGCAATTCCCGATGCCCCCTGTCGATCAGCACCGCTAATTGAACCCGCTGCGGCCGGCCAAAATCGTTGAGAGAATCCAGAGCCGCCCGTGTTGTTCTTCCGCTGAAAAGCACGTCGTCCACCAGCACCACGGTCTTCTGATTGACGTCGAACGGGATGTGGGTCGTAAAGATTTCCGGGGCCAGCCGGCGGTCGAGATCGTCGCGATGCATGCCGACGTCCAGCGTGCCAATGGGCACCGCATGCCCCCACAAGGCCTCGAGCGCCTGTCCCAAACGCTGGGCCAAATAGGGCCCCCGGCGCTGAATTCCAATGAGCACAACGCCTGAGCTATCGCCGTTGCGTTCGGCGATTTCATGGGCCAGACGAGCCAAGACCCGCCGCAGCTCCGCGGAAGTCATGAGCACTCTGGATGTTGTCTTCTTGACCGTATTCGGCATGCGGCTTCGGAAGATAGGGGAATCGGGCAGTCTTGCCAAGGCTGCTTGCTGCGATCTTCAAGATAAACTTCCCCGAGGTCGTGGAAATCGCTCTGCCAGCCGAAGGCGTCTTCCACAACTTCGTCTTCGTGAGCAACCGCTTGACCTACCCGATGCAGGCCTACAAAATCACGCACGGCCTCTGGGGCGTGGGGCAGATGATGGTCACGAAACGCATCGTGGTGGTGGACGGCGACATGGACGTGCATAACGCCAACAAGATCACCGCTGGCTATTCGGAAACGCGACTTGATATGGGCAGCCCTCCATGAGAGTATGGGTCGCCATATTGTATGAAAACAACCATCGAAATTGCTGACGACCTCTTTGAGCGCGCCCAACGTGTCGCCCGCAAGGAGAAGACGACATTTCGCGCCCTGACCGAGCAGGGCCTGCGGTTGGTGTTGGCGGGCAAGCACGGCAAGCCCAAGCAACTCCCACCCCTGGTCACGGTTCGCGGCAGCGGTCTGACCGACGAATTCAGAAACGCCTCCTGGGACAAAATCCGAGATGAAATCTACCGGGGGCGCGGCACATGATTGCGGTGGACACCAACTTGTTGATTTACGCGCACCGCGAGGACAACGAGTTCCACGCGGCGGCGAAGGATTCGGTTGATTCCTTGCGCCATCGGCCGGCAGCCTGGGCCATTCCGTGGCCCTGCATCCACGAATTCATTGGTATCGCCACACATCCCGGCATCTACAAACCGGCGTCCGCCCTTGCAGAAGCGCTGGGTTTTGTGGACTCCCTGCTCGCGTCCCCGCAACTGCACCTGCTGGCCGAGAGCCACGGCTACTTCGAGAAGTTGCGTGACATTGCCACCCTGGCGCGGCTGAAAGGCCCGCGCATTCACGACGCGCGCATTGTCGCGCTCTGTCTGCATCATGGCGCAAGCGAACTGTGGTCGGCGGATCGCGATTTCTCCGCCTTTCCGCAACTCAACGTGCGCAACCCGCTGGTAAAAAAGTGAAGCCGTCCGGCGTGCTCGACCACGCGACGCGAGAAATCGCCAGCGGCAGCAAACTCGGCAATGACGCGACGAAGAAACTGCCGGGCGAAGGCTTCGAAAGCCCCTGGCCGCCGATGATCAGGATGAATGATGACGTTAAACGAAAGATGGCCGGCATGAGGAACGGAGTGAACTTGGCGGAACAGGCTGGGGCGACTCTCTGACCCTGCTGGATGTGCAAAGCGACCGAAGCCGGTTCCTACGCGCCCGTGATGGGCGATGGGCGGCCGCTTTCGCTGATGTGCAGAGGAGATTCCACATCCGCCACACCCTTTGCAACGGAGGCGACGGCAAGTCCGATGACCGGTGCTACCCAGCGATACACAGACGGACGCGCCGAAACAAAACTCAAAGTCGGGCTCCCTCGGAAGGCTTGATGCGGCTCAGGACATTTTTCAACCCGCCAACGGCCCCTCCGTAAGCCAACCGTCGTTCGGCCAGCGCCGGCGCAATGATGGTTGCGCGCACATCAATATCGCTGCAAAATAACTCTCGCCAGAGTATTTGGGTGTTATGCGTGGGGTTGGAGGCGCTTTCTTCGTCAAACGCCGGGCGAAAGATGTCCACCACCCGCCTTAGCGCCCGCACCAGTTCCTCTTCGTCAGGATGCCCGGTCTTTTCGCGCACGAGTCTGAATGCTTGCAGGTCTTTTTCCTCGAGTCGCTTGATCTTGGAAACAAGGATGTCAATCGGGTGCGGAAAGGTGAATGTAACGTGCCGCCGCCCGCAACGAAAGGCCCGGACAAACCATTCGGGGCTGACGGTGAACGCGGCACTGGCGCAAGGCTCGACATAGATCTTTGCCTGACCTTTGAGCAAACCGGCGCGCTGACAGTGCTCTGCGATGTCGTCGTTGGAGATGACATCCACATCACCGCTCAGAAAATGGGAATCTATCCCCAACTGAAGCGGCGAAGAACCGAACACAATGATCTCCCATCCGCGATCGTCCGGCAGCGCGTTCACGAGTTGATCCAACACCTGGCCAGCGGGAGCGTGCGCATCTCAGATTTTTGCAAAGGCAGAGTAAGGAGAGACTGCTAAGGCGTTCAAAGTTGGGGTGAGTGGGGGGATAAGAGTGGGTTGATTGGTGGTAGCAGGGGAGGATTGGGGCAATGGGTTGCCGGTTGGCATG
>SXGS01771504.1_pt1 | contig 20135 bp, 11 predicted proteins | sample 3174681 | NCBI WGS metagenome assembly SXGS01 (sample SAMN11356861, study PRJNA531348) | freshwater metagenome | isolation source: freshwater sample F1-80 | place: China: Fuxian Lake, Yuxi | collected 2017-12-25 | reverse complement strand
TTCGGCGGCGAAGTCGAGCGCATCATGAACATGATCGACGGCGTGCTGCTCGTGGTGGACTCCACCGACGGTCCGCAGGCACAGACGCGCTTCGTATTGCGCAAGGCGCTCGAGGCCGGAGCCAAGCCCATCGTTGTCATCAACAAGATCGACCGCGACAACGCCACTCCCAAGAAGGTGCTCGATCTGGTGTTTGAACTTTTCATGTCGCTCAACGCCACCGATGAGCAGCTCGACTTCCCTTTCATCTACTGCTCCGCCAAGGCCGGATACGCCAAGGTCGAACTCGACCACGTCAGCGGCACGATGGAGCCGCTCTTCGACGCCATCGTGAAGCACATTCCACCTCCGCGAGCCAAGGCTGGCGATGGCTTCCAGGTGCTCGTGGCCAACCTCGACTACTCCGATTACCTCGGTCGTATCGCCTTCGGAAAGATCGTCGAAGGCAAGGTGAAGGTCGGCGATCCCGCCATCTGCCGCCACGGTGACGGCCGGATCACCAAGGGCAAGATCACCATGATCTACCATTTTGAAGGCATGAAGCGGATCGAGATCCAGGAAGCCCATGCCGGCGACATCGTCGGCCTGACCGGCTTCGAGGATGTATTCATCGGCGAAACCATCTGCGATTCTGAACTCCGCCCCGCCATCCCTTACATTCCGATCGATCCGCCAACCATTCAGATGGAGTTCGCTGTCAACGATGGCCCTCTTGCCGGTCAGGATGGGAAGCTCGTCACCGCGCGCCACATCTGGGACCGGCTCGTGAAGGAAATCCGCACCAATGTCGCCCTCCGCATCGCCCAGACCAGCGACCCCAAGATCTTCGCCGTCTCCGGCCGTGGCGAGATGCAGATCGCCATTCTCGTCGAACAAATGCGCCGTGAAGGGCACGAGGTGCTCGTTTCGCGTCCCGAAGTGCTCTGGAAGAAGGACGCCAACGGCAACGCCCTCGAGCCGATCGAGAAGCTCTACATCGAAATCCCCAACGACTGCCTCGGAGGCGTCATGGAGAATCTTTCCACCCGAAAGGCGCAGATCACCAACATGCATCACGTCGCCAACACCGTCTCTGTCGAAGCGCTTGTCCCAATGCGCGGCTTGATCGGCTTCGAAACGGACCTTGTGAACATCACCCGCGGCATGGGCGTGATGAGCCATCTCTTCCACGAGTATGGCGAGGATCGCGGTGAGATTGCGGCGCGCAAGAACGGTTCTCTCGTCTCCATGGACGGCGGGGAGGCGACTTCCTACGCCTTGAACATGGTGCAGGAACGTGGTCGCTTGATGATTGAGCCGGGCGATCAGGTCTATGTCGGCATGATCGTGGGTGAGAACGCTCGCGAAAACGACATCCCGGTGAACCCGGTGAAGGAAAAGCGCCTGACAAACATGCGCTCCCAGGGCGATGGCAAAGGCATTCAGCTCAATGCTCCGCTCCGTCTCAGTCTCGAGCGCGCGCTTGAATACATCGACGTGGATGAATACGTCGAAGCAACGCCCAAAAGCCTCCGCCTCCGCAAAAAGATCCTCGACGAGAATCAACGCAAACGGTCCGAGAAATCCCGCGTGTTGAAATTCGTCCAAGAGTCGTGACACAACCGAGGGGTTGAACCGGGGATCGTGGTCGAGAGGCGGTGCCCTCACCGTGCCACAGCGTTGGTGAGTGTGCGAAGATCGGTTCGATATTCACGGAAGGCTGTGGGGCAGCCTGCCCTACCATGAGGTCTATGAATGAGCTCGACACGATCCGTGGAGGCTCAAGTCACTCACAGAAAAAGCGCCCTCTTCTCCCGGCTCGCTCCATACACTGACGCGACAGACCGGAGAGGCATGGTTTCGTCTTCGCTCTTGCCGGGAATCCTTCCGGCGCTATCAGTCCCCCATGCTGTTGTTCCGCGAAAAGTGTCCGGCAGACTGGCTCCCGAAAGTCATCAACCATTTGCCTGAAGTGTTGGTCGATCACGCTCACCTCGAGCGCAAAGCAGCCACTTCCGCGTTGAATCTCGAAAAATATCGAGACCTCTATGGGCGCGTCGAAGAACTCAACGCCATCGCGATCGAAGAACTCCAGCACTTCCAACTCGTGCTGGCTTTGCTCAAACGACGCGCCATCCCTTTCGGCCAGCCGTACCCGAGCCCATGGATCTCCGGGCTCATGCGCTCCGTGCGCAACGGAATACGTCATCAGGTGATTGATCACTTGATCTGTTGCGCCCTTATCGAGGGGCGGAGTTGTGAGAAATTTCAGATCCTCGGGCAGGAGCTTGAAGGCATTGATCCCGAGCTGGCAAAGTTCTACGCGAGCCTTGTCGAATCAGAAGGGAATCATTACGCAACGTATCTGCTCATGGCCCGCGCGATTGACGAACCGGAGACGGACCGGCGATTGAACTTCTACCTCGACCTGGACGCGGAATTGATCCGCCAGCCGCATCCGTTTCTGATTTTGCATTGAACAACCAGCTACTCCCCATGCTTCTCCGCCTTGGGTTCTGGCAACAGGAAACTCAAAACCAACCGAGTGCGGACATTGCCGTGTCCACGATCGCTGCAGCCGTTGCCACCCAACATCGGCACCACGAGACTCGTCGTCACAAACGCCCCTGAAGTTCCCAACATTCGACGGCCGAGATTCTCGCTGTCGAGCAACATCTCCGGCTGCGCGGCGGTCAGTTGCAGAAGGTCCAGGTCAAACAACCGCCTCGCGTTTTCTCAATCCTGAGCTGAATCGGGCGATGGCTCCGGAAGCCAATGCGTGAGGAGGGCTCCGATCAACGCGTAGGCCCCGGCGACGCACGCTCCAACGATTGCGATCTTGGACGGATCAGGTGGTCGAGATTCGGAAAATGTGATCGTTAGCCAGGCCGCTGCGGTTCCCAGAATGCGGCCGCCGATATTCGCCGCGAAACTTTCGCCTGTCCCTCGCAAATGAACTGGGAAAACCATTGGAATGTAATTTCCCCAAAAACTGAATTGCGCCACGGCCAGAAGTCCTGCGATGAAGATCCCGACTTTGATCATTGGCAGACTGTCGGCCTGGGTGATGACCCCCGAGATCCACCAAAAGAAGAGCGGAATAAAAATGAGGGCCGGTATCTGAAAAACCCGCAGAAGCATCCTCCGGCTGATGATTTTGACAACAAGCACCGCGAGAAGCAAACGGCCCACCAATCCACCGATCTCCTGCCAGATCGTAACCTTTGCGACCATGGCATCGACGGCGTTGGCTCCAATCTGCCGCAATCGCCGCGCGTCCGGGGCAGGCTGGCCCAGCGCCTGAGCTTGCGCCACTGCCTGGGCTTGAGCATCTCGGGAAGACGCCAACATTTGCGCGTGCCCCCTCGGTCCGCTGAGGATCTGAGGCAACTGTTGAATTGCTCCGAAAGCGATTCCGTAGCTCGCGGCAAAGACAAGGGTGGTGAGAATGGTGGCGCGGCGAAGTTGCGGACTAAACAGCTCGGCAAGGCTTGGTCGGCGAAGTTTGCCCGCGACCTTTTTTTGCTGCCAAACCGGAGATTCCGGCAGGAATGGGCGGATCAATATCAGTGGAAGCGCCGGCAATACACCGGAAATAAGCGTGTAACGCCAAGCCTCGTGACCGCCATTGATTGCTGGCAGATCAGCGGCCCACCTGGCAGCCAGGACGTTGGCAGCCCCCACGAGCAAACCTCCAATGGAAGAGAAGGCTTGCGTGTACCCAAGAACCTTCTCACGCCGATGAGCATCTGGAAACAATTCCGCCAGCCAGGCCACTGCCGCCACGAACTCCACGCACACACCGATGAACACCAGACAACGGAGCACCAACAATTGATTCAATGAGGTCGCGTAACCAGCCGCCAGGGCGGACAGCGCATACAGCAGAATGCTGAATGTTAGCACACGCCGACGCCCAAGCAGGTCGGTGAGATATCCGCCCAGCAAACCGAAGACGCCTCCCGCAATCGCCGGGACGAAGAACAAAGTCCTCGCCCATTGCACGTAGTTCTCGCCACCGGGAGCGAAACTCGCCGCAGCGTCAGCCTGAGCCATGCCTCCTCGAACCAGTTCGGCCACCAGAGGCGCGCTCAAGGAAGCAATCGCGGGCTTGATCACCAGCGGAAGCATGAGCAACTCATAGATGTCGAAAGCGAATCCTATGGAAGCAATGATGCAGATGAGCCACTGCGTCGAGGTGAGTGATTGAGACAGGCTGGATTTCATTTTTTCAGTCTGATGAGTGATTGTTCCTGATTCAACGCCGCATTGGATTGCGCTGAGTGTCGAACTGAGTCAATTGATTCGCTATTGCCGGAGTGGCGATCAGCGGCAGCAGGAGCAGTTCGCAGATGTCGGAGAGAAATCCGATGGCTGCGACAATCAGTATCAGCCACTGGGTTGGCGTAGCCGGCTTTGGCTCGGGAGAAGTCATGCGGCCGAAGATTGAACACCACGAACGCAACATTCAACCCGAATTCCAGAGTGAGTCGCAGAACAAGTCCCATCACTATCCGCCGCCACGAATATAATTTGAATCTACCAAACGAAGACAACCGTCCGAACTAGAGAAATGAAACTCCCCAATCGATCCGCGCTCTCCTTGCTCGCATCAATTTTGTCCCTTGGCCTGCCATCTGCCGAAACTGCATGTGGAGCCGACTCCTCCCCCCAGATTGAACTCAAGCTGGTTGCCGAAGGTTTGACCGCGCCCATCGTCCTCACTTCCCTGCCCGACGGTTCGGGCCGCCTGGTCGTTGCGGATCAGGCGGGCATCATCCACATCTTGAATCGAGATGGACAGCGACAGGAGAAACTGTTCCTGGATCTCACGAGCAAGCTTGTGACGCTGAACAAGGGCATGGAGGAGCGCGGATTAATCGGGTTCGCCCTGCACCCACAGTTCAGGAACAACAAAAAGTTTTTCGTCGCCTACACGGTCCCGCTGCGTGCCAGCGGCCCGAAAGACTGGAACTGCACCTTGCGCATTTCCGAGTTTAGCGCCTCGGACAAAGACCTGGCAGTGGCGAACTCCGACTCGGAACGAATCGTCCTCGAAATCGACAAGCCAGACTGGAACCACAACAGCGGCCGGATCGCCTTCGGGCCGGACGGGTACCTTTACATCACGGTGGGAGACGGGGGAGCTCCCAATGATGTCGGACGGCTCGGCCACGCACCCGAGGGCAACGGCCAGCACCTGCAAACACTGCTCGGCAAAATCCTGCGCATCGACGTAGATAAAGGCAGCCCTTACGGCATACCTACCGACAACCCTTTCGCGGACGGTAAGATGGCGCTTCCCGAGATCTACGCCTACGGGTTGCGCAATCCCTGGGGGATTTCCTTCGATCGCGGCGGCTCACGCGAGTTGATCGTCACGGATGTCGGGCAGGATCGTTGGGAGGAACTCAACATCATCGTCAAGGGAGGCAACTATGGCTGGCGCCTTCGAGAGGGATTCGACGGTTTTGATCCCAATGCTCCCAAGGCTGCTCCCGCCAACCCTGCAAAGGTTGGCGCGGATGGCAAGCCGCTCATCGATCCGGTGCTGGTTTACAAAACTTTCCGTGGCAAGGGGGTGAATAATGATCCGGATTCTTTCGGCATCTCGATCACCGGCGGCTACAGTTATCGGGGCAAAGCGCTGCCGCAATTGGCGGGTAGATACATCTTTGGAGACTGGTCGAGCTCAATGGGCCTCGGTGATGGCTGCCTGTTGGTGGCAACTCGACCGAAAGAACCCGGCACGGGCGCACAGTGGACGGCGACCAGGCTTGGTGTGAAGAGTTTTCCAGATGGCAAAATCAAGGCGTTCCTGTGGTCCATCGGCGAAGACGAAGCGGGTGAAATTTACGTCATGACCAACGGCGCAAACATGGTCTCAGGCACTCGCGGCAAGGTGTTCAAACTGGTGCCCATGTGATTCGCTCAATGTCGTTCAAACTGAGGAGGCGGTGGGATAGGCTACGAATGATGACGAGCGCCACAGATGCAGATGCGAGGCGCGAACGCGGGAGGATGCCCGCAGCGGCCTCCGACCAAGCGAGCAACGAAGCAGATGCGTCTGTGCCGCTGTCAAGATTTGTAGCCTATCCCACGGTCTCCTCAGTAACTGTTTTGTTCCTTTCCACAAAAATCTAATCTTGTTAAAAACTCACGAATATGACTCTGAACTCCTGCTTACGTTCCCGTCCGGGCATCAAAGCATTCGCCGCGCTGACCGCTATCATCACCGCAACCTGCTCCGCCTCCGACTGGCCACAATGGCGAGGACAGGATCGTTCCGATGTTTCGAAGGAAACAGGTCTCCTCAAGAGCTGGCCCGAGGGCGGACCAAAGCGTGTATGGCTGTTTGAAAATGCGGGCCTTGGCTACTCCGGTCCGGCGATTGTCGCAGGCAAGCTCTACACGATGGGCGCGCGAAAGGACGTCGAAGAACTCATCGCGGTGGACGCCACCACCGGCAAGGAGCTTTGGTCCACCAAAGTTGGCGAATTGCTTAAGAACGGCTGGGGCGACGGACCACGCAGCACGCCCGCCGTGGATGGCGGCCACGTTTACGCGTTGAGCGGACGTGGCAACTTGATTTGCGTGAACGCCGCGGACGGGAAGGTAGTCTGGCAGCACACGATGCAGGAATTGGGAGGCAAGGTTCCAAACTGGGGCTACACCGAGTCCGTGTTAGTGGACGGCAACAAGGTCGTTTGCACTCCGGGCGGAGACAAAGGCACCATCGCAGCGTTTGATAAGAAAACCGGCACCCTCCTCTGGCAAAGCAAGGAACTCACCGACCCGGCCCATTACGCTTCGATCATCGCCGCAAACCACGGTGGGAAGCGGCAGTTTATACAGCTTACAGAGAAACATGTTTCCGGTGTCTCGGCCGATGACGGCAAGCTGCTGTGGAGTTCCGATTGGCCCGGCAAGACGGCCGTGATTCCCACACCGATTTTTCACGACGGCCACGTTTTTGTGACCGCCGGTTATCAGGTGGGTTGCAAGCTTGTCAAACTGAGCGCCAACAACGAAGTCAGTGACGTGTACTCGAACAAGGACATGATGAACCATCACGGTGGAGTGATTCTGGTGGGTGACCACCTCTACGGCCATTCCGACACCGCAGGCTGGCTTTGCCAGAACTTCAAGACGGGCGAAAAGGTCTGGGCCGAGAAAGGAGCACTCGGCAAAGGTGCCATCGCTTACGCGGACGGGATGCTCTACTGCCTGGCCGAGAACGATGGAACACTCGTCCTCATCGACGCCTCGCCGAAAGGTTGGAAGGAACACGCGCGTTTCAAGCTCGCCCCTCAAACGACCCAACGCAGTGCCCGCGGCAAAATCTGGACTCACCCCGTCATCAGCGGCGGCCGACTTTACCTGCGCGACCAGGAATTGCTCTCCTGCTACGACGTGAAGGCAAAGTAATCGGCGCTTTCGAATTCCACCCCACCGGCCGCTTTCTCTGGGTGGCACGAGAGCGCTCCCCAGCACGCCCTGGCGTCTCTGGGCCGACAGTGGGTGCTGACGGAAACGGGTTCCTGACTGCATCTGTACGCAGGCATGGAGACAGAGCCATCCTGCCGAAGGACGAAACGCGGGGAGCCCGCCAATGGAGAATTTCCGAGCCGGAATTCTTCAACGCCAAATTCGCCCTCGGCTCAATCTCGAATGTATTGTTGAACCTGGATGAAGCGGTGACGAAAGGGTGAGTGATGAAGCCCGCTGACGTAAGGATTTCCAACGATCCGCGCATCAGCGAATGTTGCTTCCACGAGTAATGCTCGCGATCAAATTCGTGGCCGGGATGTGGAATTCTGGAGCAGAGGGATTCTGCACATCCCGGAGTTGTCCGAGACACAGACCAGCTCGGGCCGAGTTTTTGAAAATTTCCTACACTTTCAACAAAATCGGGATGCGCGTGTTCAGTTCCTGGCCAGATCGAAACTCTTGCCGGACCACCTCCATCTGTGTCTGCATCAGTGCATGACGATCTCACTCAACGCACATTTGCAGGACCTGAACGCCGATCTGTTGAAAGGTTGGCTCCGGCGGGTCGGCGCCCTGGACAAGACCTACACGCGCAAGGAACACTTCGCCCGTGCCATCGAGCAGCAGTTGACTCTCAAGCTTCCTGAGATCCTCGCGCGCCTCAGCGAAGCCGAGCGGAATTTGCTGGCCGAATCCGCTCACCAGCGGCGGCTGATATCAGTGCGCGAGTTCACGGCCAGGTACGGCGGCACCTGTCCGATTCCTAAGGCGTATTACGGCTGGCGCGAGGAGGTGTCGCTTCTGATAGCGTTCATCCATCGTGGTGGCGATCATGACGCGGAGCCGCCCGACCTGATTCCTTCGTTGATCGAGCCGCTCCGCGCGCTGCTGCCGAAGCCGTGTGGATTGAAGGCGCAAACAGTCGAGACGGTGCCCGCGGCGTGGCCATCGGAACGGCACCACGAAGGTGGCGACCTGATCCGCCCCATCCACGTGTTCGAGAGTGAACGCATCGCGCCCGCGGAATTGGCACGGGTGCTGCGCCTCATTCAAGGAGGCAAGGTCAAAGTCACCGACGCCACTCGGCGCCCCACGGACGCCACGACCCGGCTCGTCGGGCAGGCGCTGGTCGTGTCCGACTTTGATCTTGAAATGATCGAGGCCCACAAACGCGATCCTTGGGATCGCGAATACTACGAAGCCGCCGGACCCGTGCGCGCTCATGCCTGGCCCGTGCTCGTGCAGCAATGCGGCTGGGCCAGGAGCAAAGGCGGCTTGCTCACCCTGACCGAGTCCGGCAAGAACATCCTCCAACAGTTCACGCCGGAGCGGCACCGTGCCGGCGTGGCGCTTTTGCTCGCCAATGGTGACTTCGACGAACTTAACCGCGTGAACCACATTCGCGGCCAAACCGGCAAGGCAAAACAGCAGATGTCCGATCCCGGAATGCGCAAGACGGCCATTGCGCGCGCCCTGGAAGCGTTCCCGGTCGGGCAATGGCTCAAGTTTGAAGAGGCTCGCCGCCTGATTGAAGCCGCGCCCGAGAGTTGGGACGTGCTCAAGTCGAATTTCCCCGCTCTTTACTTCTGCGAACTGCAATACGGCTGCATCTACGAATCCGCCGGCATTAACCGCCAGTTCTTGCGCGCGTTCCTTATGGAATCCCTGGCCGCCCTCGGCGTGCTCGACATTGCCTACGTTTACCCGCACCAGCTCTGGCCGGATCTCGGCGGGGTCTGGGGCACGGACGACCTCCACTTTTGCGGCCGTTACGACGGCTTGCTCTACGTGCGACTGAATCCGCTTGGCGCCTGCGCATTGGGCTTCACCGACCATTACGACTTGCGCGTGGAGGAAAAGCCCAAACTCTTTCGCGTCCTCCCGAACCATGACCTCGAACTGGCGAGCGGCCCGCTCAATCCCGCCGACCGCGCCATGCTTGAACTGCTCGCCTCGCCCCGGGGCGACAAGGTGTGGACCCTGGATATAGAGCGGATACTCACGCACGTCGAAACGGGCGGCACTTTTCAGGAGTTGTGCGATTTTCTCGAATCCAACGCCGACGAGGAACTTCCGGAAGACGTCCACGACTTTCTGGCGGATCTCGAAGCCAAACTCGGTGCCTGTCGCGCCCGGCGTGAAGCGGTGTTGCTCGAATGGGCCGACGAGTCCCTCGCCCAATTCGTGGCCACCAGCGCGGTCGCGAGCCGCCTCTGCTTCCACGCCGGTCAAAACCGTCTCGTCGTGCCGGGCGAACACCTGGCCGCTTTCTCGCGGGCGGTGAAGAAACTCGGCTTCGTGCTCCCGTCCGCGCGGACACGCTAAACGACGTCAATCCATAAGTGGCAAGACCCTGCTCGCGACTGACAAAGAATCCGGGGTCAGCGAGTGTTCGACCCGCGAGTAATGCTCGCGATCTAATCCGTGGCGAGGACCTGGAACTTCTGATCCTTCGTGACGACGAAAACTGTCCGGCCTTCCTCGGCAACCAGCAAGCAGTCATGTTTGGAATTTCGAAGGTAATGCCATCCGACTACGCGGACGCTTGAAGAGCAAACTCGACGCTTTGCGGCTGCTACACTTGTTCCGAGGCGTCGCGAACTTCATCGCTCTCCGCCACTTTGCCCGGCCGCAAGAATGATCGACAGCGTGTCGGTTTGCCTGTGGTAAATGACTCTCCTACCTGTTTCTCTACAACGAGTCGAAGGTCATGCTTGGCCGAAGATGGGAGCAAGAGGCATTGTGAAAAGCTGTTGAACTTACGGTGAGTTTCGACTTGCCGTTACCGAAGCCGCGGCTGGTAGCGGTGATCTCGCCCGTCATGGCAGGACGCATCGACCGGAGGACGGGTTTGCGATGCAAATTCCAGATGCAGAACTACCTGGCGGTTGATACCTCTTCAGACCTGTCTTGTAGAAAGTGACCTGCTGGCCAGAGACGCACCGTATGATCCGCGCCAGGCGAGGCCAGGACGCGTCCATCAGGCGAAAACACGGGTATCCCGAGAAACCCTTCATGACCGTGAAGTGTGAGCAGCTCCTTTCGAGTGGCAACATTCAACAAAGTCACAGAGCCGTTGGAACAGGTCTCGATCAGGGTTTTGCCATCACTCGTGAAAACCAACCCTTCCACACCTGCCACGATGCCGTCGAATGTGTGGAGTTTTTCCCCTTTGGCAACATCCCAAAAGACGAGTGTGGGAATTTCGGAACCTGAAGCCAAAATTTTCCCGTCTGGCGAGAATGCCAGGCTGCTTACCGCTCCATTGCGTTCCCTAAATTTGAAATGACCGAGGACTTTCTGGCTTCTGAAGTCCCACAATTTGATTGTTTGGTCCCAACTGCCTGTGGCCAGCAACCGTCCGTTAGCTGAGATTGCCATGGATCTGATTCCATTTGGATGTGCCAGAAAGCTGGCTCTCTCTTGCCGATTGGCCAGATCCCAGAATTTGACGACCCCCGGATTGTCTTCTCCCCATTCCCCGTTGGCGGACACCAGCGTGCCACCGTCCGGGGACAAGCCCAAACAAAACACGCTACCTCTGTGCCCGCTTAGGATTGCGAGAGGTTCCTCACGCGAAGATGAGGGATCCCAGATTTTGATTGTCTGATCCTCGCCCCCCGAAATCAGCAGTTTGCTATCCTTTGAGAACAGCACGTGATGCACTATCCCGGTCTGACCGCTGAGAGTGCGAGTAACTTGTTTGGTCGTTACATCCCATAATCTGATCGTCCCATCCCAGCTTCCGGTGACCAACCATTTTCCGTCCCCGGAAAAATTCGCGCTTCTGACCCAAGCCGAGTGTCTTAGTGCGTCCGTGTCTGGTTCGGGCGAGGCGCGCCAAAGTTTGACTGTCTTGTCGTCACCGACCGAGGCGAGTGTTGCCCCGTCTGGCGAGAAGGCAATCTGACGGACATTTCCGCGGTGTCCTTTCAGAACAGCCAGTTCTTTCGAACGGAGGACATCCCAAAGCTTGAGTGTGTGGTCGCTGCTGGCGCTTACCAATGTGCTGCCATCAGGAGAAAACGCGAGTGAGGTGGCCGAGTTCTGATGTTGTCCGAGATTCGTTACCTTTGGGGCGTCCGTTATTGCCGAAGTCACATCAACGAGGCGGATCGACGAGTTATTGTTGGCCACGGCCAAAATCTTCCCGTTCGGGGAAAAAGCCAGGCTTAGAATGTGGGTATCCGGCCACGGGATATACATTTGGCTTGCGGTGGCAACGTCCAGTATCTTGATATGCAAACCATCGCCAGCGACCGCGATCTTTTTTCCGTCCGGAGCAAAAGCAACGCTCGATATTGCGTAACCCACACTCACACTCTGCTCTTCTCGGCGCGAAAGCATGTCCCATAACCTGAAAGTTCCATCATAGCTTCCTGAAGCGAGCCCGTGTCCGCTCGGGGATACGCTTAGTGTTCTGACATCTTTTGTGTGCCCGGTGAGCAAACCTCCAGGTTGTTGTTTGGCTATGTTCCACAGCATGATTGTGCCGTCGCTTTTGCCTGCAACACAAGTTTGGCTGTCCCGCGAGAAAGCTACCGAAGTCACCGACGCTGATCCCTGCGGCAGCGTGAGCATTTCCCGCCTCGTATTCAGATTGAACAGCTTCAATTCACCGCGATCCGAATCAATAAGTTCCCTGTTTCCGCTGCCGGTGGCCAGCAGTTGTCCGTCCGGCGAGAAGGCCACACACAAAGGAGTGTAGGTGTGCGGCGGAAAGGAAAACTCATGGTCACCGCGGCAGAGCTGCCTCAACGAAAACCATTCGAAGCTGCGGAAATCGCCTTTGTCGCCTTGCTTCGGAACATGAGCTTCGAGAAGTGCCTCAGCCCGACGGATGTTCCCTTCTTTCAAAGCGCGGTGCGCGAGATTCATGTCGGATACGTACAGGAGCTGACGGTTTTCCCGTTCCCGGTCCTGCGCGAGACGCGATTGCCGAACCGCCACCAGGGCCAGCAGTGAAACCGCAGCCACAATCAATACTGCAACTGACGCGATGCGCATCATGCCTCGCCGATAAGCCGCTCCTTCCCGTGCCGCGAGTTCTACCTGCTGCTTGGCGAGGGCCCTTCGCCGCTGGGGACTGTCACGAAGGTTCGCGGCTAACTGGCCCGCCCCGGCAAATCGCTCCTGCGGATTGCCCGCGAAACAATGCTTCAAATCATCGCGCAGCAAGGGATCGGAAATGTCGTTGGCCCAGTCCGTCGTCAACGGGCGCGTCAAATCGCCGACGAGCAGTTGGTAAAGCACCACGCCGAGTGAATAGATGTCCGAGCGCGTCGAGGCGGGTTTGCCGGCCAGAAGCTCCGGCGCCATGTACATCTGCGAACCGGTCTGCGACGAGGACGATTCGGCGATGATTGTCTGTGTGAAGCCGGTCTTGGTGATTCCCGCCAGCACTTCCTGCGAGACGACCTGTCCAATCCCGAAGTCGGTGAGTTTGGCCTGGATTGCCCTCGGAGTTTGGATGCTTTGCGCTGATCCTCCAGAGCCGCTCTGTGCTTTGGATGTTTCTCCCTCACCCCGGCCCTCTCCCGCTGGGAGTGGGAGAGCTGTCGACATCGCCTCGTTAATCCCGGCTCGCGTCGATTCCGCAGAAGACTGGCCGAGGTTGCCCCCTCTCCCAGCGGGAGAGGGTTGGGGTGAGGGAGAAAGCGAACTCGCATCCGTACCGGCTTGAATGTTTTCGCGAGGCTCCCGGACTTCACCCGTCTGTCGGGCAGGCAGGGACTTGAGATGGGCAACCAAGATATTCCCCGGCTTCACATCGCGATGGATTACGCCGGCGTCGTGCGCGGCCTGGAGCGCGTCGGCCACTTGGGCCACGATTTCCAGTTTCACCTCCAACGGCGCTTTCGCCGCTCCGCCCTGTGCTTCGCACCAAACCTTGAGATCGCTGCCTTCCACATGATCCATCACGATGTAGAACGGCGGTTCGTCGAAACAGACTTCCAGCAGGCGGACGATGTTCGGGTGATCGCCGATGCGTTCTTTGAGCAATCGAAACAAGGTCATCTCGCGCTTGAGTGAACGCACGCGGTCGGCTCGGAAACAGAACTTGAACACGCGCCGCTCCTTCAGCGTTTCGTGCCGGCCCAGCCACACTTCGCCGAACCCGCCCTCGCCCAGCTTCTGTTCGAGGAGCCATTGCGTGTTCGGCACCAATTGACCCAACGCGGGGCGCCAGCCAAGCACCTGTTCATCACCGGGCGTTACTTGCCGTTGCGCCTTCGCCGAGGTTGCCGGAGGACCACCAGCCTTTTGGCCCGACGCGCCAACTTCGCAAATCTCGACGGCATCCGCGATCCCTTCCAGCCGGTACGGCCCGTGGTTGAGCCAGGTCAACTCGTGCAACTCCTGTAGCCCGCTTAATTCGCTCACTTCCTCCCGCCTGAGCACCGGCCGCGCGCTGTCGAACACCGCCCGGCTCATCAGCAGTTGTCCGGGCTTGGCCAGTTGCAGCAGCCGCTCGCAGATCACGAGCGGCTCGCCGAACTTGTCACGCGGCTCCATCGCCTGGCCATCTACGACTTCACCCAGATGAATGCCCATCCGGCAGGTCAGCGGCTGGATCGTTGCCAACTGCATGGCCAGCGCGAACTGCACGGCGCTCGATGGCCGGGCGAAACTCAGCAGCGTCGTGTTCCCCGCCATGTCCAGCATTTCCGCGTGGGGGAAGGCTTCGAGTTGTTGCTCGAAGGTCAGCTCGTGCGCCCGCGACAGTTGAGACGCTCCCAGCGGTCCCAGCACCCGCTCCAGATCCGCCGCGTTCGTGCTCATGAAAACGAGCGTCACCACCTGGCCCGTTCCCTCCGCGCCCCGCCGGGCTTCCGCCGATTTCAGATTCTCCTTCAAGCTCCGGAGATCCACCATCAGTTCCCGCGCGGATTGGTACCGTTCCCCGGGCGGTCTGCGCAGGCACTTCAGGATCACGCGCTCCAACTCGGCGGGCACGGCGTCATTGAACCGCGCCAATCCCTCCGGCGTGCCATGAAGAATTCTCTCCAGCGTCTCGCTCACGCTCCGTCCCGCGAAAGGCGCGCGTCCCGTCACCATTTCGTAAAGCACCGCGCCCAGGCTGAAGAGGTCCGTCCGCGCATCCACTTCCTTTCCCAGCGCCTGCTCGGGACTCATGTAGTTGGGCGTTCCCAACACCTGACCCGCCTGCGTTTGCACCAAAGTCGCCGCTTCCTCCGACGCGCTCGCGGCCGTCATCCGCTTGGCGAGACCGAAATCCAGGATCTTCACCCGGTCGTCGGTGGTCACATGCAGGTTCGACGGCTTGATGTCGCGATGAACGATTCCCCTGGCGTGAGCGGCGGCCAGGGCTTCCGCCACTTGCAGCCCGACATCGATCAGCCCGGGCATCCCCATGCTCGCGCGCTTGAGCCGTGCGCCGAGGGTTTCGCCCTCCAACAATTCCATCGCGATGAAGGGCCGACCATCCTCCGCCTCGCCGACATCGTAAATTGTGCAGATGTTCGGGTGATTGAGGGCGGCGACAGCCTTGGCTTCGACGAGAAACCGCTGCCGATGCCGGGCGTCAGCGGCGGATTCAGCGCAGAGAAACTTCAGCGCCACCGGACGGTCGAGGCGGGTGTCTTGCGCAAGAAACACTTCCCCCATCCCCCCGGCCCCCAAAGGCCGGTCCACCGGATAATGCCGGACGGAAGCGAGCATGACAGGGGGAGTCTTGCTCTGCTGAACAGGTGGATTCAAACCAATTCCGGCACGCAGGTACAACCGGTCCTCCGTAATCAACTCGTGCGCCCACCGCGCCATGTGCTTCCGATGGCTACGGCTTTATGGAGATACCGCGTGCTTCGAGGGATTCCTCAGTCTGCTGCACCAGCTTCTCGATGAATTCTGTTCCGTTCGGACGCACGCCGTGGCCGGTGAACACGATGTCCGGCTGCCAGGACAGCAAATGGTCTCGCACCGCCCGCACGACGGCGCTTGCCTTGTCCACGTCGCCCCAGCAGCGGTGAAAAATATCCTGGTTCTCGAATCCGAGATCCCCAGTGAACGCGATCCGCTTCCCCTCAAGTTCAACTTTGTAAATCGTCAGATCGAAGCTGTGTCCCGGCACGAAGAGGGCGCGGAACTTCAGGCCGGATGCCTCAAATTCGCGCTCATCTCCGACGTGTACGATAGGCAGGGGCATGTCCAATGGGCGCGGAGGGTAAATACCGTAATCCGTCAGCATGGGCATCAACCAGGTGAGCGGCAGCGCCGCGGATTTCGGTCCGACGATTTGCGCGCCTCCCGCCCGCCACAAGTAGGTGCCTCCACAGTGATCACCGTGACTGTGCGTATGCAGGACATGCGTCGGCCATTTTGCACCCAGCGCGCGCAGACGCGCCTGCGTCCAGGAAAACCCCGATAGCCCGCCAGCGTCCACCAAGACGGCGGAGCTTCCGGTCTTGATGATCCAAATGTCGCCGACGTAGGCGTGTTCACCCCGTGGAATGCCACCGCCCTGAAAAATCGGCAAACCAGCCACAACCGGGAATGGGGGCTCAGTCAATGGCGGCAATTCAGTGGCAGGAATGATTTTGCTCCAGACAAGCGATCCATCTCCATCCAGTCGCAATAATCGCCCGTCTGCCACACCGGCCATCGCAAAAGTGCCGTCCCTGCTCCAAGCCAGCCGAGCCGGGCCGCCGGCGTCCAGTCCTGCCGTCACCTGGCCGTTGTGATCCAGGACACGAATCTGTCCATCCCAACTCGAAACCAACGCTCGCCCATTCGTCGGAGACAACGCGACGTCGGCGACAGCATCCGGGAAATCGAATGCGACGGTTGCTCCGTCTCGAATCTTGATCCTGTAGGCCGTGCGTGCCCGGGAATCCACCGGCAGCCACACGGCACCCGCCATGCCGCGAGCAAACCAGGCCGCGGGCCAGCACCAGACTTCGTCGGCGGCGCTACCGAAACCAACCTCATACATCCCTTCGTCTGGCAATAATTCGTTGAGCAATTCACGCCCCCCGCCATCGAACACGCGCAACCGTCCGCGCTGCGTGGGCAGGAAATTCAGCGCATGAATCGGCGGGTCCCACTTTCCGATTGCCGGTCCGCTGCGCACCCATCCCCAGATGCCGTATTCCACCACCGCTACCCGTGAGCCGTCGTGATTCACCGCTACAGCCGATGCGACGTGGCCCGGAACGAGCACGTCTGGAGTCAGACGAAAGTTCTTCGCCAGTTCACCAAAATCTTCGACGGGGTTCGGCAAGGCCGGCGGCGTACCCGCCAGAGGCCCTGCGGACCAGAGCCGTTCATTGGGGTTCACCTGCCAGACACTCACCGCTTCCGAGTGCGCGGGAAGGCCCGGCACGCCCTTGGAAAAACCGAGCCAGCCGAACGCCACTCTTCTTCCATCGGCGCTGGACGCCATGCGCATGGCGCGGCTTGTCGGCAGTTGGTTCTTGTCTTCGAAGTGCAACTGTCGGCGCTGACCCTCGGCATCGAGGAACCACGCCCCTGGCTTGAAGATCCAGTCCGGGCCGCTCACGAACAGTTCGCCCAAAATGCTGGAAAACCAACCTTGGCGCCAGTCGCCTAGGCCCGGACGCAACCGCGCGAGCTGGCCGTCACTCGAATCGGCTTCCGCCAGCTCGTCCTTCAAATTCGCCGCGAACAAATCCTGGGCACTACCAGACCACACCGTAGGGTCCGGCGAAGTCACCCGCGAGTATGCCAATCCCACCGCCACTGCACGACCGCCGCTGAGAGTCGCGACCTGCATCGGCGCCCAGGGCGGGAAGTGTCGTCTGGCGAGGACCGAACCGTCCGGCGCAAATTGCCAGATGTTTGCATCGTGCCTAAAAGCCATCGTGCCGACCGAAATGAACTTTCCGTCCGCGCTGATGTTCACTGCGGAGACGGCTTGCGGTGAAAGGACTCGACCCTGCGCGGTCGCCCCGGGAACTTGCGACTGAAGTGCGGGCGGGGCGATTTGAACATGGCGCACAGCGAGGGCTGCGCTTGTGCGGTTCGAGAAGCTCCAGAGAAGCATGAGCATTACTGCCGCGTTGAAGCCCATATCTTTTAATTGCCTCTCGCCGCATCGAAAGTCCTGACGGAGATAATCCAGCCAGGAGATGACACGCTGCTCCCGACACGTTTCCTTGATCGATTCTTTCCAGCGGGATTGCCGTTGGGCCGCACGATACGCCTCCTCGCGTGACATGCCTGCCGAGATGTTCTCTTGGGTCCGCATCTGGGGATGTGCGTCCGCATTTCAACGTCCATCTCAGCGTCGAGCGCGCGCTCGCGGGACAATGCCGCGAGGCGTGTCTTGAGTTGGTTCAAGAAGTTCATGTTTTCTTCGTGGCCGTGTTCCCCCAATGCATAGTGCAAGCAAGCCGTGGACACTGCACCCAGAGTTCTTCCGCAACTGGCAGAAGGCAAATCGGAGGTTGCTCATCTGTCAACCATCAGGCTGAGGATGCCTGATCATGCAATCCACCACGGAGCGCCGCGAGCATCCGAGCATCGGCGCTCACTTTCTCATCGGACATCCACTTCGGCTTCAGAATGGAACCGGCGGCTACCAGCAGGTTAACAACCTCGTCGTACCGGGGGCCCTTTGCTTCAGCCGGCGGATTGGCCCACCCGTGGAGAGCCCAGTCCAATGGTGTGTTGCACCAGGTTTCGTCTTCGCTGTTGATTGGCGGTTTTAGTTCCAGAAGTAGTTTGACGATGTCGAAATGTCCGCCATACGCAGCCCAATGGAGGCCAGTTTGTCCACGGTGCATTTCACCGACCTCGATCCCGTTTCTCAGCAGGAAAGCAACAACGCCGGTCCGGCCATATTCACATGCCCACTGAAAACCCGACTTCAACTGCGCCGGGGTCGCATTAGCTCTCAAGCTGCCATCCTCATTGAAGAACCTTCGTACGGTTTCAAGGCGGCCCACGCCCGCCGCTCCTTCGAGGTCCAGGAGTGCGCCACTATTGGCGAGAAATTCAGCCGCGCCCGGACGTCCGTTGGCGAGACAACCATTCACAATGCCCTGCCCATTGCCAGCGCCTTGCGGGTGATCCATCGCCGCGCCATGGTCGAGCAGGATATTCATCAGCGCATTCTGCACACCGGCAAGGAGTGGGTGAACGCTCGTTGCCACCAGACCCAGCGTTGTCGAACCGCCATACATTTTCGCCATCGCATCAATCTCGGCGCCAGCCTTGAGAAGATGCTCCACCACCTCCACGGCGTTGGGAGGAGTCTTCTGACGCCAGCCTTCGACACCATTGGCCCCCACGTAGTGTAAAAGCGTTGAGCGATGATTACGGGTGGAACGGGCGCAAATCAGTCCGGGGTGTTGTCGAAGCAACCGCTGAAGCATAACGACATCGCCGAGTACAACGGCATCCACCGCCACCTCGAATTGGGCGGCGGACGAATCCTTCTGTTTCAGCATTTCTGCATGGTCCATGAACTCACGCCAGCTTTCAAAACCATGCTCGCGCATGATGATCGATTGGGCATTGGCACTGGAATAGTCAGGGGCGAGACAACCACACCACGAGGAGTGCGGACTCGACCCACGAAAAGTCTCTCGGTGCTCCTTAAGCAATCGCTCAAGTGTGGCGACATCACCCGCAACAACAGCATTCTCCGCCGCGGACCAGATGGACTGCGGGTCGTTCATATTTGAAAGGCCATTGTCACTGACCACTCTTTTGGTTTAGCAGATCAACGATTTCACGGTGCCCCCGCCGTTTCGCCCAAGCCAGCGGAGTGGCCCAAGGCGGATCGTCGGACAAATGCGGCTTCGCGCCACGTTGCAGGAGAAGCTCAACCATCGCCTTCTGGCCAAACTTCGCCGCCCAGCCCAACGGCGTGGAGCAGATGTCTTCGTCACGTGCGTACAGATCCGCGCCGTGATCGAGAAATAGCGTCGCCTTCTCCACGTCACCTTTTCGGGCGAACTGGTGGAGCGGAGTGATGCCCAGCCAGTCCGGTGCGTTTGCGTTCATCCCGTGCTGGAAGAGGAGTTCGTTCAGCTCGCGCGTCTTCGCGCCCACGGACCAGGCTGGGAAGGTGACACGCCTGGGCAGATCAGGCTGATAGCGAAGCATCAGTCGCACAAACGCCTCATGCCCTTCGCCAGCGGCGTTGGCGAGCGCCTCGGGATCTTCGACCAGTGCCGGGTTCGCCGCGAAAACGGCGGCGGCGGTCTGAAGGTCGTTGTAGTACGCGAGGAGATGCACCGCCCTCGCGGCACCTCGGGAGCAAAGCAACTCCAGCATCCTTTGATCGCCATTGGAGATCACGCGGCTCAACGTGTCGGCGGAACTCTCAACTTCGACGTTCGGATGCGCGCCGTGTTCCAGCAGCAGCTTTGCGACTTCAAAGTGTCCGTTGGCGGCGGCGGAGTAGAGCGCATGGCCTCGCGGCGCTATGCCTTCCTCGGACAGGTTAGGATCGGCACCGCGCTCCAGCAGATGCTTGACGATCTCGATATGCCCCGCGGCGGCGGCGTTGCGGATCGCGGTCCCGGAACACGCATAGTAAGGGCGAGCGAAATAATAACTTGAGCAAATAGGCTGGCTTTTGAAACGGATCGAGAGATAAGCTCGAAGGATCCGGCTCAAGATCATCATCGCCCAGGTCAGGAGAAAGTATCGGCAATTGTCCGTGCGGATGGACG
>SXGS01224986.1_pt1 | contig 20144 bp, 8 predicted proteins | sample 3174681 | NCBI WGS metagenome assembly SXGS01 (sample SAMN11356861, study PRJNA531348) | freshwater metagenome | isolation source: freshwater sample F1-80 | place: China: Fuxian Lake, Yuxi | collected 2017-12-25 | reverse complement strand
TGGTGCCTTGCGTTCCTGCGAGCGCGATACAAGCCAAACGAACTGCCTATTTGCTATTGGTAATTACGCTTTGGCATCGCTTCGATCCCGGAATTGGCCATATTTTGCGCCCTGCAAGCGATTGTAGACCTAAACTTGCGCGATTTGTTTTTGTACTCGCAATGCAAGGATTACGATTGTGCTGGGAATCCGATTTGTTAAGGTTGCACCGACCACGTATGTCATGGTCTTTCGAGGTGGAAAAATTGTTCGCGAAGGAGTGGGTCTTTCTTTTTTCTACTTCGGACCGTTTTCAGAGATCGTGCAGGTGCCGATCGCCAGCACAGACGTGCCTTTTGTATTCAACGAAGCCAGCAGCGACTTCCAAGAAGTTACGATTCAAGGGCAACTTACTTACCGCATCGACGACCCCAAGACTGTTGCTTCGCTGTTAGACTTCAGCGTCAAACCGAACGGCCAATACCGCTCGGATGATCCTGAAAAACTAAGGGATCGGCTGACCCACGTGGCTCAAATTCTCACTCGCTCGTTCACCCAACACCGAACGCTGGGCGAATTGCTGGCATCGTCCGATGAATTGGTAAAATACGTAAGCTCAGGGCTGCAAGGCTCCGATGCTGTCAAGCAATTGGGGTTGTCTGTGCTATCGTTCTCGGTTCTGTCGATCAAAGGCACACCGGAAATGACCAAAGCCCTGCAAGCCGAAGCTCGCGAACAACTGCTGCGCAAAGCTGATGAAGCGATCTTCGAGCGCCGAAACCAAGCGGTCGATCTGGAGCGCCGCATCAAAGAAAACGAATTGAATACCGAGATCGCTGTCGAACAGAAACGCCGAGCGGTTCGGGAGACCAAGATGGCTGCTGAAATTGCCGTAGAAGAACAACGTTCAGCGCTGGTGGACAAGAAAGTCGAAAACGAACGCAAAGAAGCTGCAGCGCGAGGCGATGCGCTGCGGGCAACGTTAGGACCATTGAAAGATGTCGATTGGCGTACGCTGGTGGCAGCGTCCTCGGGCGCGTCTAATCCAAGAAGCCTCATTGCCATGGCTTTTCGTGATCTCGCAGATGGGGCTCACAAGATCGGCACGTTGAACATCACCCCCGATCTATTGTCGCAGTTGCTCGACCAACCCAAGTCGAATTCCGAGAGAGAGTAATCGTATCGTGTATAGTCCCGCGATCGCAGTTGTGACTCGCGAAACTCGCATGCAAGGCTTGTTGGCTCGCTGGGGCACCAAGGGCGCCGCCAAGTTCCGCTTGGGCGCCGCCCGCGATCACCAGCGCTCGCTCAGCTCGTCGGCCACCAGAAAATCGACTTCTGCGGACGCCGCCGCTTTGTCAGTACAAGCCCGCGACTCCCAAGTGGCGGCTGACTTCACCGAGTACGAAGACGAAGATCGCAATTACCGCGAAGCTCTCAATGTGCTGAACGACGAATTGAATCTCGGATATACCGTGACGCACGTTGGTCGCGAGTATTTGGCCAATTACGACTTTCGCGGATGCGTCGCGGTTGTCGTCGTTGGTCAAGACGGATTGGTAGCAAATACCGCCAAGTATGTCGCCGGTGTTCCTATTATCGCCGTGAATCCAGATTCTCAACGAATTGACGGAGTGCTGTTACCCTTTCGCGCGCATCAGGTTGGACAGGTTGTAAAACAACTGCTCAAGGGAAACTGCTCCGTTCGCGAAGTGACCTTAGCACAAGTCGAGCTGAATGACGGCCAACAATTATTGGCTTTCAACGATCTGTTTGTTGGCTGCAGCGGCCATTCCTCCGCTCGATACACGTTGACCGTGGGAGCGAAGACCGAACCTCAATCGTCCAGCGGCATGGTGATATCCACTGGTGCAGGGTCGACGGGTTGGTTGTCGTCGATGTTCAACATGTACCGCGGCATGGCCAATTGGATCGAACCGCCAATCACGATGAACTCGCGCGATGAAAACCACACATCGGCGTCCTACAGCGATCATTCGCTGCGGCTGACATGGGAGGACCCGAAACTAGCTTGGGTGGTAAGGGAACCCTTTCGCAGCAAGCAGTCGGGCGTTTCGCTGGTGGCAGGTATGCTGGACGACGGCGAAGAATTAGTCATCGAATCGCTGATGCCTTCGCGCGGCGTCATTTTCTCTGACGGCGTGGAAGCCGATTATCTTGAATTCAGCAGCGGTTCGATCGCGCGCATTCGCCGCGCTGCGCAACGTGCTAAACTCGTCTTCCCGAAAACGACCGCGACAGTCGTTCGCTAAAGATGGAGCTCGTGCGTTAGCACGGTTTACGCTCCGGTCCTCCAGCCGCATGCTCGGTCTATCTATTATGGCCGCATTGTGTTCCAGCGAAATTTAACTGCCGTAATCCAGGTGGCAGTAGTGCCAAATCCCACGATCAGAAAACACCAACCCGGGATGGATTCCCATACCCAAGAATAACCTGGCAACACAAACAGATTACCTGGAGGTGGTCCCAGGTTGTAGCCCGGAACCATGATGAGAGCACAGGGAATCAGTGAGCCGGTCATCAGCAGACCGCGTGGCAGCCATTTTCGCTTGCTGCGACCTGGAGACTTAAGTCGCGCCAGCAACTCGTCGCGACTTCGTGGGACGAGTTCGCCAGCCTGCACGGCCAGCACGAGGGCTGGTCCAAGCAACAGTCCTTTCACAAAAGCAAATACCACCAGGCCTGGGCCGACCGTCGTTTCGATCGCCCAAAACTCGTGTTTCAGAATCCACAGCAACCTCGGAAGCGCAAGGATCATTGCGACCAAGGTCGTAATCAACATGATATCTAGAATACTCCATTGAGGAATATTACCGGTTCGTTCCTTGTCCGAATCCAGTGTCAGCCAACCCCACGATTTGCAAACGTACAACAAAGCAGTTAAGACCAAGCAGTAACACGCGCTGTTGAAAATCGGCAACCGGCAGTCGAATCCGCGATAGAATCCGAACACCATGGTCATCGTCCACAAGCACAACAAACCGGCGACTCCAACTCGAAACCGAGTTGCAGCATCGCCAATTCCCACGACGATCCAACCTGCTGCCATCGCCGACGCAGGAGCCAACATCTCGCCCAGAGGATAGCCGAGCGTGAACAGGACCGCTGCAAAGGTCCAAACTACGTTAAGATACTGTTGCATTCCGCTTGGATTGACGATGCTCTCTACCAGTTCATTTGGAGGAAAATGAATTCTCACAACATGTCAACTAATATTACCGCGATACCGCTCAAATCGTAGCAGGGATAACTCTCAGTGATCTTAGTTGGGCAGCGCAACATGACCACGCAATACAAGCCCGATGCGCAAACGAGTGACTGACTTGCGCCGACTCACTCGCTTGCGCTTCGGGCTTGTAATTCCCGTCGTTTAGCACGAAGTGGCGCTATCCAACTAGGGATCTCTTCTCAATCGCAAATATTCGCCGTGGCAGTTGTGCGCAGTACACGCGACAGTGCGAATGGTAGGTAGAAGTCCCGAGCAAATTTTGCGTAACTTGCACGTTGCTCATGTGAATATTGTTACAATTGGCACTTATGAAAGCATGCCTATTTTCAATTAGTTACGCAGGATTCTGGGGTCAAGACGCTGTACCGCTGGACGAATTCATCATTCGAGCGGGGACGCTCGGTTTTGAGTCGGTCATGGTGGCAGGCAAGCGTCCGCATTTGTCGCCACTGGACGCCACCGACGATCGGCTTGCCGAATTATCCGCTCGGCTTACTCAAGCGGCAGTGCGTTGTGACGTGGTCGCGGCATACACGCATCTGGCCATGGGGTTTGCCACAGAAGTTCCAGTCATCGAATTTCAGATTGCTTATGTGGAAACGCTTGCGAGAATAGCGAGACAGCTCGGCGCGTCCATAGTGCGTGTGTTCACTGCGTACGAGATCGATGGACAAGACCTCCAAAAACAATGGCGATGCGTGGTTGAGGTGTTGCGCGAGATGTGTGATCGCGCCGCGGCATACGGCGTGACCGTCGCTGTCCAAAATCATCACGATGTGGGCTTGCATACGGATGCTCTGCTTGAGTTGCTTACCGACATTAACCGGCCGAACTGTAAACTCGGATTCGACGCATGGTCTCCAGCGCTGCGTGGCGAAGATCTATACCAAGCCGCCCGCAGGGCTGCGCCGTTTACCGCAATTACGACGAATGCAGATTACATTCGCGTGCCTCGCCACCGCTATCGACCGGAACTGGTCAACTACGAACCCGTAGTTCCCGATTGGGTTCGTGCAGTGCCATTTGGCACCGGGTTTATTGACTATGGCAGTTTTTTTCAAGGGCTGTGCGACGGCGGATTTGATGGAGTGGCGGTTTATGAAATGTGTTCGCCAGTACGCGGAGGCGGCCATATCGACAATCTCGATCGATATGCGCGGACCTACTTGGAATGGATGAAATCCAAAGGACTAATTGGGCAATAATTGATTGGGGACGACTAAATGAGCAAACGCAATCGGCGAGAATTTCTAACGTCATCTATCGTTGCAGGCGTAGCAATTGGCTGTGCGACGTCCGCGTCCAGCAATTTCGCTGCAGATGCTCGATCTACGGACGAGCCAATTATCGACATTCATCAACATACGAACTATCGCGAACGAACCAATGCTCGGTTGTTGGCTCACCAGCGAGCGATGGGAGTGACGAAGACGATCCTGCTGCCAGCCGGCAGTTCGGTACGCCGACCGTCGACCAAGGACGGCGCCTATAATGGACTGGGCGGCGTGGGAGCCGGTGGCAATGACACCGTAGTTGCAATGAGTCAGGAACATCCACGCGAATTCACTTATGGAGCTAATGAAGTTACCGACCTGCCAGAGGCCAGAGCCGTGATCGAGCGACTGCTCAAGGCAGGTGCTGTGATTATCGGCGAGCAGAAGTTTACCGTTCAATGCGACTCACGAGAAAGCCAGATGCTCTACGCTTTGGCTGCCGAATACAAAGTGCCGATCCTGCTGCACTTTCAGCACAATTCGTACAACATGGGATTCGAGTTCTTTTACAGGATGCTTGAGAAGTTCAGGGATACTATTTTTATTGGCCACGCGCAAACGTGGTGGGCGAATATCGACAAACACCACAGCGACCAAACTAATTTATATCCCAAAGGCAAAGTAACGCCTGGTGGCTGGACCGATCGCTTTCTGGCCGATTATCCGAATATGTATGCGGATATGTCGGCTGGATCAGGCTTGAACGCGCTGACTCGCGACGAAGAACATGCGCGCGGATTTCTCGACCGTCATCAGAACAAAATCCTGTACGGCAGCGATTGCAACGACCACACGGGAACCGCGCCAGAATGTCAGGGTGCCAATACGATCGCTGCGATTCGCAAACTGGCAGCAAACAAGACGATTGAGCGCAAGATACTCTACGAAAATGCCAAACGAGTATTCCGATTCGACGCATAAAAACGAAGAAATCCGCGAATTGGATTCACCCATCCCGCGGATTTCTTCACGTCGGTTTCGGTTCTTGGGAAGGAACAGAACGACTTAGCGATTGATCGTCATACCGAAAGTAAATCCAACCAGTTGAACGTCTTGTACGTCGGTGCTAAACGTTCGCAATGGTGCGCCTGGAACTACTACCCCGTTGACGGTTTCGGCGGAACCTCGTAATACGCCTTTAGCGAAGTCAATTAGATCAAGACCGCCTCTTACACTGATGTACTTGGTGACTTGGTAGCCTGCTTCGGCGCGAACTTCAAACCCGGGTACAAACGTATTGCCGTTGCCATCGACAATTAGATTCGTCGATGCCTGGTCCACCGCGCTCACCGTGCCACCTGTTGCCGCACTGTATTCCGTGATGATTTGGCGAGTTCGTTGTCGTGTCTTGTAGAAGTTGTGCATACCGAACGCACGCAGTTCTGTCGACAGTGTCCAGCGTTTGTAATAGTTGAAATATCGCAATCCAAGTTCGCCGCCGACCATATAGTTGTCGTTGGTCATTTCAAAGGATTGAAGTGTTTCGACAGAGTTCGTGGTGGCTGGAGTTGGTGTCGTGATCGGCTGAGTTCCACGGGCATAGGCTTGATCTAGCGATTGATCTTTGAATCGCGTGTAGCGCAGACCCATCATCGGTTCCACAATGCCGCCATATCGATACGGTTCCATGCGCCAGGTCTTGTTGATTTCGACGCTGGAAAGGCCTGCTACGTTGAGACTGTCACCCAACACGTAGACTCTCTGGCGCAGTTGCGGGTCAATACGATCTTCCACCGGAAACAAACTGGATGGAACCGTGTTGTCAGCCGCGTTGACTCGGTTGATGCGTTCTTGCATCACGCGGTCATAGGAGTTCGGACCTGTTACGCTTCGGAGCGTAAACAGCCATCCGGATTCCTCATCATTCATGAATCCCAAATCGAATCGATTGCCCCACGTAAAGTCGCCTTCCGTCGAGCTTTGCTCCGTTTCGCTGCGAGACATACGTAGGTATGTTCGATCGTAAGTTGCGAACCAACCGGTATTGGCTCGTTTCCTACTAGAAGACTCTAGAAGCGAGTCGACATCGACTGGCGCGAAGAACTGCCAGTCAGGATCGAATTCTAGAGGTTCGGCAAACGGGTGATACACTTGTCCCACTGCCGACGGGCCTATTGCCACGAAGGCGAGTAACAGGACGAACCGCCTAGCTAAATTGAGCACCGACATGATTACCTTCCCACCGTAGCAAACGGAATTGCCCCACGACACTTACCCGACAGTAAGCGAACTGCGCAAGCGCATAATTCAGGTTGTACCGATAGTATCGGATCATCCTCTGAACCGAGTTGAGACGGTTTGGGTAAACCTTGTCGAAAATGGCGGTCGAAAGCTCTATGCCGCGCCAGATGGGGGAAAAGTCCAAGAAGTTGGGAAGTTTGTGTGGCTTAGGGGAGAAGCACCCGTTTCAGCGAGCCCGCCGCCAAGTTGCTGCTCTCGACGTTTTGTGTCGGCGGAGGGAAAGCAATTCCACTCAACGCATTTCAAAAAAGCATGAATTCGTTACTGTTTGTGCAATCCCGTCGGGAGAAAATCACGATTAGGCGCAACATCGCTAGATTTGCTTGAAGAAACATAGTCGATAATTGTCATCCCAAAACCTCCCACGAGCATGACAGATCCCACCACAGCCGCGCCTGTAGATCCAAAGACAACTAAAACGCCCGTAGCCCCGACAACTCCCACATCCTTCAATGAGATATTCACACCGAAAGGCCGCTGCGGCGTTGCCGGCACCCCCAGGTGACTGAGGGCATCAAATGTTTGGAAAGCAAAGTCCCGACAAGTGAAGATACCAGGAAAGTAGTTGATTCCTTCGGAACTCTCATATTCTTGCATCGACAATTGTACGAGTTTCTCTAAGAGCTCGCGGGCCTGCTGGTCCTCGTTGGCACTCAATTTCCTGTAGTATCCGGAAAGGATGTTTCCGGATCCTGCTTTGTGACCCCGGTCGTACTCTGGAAAAATGACACCTCTGGCAAATTTGAAGGACAGCTTGGGCATAAGATTTAAGCTGTACGAATCGTAAACGCCGTTCGGATCACCGATGTTGATACTGCGATGCAGTGGAAGTTCACCAGAGTTCCCCGCTTCGATCCACATATCGAGTCCAGTCGGGTCGGTTGCCGAAACCGGATTATTCTCGACGTAGCGGTAGAGGTTTGCGTCCCCAGCATCAAAACCGATTGGGTCTTCGGATACAAAGTGTCCGGTTTGAGAGTCGTAATACCGAGCTCTGTTGTAGAAAAGCTGAGTTTCTCGATCAAACTCGCGGCCCGCAAAGGCAAACAGGAAATCGACGATTGGGTTCGTTTCGCTGATGAGCTGACCGAAACTGCTATAACTGATGTGGTTTCGAACGACGCCGATAGAATCGACCAGATCGCGGACAGACCCCAAATTGTCCGTTAATGTCCACAGGACAAAGTCGTTTGCACTTTCGTCGGCCAAAATTTGATCGAGGGCTGGTCCGTGGAGGTATCGGTGCGTCTCGATTCCGGCGTTGTCGAGCGAAAATGCAATGTGACTTCCATCGTAAATAAAGCGTTCCACAACCGGGGAGGTGGGACCGGCACCGTCGGAGTCCACCGACTTGGCAATGCGCCGATCATAGATGTCGTACGTATATCGCACCTCGCTGGTGACGGAGCCACCCGCCGATTTGGTTGCCAAGCGTGTCAACCGGTTGCGGTAGTCCCAGCCGTATTCGGTGATCGCTCCAGTGGCGATGTTCGTGCGGCTGGCGCGGTTGCCTTCGGCGTCGTACGTGTAATTAAATGTGCCGTCGGACGTGAGGTGATTGTTTGCGCCGGTTTTGTAGCCCGCGTTCGTTCGATTGCCGTTCAAGTCGTAGCTGTAGACTTCATCGGTCTGGAACGAATGATCGGCGGCCGTGAGCTGATTCGTATCGTCGTAAGTGAAGTTGGAAGTTCCGTCGTTGGAGGTCATCCGCGTGATGCGGTTGGCGTCGTCGAAGATCCACGAATACTGCGCGAGCGTTGCCGTGCCCTTGGCATGTGTCAGTGCGGTCAAGCGGCCGGCGGCGTCGTAGGTGTGGGCGCTAGCTGCGACGAGCTGCGTTCCGGTCAGGTCGGCGAAGCGTGTAACGCCGGTCATTTGGCTGGCGGCGTCGTAGGCCATATCGACTCGTTTATCGACGACGCCGGTTCCCGATTGTGTTACGCGGGTCATCCGATTTAGCACGTCGTAGGTGTACGAGTTTGTGCCGCGCGACAAGCCGTTGATCGTATCGCCGCGAGTCAGCAGATTGTCCAAAGCATCGTAGGCGTAAGTAAAAACAACCGCGGGTACACCTGGAGAACCGGAATTGCTCACTGTCGTCACGCGACCATCGAGATCGTGGGTGTAGCTGTATGCAGAATCCACGTCGGAAGCGGATGTCAATTGGCTGGCCGCATCGAATGCATAATCGATGGTTCGCAACGCGTTATTACCGGAATCAATCCACCGCTCTTTAGTACGTCGATCCAGGGCATCATATGCGAATTGGCGAACGCGCCCGTTGCGATCAGTGGCGGTGATCAGGTTTCCAACCGGATCGTAAGTATACAGGCGTGATTTTCCTAACGCGTCGGTTTCGCTGGTGGCACGATTCAAGGCATCGTACTGGTACCGAGTTGTGTTCTTTACGGGATCTGTCAGGCGCAGAATATTGCCGACCGCGTCGTACGAAAAATTCGTGATTCCACCGCGGGCGTCTGTTTGCTGAGTCACGCGATCGAGCTTGTCGTAGACGAAGTCAACGCCATGCCCTAGTGGATCGGCGCTGCGCAGGACGTTTCCGACGGCGTCGTAATTCGTCGTCCATACATGACCTAAGGGATCGGTGGTGCTGGTTGCTCGATCGAGGTTGTCGTAGACGAACTGTGTGACTCGATTCAATTCATCAGAGGCTCGTACGATATTGTCCTCGGCGTCGTATGTGATCGACACCGTGCCGCCAAGCGGATCCGTGCGGCTGGTCCAGCGGTTGAGACCATCGTAAACGAATTGCGTAGGGCGATTTAATTCATCGGTTGTGCGAGTCAAATTGCCGACTGCATCGTACTGAAACGTCTTGGATGCATTCAGCGGATTGGTGATGGAGTTCAAGCGATCACGCGTGTCATAAGCGTAGCGCGTTGTTCGATTCAATTCGTCAGATACCGACGCCAAATTTCCATTGGCGTCGTACTGGAATTTCTGCTCGCCGCCAAGCGGATCGCGCTGGGATACGCGGCGTCCCAGGTCGTCGTATTGATATTGAGTCGTGTGGCCGTTGGCGTCGGTGACGGCGATCAACTGGTCGGCCAGATCATAGCGGTAGGTGGTTATGCCACCCAACGCGTCGACGGAGCGCGTCAAGCGTCCGCGAGCATCGTACGTGTAGTTGGTGGTGTGACCATTGGCGTCCGTTTCAGCGATCATGTTTCCATCAAGATCGTAGCGCCATTGCCATGCGCCGCTAAGGGGATCGACTTTCTCGATTACCCGGCCGCGCGCGTCGTAGCGATATCGAGTTTCACGTCCGAGTTTGTCGGTCATCGAGACCAAGTTGCCGTCAGCGTCGTACCGCATTCGCTCAATTTTTCCGTCCGGATCCGTGCGTTCGGTCAACCGGTCTAGCGCATCGAAAGTGAACTGTGTTTGGCGACCTAGGCCGTCGGTCAACTTGGTCAAATTACCGGCGGTGTCGTAGGCCATGTTGGAGACAGGTGCGGCGAGCGGTCCAGCTCCATCGGGATCTTGTTCCGTGATGCGGGTGACCCTGCCTTGTGAATCGTATTCAAACGCTGTCCGATTTCCGTTGGCGTCGACCATCGCCGTAGCATTTCCCGCGGCGTCGTACTCGAATCGTTCAACTTCGGCGGCGGGAGTTCCAGCGGCTCGCGTTATCTTCGTCGGTCGGCCTTGAGGATCGCGCTCGTACTGCGTGACGTGGCCGTTCGGATCGGTCATGGAGGCGATCAAACCTTGAGCGTCGTAGGTCATGCTGGTCAGCAGATCGTCGCCACCTCCAGGTGTGCCAACAACTCGTGTCATCGATTCGGTATTACCGTTGATGGAGTTGATGCTGTACAGCGTCTGGCGACCAAGTTCGTCAACTTGTTTGGTTTTTTGGCTGAAATTAGCTTCGTATTCGTGGCTGCGGCCCCCGAGCACAGCATTCAATACCGCTCCAGCTCCTCCGGTACGAATGGAATTGATTTGCGTCTCCGTTAATGCGTCGGCAAAGAAGAAGACGTTGTCGACTGTCCCTGCAAGGAATTCGCCAAAAATTGGGCTTGAACCAATTCGCACGGTGGAAAAGCCGTCGGTTAGCGTGCCTGCCTCGGTGAGTTTCTTGTCGTCGACGTAGAACGTCACTAGACTAGCGTTTTGGTCGTAAACAGCCGCGATGAACGTCCATTGTCCGACAACGACCGGTTGAGCGCCGAGGACTTCGCCAGTACCGCTGAATGCGGACCATCCGCTGTCGCCGCCGCGCGAATCGATTCCGAACGAGCGGTCAAAGCAACCGTCAGTTTGCGATAACACCTGGCGAATCGGAGTCGCGTTGTCAACTTTGACCCAGGCACCCATGGTAAGCCGCGGGTGCAGCGATGCGTTGATATTGACCGGAATATCGATGAAGTCATTAATGCCATCGAAACGAAAGCCGTTTCCTTCGTAACCAGCATCGATACTCGCGCCGCTAACGGTTCCGTCGCGGCCACTGCCGGTCACGTCGCGTGCGTCACCTTCAAAGGTATACATGGCCAGCAGGCCTGCCGCAGAAACTTCATCCACAGTTCGCAACAGGTTCCCCGACGAGTCGTAGGAGTATCCTGTCGCATGCCCACGGGAATCTCTTTCCGAAGTAACCAGGTTTTCATTGTTCCGTCGCACACCGGGCAAAGTTCCAATCGTGTCGACTTGCGAGGCAACCTGGCCAGCTCCATCGAGTGTGGTTGCAATTACATTGCCTCGACCATCGGCAAATCCAGCATTCGCAGCGCTTGAACGTACCGTTTGAGGAGCTGCAAACGGATCGATTGTGGTGTTCGGTGGGAACAGTCCCTGCACTTGCAGCGGTCGTACGGAAACTATCGAACCATCTTTGCGTTTGGAACTGGCTAGCCTGCCCGCGAAATCATAAACAGACTCTTCGCGAAAACCGCGTTTGTCGACTTCGCTGGTTAAGTGATGGTTGCTGTCATAGCCAAACGATCGCTGCGTTCCATCCGGGTCGGTAACTCGGGAAAGGTTGCCCGCGGTATCGTAAGCCAACTGAGTTGCACGTCCTGCAGGATCGATGATTGAAGTGATACGCTTTCCAGTGCGGGTAAAGTTGGTCGCCAAACCGACCGGATCGACAATCTTGTTGATCATGCCGTCCACGTCGTATTCGAAACGCATCGTATTTCCATTGCGGTCTCGAGTCTCGGCGATGCGGTTTTGGGAATTGAAGCGGTGCGACGACTGATCCTTCATCGTGCGCCGGAAAGTTCCATCGGGTCGCTTGACGAGTGTTGAAAAGTCGCCCGGCGGTGATTCATAGGCAGCTCCTGGTGAAGCCGGAGCATCGAACAGCAGCTCGCCACCGTCACCGCGGATGATCAGCACCGAACCATCTGGGTTTTCGACGATTTCCTGCAATTCGGCGAGTCCCCAGCCGGCGCCGAATGGACTGTCGATCGAGTTCACCAACAAAAAGTTGCCATGTTGCGTAGTGGAAGATCCGATATACCCGCGTGAACCCGCAAAACCGAGGACACCCGAGGTCATATCGTATTCGTAACGCCCCGATGGTTGTCCGCGGAGGTCGACCTGCAATCCAGCGGTAACCGAACCGCGCCCAGGTGGTAGCGACCAAAAATGCTCGCCTCCGCTCAAACCGGGCAAAGTTCCGGTATAACCCGGCAGCTCCTGATTGAGGTTGCCGCGGTGCACGGCTAACTTGGCAATCAACCTCAGCGCACTTGGCACCGAGTAGATGCTCGGGTCTACATCATCGAAGGAAACATGGACAATCGGTCGCGGGTCGGCTCGCAACGAATCGTAGGTCAATGTTATCGATCGTTGCATGCCTTGCGACTGGTACGGTACGGTCGAATGCATCTCAATCACGGCGCCTGAATGCAATTCGACTTCTGAATTTACTTTGGCCAGAGCAGCACACTCTTCACATCCTTCGTAAATGTTCGCAGGATCTTTTTGCGGTGGAACTGGCTTGGCCGGCTGAGTGGTGACGAAGTGCCAGCTCGAATTGCGAATACCACCACTGATCGTTTCTACCGACGCTCCGTTTGGACTGACTCGCCCTGTTCCTACGATATCAAACTGCCCGGTGACAGGATTGATCGACCACAAGTCCATCAGTGTGCCAGCGGCCCAGCCATCGGTATTGGGGATTGTCAGCGGAGCTGGAGTGGCAAAGACCATTTCTCCCGGTTGAATGGTAACCACAGTCGACGGCACCAAGTTTTCCGGCAATGCGGCAGGAGTTAAATTCGCTGGTACTTGCGTAATCGACAGCACGCCATTGAATGGTGTCCCCTGCTGGTTCATTAAGGATCCCGCTGCGACGACTAATTTGGCCGACAACCCTGGCGCGAACTCCTGGACCACATTCGTGGTCTGCGTTGGATTGATGGCCGTACCACCGGCGACGTTCAAGGCGAGCAAGAAAATCGGTCGACTGATAACGTTGTTCACACCCTGAATGACATCATGTTCGAGGACCAGCGGTAGTTTTTCGGCGATGAACGGGTAAACCACAGCGCCTGAAAATAATTCACCGCGCACCTTCAGCGTATCGGTAACAACTGTACCCGAGCCGAGATCGAGCAGGAACGATCCATCGTTCTGAGTCAATCCCTGGACAGCTCCAATCTCAACACGAACTCCGGCGAGCGGCGATTGATCGGTCGCGCGAACCGTACCCGAGACACGCGTGGTCGTCAGCGAATCCCTGGCAACATTAACTGTCACTTGACGAGTCACCGTGGATGACCCGTCACTGGCTTGCACTGTGAAATTGAACGTGCCTACTTGTTCCCGCGTAGGGGAAATGACTAATGTCCCATCCGCTTTCAAGACCGTGTCGGGAAGTGCTCCGGAGGCCAGTAGCGAAAACTGAATCGCGTCGCCATCGGGATCGGAGGCGATCAAATTGTGCTCCAGCCGGCTGCCAGGAGTCGCGTTCAACGTCGGAATCGCAGCCAGAACCGGAGGTTGGTTTTGTCCGCCTGCCAAGAACCTGGGTACCAACGGAAAACGCGTGCGATTAGCATTGTTGATCTCGACCAGAATCGTTTGTGACGTGGCGCCATTTGCCAGACCGCCAGCGCCAATAGCGTCGCGAAGGCTCAGATACTCAGTCGAGTCGACCAGCGTTCCACTTGGGTTTGCAAGTGCCACGCCACCGGACAAGCCAGCAAACGCGACTGCGACTTGGCGACCGATCGATGGTCCATCATTGCGCACTCGTAGGTTTGCAGCAAATCGACCAGTCTCCGAGTTGTATCGTACGTTGTCGATGATCGGAGTCAGTTGGCTGGTATCTACCAACGCGGATGTGTTCAGCGAGCCGCTGGGAGCAACTACCGCTGAAGGCAAAATCAACTGCGGTGGTAGCGTCCCGGCCGGATCCAGTTGATTCGAGATCACGCGCACGAAGGCTCGCCCGTCGGTATCGCTGTCGCTGTTGAGCAACTGAGCAATGAGGCTGCCTTGTTTTGTGCCGCCTAGGGCAGTTAGATCTATATCGATAAATCGGCCATCGAATCGAACCGTGCCTGCTGGGTACTCCGCTGTTGTGCCGTCCCAGGAGAAAAATGGGGTGCCAGCCCGACCGTTATCGACGAACGTCTCTCCGCGATTCAGTGGATTGACCAGATATAGCAGCAAACGATCAGGTACTTTCGAGTCGACGGCGCTGGTATTGAATACCGACTTAACTTCCAGTCGCACGTGCCGCACGCCACTTCCGCCGAGCGACAATGTGCGCGATGCTTCCCGCGCAAAAGCCCCTTGTTCGACAAACGTAATGACCTCCGGCGACAGTCCGATATTGAGTTCATTGATAATAAACAGCGCATCGATCGCCGACACGAACGAATCACCATTGACGTCAATAAATGACTGGCCAGATGGACGAGTTGCGGGCAGCAAACGCGAACCAACTGAGTTGATATCGTTGACGATCAACAAGACGTCAATTGCCGAAGTAAATCCGTCACTGTTCACATCCAACAAATTGAACGTATTTATCCAAGCGCTGCGCGAATTCGCTACTAAGTCGTAAATCGAAGGTCCTCTCCCTTCGCCAACGTTCACCGCGGTTATACCAGCTTCTGATTCACCACCTGCTCCAGCTTGCCGCTCCAGCGCTCCGCGATCGACAAACGCCACACTACCGGTACCGCTGTTGGCGACAGATGTGTCATCGGCGCGCGGCCGCGACCGCAGATCCGTTGCGGGGGCTCCTGTGCTGGTGGCTGAATCGATGGCCGGCGAGCCGCTGCCAAGTTCGTAATTGCGCGCCGCCGCGTCAACGTACAATGGGTTTGCTGAAAGATTCGAGTTCCTTCCAGTCTGATCCTGCAAGCCTTCGTAATTGCCTGCCGAAGCCGCTGGATTGAACACGTCATTGAAGCTGGCCGTAACCACACCAGTTCCGGAAACGAATATTCCACTGCGCGAATGATTGGTAACCAGCGAGTTCGTCAGCGTAACACTAGCATCAGCAGCGGTCACGCCGCGGCGGTTGCCGTCTACCGTCACATTGAAGATGTTCGCCGTTGCGCCAGACTCAACTTGAATTGCCGTATCGGTATTGGCGTAAATCAAATCGTTCGACATCTGCAAGGTCGCGCTATTGCGAGCCGTTATTCCGCGACTGGAGGAATTGCGGATCGTGCTGTTCGATACTGTCAACTTCCCGGTATCGACCACAACAGCTCCAACGCCGTTGTCTCCCGCGAAACGAACTTCGGTGAACGCCAGCTCGTTGTTGTTACTAACCGAAGTCAACCTCAAACCGGTCCAGTCACCATTTCCGGCAGTCGACGGTCCATTGTTGTTCGTGTCTCCAAATGCCGTATCATCGCGCAGGGAAGTAAAGATCACTGGCTCGGCCACGGTACCGCGAGCAATTAACTTGCCGTTCACAACTATCTCGTGACCACTCGAGGCTTTTACGACCTGCCCCGGTCCAATTTCCAGAGAAGATCCAGGAGGAACCGTCACATCACCGGAAAGCACGTACGGAATCGTAGCATCATCCCATTTCGCGTTGCAGTATATAAAACCAGCATCCAACCGGGCACCATTGATCCCGTTGTTACTCAACACCAGCCCGCTGAACACCGGATTCGAGTCGAGGTCCAAGCTGATCGCCGCCCCAGAATTATTGCGAATCTGAACGCCATTGATTGTCACACCGTTCCCGATCAATCGCATGCCTGCGGCTGAAGATTCTGCGACAGCACCACCGACGAAGCTCAATCCTCCTCGCAGTACCGACAGTTGGGCCACCGAACCAAATCCACCGTGCCGAATGTGAACCTGTTCCATCACATTATTAGCGCCGTTCAGCTCGATGCGGCCCCAGTTGCCTCGACCCGGTGCCGATGCGTTCGCGTTGTTGTTCGTGTCGCCTCCCGTATCGTCTCGCAACTCAGTGAACACGATTTGCGATGCCGCTGTGCCACGTCCCTGCAAAGTTCCATGGACGATCAAGTTGTATGTAAAGTGAGCGAACTTGATTACTTGGCCAGCTCCAACGGTCAGCCTCGAATTCGCCGCAACCGTGATAGTTCCGTTGGTTACGTAGACGATATCCTGGTCATCCCAGAACGCATTTGCACTGATCGTGCCTCCATCTAACAACAATCCGTTGATTCCATTACCCGAAGTCACAATCGGTCCATTGTTGCCGCTGATCACAGGGTTCGATACCAAGTCCATGGTCGCCGCGGCGACTGTGTTGCTCAGGAACTGAACATTGGAAATCGTCGGATTGCTGTTCTCGATTCGCAGTCCAACTGAAGCCGATTTCTGTATCTTGCCCTCTGTGTAATTCAGCGTTCCACCTTTTACCAACAGCGAAGCGGAGGAATTAAATCCTCCATGCCGCACCTCGACATTCCGCAACACGTTGGCTGGACCAGCCAGTTCGATGCGAGCCCAATTGCCATTGTTGGGAGCTGAGTTCGTACCGTCATTGTTCGTGTCCCCGCCCACGTCATCGCGCAGTTCCGTAAACACAATCGGCGCTGCATTCGGACTTTGACCATCCAAGGTCCCATTCACGAACAAGCTGAAGGAAAAGTGTCCGAATTTAATTACCTGGCCAGTTCCCACCGTCAGCTTCGTATTCGCTGCAACTGTGATAGTCCCGTTGAGTACATAGGCGATATCGGCATCATTCCAGAATCCATCCTTAGTGATGTTCCCACCGTCGACCTGCAGTCCGTTGAGGCCGTTATTGACCATCGTCACTCCGCTGATCGCCGGATTGGAACCCAAGTCCATACTCACGGCCGCATCGACATTCCGCTCATAGCGGTTGTTGGTCAGCACCGGGTCCGTATTTTGAATCCGCACGCCGTCCGAAACTGAATCGCTGATCGTGCTGTTGCGCAGGGCAAGCGATCCACCATTAACCGCGAGCTGACCCGGTGAGCTAAATCCGCCATAGCGAATCTGCGAGTGTTCTAAATTCGCCGTACCACCACTGCCAACAAGAATCTGTGCCCAGTTGCCTCGCCCTGGTGCGGAAGCCGTTCCATCTCCATTCGTATCGCCACCCGTATCATCACGAAATTCAGTGAATACGATCGGCGCTACCGCTGTTCCGTGTCCGTCCAAAGTCCCATTGACGATCAAGCTGTAGGAAAGATGTCCGAATTTGATGACCTGCCCAGCTCCCACCGTCAGCTTCGCATTCGCTGCAACCGTGATCGTATCGTTGGTTACATAGACGATTTCCGGATCATCCCAGAACGCATTCGCACTGATCGTGCCACCATCTAACAACAGGCCATTGACGCCACTGCCCGTGGCCACCACTGGACCATTGTTGCCACTGATCACAGGGTTCGATGCCAAGTCCATTCTGACCGCGGCGACCGTGTTGCTCAGGAATTGAACGTTAGAAATCGTCGGATTGCTGTTCTCGATTCGCAGTCCGGCTGAAGATGATTTTTGTATCTTGCCCTCGGTGTAATTCAGCGCTCCACCTTTGACCAACAGCGAAGCGGAGGAATTAAATCCTCCATGCCGCACCTCGACATTCCGCAACACGTTGGCTGGACCAGCCAGTTCGATGCGCGCCCAATTGCCATTGTTGGGAGTTGTGTTCGTACCGTCGTTGTTCGTATCGCCTCCCGCGTCATCGCGCAGTTCCGTAAACACAATCGGCGCTGTATTCGGGCTTTGAGCATCCAAGGTCCCATTCACGAACAAGCTGAAAGAAAAGTGTCCGAACTTGATGACCTGGCCAGCTCCCACCGTCAGCTTCGTATTGGCACCAACCGTGATCGTATCGCTGGTTACGTAGACGATATTCTGGTCATCCCAGAACGCATTCGAACTGATTGTGCCTCCATCTACCAACAATCCGTTGATTCCATTACCTGTGGCCACCACTGGACCATTGTTGCCACTGATCACAGGGTTCGATGCCAAGTCCATTCTGACCGCAGCGACCGTGTTGCTCAGAAATTGAACATTGGAAATCGTCGGACTGCTGTTCTCGATCCGCAGTCCGGCTGAAGCCGATTTCTGTATCTTGCCCTCCGTGTAATTCAGCGTTCCACCTTTTACCAACAGCGAAGCGGAGGAATTAAATCCTCCATGCCGCACCTCGACATTCCGCAACACGTTGGCTGGACCAGCCAGTTCGATGCGCGTCCAATTGCCATTGTTGGGAGTTGTGTTCGTACCGTCGTTGTTCGTATCCCCGCCCACGTCATCGCGCAGTTCCGTAAACACAATCGGCGCTGCATTCGGGCTTTGAGCATCCAAGGTCCCATTCACGAACAAGCTGAAAGAAAAGTGTCCGAACTTAATTACCTGGCCAGCTCCCAAGGTCAGCTTCGTATTCGCTGCAACTGTGATAGTCCCGTTGAGTACATAGGCGATATCGGCATCATTCCAGAATCCATCCTTGGTTATGTTCCCACCGTCGACCTGCAGTCCGTTGAGGCCGTTATTGACCATCGTCACTCCGCTGATTGCCGGATTGGAACCCAAGTCCATACTTACGGCCGCATCGACATTCCGTTCATAGCGGTTGTTCGCCAGCACCGGGTCCGCATTTTGAATCCGCACGCCGTCCGAAACTGAATCGCTGATCGTGCTATTGCGCAGGGCAAGCGATCCACCATTAACCGTGAGCTGACCCGGTGAGTTAAATCCGCCATAGCGAATCTGCGAGTGTTCTAAGTTGGCGGTACCACCACTGCCAATAAGAATTTGTGTCCAGTTGCCTCGCCCTGGTGCGGAAGCGGATCCATCTCCATTAGTATCGCCGCCGGAGTCATCGCGAATTTCCGTGAACACGATCGGAGAAGCTGAAGTTCCGATGGCATTCAGAGTACCGGATACAGTCAAGCTGAATGAGAAGTGGCCGAACTTGACAATTGCCCCCGGTTCGGCAGTGACCGTCGCACCTACTGGCACGCGCACCGAACCCGTAAACCGCTGCACATCGCCAGCGCGCCATACCGTGCCATCGGGAATATCGCCTGACCAATCGACGACCGCCATTACGCGCCGCTCTTCCAGAGACTCTAGAAGCAGTCGACGTATCACACACTTCTTCTTGCTTGTCCTTAACAGGTCAAACCATTTGCGATTTGGAGTTTTCACGGACGCAGCCCTCCCGCAAGTAAGATCTCCTCCATGGCAAGAGTGTGATACCGATCACCCCTCCATATTTCTCGCCATGATAGCCTGACCTCCACCGAACTTCAGCACTTTTGAACAAATTTGCTGATTTCAGAAAAAATCAGCCGACGAATCCAAGCTTGCTTGGGACCAGGTTTGGCAAGCACCGTCGTGGAGGTGAAACACTCGTTCCCAAGTCAGGACTTGGTAACGCGCATCCTAGTTGGACAGCGCCACTTTCATTTGCATTGGAAAGAACAATTCGTTGCAGCGAAATCGTTTAACCCGCAGCCGCTAGGCGAGGATTGGGTTGAGTTTTCGAACTTTTTGCAAAGCCAAGCTCAACCCAATCCTCGCCTAGTATCCCAACTCATGATCCCTGCCGGGCCGCAACACAAAATGCCAGTGGTTTGGCATAAGCGTAAACGAGAAGAGTTCGACTTGATATCTCTCAAGCCCTTCCGCTAGGATTCGGAGAAAGGCATCATAGTCCTCGGGCTTATGAAAGATCGTACATCGAGCATTGCCACGATTGAGAGCATGATAAATGTATCCAGCTTCGTCAACACGTTTCTGTCGAGGCATACATGCGATCCCAAAGTGCAAAACCCATAACATACGGGTTCAACACCCGACAAACAACCCCCGTCCCCTTTTCTTCCCCCTATGTGCAGAGCCCCAAATTATCTTCTTTGTGTCTTCGTGTCTCTGTGTGAGACAAGCATCTTCATTGATCGCACACAGAGTCACAAAGCCACAGAGTT
>SXGS01153821.1_pt1 | contig 20149 bp, 18 predicted proteins | sample 3174681 | NCBI WGS metagenome assembly SXGS01 (sample SAMN11356861, study PRJNA531348) | freshwater metagenome | isolation source: freshwater sample F1-80 | place: China: Fuxian Lake, Yuxi | collected 2017-12-25 | reverse complement strand
GACCCAGGGTCGCCCATGCTGGTGGAGGCGGATTTCCTCGAGGAGGACGACCGGGCCGACTTTGAACGCCAGGGCGACTCCCCCGCCATCGCCGACACCCGCGGCAAGGTTTCGCTCCCCTGGTTTGCGGTGGCGTACGCGGGGCGGCACCTCTTCAGAGTCTACGCCCTGGATCAGAACTGGTTCGACTACATCCGCACCAATCCCGCCACCAACCCGGGTTTTGGCGGCGGGCTGGCCGGGGACAACTTTGAACGCCCCCTCTTTCGGATTGAGGGCGGTATCGGTCTCTTCGGTTCTGCTTCGGTGGACTCGGTGGGTTTCACCGTGCTGCCCCGCCGCTAAAGGTTATTTCATGCGCCGGTGCAGCTCCTCCTGCGCCTCGCGGAAGAGGGCGATGAGCCGGGCCCGCACCGCCTCGTCGCGGAAGACCCCGATCTTGCCGGCCCAGGCGATGCCGCCCTCCAGGTGGGTGAGCAGATAGTTGCCCTCGGTGGGGGTGAATGCACAACGGCCACCCACGTCGAGGTACACCGGCGAGGAGTGGGCCATCACCGGGCCGGCGTCGGTCAGGTGAGGCCCCCAGCAGCGGGCCGCTACCCAGGAGGACTTGCCCACCCGCAGTTTGTGCCGCAGGCGCACCTGGCGGGCACCGGGCTCGGCGTATTCGCGGGCCACGGAGCGGCCGTTGACGATCAGCTCCACCGCGGTGAGCGGCCACACGCTCCAGGCCACGGCTTCCACCTCCACGGTACCGCCGTTGCCCTTGAGCGCCAACTCCTCCCCCATCGTGCGGCCCTCGACCTCCAGGTCGATCATCGCCCCGGTGCTGGCAAAGGTCTGGCCGCGTTTCACCGCCAGGCACCAGTTGTCGAAACTGAACTCCTCCCCCTCCTCGAGGCGCGCATAGGTGCGGGACCCACCCAGGATACGGCCGTTGGACATTTTATCCGTGCCCCCGACGATGGGCAGTTTCTGGCCCACGTTGAGCCAGCGGTAATAACCTTTCTCTCCCTGGCCCAACTCCTCCCCCTGCCAGATCCAGCACATCTCAGCGGCGTCGGCCTGGCCCAGCACAATATTGGCGGCGTTCTCGAAGTCCGGCACCGGCATATGCGGCATCACCACCAGCCCGCCCTGGCTGCGGCAGGCTTCGGCCCAGTCGGCCATCAGCGCCTGGATCTCGCCGCCCACCCAGTCCTCCTGCGGCCCGCCCGTACACATTGGGGCCACCAATTCGCGCAGGCCCAAGAGGCTGATATGCCCCAACACGTGCTGGCGGTTCTCCTGACTCACCCAGATCAGGTGATCGCGGCTACTGGTGGGGGCCAGGCCGCCGGTGAACTCCTCCCACGAGGTGAAGAGGCGGCCCCATTGGCTGGCCAACAGGTGGACCACGTTGAGATCCTCGCCGGCCGCTTCCAGATGGCTGGACTGGCTGGAGAGGAAGTGGACATGGGTGTCGCCCGAATAGAAGCGGTGTTCCTTCATGTCGAAGGCGCGGCGCACCTTGAGGGTGAGGTGGCGCTGCCCGGACTTGATCTCCAACTGCTGGCGCAGGGGCAGGTACTCGAAACCGCGCGCCACCTCGGTGAACACCTGGCCCACCGGCAGCTCGATCTGACAGGTCCCGTCGATGTAGGCGTACGGCACCCCGCGCACCTTGCAGTCCCCGCCCATGTCCTCGAACCAGGCGGTGTTGACGTCGGCCTGGTGCCCGTGGGGGGCGAAATAGGCCCCCTGGCCCGAGCGGAAATGCACCCGGCACCCGACAGGTTTGCCGGTGTCGGCATCCTCCACCCGCACATGGACCCACTGTTTGCCGCGAGGGCTGACCAGCTCCACCTGCACCCGGCCCTGCCTGGCCTTGCCCTTCTCGAGCACCTCGCCCCAACGGAAGCTGCGCTCCTCGCCCTGGCCGGCCTTGACGTGTAAATCGCCCAGGGGCGAGCCGTGGATTTCCAGGTACCGCCCCGCCTGAATCTGCTGGCCGCCCCGGCCCCAGCCGGCCTCGTCGGTCTCGACAAAATCCTCGCCCGGCACCACCAGTTGGTCCTGGCGCACCACTACCCCGCGGTCCATACGCACACTCACCGCTCCCTCGCCGGGCGCGCTGACGGCCACTTCCTCGCGCGGCCACCAGACAAAGGGGTCCTCTTCCTCGTCGCAGAGGGTGACCGCGCCCAGCGCCAAAGGCGTGGACCCCTTAGCCTCCAACTGCAGGGAGGCGATGGTCTTGGCCGGAGAAGGATTCACCCAGTCGTACAACCACCAGCCCTGCAAATCGCTGCTCTCGGTGCGCACCCCGGTCTGCACCATGCCGTAACTGGTGCTGCGGTCGCCCAGCGGCACCGGCAGGAACTCGCGGCAATGGCGGCAGAGAAAGGGGTGGTGCCCCCAGGGGATGGCCACGTCGTGGATCTCGAAACGGCGGCGCAGCGGCAGCTCGATCTCGGTGCCGTCCGTGTAGACGAGGTGGTAGGCGCCCAGGTGTTCGCCGGTGCCTTCGAGGGAGGCGTATTCCCCTTTGGCCGGCGCGCAGACGTGGGCGAGCAAGAGCCGCCGTGCCCTGCGCCCCACCGGGATCCGCACCCGGGCCGGCACTCCTTTGCCGGCGCCCCTGGCCACCACCACCATACTCCTGCTTTCACCCGCGGGGCCCAGCTCGAAGGGGATGCCCCAGAACAGGTTTTTGCCCGCCGGCAGGTTCTTGAGCGCGGTCCGCTGGGGGTCGTCGGTGGGCGCGGGCCACAACCAGCCTTTGGCGGTCTTGAGATTGGCGGTGCCGGCGTTGTACTGCGCCTTGAACGCCAGCGGTGCAAAAGTAGCCATGTGCTCACCCTCCGGAATGGTGTTTCGCCGAACTCAGAGCAATATATCCCCCGACCCGGCCCCGGGCAAGCCGCGCCTGTTCCCACCCGCTGGCCACTGGCTGCCAATAGACAACACGCGTGCACGAGGTCTATATTAAAAGGCGGACCTCATAACCCTTGCCCAGGATCATGAACGAGCAGAAACCCAATCCCTTTCAGGAGTGCGCGCTGATCGTCCAGCAGGAAGGCCGCACCCAGGACGCGCTGGCCAAGTTCTTCATGCTGATGCTCAACTACCGCTACGGGCTGGACATCATCGTCGCCCACACCTCGGTGGAGGCCTTCTCGATCATCCAGCGCTATAAAGACAGCGAAAAGATTCGCTGTAGCATCGTCATCCAGAGCCGGCGGATCCAGAACCGCTCCGCCCTGTCGGCGCTTAACCAGGACGATCAGTTCCCCCTCATCCTGGTCTTGCCCGCCCAGCAGATCGAGGAGCAGCAGGACCTGGTCCAGCGCTTCGAGAACGTCTTCCTCTGCTCCTGGGAAATGGCTGCCAACCGGCGCGATCCCTCGGCGCAGATCGCGGTGGAGACCGCCTTCGCCAAAAACAAAATCGGCGAACTCTTCGACGGCATTGACCATATCTCCCACCAGGAACTGCAGGCGCGTATCAAACGCCGCCTCGGCACTGTCAAGGTCCTGCCCACCCTGCCCGAGATCGCCCTGCGCATCATGGCCATGATCAACGAGCCCGATGCCAAGGTTTCGGAACTGGAGGAGCTGATCAGCAGCGATCCGGCCATCGTGCACCGGCTCCTGCAGGTGGTCAGCACCCCGCTCTTCGCCGGGTCGGGCCAGCGGGCCGGCGGCTGGACGGTGGAGGACGCCATCCTCCGCCTGGGCTGGAAGAAAGTTGGGGTTATCGCCCAACAGATCAAGTTGATGAACAGCCTGGTGCGGCCCAACAACAGCGCCTTCGATTTGCGGCGCTTCTGGGAACACTCGGTGGGCTGCGCCCTGATCGCCGACCGCCTGGTCAACGAGAACATGATCAAGCTGCCGGCCCCGGTGAACTTCAATGATTACTGGATAGCCGCCCTGCTGCACGACATCGGCAAGCTGCTGGTGGGATTTTTCTTCTGGGGGCATTTCGAGGAGGTGCTCAAGCAGATGACCGCCGAACGCAGCACCTTCCGCGAGGCCGAAAAAGAGCTGGGCGATGTGGGCAACCACGAGTACCTGGCCCAGCTCTTATTACTGCGTTCCAACGCCACCAAGGAGGTGGTGGAAACGGTGGGCAAACACCACACCACCGGGCCGGCGCCCAGCTCGCTGATCTGCCTTGTACACGTGGCCAATAACCTCTGCGTGGAGCTGGGCCTTGGCTACCTGCCCGACGAGCCGTCCCGGTACAGCGACGCGGTGTTGAAGAACCTGCGGACCACCGCGGAAGACATGCACCGGCTCAGAGAGCTGCTCGGCAAACCCATGGTCCTACAGATCAAGGAAGTGGTCTCGCGCTGCGCCCACGCCTGATCATTTGATCTTGCAGCGCTCCCGCATGCCCCGGAACCCCTGCCGCAACCCCTGTTGGTACACCCACATGTCCCCCCAATAGGAGATGATGCGGAAACCCCGGTCGATGAGCCGGCAGCCCTCGTCCACCGAGGTCACCATGTACCCGGCGGCCTTGCCGTAGCGCTCACAGGCCTCCAGCACCCGGCCCAGAGCCCGCTGGAAGCGCGGGTGGTCGAACTGGCCTGGGATACCCAGGAAATTGCTCAGGTCGAACTGCCCGATCCACAACACGTCAATACCCTCCACCGCCGCGATCTTCTCGGCATTCTCCAAACCCACCGCCGTCTCGATCTGGGCGATGACCAGCCCCTCCTGGTTGGCGCTGTGCATGGTAGCCAGGATATCGCCGGCCTGGTAGTTGTCGTGGGCAAAACCAAAGGCCGCCCCGCGGCGCCCTGCCGGCGGGTATTTGGCAGACTGGGCGATGAGCTGGGCCTGCTCCTCGGTCTCCACCATCGGCACCATAAACCCCATGGCGCCCACGTCGAGCACCCGCGCGATAAAGTGGTACTGGGCCGCCGGCACCCGCACCAGGGGCACCAGGTCACAGGTGCAGGCCGTGGACATCAACATCCGGATGGTCTCAATGTCCCAGCCGGTGTGTTCCATGTCGTAGATGGCAAACTCGGCCCCGGTGGCAGCGGTGAGCCGGGCCATGCCGGTGGTGTTGAACTCGAAGATCATCGTACCCAGGGAGACACCGCCCTGGTTGAGGATGCGTTTGACCTTGTTCTCCCTCATGTCCTCACTCGTTCTCGCTGGCGGCCCGCTGGCTGTTGATCCGGCGGATGAGGGCCGGATCGAACTTGGGGCGGCGGTCATAGGTGTACAAGCCGTTGACTTCCTGTTCGACATCGGTGAGCTGGGTATAACAGAAACCGAACATCCGGGGGTTGCACAGGAGTGTTTCGGTGAGGGCGCGGTAGCGGGCCAGGAACTCTGCCTCGGTCTTGGGCCGATCGCCGTACCCCCAGGATTTCTGGTCCTGCTGCCCCGGGTTCCACCAGATGCCGCCGTACTCGCTGACAAAATAGGGCTGGCCGCGATAGGAGGCATCGGCCTGGGGGAAGTTGCGCCAGGCCTCGCCCCCCTCCTTGAAGGGGGCGAAGAGAACGGCAAACTTCTCGGGGTTCTGCTCGTAGGAGTGGCAGTCGTAGATATCGGTCTCCACGTGTACGTAGCCGCTGGTGTCGATCACCGGCCTGGTGGGATCGGCGGCCTTGGTGGCCCTGAACACGAGGCGCAGCAATTCGGGGTTCTGGGAGGCGGGGGTCTCGTTGAAGGGGCACCAGCCCACGAGGGCCGGGTGGTTGAAGTCCCGCTCCACCGCCTCCAGCCACTCGCCGAGCACCCTTTCGAGCGCCTGCGGGTGGGCGTGGTCCAGGCCCCAGTTGGGGTATTCGCCCCAAACCAGGTACCCCAACCGGTCTGCCCAGTAGAGGAACCTGGGCTCGAAGATCTTCTCGTGTAAGCGCGCCCCGTTGAACCCCATGGCCATGGCCAGCTCGATGTCCCGCTTGAGCGCCTCGTCGCTAGGTGCGGTATAGATGCCGTCCGGATAGAACCCCTGGTCCAGCACCAGGCGTTGGAAGAGGGGCCGGTCGTTGATAAGCACCTTGGTGCCCTCGACGTGGATCTTGCGCAAGCCGAAGTAGCTGGTGACCCGGTCCAGTTCCTCGCCCTCGCGTTCGAGCACAAACTCCAGGTCGTAGAGGAAGGGGTCCTCCGGCTCCCAGGCCCGCACCCGGGCCAACTCGAGGCTAAAAAAGAGATACCCATGGGCCCCCAGCCCCACCTCGCCGGCCATCTTGCCTTCGGCCAGGGCCCGGCAGTGTATCACCATGCCCTCCTCCGCCCCCTCCACCCGGGCCTGCACTGTCAACTTGCCCTGGTCGAGGTCCGGATAGAGGCGAAAACTGTGCAGGTAGACCAGCGGCACCGCCTCCAGCCACACCGTCTGCCAGATGCCGGTAGTGCGGGTATAGTGGCAGCCGTAGGAGTTGAACTGGGGCGATTGTTTTCCCGAAGGCTGCAGCGGGCTGCGGGTATCGTCCACGGCGCGCACCACGATCTCGTTTTCCCCCTCGCGCAGCAAGGCCGTGATCTCAAAATTGAAGGACACATACCCCCCACGGTGGGCGCCGGCCCGCTCCCCGTTCACCCACACGGTGGTGTCGTAATCGACAGCCCCGAAATGCAACACCACCCGCTTTCCCGCCCAGGCGCCGGGCAGGGTGCAGCGCCGGCGATACCAGACGCAGGACATGAAGTCCTTCTCCCCCACCCCGGAAAGGGCACTTTCGGGGCAAAAGGGCACGGTGATCTGGCGGGTGAAGGGCCCACCCTGGTGCAGGAGGCGGGCCTCGCCGGAAAGGCCGGGGTCGAGCTCGAACTCCCAGGGGCCGTTCAGATTCAGCCACTCCTGGCGCACCATTTGAGGCCGGGGGTACTCGGGCCGCGGCACGCGTTTCTGGTCCATTTCTCAGGCTCCTGAGCGGATGCGCGCCTCGGCGGCCCGCAGCACGCGGTGGTTGTCATAGGCGGCGACCAGCCCCTCCCGGACTGCGGGCGCCTCCGGGCGCAGTTGGGCTACCACCTCCAATAGCAGCGGCATGGCCCGGGCCAGGTTGTCGACGATGGCGACGCTGGCTGTGCGCGCTGTGCGCGAAAGCGGGTTCAGATCCACCGTCACCACCTCCTTGCCCATACGCCTCAATGCCTGGCAGCGGTCCCCGTCCTCTAAGGGTACGAAGACCACGTCGGCCCTGAAAATCCCGTCTGGATGGACAAAACGCCGGTTCGATTCGATGAAGGAGAGCTGGGCCTCTTCGGTGGGCATCAACACCACCTCGGCCCCGTTGGCCAGCAGAACCTCGCGGATGGCCTGTTCCCGTGGCCGCGAGGCGTGAAAGATGTTCACCTCCAGGGGCGCTGGCAAGAGGCGGCCTAGCGCCGCCAGTTCCGCCGGCACCAGGGCCGCGGCATTGCCGTTGACCGAGATCACCGGCTGCCGGGCCTGCAGCAGCAGCGCCGCGCCGGCCCGCACCGCCTCCAGGGCAAAGGGCTGGCTTGCCTCGCCGATCAGGTAGTCGAAGGCCTCCCCGCGGCCGTGGGCGACCAGCCCGTGTATGGAGGTGACCCCCTGTTCGACCCCGGCGACGATGGCCTCGCGCAGTTTGAGCGAGGCGTAGCGCGGATGGCTGTGCGGCACCTCCTCCCTCATGGAATCACCCCTGCCCCGTGGTTGCACAGGGCAGTTTGCTCGGCCCGTTCGAAGGGCCGGTTGCTGAACAGTGCATTGCCGAGCATGATCATCGACCCCGCACCGCCTTCCGCCTCGATGCGCGCCAGAGCCTCGACCACCCGCTGATCCGCCAGCAACCCGCTCTCGGAGGCAAAGGTGCGGGACTGCCGGATACAGGCCTCGAGCTCGACCTCGGCTTTCCCCACCAGCGTTTTCAGCCCTTCCAGGGCCCTGACCGCAGCCAGGTTGATGCGCTCCCGCCGCGCCGGATCGGCCAGTACCTGGCGGGTGAGGATGGGGCCAAAATAGCGGTAATAGATCGGCTGCTCTGGGACCGCCAAGCGGGAGGCGTTCAAGGGCTGGCCGGGCACCAGTTTGAGCAGGCAGCCGCCGTGGTGCTGGTTGCAGACATCCCCCAGGCCGGTCAGTTGTTCCACTTCGGCCACATGGGCGGCCATGGCCAACTGCTCGCGGTCTAGGCCCAGGTCCAACAGGGTATTGGCCGCGTGGGCCACCGCCAGCGCCGAGGCCCCGCTCAGGCCAAAACCGCAGCTCAGCGGTAGGGGGGTCTGCAGTTCCACCCTGAGGGGCGGGGCCTGCAGGCGGGCCAGGGCCCCCCGCACGGTTGGGAAATCCATGGCATTGCCGTTGAAGAGGATCTCCTGCCGCCCTGCCACCTCCACCCTCGCCCACACCCCTTCGCGCACGGTGAACCCCATGCCCAGGGAGTGCATCAGGCTGGGGTCCTGGTGCGGGATGATCTTGAAAACACAGGAGATATTGCCGGGGGCGAACGCCCGGACCACAGCCATCATGACCTCGGTGGACAAAAGCCGGATTGAGCCGATAAAAATAAATAGTTAACTTCTATAAAGCCAATGGAAGGGCGTGGAGTGTAACGATGAGCGAATCAGGCAGCGCCGTCGACCCCGAAGACCTCGAGGAAGACCTCCCGGTAATGACCCGGGTGGCCATCCTCTTCGTGGCGCTGGGCCAGGAGGCCTCGGGCGAGGTGCTCAAGTACCTCGCCGACTTCGAGGTGGAGGAGATCACCCAGGCCATCGCCAATCTCAAGAACATCTCGGTGGCCCAGCAGGACAAGGTCCTGGAGGAGTTCGAGCAGCATATGCTGGCCGGCGCCTGGGTGAGCCAGGGCGGCCTCGACTTCGCCCGCCAGGCCCTCGAAAGGGCCGTGGGCCCGCGCCGGGCCCAGGAGATCCTCGATCGGGTGATGCACACGGTGTCCTCGGGCTTCTTCATGCTCAAGAACGTGGCCCCCGACCAGATCGCCCCCTTTATCTCACAGGAACACCCCCAGACCATCGCCCTGATCCTCTCCCAGCTGGAGTCCACCCAGGCGGCGGGTATCCTGACCCAGTTGCCCGAGCGTATGCAGGCCGACGTGGCCTACCGCATCGCCACCATGGAGAATATCACCCCCAATGTGCTCAAGCAGATCGAGGAGAGCCTAGAGGCCTCGCTGCGCGACATCCTGGGTGGCAACAAGGACGTGGGCGGTCCCAAGGTAGTGGCCGATATCCTCAACCTCACCGGCAGCACCACCGAGAAGAGTGTACTCGACCAGATGGACGCCCAGGACCCGGAGGTGGCCGAGTCGGTGCGGAATCTGATGTTCACCTTCACCGACATCGTCAAGCTCAGCGACCGCGAGATCCAGACCCTGCTGCGCGAGGTGGACCAGAAGGACCTGGTGGTGGCCCTCAAGGCCGCCGAAGACGAGCTGAAGACCAAGATCCTCAACAACATGTCCGAGCGAGTGCGCACCTTCATCAGCGAGGAGATGGAGTTCCTGGGCCCCATGCGCCTCAGCGAGGTGGAGGAGGTGCAACTGCGCATCGTCCAGCAGGTGCGCCAGTTGGAGGAGCAGGGCCAAATCACCGTGGTCCGCGGCGATTCCGAGGACACCTTCGTCTGATGGGCGATTTTTCCGACCGACAAAGGGCGGCTGGCCTGTGGCCGGCTGCCCTCTCGTTTTTGCTGCTCCTCTTTCCGGGGGCCACCCACCTGACCGCCCAGCTGCGTCTCTCGAACCTGGCCGAGGTGCAGTCCGGCCGCCTGCCCGGCGACGAGGCCGGCAACCAGCGCTCCCTCTACCAACAGCTCAACCTGGCGTACGGGGCCCGCGGTTTCGAGCTGTCCCTGCGCGGCGAGACCTTTGGCAGCAGCGAGAGCGGCCGCAATTTCGGCGAGCTGGTCCAGCGCTCGCTGCGCTACCAGCGGGGCCGCCTGGAAGCCGGGGCCGGTCAGTTCCACGCCATCCTCGGCGAGGGCCTACTGCTGCACGCCTTCGAGCTGCCCGGGGTACTCACCGAGGACCGCGGCTGGCGGCGGCGGTACCAGCTGACCCGCGACCTGGACGGGGTTTTTCTGCGCTACCAGCACCCGCGGGCTTCCCTGCTCCTGCTGCGCGGGGCACCGCTCAACTCGGCGCTGCCCCCCGACCTCGAGGGCCGCCGGGGCGATCCGCTGGGGGCGGCCTCCCTCGTCTGGCGGCCCCTCTCTCAGGTCGAGGCAGGCGTGGCGCTGCTGGATCTCGGCACCCAACAGGGGGCCGGCACCCACGTGCGCCTGCGCCCAGGCCCGGTGCTGGGACCTGGCTCGGCCCTGGAACTCTACGGCGAGTACGCCCAGCGCGACGCCCGTCCGGGCCGCTGGCTCTCCCTCGACCGCGACCTGGGACGCGGCCTGTATCTGTCCTCCTCCCTGGCGGCGGGTCCCTGGGGCTTCAGCCTGGAGTACAAGAACTACCGCGACTTCCTCATCGCCGACATCAACAACCCGCCTCCCCTCATCCGCGAACACGAGACCTACCTGCTCAACCGCCTCACCCACGTGTTGCTGCCAGACGACGAACCCGGCCTCCAGGTGGAGGCCAGCTACAGCTTTGCCGGAGACGCCTCGCTGCTCTTAAACCACACCCTGGCCACCCGCACCTTGGAACCGGGCAGTGCCGACGACGAACACCTGCGTTCCTACTTCGTCCAGTTCGACACCCCTCTGGGCGCCAACCTGCACACCCAGGCCACCGCTGATCTGAGCCGCAGCACCATCCTGCAAAACGAGCGGCGCCTGACCCTGGGCACCCGCTGGGAATGGCAGCCGGCGGCGACCCGCACCCTCAGCGCCGACCTGCAGTTCCAGGACGTGAAGCGGCGCTTTGGCGAGTTGGCACTGCCTTTCGAGAACCTCTATCTAGGTCTGGGATGCAGCGGCGGATCGTGGTCGGCGGGCATGGTGCTGCAGCGCGCCACCGATGTGCTCGAAACCGGCGCTTCCCCCGCCGGAGCGAGTTATTGGACGGGTATCAGCGCCGGCTGGCAGATGGCCGAAGCGCACCGGCTGGATCTTTTTGCCGGGCAGCGCCGGGCTGGCCTGGCCTGCACCGGCGGCACCTGTTACGAGGTGCTGGGATTCGAGGGTGTCGAGCTGCGCCTGGTCAATCAGCTATTCTGATTTGATCCGGCCCCAGGAGCCCGCCTCCACGGCAGAACCAGCGGGCGGTTCCGGCGCGGGGATGGCCTGCAGCGCCTGGTCGATGGCCTGGCGCACTGCCGCCTCGTCGAAGCGTATACCCAGTTTGTTGCGCCAGTCGGACAAGTAGCGGATCACGCCTTCGTGGTCCACCAGGATGTAGTTCTCGCGGTCAAGGCCGTACTCGCGGGCCACCGCGCCGCCCTTCAGGAGCAAGCTATAGGTGGTGTTGGTGCCCTGGCGGAACACCGCATCCACCTGTTTGTCGGTGCCGTTCCACATGTCGATCCCCAGCATCGCGAACTGCCCCGTCCCCCGGTACTCCTGCCAGACCTTCTCGAGACTCGCGGCCCCCGCGAGACAGAATGTTCAGTTGTACCCAAAAAGGTTGATCAGCACCACCTTGCCGCGGAAATCGGCGAGGGAAACCTGACCGCCCTCGAGTGCGTCGAGTGTGAAGTCCGGGGCCGCCTCCCCGACCTGCACCAGGGCCGTGGCGCTGCTGTGCCAACTCAACAGGAAAAGCAGAATAAGGGCCTGCCTAGACATCATTCCCTCCGCAGCGTTCAGGGTTTGGGCGGCACCAGCGCGTCCAATGCCGCCTTCAGTTTGAGCTCGTCTCCGGGCCGGTACCCCTGGTGGCGATACACCACCCCGCCCTGGGCGCTGAGCACCAGGGTGGCGGGCAAGCCGACCAGCTGGAACTGTTTCATCACCTGGTTGGTGCGGTCCACGAGCACGGGCAGTTGCAGCCGGTGGCGCTGGAGAAAGGGGCGGATCTTGACTAGGTTGCGCGGCCCGTCGATGTTGACGGTGTAGACCCGCACCCCCCGATCCTGGTACTCGGCGGCAATCTCGGCGATCTTGGGCAGGGACTGGATGCAGGGCTTGCACCAGGTGGCCCAGAAATCAAGCACCACCGGCCCCTGGGCTAACTCCTCCTGCAGCGAGACCTCGCGCCCGTCCAGGTCGGGAAGCACAAACTGCACCCCCCCCGCTGCCAGAACCTGGCCCGCCCACCCGAGCAGGGCACTGACCAGCACGGCCCACCCCGGTAGCCTGCTCATTGTCGGTATCGTCATGGCATTAATATATTAAGTCCGCCCCAGGCCACCAAACCCAAGGGCGGCGCGTGCGGCCAGGCATCCCGATCCTACCCCTAACACCACAGGAGCCCTTACCATGATCATCCGCCACTGGATGGACAGCCCCATCTTTACCTACGGCCGGCTGCGCGAATGGCGCATCTTCACCCGCCGCAAGGGGGACACCCCCAACGCCGAGACCGGCGAGGTCTGCAACGAGATCAATACCTACGGCCGCGCTGTGGTCATCCCTGGGGTGACTACCGAGCCAGCCACCTATGGCGACGAGGTGGTCTGTATGGGGGTGGCCAGCGGCCAGGGCATCCTGCACGCGGCGAAAAAGAAGATACCGCTGCGCGCCGGTACCACCTTCTATCTGCCCGCCGGCCTGCGCCACTGCTTCCAGAACACCGGCGACACCGAGCTCGAGTTTATCTTCAACCGCCGGGACCCTGGCCCCTCCGACGCCAAAACCCTGGCCTGCCACCACTGGAGCGAAGACCGGCCCAAGGCCGCCTGGGGCTCGCCGATGCAGGGCCACTGGAACCACGTGCCTCGGGGACCTGGCGCCGGGGTACTCATCGCCGATATCCCGCCGCGCAAGTTCTCCCATCCCCACAACCACCCGCCCACCATCGACGAAATCTGGTATGTCAACAAAGGGGTGGGCTGGCATTGGATGCGCCGGGAATACCACGTTCATTCCCCTGGGTACGCCCTTTGGCTCGAACCCTCCGAGCTGCATTCGCTGATGAACCCCAGCGACGAAAACCTCGAGTTTGTCTACTCCGCCTCCGCCAGCAACTGGACCCGCCAGGAGGCCGCCCGCAAACCCGAAAAGGTGCCCGCCACCACCGCGGGTATGGCCGGCGCCCTGGAGCAGAAATTCGGCGCCCTGGCCGCCGCGTACCGGCATACGGGCCTGAGCATCTTCGGGGTGGACCAACAGCTAGAGGATATCGAAAAACTGATCAGGGCTTTGAAGAAACCATAGGGTCCAATCCCGGCCCTCCCGCGTCCAAGTCCCCCTTCACCGAGGAGCCAAACCATGATCATCAAACACTGGATGGACTGCCCCATCTTCACCTACGGCCGGCTGCGCGAGTGGCGCATCTATACCAAACGCAAAGGCGATGCCCCCAACGCCGAGACCGGCGAGGTGTGTTTCGAGATCAACACCTATGGCCGCGCCGTGGTTATCCCCGGGGTAACCACCGAGCCCGCCACCTATGCGGACGAAGCCTATTGCCTCTTCACTGCCAGCGGTCAGGGCACCGCGCTGGTGGGCGGCAAAAAAACCGCGCTACGCGCTGGTTCCTCTCTTTTTGTCCCTCCCGGGGTCCGGCACCAGTTCGCCAACACCGGCGACGCGGAACTGGAGTTCATCTTCTGCCGCCGCCCCTCCAACCCCTCCGACCCCAGGGTCTTTTCCTCGGCGCACTGGTCGGAGGATAGGCCAAAAAGCGAGTGGGGCAAACCATTCCAGGGCCACTGGCACCACGTGTACCTGGGGCCGGCAGTGGGTATAGGCAACGGGCATATCCCGCCCCACAAGTTTTCCCATCCCCACAACCACCCCATCATCGACGAGATCTGGTACGTCAACAAAGGGCTGGGCTGGCACTGGACGCGGCAGGAGTACCACGTCCAGTCCCCCGGCTACGCCCTCTGGCTGGACCCCTCCGAGCTGCATTCGCTGATGAACCCCACCGACGAGAACCTCGAGTATATCTATTGCGCTTCCACCATCGAACTGACCCGACAGCAGGCGCAGCAGAAGGCCTCCAAGGTGCCCTCCACCCCGGCGGCTATCGGCGCGGCCCTTGAACAGAAGGTCGGCGCCCTAGTGGCGGCCTACCGCCACACCGGCATCGGCATCCACGGGGTCGAGGTGCAGATCGGGGACATCGAGAACCTGATCAAGGCGCTAAAAAAATGACCTGGATGGGGCAGGGCGGGATTTACCCCGCAGGCTTTTCCCGGGGAGTGGCTGTGTACGCTGTCGCGGGACGCGCCTGGGGAAAAGCCGGAGTGGGCATGCCCGCCCTGTCTTGATGGCTACTTGAGCAAGAGCATCTGCTGGGCCAGGTGGAGGTCTCCCACCTCCACCTGGTAGTAGTACACCCCGCTGGCCACCGGCCGGCCCTGGTCGTCGGTTCCGTTCCAGGCCGCGGCAAAGACCCCGGGCTGGGCCGGCTGCTGCCAGAGTCGGCGCACCACCTGCCCGGCGCTGTTGCGCACCACCAGGGCCGCGCTGCGCCCCCGGGCCCGCAGCGCTTCCTCCACCCCCACCGAAAAGCGGATCAGGGTGCTGCCGTTGAAGGGGTTGGGGTAGTTCTGCGCCAGGGACAGGTTCACCGGCAACGCCCGGGGATCGCTGTTGAGGAAGGGCCGCCAGTCCACCTCCCCCTGCATGCGGGCGGCGATAGAGGACTCGTCGGCCTCGCCCCACCAGTTATTGGCCGCCGCCACGGCGGTGCCGGTCTGGTTGGCCAGCAACACCTCCACCTCCCGCAGCGCGTTCAGCACCACCCGGTCCGGCACCCGCCCGCCGGTGATCTGCACCCCGATCCCGCTGCCCACAAACTCGTTGCGCAGAATCTGCGGCGCCGAATCCGCGCTGATCAGGCCGATGCGGTTCCCCTCCAGGTGGTTACGCTCGATATGCAGCTGGCCCACCTGCCGGCAATAGATGCCGATCCCCCCGGCCAGGTGGTTGCCGATCACCGCGGCCTGGGCCAGGCCGTCGAGGACCAGATTCGTCCCCACCCCGAGGCCGTTGGCCTCGAACTGGCTGACCCGGCAGTCCAGGCTGCCCCCCTGCTGCTCATAGCCGTTGGTGCCGTTGAAGGCGAAACGCGATTCCTCCACCACCACGCTGCCCCCGCCCTCCACCCTCGCCCCTGCCAGCCCCGCCTCCTCCACCCGCACCCGGGTGAGGCGCAGCTGCAGGTTGTGCGCCGTAAACCACAGCCCGTACCGACGGGGGTACCGCACCGTCACCTCCACCAGTTCCTGGGCATTGCGCAGGGCGTGGCCCCTGATCCCGTCGAGGGCGTACTCCAGCTCCGCGTGCTCCAGGTAGGCGGTACCGCCCTCCTCCACGGTGATCCCGCGCCAGTCACCCGGCGCCGGACGGGCGGCTGCCGAGGTGAAACGCACCGGCGCTTCCTGGCGGTCGCCGGCCCGCAATCCGCCGTAGACGATCAGCTCGACCCGGTCCCGGTCCGCGCCCAGGGCCAGAAAGGCGCTGGGCTGGGGGCTGACCAACACCAGGGTACCCGGCAGGATGCGGAGGGTGGAGTGGATGGGCACCACCACGTCCCCGACCATTTCCACCGTGTCGCGCCAGACCACCTCGCCATTGAGCTGGCCCGCCCATCTGCGGTCGTCTGCCCGCAGGTTGGCCACCATGCCTCCGGCCACCCGGCGTATACTGCCCACGCTGATGCCCGGCGGGGCCGTGGGATTGGTGGCGGCGGAGAATTCGCCGAAGCGCTGGCCGTCGAAAAAGTCAGTGGCATCCCCCAGGTTGCCGCGGTGGGCGGTGCTGTAGCCCGGGTCATGGGCCCAGTAATCGAGGTTGTCGCCGCCGGCTTGGCCGTCCGGCACCTGTCCGCCCGGAAAACCGGCGTCGGCGTAGGCCCCATCGGCGCAGACCAAGTCCACCAGCTTGCGCTCCTCCCGGTCGTTGCCGCTGCCCGGCTGCACCTGCCAGATCAACAGGCCGCTGCCAGGCAGACCCCGCTCGTAGTAGCTCTTCCCCGGCCGGCGGTATTCGACCAGAAAATATTCCTCGGCCCTAAAACCCTCGGTGGAGTTGCGCAGGGGCAGCTTGTACACCTTTCCCCCGCCAAGCCCCTCGGTCAACAGGGCGTCCTTCACCTCCCCCTCCACCACCACCAGATTCTGGTTGTTGACCCCGATCCACCCCAGCTGCTCCAGGCACCAGGCGCTCAGGGGGTTGGGGCCGCCCCGGTCTCCCCAGCCGCGGGTCCCGTGGGCCATCAGGCACCAGTACCCCACCCCGGCCGAGTCCTTCTCCGGTTCGGGATCGGGGGCCTCGCGGCGGAGGAAATCCTGGTCGAAGAGGTCTGGCAGTCCCAGGGCGTGCCCGAACTCGTGGGCCATGGCTGCGGCCGCCTCGGCAAAACCCCGGCCCTGCTGCACCACCCCGCCTATCCCCCCAGGGTGTTCGTCGCCGCGCACCCGGATGTACCCGCCGTCGGCGGCGCGGTCCCGGCTGACAAAGTCGCTGCCCAGTCCCAGAAGCGCGATGCCAGTGGCCGGGCCGACGATGAACCCGTACGGCACCTCCAGGACATTGAGGAACACAAAATCCACGTATCCGTCGTCGTCGCCCGAATTCGGGGTCCCGTCTGGCCCGTCGTCGTCAAAGGCCCCCAGGTCCAACTCGAGGTCGGCGGCATCGATGATCTCGCGGACAAAGTCGCCGACCCGACCGTACAACCCTACCTGACCCGGCCGGGCCACATAGGCAGAGGCCGGTTTCAGGGCGGAGTACCAGCGGGGGACCACCTCGCCGTCGAGTTGGAATTGCCCCTGGGACATCTCGCGGTAGTAATGGGTGAGGCTGCCGGGCATGGATTCGTCGAAGAGGCGGCCGGCGTAGGTGGGCGGCCCAGGGTCCTCCTGGTCGGCGAAACGCCCGAAGAGGGCCAGGGCGCGGATGCGGCCGGTCGAGGGGATCTTGGCCTCGGCCGCCGCCAGTCTGGGGGCGGCGCAGGTGCCGGCCCGGGCGGGAGGCGCCACCAGGCCAACCACCAAGGTAGCTGCCAGCGCCAGGCTGCGGGTTGAGATCTTCATAGGCACAGTATACCCTGGGGCCTAGCCCCTGGCAACTGAGTGCCATCTATCTGGCTTGCACCCGTGAGCGCAAATAGATAGACTCAGGGCCACTCACCCTCTACCGGGAGGTCTCCAATGGCGCTCAACCATCCTATCCTCGACGCCACCCTGAACACCATCCACCTCGAAGAGATCAAGCAGGCCATGGGCCCGCCGCCCTGGTCGCGGGCCGTGGTGCTCGCCGACCACCTGGCCGCCAACGTCATCTGTCAGAATTCTGGGCAGATCAACGACAACCACTGCCACAACTATGACGAGTGGTGGATCGTGCTCGAAGGTGAGATCGACTGGATTATCGAAGGTCGCGAGGACCGCCCGGTACAGGCCAAGGTGGGGGATTTCATCTATGTGCCGGCCCTGACCTTCCACCACATCTTTCCCAAGGGCGGCAAGCCCTCCATCCGCCTCGGCGTGGCCCTTCCAGGTCAGGGGCACCTGCACGAGCGGCCAGCGCGCAAGGTGAAGATCGCCATCGAAACCTGAGGGCTCAGGGGACGCGCCGCACCAGTTGGGCCGGGTGGCGCAGGTTGAGGTGGGCGACCTGCAGCCAGGCTGCGCTGCGGGCCCGGCGGGCCACCCGAACCAGGGCCAGATGCCCGCTGAAGGACGCGCCCCCTTCGATGGCGCCCAATTCCACTGGCGCCCCGCCGGGGGCCAGCTCCCCACCCCCGGCCTGGTGGGCCAGCAGTTCACCGTCGAGGTACAGGGACACCGCCTCGCCGTCCCAGACCCCGGCCAGGTGGTGCCATCCCGGCGCCGGGCAGCGATGGGCCTGTACGCTGCGCGGGCCCTGGCGGGTGTTCACCAGGAAACTGGGACCCGGCCGGGCGGCGCACAGGCCCCCGTTGTGGCCGCAATCCATGTACTTCAGCTGGAAGCGCGCCCCTTCGCCGGCGGTGTCCACCCGCAGCACCTTGCCGTGGCTGAGGATGGCGCCGCTGTCCGAGGTACCCTGCCGCCAGGGGGCCAGGTACAGGTACCGGCCGTCAAAGGCGCCGGCGTTGAAACCGCCCGGATTCGCCGGGGTGGTGTGACCCGCCTCCACAGCCTGCCAGGACGCCGGCTCCGCAAAAGGGCCCCGGCAGTCGTAGCGCAGCAGGCGGGCGTGGAACCCAGAGCCCACGTCATAGCCCTCCCAAAAGGGTACAAAATACACGTAGCGGCCGTCGAAGGCGGCCCCGTCGTACCCACGGGTGACCAGACCCGAGGTCCGGCCCGCGTCGAAACTCTGCCAGCTCTGCGCCTCGCCAAAATCCCCCTGGGTATCCAGACGCACCACCGCGCTGTGGGCATAGGGCACAAAATACACGTAGCGGCCGTCGAAGACCGCTCCCACCCCTTGGCCCAGGGCCGGTTCCAGCTCTGGGTGGTAGGCCGACCAACTGCCCGCCGCCTCGAAGGCGCCCGTCGTGTCGTAGCGCAACACATTGCCATGGCCTTCGAGGGGCACAAAGTACACGTAGCGGCCGTCGAAAACCGCCCCGTCGTAACAGCGGGTCTCAAGCCCGCCGGTGCCGCCGGCATCGTACACGGTGTAGCTGGCCGCCGCCGCAAAATCGGCCCGGGTGTCCAAGCGCAACACCTTGCCGGTGGGCTGCCCGGCCTCGTACCCGGGCACAAAGTAGATATAGCGGCCGTCGAAAGCTGCCCCCTGATAGGAGACCGGCAGGCCCGCATCGAAGGCCTGCCAACTGGCGGGGTCGGCGAAGGGCGCTCGGGGATCGTGGCGCAGCACCCGGCTGTGGTGACCGACCCCGTCCAAGCGCGGCACGAAATACACGTAAACCCCGTCGTACACCGCCCCGTAATACCCCTTGGTATTCAGGCCGCTGGTCCGGCCCGCATCGTATGCCGCCCAACTCTGGGGAGAGGAAAAATCGCCCAGGGTGTCGAAGCGCAGCACCTTGCCATGCCGCTCCACCCCATCGTGCTGAGGGGCGAAGTACACGTACTGTCCGGCTCGCACCGCGCCAAAGTACCCGCAGGTGCACATGCCACCCGTCTCGCCGGCATCCCAGGTGGCCCTGGGGCCGATCTCGGCCCGCAGCGGCCACTGCGCTGCCAGCACCTGCCAGGCCTCGGCCCGGGGCGCGGCGCTCTCGACCCAGGCCTCTACCGTCAGCGCACCTCCTGCCGCACCCGCACCCGCGTCAGCCCATATCCGGCCCTCCACCGGGCTGGCCACCAACTCCCACTCCTCCCCCCACAGGGCGGGAACGGGCTCCGGCAGGTCCTCGCCCCAAGCCATCCTGAACACCGTGTCGGCGCGGCTCGACACCACCGGCAGTTCCACCCAGGCCCGCACCCGGCCAGCGGCCGGGTCGAGCAGTTCCACCGCCGCCGCCAAGGGCTGCCCGGCCCCGCCGGTGAACCCAACTACCGCGACGCCCCGCAGGGCCGGGTCCTCGAGGTCCACCAACACGGGAAAGGAATCCAGTTCCTCGGGAATCTGCGTGTGGTCCACACTCAGCGCCAGGGACGCCACGATCCGCACCTCAGCCGGTCACCAGCGGCGCCCGCCGGTCCTGTTGTACCAGGGGCCGGGTGGTTTGCGCCTCGACCACGAAGGACTTCTCGAGGTGCAGCGAAGCCACCCCAGGCATAAAGATCATCGCCTCCAGGTTGAGCACCATGCCCTCCTCGACCGGCAGGTCGGCCGCTTCGTCGACGCAGCCGTCGGCGACCCGCAGTCCTGTATCGGGCACCAGCACCGGGTAATCGCGCACCTCCAGGCCCACCCCGTGGCCGTGGGGGAAAGAGGCCGTGATCCCCTGTCCCGCCAGGCACCGCCGCATGGCGCGCTGTACCTGTGAGGCCCGCGCCCCTGGCCGCATTGCCTCCACCCCCGCTTCCAGGCACTCGTGCAGCGCCGCATAGCGCCGGCCCAGTTCGGGGCTGAGGGGCCGCAGCGCCAGGGTGAGCCCGCTATCCGAGCAGTAATTGCGGCACACACAGCCAAAATCCACGTACATGACCTCGTCCTCGGTCAGCAGATAGTCTGGTTCAGTGGCAATGCCCAGACCCCGCGGCCCATAGGCGAAATGGTCGAGGTCGGCGCCGCCCTG